>Ga0102924_1004069_pt1 | contig 14949 bp, 14 predicted proteins | sample PaiPotPPM11metaG_FD_80116 | JGI IMG/M metagenome (GOLD analysis project Ga0102924, IMG submission 80116) | Iron sulfur acid spring bacterial and archeal communities from Banff, Canada, to study Microbial Dark Matter (Phase II) - Paint Pots PPM... ... | reverse complement strand
TTTCCGACGAGATGATTCACCGCGCGCGCGAGGCCAGCGTCGAGTGCGAGAACCTGGTGTTCGTGGTCGGCGCGGTGGACGATATTCCGTGGGAGCCGAATTTCTTCCAGAAGGCGATCTCGGTGGAGTCTTCCTACTACTGGCCCGACCCGGCCAAGGGAATCCGCGAGATTTTCCGCGTGTTGCAAGAAGCCGGCTCGGCCTGGATCCTGATCAACTATTACCGCGACAATCCGTTTTGTCATCAGTGGGGTGAAAAGCTTGCCGTCCCCACGCATCTGCTTTCCGCCGAAGAATGGAAAAAACTGTTTCGCGACGCAGGATTCGCGAACGTCTCGCATCGTTTGCTCCCTGATCCCACGCCCACTCCTGAGGTTTACACCGGCCGCTGGTTCCGCGACGCCGAAGAGCTAGCCAAATTCCGCGCCATCGGCGCCCTGCTTGTTTACGGCACCAAGCAAACGCCATAACCACTGAAATGCTGTTCAATCTGCGGGAACTGCGCGGGATTTGGCCCAGTCCCTGATGGCTTGGATATCCTCGGCGCGCGTGGCGCTAAGCGGCTCGGTGGCTTTGATTTCTGCCAGCAATATCTCTGTGGAGAGCTGTTGTTTTCTATCGAAGGCGGTGTATAGGCCGGCGGCGACCGCCTGTTCGATCTCGGCTCCGGAAAAGCCATCGCTCGCTGCGGCTAGCTTCGGCAAGTCGAATGACGCTGGGTTCCGCGAGTTTTTCGTCAGCTATAGCGCGAAGAGGTTGCGCGTACGTCCGCCGCGGGCAAGTCGCGAAGGCGGCGGCTGTAATCAAATGTCGGCACGCATTCCGAGGTGTTGAAACGCACGACCCACGCTTCGGAATATCCGAAGCGTGGGTCGAAGGCAATCTACGTCGTTACCTGCGCGCCATTTATTTCTAGGGGTTTACCTTCTGCGACACTACCGGCGACGTGCTGGCGTTGTAGTCGGCAGTGGTTACGTAGACCGCAGTGATGCTATGCGTTCCGGTGGCTAGCTTTGTGGTGGCGAAGGTTGCGACTCCTCCGCTGAGCGCGTGCGAGCCTATCTTCGTGGTGCCATCCATGAAATTCACCGTCCCAGTGGGAGTCCCGGTAGTTGAGGACTTCACCGTCGCAGTAAAGGTTACGGATGCACCGAGCGTTGACGGGTTCAGCGAGGATTTCAGCGCCGTGGAAGTATTCGCTTTGTTCACCTTTTGAATCAGCGGCGCCGAGGTGCTTCCGGTGAAGTGTGAATCGCCGGAGTACACAGCGGTGATTGAGTGAGACGCCGCCACTGTCAAAGTTGAAGTGGATAATGTGGCTTTGCCGCCGCTTACCGTCCCGCTGCCTAGCACAACAGCTCCGTTCTTGAAGGTTACCGTCCCGGTTGGCGTGCCTGTCCCGGTATGCGTGATAGTTGCTGTGAAAGTGACGGACTGGCCAAATTCCGAAGGATTCAAGGACGAAGCCAACGTAGTTGTGCTTGAATTTTCGACTATCTCCGTAATCGAGCCCGTACTCGTTTTGAAGTATGTCGCACCGTTGTAGGTTGCAGTAATGGAATGGCTACCTACAGCCAAAGCTGTAGTGGCATAGGTGGTCTTCCCGCCGCTAAACGAGTGAGTAGCCAGAACGGTTGCGCCATCCTTGAAAGTTACGGTGCCGGTTGGCGTGCCGGCGAGCGTCGGTGAGACGATAGCGGTAAAGACCACCGATTTCCCGGACGGAGCCGGGTTTACCGAAGACGACAACGTCGTGTTGGTCGGCGAGGTGATCGTGAAGCTCGCTGATTCGGTACCTTCCACGTTTCCTGCCACATCCGTGCTGTAGAAAGTAAATTTGTTTAGACCGGCGGTAATGACGAGAAAGGGTCCGCTATAGCCATTGATCGAGCCCCCGTTGACCTGGTAGGTCGTGCTGGCTACGCCGCTACCCGGCGAGGGATCGCTAGCGTTGAGAGTGACGGTCACCCCGCTGGTGTATGTTCCGCCGCTCAACGTGCCCGACAGCGAGTCAGTCGTGTGCGGAGGAACTGTGTCGTAGCATATCGGACCGTACGTATTGGTGCCGGACGCAAACCCCATGTTGTCCCAAGCTTCTACGTAGACAGTGTGACAGCCCTGGCCCACGCTCGCGCCGGTACAGAGTGCGCCGGTAATATCGGTGCAGCCAAAAGTTTTGTTGGGAAATTGCGGGCCGCTGTAATAGAAATTTCCTTGTCCCGGCGTGGGCTCGCTATAGACGTCGGCTGGATCCACGTCCCAAGCCTGGCTGAAACCCGCAACGCCGGTTGGTGTGAAACTGCCGCCCGAGTCAGTGACGGTCCAATCGATGAACTGGTCCGTGTTGTACCACCTCCCTGTTGTAGGTCCGCCAAATGATACGGAAGGCCTGCCGGTATCCGCCGCGGTGGACCAATTAATCATCCAAGCCAGTTGCAGCATGTTCGCCGTGCCCCAGCCGGTAACCGCATCCCAACCCGTCCCCGCACAGTAATAAGTTAAGTGGTCGAGTGCAGTGATGTCGTTGCTGTTGCAGTTTACGGTGATGTCACAGAACGGATAATGAGGCGCGTAATTCGGGTTGATGCCCTCATAGTAAAGAAAGCCGTGAATATCGCCCATCGGCGCACACGGATTCGTCCCGACGCTCACTCCGCATATATTTCCTAACGATAGTAGGTAGGCGTTTTCCTGCGCGGCAAATCCTGCCAATTCAGGAGCCACGATACTTGTGCCGCCGGTTGGCGAAAGTGTTCCGCCATAGTAATAGTTTTGGCCGAAGGCAGCGTTCAGTGAAATGTCTGGAACGGCCCGGCTCCCTGAACCGCACGGCTGATTCGACTGGTAACCCGGTGCGGCATAATATGCGCTGCAACCGCCTCCGCTTCCTCCATTATTTTTGCCGCACGCTCCCGTGTAGGTGCCGCCCTGCCATGCGACTTCAGAGCTATAAGCCCCGGTGCTGAGATTTAGAAAGAGCGTAGTCCCTCCAGCGCTGATTACGTCAGGGTCTGAACCCGGATACGCCACGCTGGTGTGCGCGGGAGATTCGAAATTGCAATCGTCGGACGCTCCGCGGTCTCCGGAAGCCGCGAACAATGTCCATCCTTGTCCAAGCATCGAGTTGAAAATGTTGTGCCGGGAATCCATCGTTGATGTGGAGCAACCGTATATCTCCGTACAACTCCAACTGGTGGTGAACACGCGGGCATAACCGTCGGAAAGCATGAAGCCGTACATGTCCGTGTAGGTCGAATTGTTGAAGTTAGCTCCTTCGTAAACATAAATGTGAGCTGTGTTGGCTGCGGCTCCGAAACTATTGGCCGTCGCCGTAGTCCATTCTGTGTCGAGAGTTGATTCGGTGTTGCAGCACGCTGGCGTTCCGTCTATGTAATAGGTGTTGTAGAGATAAGCCAGATAGGGATACTGGTTGTGGAAGCCGGTGATATCAGATCCATTGATATCGCCAAACGTGGCGATTGCGATGGAAGCCACCGGCGGCGAACTCCCGGGATTGCTGTTCGGATTGCAGCAGTGTCCGAGCGCCTGAAGAGCGTTGTAATCGTAAGCGTTCGAATTGTAAATGTCAGTCGGATCGTAGGCCCCGCCGGTGATGTTGGAGCTGGCGCCGTTTGAACTCTTCTGGTGAGCGGCCATTGCTTTGACGAGCAGGGCGTGATTGCCGTCGGCCTGCGCCGATTTTCCCGGAGCTTCCGGCGGGCCCGGCGAATAAACGGGATTGGCAAGGGGAGTCGCGTCTTGTATCGCGGGGTGCATCACCTGTATGTTATTCAGACCTTCGATGTCGTGAACGATACCGTTCAAGCTCGCTGGAATTTGCGGGTTGCGATCGTTGGAAAAGTAGTTCGCCGAGCCCATCTGATAGCTATTCATGGTCACGTTGAGGGCTTTCTCGATAGTCCCCATCGTTCCTTCTACGTCCACCAGCAAGCGATGCGGGAACCGGTGCGTGACCGTCAGACCCTGTGATTGCGCCCAATTGACGACAGCTTGCTCGTCCTGTACCGACGGGGCGAAGCGGGCACTCCATTGATCAGCCGTCAAATACTTGTGGAATTGCGGTGAGCTCTTGGTCTGCAACTCCTTCAGGAATTCTTCTTCCTCCGCCGGATGAGGTGTCTGCAGCCCGATAGTCAGCCGAATCATTTGGTCGGGATTGTAGTGGCCCATAAAGGTGGCCGAGCCATCCTCAACTTGCTTAGGCATGTGGCCGGGAAGCGCGACCGTGGCGGATTGGGCCAGCGCCGCTGGAGAGAACCATAGGAGCGCCAAGACTGCTACCGCTGTGAACGCGGCGATTCCGGTTAGGCGTTTCGAAAGTGTTTCAGGACGTGACGACAAAGAACGGGGCTGGGATTCCATTTTCGCCTCCTAGGCTAAAATCTGCGCGCACCATGCCACACGCTACAAGTAAGGGTCAATGCAACGCATCTGACTCCTTTGTGATTTGTTGGTGAACGAGGAGGTATATGAAACGAAAGGCTTTGACAACGAGATCCGAACGCTCCGATGATTCCATCGGGCAAGGAGAATCTTGTAAAGACCCTTCCTCTGTCAGCCCAAGCGTGAGTTACATTAAGACCGTCGAGAATACGTTAAAATGCCTGACGCTTCCCGGGAGAATTCTTTGGAAAACGCCACGAACAAATGGGTGGATGAAATGAAAGGCGTACTCGAGACGTTGAACCAGGGCGTACTAATCAACGATGACCAGAAACGAATCATCTTCGCGAACCAGCTCTTTCTGAAAATGATGGGCCTTCCCGCGGAAGAACTCCTCGGACGCGCGGTGACGGATTTATATCCGCCTGAGGATGCCGCCGTGCTGCAGAAACGTATCGAGAGAAGACAGGCGGAAGGACAAAGCCAGTACGAGTTTTACCTGCCGCAGAGCGGTGGCGGACGAATGCCGGTTTTGGTAACCGCGCGGCGAGTACAAGATCCTGACGGCAAAGCTTTCGCGGTGATTACGGCGACGGATATTACCGAAATGAAACGGACCGAGAATGCTCTGCGCGAGGCCAATGTTGAACTCGAGCACCGTCATCGAGAAATCGAAGAGGACTTATTGCTGGCGGCGCGGGTGCAGCAAAGTCTGGCGCCGAGCGGATTAACCTGGGGCAAGGTGCTGGTGGAAACGTTCTATCAGCCGGTGCGGACCATCGGCGGTGATTTTGGACTGGTGGTACCGCGCGGAAACAATTTGAGCTTTATGGTGTGCGATGTTTCGGGACATGGCATTGGGTCGGCGCTGGTAGCCAACCGAATTTATTCCGAGACTATGTCGCAAATCGAAGCGGGCGCGGGACTGGGCGCGATGATGCAGCACCTCAACCGGTTCGTCATAGGAAATCTTCGCAACTCGGTCTTTTTTTTTACGATGGTGGCAGCGCGGCTGGATCAGCCTGGCCGCATTTTGCAATTCGCAGGCGCGGGTCATCCGCCCGCGATGATTGGACAACCCGGCGAGACCCCTCGGCTGCTCGAGTCACGAAGTGCCGTGCTTGGCTTGCTCGAAGATGCGGTCGACGGCGAAGCGGCCATAGAGGTTCCGGTGAAACCGGGAGATCGTTTGATGATTTACACCGACGGGTTCACCGAGAGTTTCAACGCGAAGCAGGAGATGCTCGGCGTGGATGGATTTGCGGAAATTGTTCGACAGGCTTCCAATCTTCCGTTAGCTGAAATGAAGCAGGAAATATTGGATCGCGTGGCGGCGTGGCGCAGCGGTACCGCAACGGACGACATGTCACTGGTTCTCATCGAGATTCCGTAAATCTTAGACGACTAAAATCGCATCCCCTGCGATGAATTGCCTTGGCGATAGTTTGACGGAAACCGGGAGCGCGGATATACTTCGCGTCTTTGTTGAGCGGAATGGTGAGGTAGAATAGCGGAATGGGAGTTCTCGATAACCGGTTCGAACGCAGTTACGTCCTCTCCACAGTAGATTACGTTTTCAATTGGGCCCGCAAAAGCGCGATTTGGCCTTTGACCTTTGGCCTGGCTTGTTGCGCGATCGAAATGATTGCTTCCACTACCTCGCGATTCGATATCGCGCGGTTTGGCGCGGAAGTTTTTCGTCCTTCGCCACGGCAAGCAGACCTAATGATCGTGGCCGGCACCGTAACGCTAAAGATGTCGCCGGTGCTGAAGCGCGTCTGGGACCAGATGCCCGAGCCGAAATGGTGCATCTCGATGGGTGCGTGTTCGAGCGTGGGCGGCCCATTCAACGTTTATTCGGTTCTGCAAGGTGTGGATCGGATCGTTCCAGTGGACGTATACGTGATCGGATGCCCGCCACGGCCTGAGGCTCTGTTCTACGCGCTGCTGAAGCTGCAAGACAAGATCGACCTGATGTCGTTGGCCAAGCGGCCTACCGAAGTACGGCTAAAGCCTGAGATGGTGGAAGAGTTCAAGAGCGGCGTGATGGTGGCCCAGTCGCCGCAACCCCGTTAAATAACAGAGGCTAAAGCATGGCGTTTCTGCGTACGGCGAAGAAAGACGAAGTCCCGCCTGGAATGATTCGCGAATTCCAGATCGATGGCAAGACCTTTGCCCTCGCCAATGTGGAAGGTAAACTCTATGCCATTAATAACTTATGCCTGCATCGCGGGGGACCGCTTGGACAAGGCGAGCTGAACGGGAGTGTAGTCACTTGTCCCTGGCACGGATGGCAGTATGACGTCACTACCGGCAAGTTAGTGACGAATCCGGCCGTGGCTTGTGAGACCTACGCGGTCGAAGTTCGAGGCGATGACATCTTCGTAGATGTAGGTTAACACTGGACTTAGAACTTCCTGGCTTAGCCTGGGCACGACGCATCTTTACTAGTCTTGCGTTTCCCGCCAAATTCCGTCAACAAAGTTAGCCAATTTGCGTTCCTTTCCGTGTATAGTGCGCGCGATACTTTTTGACGGATGACGCAACCTTCCCCCAAACCTAAGCGCTGGCTGCTGGCAGTGGACCCTCGCGTATATCACTGGGATACCCTCTTCGTGAAGGGCAAGGAAATGTGGCGGCACGCCGGGAATCGTCCCGATGCTCTTCGGCAATTGAAGCAGGTTCAACGGGGAGACCGCGCGCTTTGCTACCACGGCAAAGCCGAGCACGCAGTGTACGCGCTGGCCGAAGTCAGCCGCGATCCCTACCCCGATCCGCACGACCACGACTCCAAAAAAATGGTTATGGATTTGCGAGCCATCGAGCGCTTGCCGCGTCAGGTGACGCTGGCCGAACTGCGCGAAAATAAATTGCTCCGCAAAATAAAATTCCTGAAGAACACGCGCCTTTCCATCTGCCCGCTCACCGACGAAGAATATGCCGAGATTTTGCGCATGGCCGGCATCGTAGCATCGCCCGGCATTCCTTTGCCTTGATAGAAATTAGCGTTGCACACCCACCAGCGTAGGAGATTTCGAATGCCACGTTTATGGGGGCTGAACTCCTTCCGCGATCTACCTGTCGAGAGTAAAATGCGCATGTAAAATCGGATGTCTTTTGAGGCGCGATGACGCTTCCTGAAGTCTTCAAGGCCGTGATGCCGTCCATCGTTGCGTTCGGCACTCGGCACGACATCACCCAATCACCGTCGGAACCACCACCGCCTTTCCCAACGATTCTTGGGACCGGTTTTGTTGTGGATCCGCGCGGCATAGTCCTCACGAACAAGCACGTCGCGGAGTCCCTACAAAAGCTTCCGCCCGGTCCGGTTTCTGGAAAGCATCCCGCCTTCGCGATGTTCGCTACCGAGGAGGTCTTGCCAGAAGCTCGACCCGTTCTCAAACTCAATTTCGTAGATATAAAAGGCTATTGGATGCCGTCAAAATTGTCTGTAACCGAACGTTACTATGGCGAGCAAATCCCTGATCTGGCATTTCTACAAGTAGCTGTTCGGGATGTTCATGCGGTTCAACTTGCTGAGGATCTAAGTACGCTTGAGATTGGAAGTTCAATCGCCACAGCGGGATTTCCGCTGGGACGGGACGCGCTACTGCAGCACGCTAAAGTGATCCAGGTGACTCCAACCCTTCGGCATGGAATCGTCAGTAGTTTGCTTCCATTTCCCTGTCCCGCTCCGAGCGGATTTACGATAGACGCCATGGTTCAGCCAGGCGCGAGCGGCTCTCCCGTCTTTCTAGCGGACACTCCTATTATAGTTGGGATGATCCGTGCCGGGTTTTCTGGAACAAATATTACGTATGCGCTGCCGTCGTCCATTCTGATAACTGCACTGAAGCAGATGCTCGCCGGAGCGGTGATCAATCTTGACTCAATACCAACGTTGGCAAGCCTAGCTGAAAAAGCGAAGCCTAACGATGGTCCCCATTGGCAGCTTCGCCCAAAGGCACAAGATTGAGTGGATTCCGGCCTTCATGGCCAATAAGACTCTGTACCCTGAGCGAGTGTGAATATGCCGGAACTTCCTGAAGTTGAGACAGTGGTGCGCGGTTTGCGAGCAGTGTTGCCCGGCAAGCGGATCTTGACTGTGCGGTTGGGCAAGACAGACTTTATTGACGATCCCGCGTCGCTGGAATTGCAGTTGCCCGGAAGCAAAGTCTCGGCCGTGCGGCGTCACGGCAAATTTATTGTGGTCGAGTTGGAAGCCGCGAGCGGCCGCAAGCATGAATCATCTCTTCTAATTCATCTAGGCATGACCGGGCAGATCGTTACTTGTCCCCCGGAAGTTCCCGTAGCGGCGCACACGCACGTGTTTCTGGGGCTCGATGATGGGCGCGAACTTCGTTACACGGATATTCGCCGCTTCGGACGAATGGCAATGCTCGCGAATACGGCGCACCAGAGCGTTCTCGGCAAGCTGGGGCTTGATCCGCTGGAAGCAACGGAGAAAGAATTCACGGCGATGATTCGTGCACGGCGCTCGCACATCAAAGCCCTACTGCTGGATCAAAGTGTGCTGCGAGGTATGGGCAACATCTATACGGATGAGAGTTTATGGCGCGCGCGCATTCATCCTCGGCGGCTTGGCGCAAATTTGAGTGACAACGAAATTCATCGGCTTCATGGCGTCGTGCGCCGAGTGCTGAACGAAGCGATTCGTTTGGGTGGGTCGTCAATTTCCGATTACGTGGATGCTGAAGGGCAGCCCGGAGAATTCCAAATCCGGCACCGCGCATACGGGCGCGAAGGAAAGAAATGCCCCCGCTGCAGCAAAAAGATTCGGCGAATTATCGTGGCGGGGAGAAGCAGTTACTTTTGTCCGTTTTGCCAGCGCGCTCCAAGAATGTCTTCGGCGAAGCAAAGTCCGAACACTCGCCGTCAATCCTTGCGCGGCACAAAGAAATAAATCAATACCGCCCCAGTCAGCGTAAAAAGCCCCGCATAAAAAAATCCTGCATTTGGGCTCACACTCGACCACAGCACGCCTACCGCTATACTCGACACTAAATCGCCGATTCCGTTCACGGTGGCGAGCACGCCGAATCCCGAGCCACGCACTTTTGGCGGAAGAAGTTCGGCCGCCATCGATTTCTCCAGCGAAGCCTGCATCGCGCCATGAATACCGGCGAGTCCAAATAAGACAACGAGAATCGGAATGGTCGGCGGCTCGAAAATGAAGCCGGCATAGGCAATCGCTCCGCTGAGATATCCGAGCGCCAGGAGATTCCGTTTGCCGATGCGGTCGCCGAGCGCGCCGGCCGGATACGATGCCGCTGCGTTGACGGTGTTGTAGAACGTATAAAGAGCAACGGCCATGGTTGCGGCGCGGGCCGTGCCGAAGCGCGGCCCGAGAATCTGACTGGCCCGAAGAATCAAGAGCGTCGGCGCGAAATCTCCAATCCCATGCGCGAAAACTCCAGCAAGGAAATGCCAATAAGTTTTTGGCATTTCTCCAAAGCTGGAAGCGAAACTGGGTGCGTGATGTCCGTCCACACCTTTCGCGGCGGGCACCAGCAGCGTAAACGCAACGGCTGCCGCCAAGCCCGGGATGATCGTCAATTTCAGGACGCCGCGCGCACCTATCAAACCAATCAGCAGAGTGGCGCAAAGCGGTCCGAGTACCGCACCCAAAGTATCCATGGCGCGTTCGAATCCGAATGCGCGGCCTTGCTGCTCCGGCGCCACCGCATCGGAAAGAAGAGTGTCACGCGAAGGCCCGCGGCTGCCGCGACCCGTCCACCCGAGCGCGCGCATCACCAAAACTGCCGGCCACGATTGCGCGAAGGCGTAAGCAAAGGTGGAAAGGCCAGTGGCCACGTAACCGGCGACGCCGGTAGGCTTGCGCCATTTGGGACGATCCGCAATCCAGCCTCCCGCCAATTTCGCGATACTGGAAAGACCGTCCGAGACGCCTTCAATCACGCCGAGCGCAAAAGCGGGCGCGCCGAGGCTTGCAAGAAACGCGGGAAGAATCGAGGTGGCAGCTTCGTGGCCCCAGTCGGAAAAAAGACTGGCAAGCCCGATTCCCACCACGCAGCGCGTGAGCCAGCGTTTTGGCGAAGACGAAGAAGTCGCGCTGGATCGATCGCTCATGTTTGCGACAGAAACTACCGCGTGGCTTTATTGCTAAGCAGGGTTGGCAATTTACTCGGAATTGTGTCTTGAGTTGAACCTTGAATCAGCGGAACAGCGGCACTCACTATTTTGTGGGCCCAATTCGCTCGGTCTTCGGCGTCCAGCCAGATCACGCGTGCCGGCAAATTGTTGAAGGGCGGCGAAGCGAGCAATTCGATCAGCAGCTCGTGAATGCGCAATTGGAACGCGCGGTCTTCCGAGCGGAAGCCGTCGCGCGGAATGGCCTCTTCCACTGGTGGAACGCCAATGAGAAGCGAATAACTCGCCATCCACCAGGCCAGCCACGCTTCCAGATCAAGCTGGCGGCCGAATTTGTTCACGAGGTAACTATAGTTGTCGAGTACGGCGCGATCGGTAATCACATTGGGTGCGCGCAGCGATGCTTCCAACTCCGCAGCGATTTGCGCGTGCAGAATCCAGAGCTGTCCGCTGAGTGTGGTCTCCGCGTTTACGGGGAAAGGCGATTGGCGGGCAACTTCGGTAACGAGCTCGACGTTGTGGTGCGCTTTTTTCAGCAGCGAGCACACTTCGTACACCAAAGTAGTTTTGCCCACCCCATGCGTGCCGATCAGCGCTAACTTCAAATCGCGTCCTCCGCCTGAGCATTTTGTTCTAGCATATTTCGCGGTCTCCTGAAACTGCAGTTGCGAAGGGCGTGGGTGCTGCGCGCGCCTACCAGCTGGCTTCAACGCGCCAGATTGTATTCAATTGGTTCGGTGCGTAGAATCGACCGGCTTCAACCGCGCTTGCGGGAAGTTAAGCTTTATTTTGCGCTGGCCCCAGAGGCGAGAAAATTTATGAGAGCTGTGCTGCAAAGGGTCGCCCACGCCCGCGTGGTCGTGGACGGAAAAATTGCCGGCGAGATCGGGCCCGGTCTGGTCGTGTTGATCGCAGTGGGTCGCGATGACGTGGCGGCGACTGCGGGATCTCTTGCTGAGAAAATCGTAAGTCTGCGAATTTTCAACGACGAAGAAGGCAAGATGAACCGCTCGCTTCTCGATACTGGTGGCGCGATTCTAGCCGTATCGCAATTTACACTATACGGTGACGCGCGCGGCCAGCGCAGGCCGAGTTTCATTCAGGCTGCGCCGCCCCACTTGGGCAAAGCCCTCTACGATGAGTTTGTTCTGGCCTTGCGCGCAACCGGTGTGCGCGTCGAAACCGGCGTGTTTCAGGCTCATATGTCCGTCGAACTAACCAACGATGGTCCCGTGACTATTCTTCTGGATTCCGACAAAGTTTTTTAAATTCATTTTCTGCCGGGCAAGAACTCTTGACCCAGGTGTATGTGCTTGCCAGAGACACCAGCAAGGCTTACGCTTTTTAATGGAGCATATATATGAGTGAGATTAATCGAATCCTGGATCAAATGGACCGCGCTTATTCCGGCGAGGCTTGGCATGGGCCCGATCTGAAGCAGTTGCTTGATGGAATCTCCGCGGAGGATGCCTCGAAACATCCAGTTGCCGGCGCGCATTCCATATGGGAACTTGTAAACCATATCGCAGCCTGGAACACGATTGTGCAGCAAAAGTCGAAAGGCGAACCGGTTGACGTGACGACCGAGTTAGACTGGCCGCCTGTGTGGGAAACAAGCGAAGTGACCTGGAAGCGCGCACTGGAAAACTTCGCCGAGAGCCGTACTCGTTTACGCAATTATGTGAACACGGTGCGCGACGATCAGTTGGATGAACCGATTCAGCGCGAAAACTATTCTCGTTACGTCTTGCTTCATGGTTTGGTGCAGCACGACCTGTATCACGCGGGCCAAATAGCCATCTTGAAAAAGGCGCTCAGGTGACAGAGTCAAAAGAAATTTTGCGCTCGTCAGCAGGCGCCCGCGCAGAAGAATTTGCTGGCGAAATTCGCGAAGCTCAACCTCAAGATTTTGCTCGAATAGCAGAACTGGCCGGCCAACTCGGCTATTTTTCGTCTCCAGAGGAAATTGCGAAAAGGCTCGACGGCATGAAGCGTTCGAACGAACACGCCGTGTTTGTCGCGCAACTCGCCGGCGAAGTCGCCGGCTGGTTGGGAGTCTATGTGTGTCGCACAGTGGAAGCCGACGCCCGAGCCGAGATTAGCGGCCTGGTTGTTGCCGAAAAGTTTCGCTCGCAGGGCATCGGCCCGCTACTACTCGTCCGGGCCGAGCAGTGGGCGCGCGAAAAAGGCTGCAGCGCAATCGGCTTGCGCTCGAACGTAATCCGCGACCGTGCCCACGCCTTCTATGAACGTCACGGCTACAAGCACACCAAAACGCAGAAATCCTTCCGCAAGGACTTGTGACCAGCCGAATCGCACAAAGCAGCCATGTCATTCAATCATGATCCTATCGCCGAGATTGTAACCGCCGTGCTGGCGGCGTGCTGGATCGTCTTCGGCGGCATCTTCGCGATCGGAAAAAGCGGAGCTGCCACCGCGGAAACCAATCGAGCCGGCAGATTCAGCCCGGGACTTTTGCTTCAGTCTCTCGGATATGCAGTCTGTTTCGTGCTGTACAGAACCTACTTTTCTCCGCTTTTCCCGATGTCCAGGCAGGCCGAAGCTATCCTCGCGGTGGCGACCATTCTTGTTGCGATCGGTTCCATTTGGTTTTGCCTCGCAGCAGTCCGAACTCTGGGCAAGCAGTGGGCTTTGGTTGCACGCGTGGTGGACGGGCACGAGTTGATCACGCGCGGGCCGTACGGAATCGTGCGAAATCCAATTTATTTGGGGATGTTTGGACTGCTTCTTGCCACGGGCTTGGCAATAAGCCGCTGGTACGGCCTCGCCGTCGGCATCTCGCTGTTCCTCATCGGCAACCAGCTGCGCATTCGCAGCGAAGAAAAGCTCCTCCGCGAAGCCTTTGGCGAGAAGTTCGATGACTACGCCCGCCGCGTCCCCCCCTTCTTTCCTCGAATCTTCTGAAATCAAAAGCATTTGTCGCTTTGTTTTCCGAACCCTGCAGATGCAGAAACCCGTTAAGAATCTTTGTGCACGATAATATCGTAATACGATATAATCAGTGTCATGGGACAGACAGCCAGGCGAAAGCGAAGCATCGACTACACGGCGCTTGCTGATTTCCGCTACGAAATCCGCCGCTTCCTCAATTTCAGCGAAAACGCCGCGCGTGCTGCTGGCATCGAGCCGCACCAGCATCAGGCATTGCTGGTGATAAAGGGGTTGCCCGCTAACCAAATTGCCACGGTCGGTGTGCTGGCCGAGCGCCTGCAGATTCAGCATCACAGCGCAGTTGAATTGACGGACCGGCTTGAGTCCAAGATGCTTATCCGACGCTCGCGCAACCAAGCGGATCACCGCGAGGTTTTGTTGGGACTTACTCTCCGCGGAGAGAAATTGTTACAGAAGCTCACAGTTGCGCATCGAGCTGAATTGCAATCGATGGGACCGAAGCTTGTGGCGGTTCTGGAGTCGGCCATTGCACGCAAGCGCCGTGGATGTGGAACTCCAAACAGCCCGGCGCCCGTTCTCAGTACTTCAAACCGACGGCGAAGAACTAGTAAGAGCCACTAGAAATATATTTCCAAAGGAGAAATTGCTCGTGGGATCTTCGGCTGCTATCGTGCCAACCCGTATGCCGGAACAGTCGGCAGGCTACCGGATCGGACTGATTTCCGGTTTGGCGGCCATGATTGGCATCCTCGCCGGATTCATCGCCTATGCTTTGTATGATTTGATCGGTCTGATCACGAATCTCGCTTACTACCACGAATGGTCGTTCCATTTTCGCAGCCCGGAGCATACAACGCTCGGCGCATGGGTCATCCTGACTCCCGTCATCGGCGGAATTATCGTCGGGTTCATGGCGAAATACGGGTCAGAGAAAATCAAAGGCCACGGAATTCCGGAAGCGATGGAGGCGGTTCTTACGTCGCGTAGCCGCATTGAGGCGAAGGTCGCCATACTAAAGCCTCTCTCAGCGGCCATCGCCATCGGAACCGGCGGACCTTTCGGCGCAGAAGGACCCATCATACAAACCGGCGGTGCGATGGGTTCCCTGATCGGCCAGATAATTTCCACCACGGCTTCAGAGCGCAAAGTGCTTCTGGCTTGCGGAGCGGGAGCCGGGATGGCCGCCACCTTTAACACTCCCATCGCTGGCGTCATTCTCGCAATCGAGCTGCTGCTTTTCGAATTTCGCTCGCGTTCGTTTATCCCGCTGGTGATCGCCTGCACCCTGGCGACAAGTGTGCGCTCCGTGCTGCTCGGCCAGCGTTCCATGTTCACCATGCAAAACGTGAATTTCGACGCGCTGCATGGCCTGCCGTTTTATCTGCTGCTCGGAATTCTCAGCGGCGTGGCCGCAATTTGTTTCACCAAATCGCTCTACTGGGTGGAAGATCAATTCGACCGGTTGCCGATCGACGACCTCTGGCATCCCGCCATTGGCGC
>Ga0102924_1004067_pt1 | contig 14954 bp, 15 predicted proteins | sample PaiPotPPM11metaG_FD_80116 | JGI IMG/M metagenome (GOLD analysis project Ga0102924, IMG submission 80116) | Iron sulfur acid spring bacterial and archeal communities from Banff, Canada, to study Microbial Dark Matter (Phase II) - Paint Pots PPM... ... | reverse complement strand
GGCTTGCGACCCTCTGGGGAGGGTCCATAAAATACACGACCGCGATGCTTTTCTCGGTCGGGTTCGTGTTGATGTTCCTGATGGGCGGCGTGGACGGCGTCTTCATGGCCTCATTGGCGGTCGACTACCAGGTGCACGCCACCTACTGGGTCGTCTCCCATATCCATTACGTACTCTTCGGTGGAAGCGTTTTCGGTGTCTTCGCCGCGTTCTTTTACTGGTTCCCGAAGATGACCGGCCGGTATTTGAACGAAACCCTGGGCAAAATTCAGTTCTGGGTACAACTGGTCGGCTTCAACGTGACCTTCATGCCGATGCACTTCCTCGGGCTCCAGGGGATGCCCCGCCGGATTGCGATCTGGCAGAGCAACCGTACCGACTGGGCCACCTGGAACCTGGTCGCCACCATCGGCGCCTTCATGATCGCGGCCGCCATCCTGATCTTCATGATCAACTTCGCCATCAGCATCCGCGCCGGGCGCCGCGCACCCGCGGATCCGTGGGAGGGCAACACGCTGGAGTGGGCGACGACCTCGCCGCCACCGGAATACAACTTCGACACCATCCCGCCGGTCAGAAGCGCCCGGCCACTCAGAGACGTGCGCCGCGGCGCCGTGGCGGCTGCCTCAGAGCACGCGTAGCCGGAGGCTTCGTGAGAGCATTCAGGGCGCTCGCAGTGGCCACCGCCGTGGTCACCTATGCGCTCGTGGTGCTCGGCGGAGTGGTGCGAGTCTCCGGCTCCGGGTTGGGCTGCCCGGACTGGCCCCTCTGCCACGGCCGTCCCTATCCGCCGCTCGAACTGCACGCCATCATCGAGTACTCCCATCGCACCACTGCCTCGCTGGCGAGCCTCCTGGTGGTGCTGACCGCGGCCGTGGCGTTGATCGCCTGGCGCCGCCGGCGTGACATCGTGATCCCGGCCACAGCAGCCCTGCTGCTGCTCATCCTCCAGGTGGCGCTGGGGGCGGTCACGGTCCGCCTGGAGTTGCCTCCGATCATCGTGCTCGCCCATCTCGCCACCGCCATGGCACTCCTCGGCGCGCTTTGCATCACGGCAACCGCCGCTTTCAGTAGCGGGCCCCGCTTGGCCGGGGATGCGCTGGCTGCACGGTGGGCAAGAGCGGCGGCGGCGGGGACCTATCTACTGATCCTCAGCGGATCCCTGGTCGTTGGCAGCGGCGCCAGCGGTGCCTGCGATGGCTGGCCGCTCTGTGGTGGCGGCTTCAGCTTCGCGTTCGACCGCCTGCCGCTGATCCAACTGCTTCACCGTGGCATGGCGGCTGTCATTGGGGTGGTGGTGATTTACGCCCTGGTAGCAGTTCTCCGCCGTCATCGCGGCGTGCCGGCTGTACGCTCCGCCGTGGCGCTGACCCTGGCTGCGCTTTTCTTTCAGGTGGCGGTCGGTGCGGCGGTCGTCCTGCTCCATCTTCCGGCTGCCCTGCGCGGCCTCCACCTGGCGCTCGCCACCGCGGTCTGGGCGGGGACCGTGGTGCTCACCGGCCTGAGCGGTCGGCTGCCCCTCGCGGATGAGCGCAACCAGCCGGTCCCCCAGCTGACCACCAGGCGCCGGCCCGGGCGCGACGTCGTGCTGGATTACGTGAGCCTGGCCAAGCCCCGAATAATCGCACTGCTTCTCGTGACCGCCCTCGGCGGGATGATGATTGCCAGCCGGGGCTGGCCATCGACCGGGCTCGTCATCCTCACGCTCCTGGGCGGGGCGCTGGCGGCCGCCGGTGCCGGCGCGATCAATTGCTGGATCGACCGGGACATCGACGGCGACATGTACAGGACCCGGCGGCGGCCGATCCCCGACGGCCGGATAGCCCCGGCTCACGCGCTCACCTTCGGCATCACCCTCGGTGTTCTGGCCTTTGTACTGCTCGCCTTCTGGGTCAATGTCCTGGCGGCGACGCTGGCGGTCAGCGGTTTGCTCTTCTATGTCTTCGTCTATACGCTCTGGCTCAAGCGATCCACGGCCCAGAACATTGTCATCGGTGGCGCCGCGGGGGCGGTGCCTCCGCTGGTGGGGTGGGCGGCCGTGACCCATTCGCTGGACCTGACGGCGGTCTACCTCTTCGCCATCATCTTCCTCTGGACTCCACCGCATTTCTGGTCGCTCGCGCTCCGAATCCAGCGCGATTACGCACGGGTCGGGGTGCCGATGCTTCCGGTGGTCCGCGGCGAGGCGGAGGCCAAGCGGCAGATCCTGCTCTATACCTTGCTACTCGTAGCCGTGACCCTGATGCTCTTTGTTAGCGGCGCCCTCGGTGGGATCTATCTGGCCGGTGCGTCCCTACTGGGCGCGGCCTTCATCGCCTTCGCCGTGCTGAACCTGCGCGACCGGCGCCGGCGCTGGTCACGCCCGCTCTTCGACTACTCGATCGCTTACCTGGCACTCCTCTTCGCCGTGATGGTCGCGGACCGCATCGTTGGTAAACTGGGTTGAAGCGGTGATACATGAATAGGGACGAAGCCAGAAAGAACGTTCGACTGGGGATATTGCTCTTCGTTACCTCGGTGATCATGCTCGGGCTGTCCTTCGTCTGGGCGCTTGTGTACAACAGCTTCGTCTGATGGCTGCGCACGAACCGTCCGAGCAGTCGTCCGGGAGCCACGAGGCCATCCACCTGCCGCCGCCGAGCATCTGGCCGGTGGTGCTCGCCCTGGGAATCTCTTTCCTCCTGCTCGGGCTGATACTCAACCTGGCACTGTTGCTTGTCGGCGTGTTGACCACGGCCGCATCGCTCGGCCTCTGGATTCGGGACGCCCGGCGCGAGTTCCACGAGCTGCCCGAGTAGGGTAGCCACCTGATTCCGGGCCGCAAGCGGCTGAGTGAATTGCGCCGGTGACGCAGGCGCCCTTAGACTCAGTTCGTCAGTTCGCCAGCAGTAAGGAGGCCATCGTGAGCGTGTGGAAAATGATGATCGTCGTTGCCGGGAGCGCGACAATGCTCGCGGCATGCGGCGGCGGCAGCAGCAATACCGCCGATAACGGCGGAAGCGGCTGCACCGCGAAAGGCGCCGGTAGTGGCACGGTTGCCCAGACCGTGAAAATCAACTCGGACCCGACCAACGTGGGGGCCTTCGCACCCGCCACTCTCTCGGTCAAGAAGGGCGACAGCGTGGAGTGGGACTGGGTCGATAACTCGGCTCAGCACAGCGTGACGTCCGACGACAACACGACATTCGACTCCTGCCTGCAGAGCTCCGGCTCTAAATTCGTTGTTACCTTCAACTCGGCAGGCGACTATAAGTACCACTGCATCATCCACTCCGGAATGGTGGGAGACGTAAAAGTCAGCTGATCAATCCCTGGCAAAGGGCGCTGGTTCGAGCCGCCGCCCTTACCAACGGCGCGGTGCTGCTGGCGGCCTGCGGCAGCGCCGCTGTCCCTCCCACGTCGGGCTCCGATGACGCTGCCATCGTCCAGGACTTCCAGGACCACAGATCCAACGTCGAGGTGACCGCCGACGGCACCGTGGTGACGATCCTTCCCGACCGCAGTAGCAGCACCGGTGTCCACGAGCAGTTCATCGTGCGCCTCTCGAGCGGAGGCATCACGGTCGAGATCGAGCACAACATATCGATCGGCAGGCGGGTGCCGGTGAACCTGGGCGACGGCGTCATCGTTCATGGCGAGTACATCTGGAACGGCAAGGGCGGGTTGATCCACTTCACCCATCACGACCCCCAGGGAACGCACGAGGGTGGCTACATCAAGGACAACGGTGCGACCTACGACTGAAACGAGGGATTCACCCGCGCAGCAATCGCACGTCGCCTGCGTAGATACGCGTGAGTTTGCCATCATCTCCTCGCAGCCGGAGCGCGCCATCGTCCTCGATGTCTTCCGCGACCCCGGCGGTTACTGCGCCCGCCCGCTCGTAGCTGACCCGATTGCCGAGCATCGAACTTTGCTGCCGCCAGCTCGGAAGCACCCACCCTTCTCCTTCCTCCCGGCTCCTCTGCAGCGCGGCGCCGAGGGCCGCGAGTATTGCGACGAGGAGTGTCTCGCGGCGTTGCGGTCGGCCGAGCGCCAGCGAGACTGAGCTTGCCTGCGCAGGCAACTCGTCGACCCCGCTGTTGACGTTCACCCCGACGCCGAGCGCGGCTGCCGGCTCCGGTCCGCGCTCGAGCAGGATGCCGGCGAGTTTCCGGCCGTCAAAGAGCAGGTCGTTGGGCCACTTCAAATCGATGGCCAGGCCGGTTGCCTGCTTCAGGCCGTCGGCGACTGCGATCCCGGCGAGCAGGGGAAGCAGGCTCAACATTGTCCTGCCCGGCCGGAGCAGCACGGAGAAGAGAAGGTCATGCCCGGGCGCGGTGACCCACTGCCGCCCAAGGCGACCGCGTCCCTGCCGCTGCCAATCCGTAACCACCGTCAAGCCCTCTTGAGCCCCGGCCCCCGCGGCCTCGCGTACGAGGTCCTGGGTGGAGTCGACCGCCGGTAACCACTGAATCGTCCAGGGTACCGGCCCCAAGGCCAGCTGGGAGCTGACGAATACGGTGTCGAACGGCCCTGAAGGCTCGCCGACGGGGATCGAGTTCTTGACCAATCCCACCTTTGTCCGTACAGTAATCGTTCGGGAAGCCATGGCGCGCACTGCCGGAACCGGCCGCATGATTCAGGAGACCTCGGTTCAAATTTCCGCGCTCCGTGAGCGGTGGCACGTCGAGCGCGAGATGCGCTACGCCCGCCGCAACCGTATCCGTCACATCGACCGCTTGCTGGATGAGCTCGAGATGCTCAACATCGCCGAGGAAACGCAGCTCCCGGCAGAGCTCGCTGTCCGGGTGCAGCAGCTTGCCGCCGAGATGGAGCACCCGATCGGTAACCGGGCGCCTGAGGATCTCACCATCGCTGAATCGATGGACGCCCTTTACGACCTCCAGGATGGCCTGATGCTCACCCTCGACGGCGTCGAAGACGAGGACGAACCCTAAGCGCGATTGCCCGGTTAGTGCTTTTCGGGCTCGTGCCCGTTGCCCTTGCCATTGCCCTGCTGATCCTCTGACTGCCCCGGGTCCGTCGCCTTGACGGGCGCCTTGACGGGCGCCTTGACAGCCGCCTTGACGGGCGCCTTGACGATCTCCTTGCCCTTGTTCGGGACGGAAGCGTTGGCAGATGAGGTGCTCGCCGGTGCCGTCGTTGCCAGCAGTTCCGCCATTACCAGCGTGGGGGTTGCCAGGGCGCCGATCTTTCTCAGCATCGCCGTCTCGCGTGTCGAGTTCGCAGTCCAGACAGGGTCGCCTGCCGGGAGGGCGAGGTCATGGCTGGCGGCCGCCCGCTGAACCTGGTAGTCGCTGAGCAGGCTCCGCACGATGTTTTCGGTCGTACCGCGCCCCTCGAGGTGGACGAGGGAATCGTTAAACCATCCGAGCACCGAACCGATCGGCGCCTTCACGTGGACGCCGGTGACAAATGCGTAGGCGCCACTCAGTACAGGGTCAACCACGGCAACCGGGTGAGGGCCGGGGTTGGTGCGCTGTTCCTGCAGGAGAGAGTACGCGTTGAGCAGGTCGCTATTGGCCTGGCTCAGTTCTTGCAGCCCGCGCTGTTTAGGGTCGCGCGCGGCGGCCCGGGTCAGGCCGTCCCACCAGACCTGGATTATGTAGAAGGCGCTGTCGGGGCTGGTTCCCTGCGGCTGGTTCCAGAGCGAGTCCGCCTGCGAGGCGGGATCAATTCCAGTGGCATCAGCTGCAGCTGCCAGCGGCGTCAGGAGCATGAGGCCGCCGAGGCTGAACGCGATCAGCACCGAGCGGCGCGGCAGAAGGCGGCTTACAACCAGCATTCCGGTCTCCGAATTGATTCTGAGTCAGGACAAAGCGCAAATGGAGACCGGCGTGTAGCAAAGCGCTAACGCTGCTGACGCTTCCGAAAGGTTTCAGCGCTCCAGGTTCTCGATCACCAGCGAGATCCCCTGGCCGACTCCGATACACATGGTCGCGAGGCCGTAACGGCCCTTTCGTCGGACCAGCTCGTGAACCAGCGTGGTCGTGATCCTGGCGCCGCTGGCGCCGAGGGGATGACCGAGGGCGATTGCCCCGCCATTGGGATTCACCCGGTCGGGGTCGAGCCCGAGCTCTCCGATGCAGGCCAGGGATTGTGAGGCGAAGGCCTCGTTCAGCTCGATTACGTCCAGGTCCTCGGGCCTGAGTCCTGCGCGCGCCAGCGCCTTTCGGCTTGCGGGGATGGGGCCGAGACCCATGACCGAGGGGTCGACGCCGGCGCTTGCCGCGGCCAGGACCCTTGCCTTCGCTTTGAGGCCGAGGGCGGCGGCCCGGCTCTCGGACATCAGGACGACGCAGGCGGCACCGTCGTTCAGCGGGGAGGAGTTGCCGGCCGTCACCGTGCCGCCGGCCTCGAAGGCCGGCTTGAGGCTGCCCAGCTTTTCCATGCTGGTGTCCGGTCGTGGTCCCTCGTCTCGCTCTAGGTGGCCCCCGCCATCGAGCATCACCGGCACCGACTCTGACTTGAAGTGGCAGGCCTGTTGGGCGGCGACTGCCTTCTGATGGCTCTTCAGGGCAAACTCGTCCTGCGTCTCGCGGCTGATTCGGTACCGGCGAGCGACGACCTCGGCAGTTTGGCCGAGGCTGATCGGTGGATAGCGCGCGGCCAACCGGGGATTGATCATGCGCCAGCCGATGGTCGTGTCGTGCAGCGTCTGCTGCCCGCGCTGAAACTCATGCCGCGATTTCTCCAGGACATAGGGCGCGCGCGTCATGCTCTCCACGCCCCCCGCGAGGAAGAGATCACCGTTGCCCGTCTCGATCTCGCGGCTGGCGGAGACGATTGCCTGCATTCCCGAGCCACACAGACGGTTGACGGTCGCGGCGGGAATCTCGACTGGAAGCCCGGCCAGCAGGACAGCCATCCGCGCCACGTTCCGGTTGTCTTCGCCTGCCTGGTTGGCATCCCCGAAATAAACGTCCTCGATGCTTGATGTATCCAGGTTATTGCGCCTGACCGCCTCCGCGATTACGAGTGCCGCAAGATCGTCCGGCCTTGAATCCTTGAGGGCTCCTCCGTAACGGCCAATCGGCGTGCGAAGGGCGTCGATGACAACAGCCCGCTCCATGGAATTCATGCTACGCCATAAAATCAGCCTGTTTCGATGAGGGATCTAGCGCGACACTACGATGCCGTCAACCTGATGGCCGATCCGCTCTACGGCTATATCAAGATCACCAAGCGCCTCCAGGGCGGGACCGCGGCGGAGCAAGACCTGCTCGACCATCCCTGGCTCCAGCGCCTCCGCCGCATCCACCAGCTCCAGTCAGCCTGGTGGGTCTTCCCTGGTGGCGAGCACTCGCGATTTCAGCACGCCCTGGGTGCGATGCATTTATCGGGAGAGTGGGCGCGGCAGCTGGAACCGAACCTCCGGCTGGTCGCGGGGGACGCCCCTTCCGCCAGCTGCCTGGAGGAGACGATGCGGGTGGCCGGCCTGCTCCATGACGTCGGCCACGGGCCGTTCGGCCATTTCTTCGATCAGAATTACCTGGACCGGTTCGGCATCGATCATGAAGTCATTGGGCGGGCGCTGATCCAAGGCGAGCTGGCCCCGATCATCGCTGCCCTGAATGCCGGGCCAAACGGACCGTTCGAGCCCGGCGAGCGGATCGATCCCCGCTGGGTTGCCGAGCTGATCGCGGAAACGAGCCTGCCGGGGCCTGCTGCCCCGGCCTGGGTGCGGCTGCTCAAGCCGGTCCTGAACGGCATGTACACGGCGGACAATCTCGATTACGTCCCGCGCGACGCCTACATGTGCGGCGTAAAGATCGGTCCAGTCGACGTCCAACGCCTGCTCCACTATTCATTCATCGACGAGCAGGGGATGCTTTTGCACCAGCACGGTGCGCAGGCTCTATTGATGTTCCTGAATGCGCGCCTCTACCTCTACAACAACATCTACTATCACCGTACCGTGCGGCGAATCGACCTGCACATGCGCGAGATTTTCGCCGAGACGATCGACCGCATCCTGGCCGGTAACCCCCTGGATCATCTCGACTCGTATCGCGAGCTGACTGACTGGTCCCTGATCGACACCGTCGATCGCTGGCAGCACGAGAGCGGCAGGGCGCGTGAACTCTCGCTGGAATGGGCACGGATCGTGCGCAGGGAGCTCAAGTGGCGCCTGATCTTCGAGGACTACTACGAATTCTCCAACCCGCCGCCGTCATTCCTTTATCCCAAGCCAGGCGACTACGTCGAGCGGATACGCGCCGCGCTCCCTTCGTCGCTCAAGCATGTGTCGATCGAGGTGGACCTGGCCTCGGTGGATCCACGGCCCCAGAATCCGTTGAACGACCCCTTCCCGGTCAACATCTACAACCCGGTCAGCCGGGCGGTGGAGCGGAGCGCGGTTGCAGACCTGTTTCGGCGGCTTCCGATCCGGACGACCCTGGTCCGGGTCTTCACCGACGAGACCGCGCAGTTGCAGGCGCTTCGACGCGCCGTGGAGGAGTCGCTCTACCGACCGGAAGCCAACCTGGCTGAGGCAGTCCCCTGATGGCGGTACGTCCCGACGATGCCATCAAGCCGCTCACGGTCCAGGAGCTCAACGGGCGGATCCACGACCTGCTCGCCTCGCGCTTTCAGAGCGTCCTGGTCAAGGGCGAGGTTAGTGGCGTCTCGCCGCGTTCCGGACACGTCTGGTTCACGCTCAAGGACGCGTCGGCTGCCCTCAACGCAGTGATCTTCAGCGGCACGGCGCGACGGCTTCCCTTCCTGCCGGAGAACGGCCAGGAACTGGTGGTCACCGGACAGGTCGATTTCCACGTTCAAACCGGGCGGGTGACGCTGGTCGTGAGCCGGCTGGATTATGATGGCGCCGGCAAGCTGCGCGAGGCGATCGAGGCGCTCAAACGGAGACTCGACGCCGAGGGCGCTTTCGCCGCCGAGCGGAAACGGAAGCTGCCCTTCCTGCCTCGTTGCGTCGCGCTGGTGACATCGCCGAGTGGCGCCGTCATCCACGACCTCCAGCAGACGATCTGGGAACGGTTTCCAAATGTGCCGCTGGTGGTCTATGCCGCCCTGGTCCAGGGCGTCGCCTCGCAGCGCAGCCTGGTTGCGGCACTACGTCAGTGCGACCAGGACCGCGTGGCGGATGTCTGCATCGTGGCACGCGGTGGCGGCAGCTTCGAAGAGCTGATGGCCTTCAACCAGGAAGCGGTGGTGCGCGCCATCCAGGCGATGCGAATCCCGGTGATCACGGCGCTGGGCCACACCTCCGACCGGACGCTAGCCGACCTCGTCGCCGACCGGGAGGCGAGGACGCCGACATCGGCTGCGGAGCTGGTGGTCCCGATCAAGGCCGAGCTGCTCCGGCAGCTGGGCGAACGCGGGCAGCGGCTGCAGCGCGCGGGAACGAGCCTGCTGATCGGTCCCGGGCACGAGGTCGAGGCGCGCCGGCAACGGCTGCAGCGACTCGGCGGCGAGACGGCGGCACGACGGCGCGAGAGTCTCGCCAACCTGGTGCGAATGCTGCGCCAGCGTGATCCCCGGGAGGTGCTGCGGGGACGTGAGCGCGCCCTCGCCGATTGCCGCCGGCGCCTGGAGCAGGTGGTCGTGGCCAGCTCACGGCGAATCGAGTCGGACGCGCGGCGCATAGGGGAGGGGCGGGAGCGATTGAAGGCGACAGTCTGGCGAGCGCTGCGTGATTGCGAGCGCTCCCTCGCCAACCGGCGGGCCAGCCTCAACACGCTCGGTCCCGAGCAGACCCTCAATCGCGGCTACAGCATCTGTCTGGACACAGCCAGCGGCAGGGTTATCAGGGCCTCCGAGGAGGTCGAGCGTGGCCAGGAGGTCAAAGTTGTCCTGGCGGCGGGCGGTCTCGATTGCCGCGTAGAGGAGGTGCGCCGATGAGCCAGGCCGATCCCGAGCTCACCTACGAACAGGCGCTCGCGCAGCTGGATTCAACCCTCCGGTCGCTGGAGGAGGGAAAGCTGAGCCTGGAAGATGCCATCGCCGCGGTTGCCCGCGGCCGTCAGTACCTGCAGCTCTGCGAGCGAAAGCTGGAAGAGGCACGACAGCGGATCGAGAGCCTTCCGGTGCATGAGGAATCGACCGACGAGGAGCCGCCGCATCCGGCGACGACGATCGCAGAGTTACGCTCCCGCAGCGACAATGGCGAGCCGACCCCCCAGGGCGAAATTCCCTTCTAGTGCTCTAGTCTCCGCTCAGGATTCAGCTTCGTCGCCGCGCCGCTCATGCTCGACTTCGGGGCGCCCCGCCGGTGGCTGGCCCTGCTTGAAGACGCCCCACTCCTGCAGCGACCGACGCAACATTTCGGGGGTGGTCTTGTAGGCTGCCGCCAGTTGCTCGAGATCGTCGCCGCGCAGCGTGACCACGGCGGTGTTGAAGTCGTGTCGTTGCTGCTGGAGGCGGGCGACGTGTCGCGCCAGTATCGACCCCTGCCGTTCGGGAAGTCCCTGCAACTGGTTCAGGTCGATGGCGAGCTTGGGCGGAAGAGCCGGCTCGTTGAGGGCTTCGGTTTCTTCCGGGAGAAGCTGGTTGACCGGGACGCTGTAGAGCGTCGCGATCTGGGCCAGGCGGGTAACGGAGATATTCCGATCGCCGCGCTCGTAGGCCGCCAGCAGGGAACCCTTGAGCCGCTTGTTGGAGAGCACCTCGACCTGCTGCAGTGTCAAGCCGCGTTGCTTTCTCAGGCTCCGTAACCTGGCTCCGACCTTTCGCGAATACCCGTCCATCTAACCCCCTTGACTGTGTGTGCTCAGTCTATCGCAGAACGCGACTTTGTACGAATTCCGGACGCTGGACTTTCAGACAGTGGCGGGGGGCTCGCCAGCGGGCGACACCACCATCCGTGCTCGTCATTATGGGCCGGCGGTTTTGCTGGTGTCAAGTGCTACTTACGCGATTGCCGGGAGCCATTTACAACGCGGCCGGTCTCGTAGGCAGCCCGGAAGCGGTGCGCTGCCTCGCGGCTGTTGCCCTCCGCCTCCAGCGCCCGCGCATAGTCGTAGCCGACCCGGGCATGCAGCTCGGGACTGTCGATGCCGGCCGCCAGCGCAAGCGCGCGCTCGAAATGCCGGTGGGAGCTTGCCTGTCGACCCTGCGCATGCTGCACCCTGGCCGCCACCCGATGAACGGCGACGGCTGCGATTGGGTCGCTCGACCCTTCGGCCAGGTCGAGCGCCTCGTCGCTGAGGCTTCCCGCTCGCTCGATCGCCCCTACTTCCAGAGCGGACTCAGCAGTACCGCTGACCAGCATGGGTAACAGCTCTCGATCCCCAACCCGTCTCAGCTGGGCAGCACCTTCGGAGAAGACTGTTTCGGCCTCCGCCGCCCGGCCCTGCTGGAGCAACATGTCGGCCATGTTCAGCCGCAGCTGGCCCGTCATCCGCACATCCTGCAGGGTCTCGAAGATACGAAGGCTCTTCTGCGCGTAGGAGAGCGCGCGCGGATACTGCCCGGTCTGCTGGAAGGAGAGGGCCAGGCCCTCATAGATACCGGCCAGCGCCGGCAGGTCGAGGATCTGCTCCGCCGCCGCGATTGCGTCGCTGTACGCAGCGATCGCGTCCTCGGGCTGGCCGGCGACGTAGTGAAGGTTGGCGCGGTGGCCCAGGATGCGTGCCTTCAGGAGTGGGTCCCTGAGCTTGGCCTCCTGGTAGAGGGCGAAGGCCTGGTCGAAGCAGCGGCCGGCTTCATGCGCGCGGCGCATGACGTAATAGGCTCGCCCCTGCCAGTCGTAGAGCTCGACCAGCAGCGCCGTCCAGCCGGCCTTATCAGCAGTCGCAATCGCCTCGGCCAGGACAGGCATCGCCTGATCGGCGGAACCCCGGCGGATGAGAGCTCCAGCCAGGATCATCTGCGCCCGGGTCCGAACCATTGTCGGCACCTCGCGCCGGAGTACCGACTTGACCAGCGCCTCGGCACCGCCATCGTCACCCTGGTGGAGGCGGACCTCGGCTTCTGCCAGCGTCAGCTCGACCGCTGCCGCGGACACCTCCGGGCCTTCGAGGAAGTAGTCGACCGGCTGCTGCAGGCGCCGGGCGATGATCTGCAAGGTGTGGGTGGAGGGTTGGGCTCGACCCAGCTCGACCTGGTTCAAAAAGGCGCGGCTGAAATCGGAGCCGGCCACCGCGGCCAAACTCAGTCCCAGTTCCTGGCGCGCCCGGCGGATGCGCTGGCCCAGCGAGTCGGGTGAGGGGGCCTCCGGTCGAGGAAGCCCCCGCCGACCTTTTGTAAGCACCGACTACAGTCTAACGGGTCCTGCTTGACACGCAAGCCCGGCCCGCTAGGGCGTTAGGGGTTCGGCCAGACGCACTCGGCGCAGGCCACGAGGGCGGAGGCGATCGTCAGCAATATCCAGGGATTAAGAAGTCGCCGCACAGTGCACCTCCAGGACCGGCAACTTTAGTCGAGCCCGTCCTATACGAGCTTAGGAAGCCATCTCGCTCGGAAGGGTGAAATCTCGTAACGGATTCCGTAAGGTGCGTCGCGAAGTTCCTACTTCATCTGCAGTAGGCCTCTTTATAATCGAGATCCGTTCGCGAGTCCCCGTAGCTCAGCCTGGATAGAGCACTGGCCTCCGGAGCCAGGAGCACAGGTTCAAATCCTGTCGGGGACACCACCCATTGAGGGTGTTCTGAATCATCGCGGACAAGGACGGGGCGCACGATGACGAAGCGCGGCTGGCGGAGGGTGGCGGTCTGGGATCTCGGCCTGGTTGGCGGGCCGCTCGTCATTGCCGTGATCCTCGCGGTCAACGGCTGGAGCTTGGGCACCTTACGCCTGGCGGTGCTCGCGATGTATGGCGTTGAACTGATACTTATCGTGCCTTCAGGTTGGCTCGGAGTCCTGACCGTGCGTACTCGTGGCGGGTCCTACGCGTCGCCTACCGCGCCGGCAGCCGACGAGGTCTTTGCGTTGCCTGACTCTACCAACCTCCAAGAAATCCGGATGGGATCGTCGATCAGGCGGGGTCCAATTGCTATCGGACCGGGGATTGCCGCGGTCCTGCTCTTGCTTAGTTTCGCCATCTTGCACTGACCCGAAGATTGCGGTGCGCGCCACAAAAAAATCTTTTCGCAGGCGGGGCGTGCCCGAGGGCTTCGACAGCCTGCCCGTGAGAAGGGGAGCATGGCCTCCGGTTGGCCAAGTGACAGGCCGCGCATTGACAAAGAACGGATCGTCGCGCTACACCATCCATGTCACGGATTTCGTCGTGCACAGGCGCTCGCCCAATTGCGCGACCATAGGAGACCGTTTCCGCGTAGGACCTGGAATGAGTGCTGAATTCACGCTCGGAGACGTCCTGCACGAGGCTGGCGCCTATCTCTGGATCGCCGGCTTGGCCTTCCTGTTTGGGCTGATGTTTCTGCTGGCCGAGCTGCTGTCGCCAGATCGCGTGATCTGGACTGGGCGCTGTGTCCCGGCTTTCTTTGATGGAGGGGTGGCACATTACGCCGTGGCTGGCCAACGATTCACCGCCGATAATCCGCCCTTGCTGGATCGGTCGCCGCGGATGGTCACCGTCTGCTATTACGCGAGCGAGTCCGCCACTGGGTACATCGTGCATCCGGCCGCCTACTGGGTTGAGGGAGGCCTGATCGGGGGACCTTTCGCGCTGGCGCTCGGGCTGGCCGCCGCCGGATTGCTGACGGGCGCGCGCCGGCTGCGCAGCGCGCCAGGGCTTCCGCCGCTGCCGACATTCACACAACGGTCGGGTTAGGCAAGGTTCATGTTCCGGTCCACCCGCCCACTGCCCCGGTTGGGCGCTCCGGTAGAGCCGGCATGTGGAGTTCATAACTTGTCCAGTTGGGGACACTTACAAATCCTGATTTGAACGCTAGTGCCCGCCGCTCGCTGATGAATTTTGGCCGCTGCCCCAGGTGGGCTTAGCGCTCGAACCCAAGGGCGAAGGGGGACCTGCACGTCCCCGTAGGGGTTCTGGAAATCTTGTCCAACGAATTGTCCGTCCTTCAGCCCGGCTGCAGTGGGCGACGGCGATGCCGTGGCCAACGGGCTGCCTGCAGGTTTCGGTTCGAAGCCACGAAGCAGCCCGAATGGCGGCGTCCCGGCCACGCCTGCCAACGAACCCACAAGCGGACGGCTTGCCGCCGCGTTTAGAGCCTGGACCACCAAATGAGGACTCGTCACGCGGTCCGAGGAAATGGCAGCACGACTCGGAACTCACTTCCCACCCCCGGCTGACTGTCGACCTCAATTCGGCCACCGAGTGCCCGGGCCGCTCTGATGGCGATCGCGAGGCCCAGTCCGGATCCACCGGTGGCGCGTGCCCGTGCCTCATCGACTCGGTAGAAGCGGTCGAAGACGCGGTCTCTGTGTTCGAGCGCGATGCCGATTCCCGAATCTCGTACCGAAATGATGACGCTACCGCCCCGCCGTCTGGCGTTGATCTCTATGCTCCCTCCGGCCGGCGTATAGCGAATGGCATTCGAAACAAAGTTGCCTACGATCATGTCCAGGAGACGTCGGTCAGAATGGATTAGCAGCCGTGGAACTTCAACGCTGATCGTGAGTCCGGCCGATCGTGCGAGTGCGGCGAATCCCTGCACAAGGTCCTGACAGCAGGCCCGAAGGTCGATCTCGGCGGGTGCCACGGGCTGCGCCAGATCCAGCCGCGTGAGCCGGCGAAGATCCTCGAGCAGCGATTGCAGGCGACGAGTCTCACTTCTGATCACTCCAGCGGCCTCATCACGTTCAAGACGGCTCCGAATGTTGCCCTCGGCAAGGTCCAGGCCGAACCCCGAGACGGCATTCACCGGCGTAGCGATCTCGTGGGCCAGATCGGCCAGGAATTGCTGCTGGTTGGCGTCCGCAGTCTCCAGTTTGGTCGCCATGCTGTCGAACGCGCTCGCGAGCCGCATGAACTCCTCCGGCCCGAGCTGCCCCATCCGGGCACTCAGATCGCCGCTGGCCAGACGGTCCGCAACCGCGGCCGCACGGTCGACCGGCCGGCTCAAGGC
>Ga0102924_1004064_pt1 | contig 14961 bp, 7 predicted proteins | sample PaiPotPPM11metaG_FD_80116 | JGI IMG/M metagenome (GOLD analysis project Ga0102924, IMG submission 80116) | Iron sulfur acid spring bacterial and archeal communities from Banff, Canada, to study Microbial Dark Matter (Phase II) - Paint Pots PPM... ... | reverse complement strand
TTTTCTTGTTCATCCGTTTATCCCGTCTGCTGCTGTCTCTCGTTGTTGTACCAGTGAGATTATAGCATAGCGCGACAACTTTTTGCAAAGAGGGGTACGAGACTGCTAAAAAACCTGTTAAACATCTCCCAGGCTGACTTTGCACTGTTCAATTTACCTCGTTTGGCGAGAAGGTAAATAGTATGTATGGTAAGGGGAATATGATCTTCCCTACTCCCCTTACCATAATCACCTGAAGGACGTAGAGCCTCAGTTATGGTTTGACTTGAGCACGACCTTGGTCCAGCCGTTGTCGCGCGCGTCGAAATGCTGGTACGCGTCCTTTGCGTCGCTCAATGGCAGCCGGTGCGACACGATGAATGATGGCTTGGCCTTACCCGCGTGAATGAGATCGCGCAGTTGACGATTGTAGGACTTGACGTTGGCCTGCCCGGTTCCAATGTGCTGGCCTTTTGTCCAGAAGAGGCCCATGTCAAAGGGAATCTCCCCTTGCTTGCTCAACTGGTCCGGTCCCCCTGGATCCTGAGGTAAGAAAATGCCAACCACGCCAATGCCACCGGTGAACTTCACCGATTTCACGAGATTGTTCATCGTCATGTTGGGGTGCTCATGGCCCTGCGGATCGTGCGCCTGGTAGCCCACGCACTCGCAGCCCTTATCGGCGCCCCTGCCGTTGGTGAGTTGCAACACCTGCTCAACCGGATCGCCCTTTGAGTCGTCTATGGGAATGACCCCGATCTGCTCGGCAAGCTTCAGTCGGTCGGGATGACGATCGACGATCATGACCTGGCTGGCACTTTTGAGGGTCGCGGAATACGCGGCCATCAGCCCGACTGGTCCCGCGCCGTAGACGACAACAGAGTCGCTGGGTTGCACGCCCGCGAGCTCGGTGCAATGCCAGCCGGTCGGGAAGATGTCGGCGACCATCACATAGTCGTCCTCTTTCTCCCGCGCATCCTCTGGCAGCTTCAGGCAGTTAAAATCGCCGTAGGGCACGCGCAGGTACTCAGCCTGGCCGCCGTTGAAAGGACCCATGCCCGCGAAGCCGTACGCGGCACCGGCCATCTTGGGATCTGGATTGGCAGTGAGGCAGAAGGCGGTCAGCCCGGCCTCGCAGTTCCGACAGAAGCCACAGCCGATATTGAATGGCAGGCAGACCATATCGCCGACTTTGATGCGGTCAACCGCGCTGCCAACCTCAACGACTTTCCCAAGATTCTCATGCCCGAAGATCATGCCCTTGGCAAAATTGGTCCGGCCCTCGTACATGTGGAGGTCAGATCCGCAGATGTTGGTACTGCTGATCTTGACCAGCACGTCGGTTGGACGCTCGATTTTGGCATCAGGCATGTCTTTGACGCTGACGTCGCGAGGCCCGTTGTACACCACTGCTTTCATAAACTGTTCTCCCATACACTTCCTTGCGCGCTTCCCACCGCGAGGGAAAATTTCGCCTCGTCCCAGTGGGATACTCGATGGTACTTTGAAACGCATCAACGTACATGGTAGTTTGTCTAAAGTTTTCTTGTCTCTCGCCTCTCGCAAAACGTTGTGGGGGAGCACTCAGGCGCATGTTACCTCAAAGCATCCATGTATGGGTCGCCCACTGGCAAATGACCAGATGAGACACGTATCGACCTCTGAAAAAGATACTCATCGATCTAATATTTTCAAACGGTACAGGGCGCTTGTCAGAATCTATTCGTTGCTCTATCATATGACAGGTATGCTCAACCGAAAAACAAGCGGATGAATAAGCAGGATCCGTGAGTAAATAGATAGGTTCCGCTGAAGCGGGAAGTTAGATATTACTAAAGAACGCATTATGACAACGCTCACTAAACAGCCACCAAAAAGAACAACGGTCAGAAAAGGGCCAGCAAAGCGCGTGACGCGCCCGGTCCCTGTCCCTGCTGGATCGCGCCTGAAGCAACGGACTCTCTACTGGTTCCGGCACCCGCTGAACGCGGCCTGGGGCTGGCTCAGTTCGGTGCGTACGGCCATTCTTTTAATTTCGGCCATCACCGCTATTTGCCTGCTGGGTATCTATTTTGTGCAGGCCCCCGGCGAGGTGCTCAATGATCCCACGGCCTACGCCAATTGGGTGCAGTTGAATGAGCTGCCCAAGTACGGCTCGCTCACTCCGATTTTCGACTGGCTACAATTCTATACCATCTTCTCTAGCTGGTACTTTATGCTCCTGCTTGTGCTGCTGGCTATGAGTATCCTCATCGGCGGTATGCTCCAGCGCTTGCCCGCGATCTGGCAGAATTTCCGTCATCCCATCTTGCGGCGCGGCGACAAGTTCTACGACAATGCCCTGGAACGTGTGGCATTCGAGCATGAGGATGCGGCGGCGTGGACCACGCGCTTGTTGCGCAAACGCGGTTATCGGATACGTAGTGCGATCGAGACGGTTGAGGTTGACGGTGAAAAGCAGGAAGTCACGTATCTCTACGCTAATAAAAATTCCTGGGCTACCCTCTCAACTTTTGTCTTTCACGCAGCTCTGATCACGTTGTTGCTGGCGGGAGTTGCCTCGCAGTGGCATGGTTTTCCGGCCAATAGTCCGGCGCGCAGCATTCTGCCCGCGCCTTTCGTTAGTCTGACCGATAGTCTGGCTGGTTTTACCTTCGATCAACCATTACCCAATGGTACGAGTGCGATGGTCTATCCACGCGGCACACCGCACAATATCAGCTTCCGCACTAACAGTTTTCGCGCGACGTTTGATCCGCATACTGGTATGGCGACCGATTATGTGACCGATCTGAGCGTCTATCAGGATGGTGTGCAGGTTGCGCACAGCAATCACCTGCGGGTCAACGATCCGCTCTCTTATGACGGCGTGATCTTCCACCAATCGTCGCTGATCCCAGCAGTTAATGTGACCATCTCTGACGGGAGCGGCTGCCTGGTTTGCAATCAAGCCGTTGTGCTCAGTGAGACGGAGATGGCGAATAATTTGCAGATCGACCTCGCGAAGGATATCCCGATCGCCGCTACAGGCTATACTTTGAGCATCTTCTTCCCCCATGCTCCAAACTTGCAATTAGCGCAGATTGCCCACCCAATGATGATTCTGGCCGTTGACCAGGCTGGTCAGGGTGTGCAAAAGAATGACACCTTGCGGCTTTTGCCGGGTCAGGCGGGAGCAGTGAGCCAGCACTGGCAAGTCAGCCTGAATAGCGCCAGCGAGGCTACTGTGCTGCTAGTTACCAAAGATACCGGCTCAACCTTGATCTGGCCGACCGCTGTGCTCTTGATTCTCAGCCTGTGTGCTACCTTCTACTTTCCACAGCGGCGAATCTGGATCAAAATTGTCAAACAGCGCGTCCAGCTCGCGGCCCTGCGCGAACATTTTGTCAACATTCGCACCGATCTGTTAGCGATTGCTAAGGCCAGTCGTGGCGATCAGGACTCAGCTTGAAATATATTGACAGCATCTAGACAACTGCGCTATCCTTGGTACAAGGAATAGCTTGCCCATTCTGTGTATAGCACAGGCTCAATGAAGAGGCGCAGAAAACACTCAACTTATCCTATTGAGATGAAGGCAAGCCAGAGTGTTCCTTTTAAGGAAAGGTCTGGTTGCGCGATGAAATTGACAATGAAAGGCGATTACGGCTTGCGAGCCATGCTTGATCTGGCAATGTACTATGGGCAGGGGCCAATCGAAAGCGCGGATATCGCGAGCAGAGAGTATGTGCCGGAGCAATATCTCGACCAGATCTTAATGGTGTTGCGCAAAGAGGGACTGGTAAAGAGTGTGCGCGGCCCCAAAGGCGGACATATGCTGGCCAGGCCACCGGCGCAGATTACTATGGCGCAGGTCATGCAGGCATTGGAAGGGTATGTGCCGCCAATGGAATGCTTACCCAATCCAGATTTCTGCAAACTTTCGCCGGGGTGTGCCCTGCGCGGAGTATGGCAGCAGATCGATGAGATGACTCAGCGCCTCCTCAATGCGACTACCATCGAAGAGTTGGCCCAGCGTCATCGCATCGGCGATACTGAAACTATGTATTATATCTAACGGGAGTGTAATCCTGACAATCTTAAATAGGTATGAGAACAAAATTGGAATTGTCCTCTGTAACATCGTTTGGGGGTAGCTAGTGGTTGTTGATTGGCAGAAGCCTTCTGAAAGCGGCAGGTTGATAGCCATTGTTGAAGATGACGCGCAATTGATTAACCTGTTTCGTGATATGCTGGAGCGCGATGGACGCTGGCACCTGCATTTTTTTAGCGATGGGCAGGATGCCAAGGACCATCTACCGGAGCTGGGTGCGAACCTGATCCTGCTGGATGTTGGTTTACCGAACCTGGATGGTGTCTCGCTCTACAAGATTCTGCGCGGGCATAGCAATACCAGGGAAACGCCCATTATTGTGATTACGGGCAGTTATGACTGGGAATTGCAGCGGATGGGTCTGCAAACGGGCTTATTATTGCGTAAACCGTTTCGCATCCAGGAACTCCTCTTTATGATTCAGGCTGCACTGGGCGATGAGGGTCCAGTTCAGGACTAACGAGCGTGAAGCGCGAGCGAGCAGGACGCACACAAGGGACGTCCCTACTATGGACGGGAGAGAGTTCTGTGTGCGAGATTCTCGCGTAAAATAAACGTTGGAGATGGTATGCAGGTGGCTTGAGGCCGATCCGTTTGCCCCTGAGCAATGCCCCGTCCATAGTAGGGACGCTGCTTGACCGCGTCCCATAGGTGTCAAGTTAGGCAAGATGGTCATGTGCAGGCAACAGTGGTGCGTGGGCGCGAGGGCGCAGACAAGCAGACGTCCCTACTATGGTACGGGATTGGTTGGTCAGGCAAGATTCTCGCGTGAAATCAACCTTGACAGTACCTTAACTTGACGCCAATGGGACGCTGCTTGACCGCGTCCTGGGGTGGGGCCGGGGCATTCTTTGTCCGCTATCAACAAAAAATCAGAAGAATCAGGTGAGCATATGGCCCGTTGGGCGACGGATGTAACCAGGCTAATTGGCAATACTCCACTAGTGGAACTACGCCGCCTGGCAGGCGATGCTCCGGCTACCCTGCTGGCCAAGTTGGAAATGTTCAGCCCTGGCGGGAGCAGCAAAGATCGCGCCGCCTATGCGATGGTCTGTGAGGCCGAGTCCCAGGGGCTTTTGCGTCCTGGCGGCACGATCACCGAGCCAACTAGCGGGAACATGGGCATCTCTCTGGCCTTGATCGCCGCCGCGCGCGGCTATCAGTGCATTCTGACCATGCCCGACACCATTCACCTTGAACGCCGTCTGCTTCTGCGCCGCTTTGGCGCTCAAGTGATTCTTACTCCGGGCAGTCAAGGGATGCGGGGAGCGATCAATAAGGTCATTGAATTGCGCACGACTGTGCCAAATACCTGGTATCCCCAGCAATTTTATAATCAGGCCAATCCGCGCGCCCATTGCGAGGGGAGCGCGACGGAGATCTGGGCAGAGACACAGGGCTTAGTTGATATCGTCGTGATCGGCGTAGGCACCGGGGGCACGCTGACCGGCGTGGCCGAGGGACTACGCCAGCGCAAACCCTCACTGGAAGTTGTAGCCGTCGAGCCTGCCTCGTGCGCGGTGCTCTCCGGCGGGCGTCCGGGACCACATCGCATCGAGGGCCTGGGCGCGGGCTTCGTGCCCGATACACTCAAAGTTGACCTGATCGACCGAGTGATTACGGTCAGTGATCAGGACGCCATCACGACCGCGATTGAGATTTTAAAAGAAGAGGGTCTTTCCGTGGGCATTAGCAGCGGCGCGGTGGCCTGGGCTGCCCTACAAGAGGCGCGTAGAGAGCAGAATCGCGGGAAAGTGATCGTCACCCTGTTTCCCAGCGCGGCTGAACGCTATGTGCAAACGGCTCTGTTCGACGATCTGCGCCAGGAAGCGCGTACAGCGACGCCAGGCGTGTAGGTTCAACTAAATAACGGGCGTCGATGGAGCACACGTGCCAGCATCGCGCTCCCACGCCGATGGCGAGCTTTACAACAAATTCAGTGGATGAGGTCTTGGCTTGCTCGTGAGGCTAAGATGGGGCGGGTGCTCATGTTGCGCCTCCGAATAAGGGTGTAACCCTTATGGAATGTCTTCCGTTTTAACGTTAGAGGTTGTTGTAGAATATAAACTGAGAAGAACTATGGCACAATCAGAGACAAGCTATCAGTTTCACCTGGCTCACCAGGCATATAAACGTATTAGTCGGCAGGCGTGGTTACTCTGCGGCGTCTTTTTGCTGTGCGTCCTGCTGGGTATTATTGGCGGGATCGCGCTCTGGCCTACGTATACACATCAATTTACCCTCTATTTAAAGTGGCAAGATGCCCTGGTTGCGTGTTGCTGGTGTGTGGCGCTGGTCTCGCTCGGCGGCTGCGTGCTGGTGCTGCGTTTTCTGCACGCGTTGCACTGTGGGTATCGAGACGCTATGCTTACTCTGGAGGGCAACGACAGGCTGACCGGGCGTGATCTCTCACCCAAAAATTTCACCAGTATTTTCTGGGCAGTGGCGACCACCTTCTCCTGCTTTGTCGTTATGCTGATCGGGCTGGCACCAGCCGTCCTGATTGGCTGGACCACACATTTTGTCAACCCGGTGCTGATGGTTTTCGCCACCATCGCGGCTTTTCTGCTCAGCCTGGGCGGATTGGTGCTCTCTGTGCCTTTTGGCGTGTTCTTTATTATTGGGCTGGTCGGCGGCATCTCCTTTTGTCGCAAAATGGGTGCGGCCCAGACATATGTGCTGACCAGCCAGAGCATCCTGCGGCTCGATGGCTTTGTCCTCGCGATCCTTCACCCCGATAAGCCAGAATCACTCTTTGATCTCCAGTTGCTCACTCCCGAAGATCAACACCAGGTACTGATCGTGTTGCGCGAGCGCTGGGCCGAGGCTGAGCGTTCCTGGAATCCCACCCTGGGAGACGAAATTGAGGCCGCACTTAAACAGGCTGATTGTAGCGCTGTGTGATGCTCATTTCTGTTTTTTTCAAGACATTTTGGATGACTTTTTGGGAAAATTTGTAAACCAGCGTAAAAAGCTTGACAGCCTTTCGGTGGGCATGTTATACTACATCCTGTCGAAGTATCTGTGCCGTTATGCATAACGTAAGGGTCGTGATGCACGGCCCAATTGAGAGCGCGAAAACGAAACAAGACCCGGACAAGCGATACATTCTTCCCCTTCTCTATCACTGAGGACAGACTGCGCAAGAACAGAATCCGCCGCGTGGAAAATAGACGGCGTTTGCTGCTCTGGGAGAATAAACCTGGACAGGTGACGGTTGGTAGCCCCGCAGGTTTCCAGCGGAGTCAGGGATGCAATGTTGAGCTGAGCAGAAGACGTGTGGCCCCGGTTTTGTTGCCTATAATGCGATGGGGATGTGTGCGTGGGTGATTTGAACGCGATCGATTCGACAGTGTAGGGAGTAGGAGTAACCGCGTGCGAAAGCATGATGCGGTTACTTTTCTTGTCATTAAACGTTTCTCAACACGAGCATAATGAACAATTATCTGTGTTTTTTCGTGTCTTTTTATTGCTAAAGGACGTGGATTTCGTCGCCAGACCAGTGAAAGAAAGCCGCGTCCATCTTGGTTTCCTCAGTGGGCGAACTAGGTGAGAGGAGAAAATGTACCTATGGCAGTAAACAGCAGAGCCGTAGCACTTCCAGAGCGCGTCTCCTTCGCGCGTATCCCTGATATACGGCCAATGCCAGGGCTGATTCAGATTCAGTTGGACTCTTTTGAATGGTTTAAGCGAGAGGGTCTGCGCGAGCTTTTTGAGGAAATCTCGCCGATCGAAGATTTTACCGGAAAAAATCTGAAACTTGAATTTATTGTGCCACCAGATCCATTCGGCAAACCCAAATACGGCGAGGATGAGTGTCGTGATCGCGATACGAGCTATTCGGCTCCCCTGACGGTGAAAGCGCGTTTGACGAACAAAGAGACAGGCGAAATCATTGAGAAGGATATCTTCATGGGTGATTTCCCGCTGATGACAAAGGAAGGTACATTTATCATAAATGGCGCCGAGCGCGTGGTGGTGAGCCAGCTGGTGCGCTCCCCTGGCGTCTACTTTACTGCGGATGAGGATGCCGCGACGGGTCGTAAACTCTATGCCGCTAAACTGATCCCCGGACGTGGCGCGTGGCTGGAGTTTGAAAGCAGCAATAAGAATCTGCTCACGGTCAAGATCGATCGCAAGCGCAAGTTGCCGGTGACGACTCTGCTGCGCGCGATCGGGAGCCTGGCCAAAGAGCAGTGGCACGGTGAGGATCTCGATCTCTCTAGCGACCAGGGTATTCTCGATGCTTTCCGCGAGGTCGATAACGATATCAACGTGCGCTATATTCAGGCGACGCTGGATCGCGATCCGGTGAAGCGCGAAGATGAGGCTCTGCTGGAGCTATATAAGAAGATGCGCCCCGGTGATCCCGCGACAATTGATAATGCGCGTTCGCTGGTCAAGAATATGTTCTTTAACCCCCGGCGCTATGATCTTGGCAGCGTGGGTCGTTATAAGCTGGACCGCAAACTGGATCTCTCGGTGCCGCAGAGCACACGCATTCTCACGCAGGACGACATCGTCAATATCATTCGCCGCCTGGTGTCTCTGAATAACGGGCACGGGAAAAAGGACGATATCGACCACCTGGGCAACCGCCGCGTGCGTTGCGTGGGCGAGCTAATTCAAACGCAATTCCGCGTCGGCCTGCTGCGTATGGAGCGCGTGGTCAAAGAGCGCATGAGCATTCAGGAGCCAGGCCAGGCGACACCGAATGCGTTGATCAATATCCGCCCGGTAGTGGCCGCGATGAAAGAGTTCTTTGGTGGCAGCCAGCTTTCGCAGTTTATGGACCAGACCAATGCCCTGGCGGAGATCGGTCACAAGCGCCGTCTCTCGGCTCTGGGTCCCGGCGGTCTTTCGCGTGAGCGCGCAGGTTTCGATGTGCGCGACGTTCACCACTCGCACTATGGCCGCATCTGCCCGATTGAGACGCCAGAAGGCCCGAACATCGGTCTGATCGGTAACCTGGCAACCTATGGCCAGATCAATCCCTACGGTTTCGTTGAGACACCGTATCGCAAAGTCTATAAGCGGATCAAGGTCAGCGATCCAATTTTGCTCGGACGCGAGTTGCGTGGTGTGTATGGGCGCGAGTGGGAAGATATTAAGTTGCCCAATGGCGAGGTGGTCTTCAAGGCGCGCACGCGGGTGCGCGTGGATGAGGCGCTGGCCACAAAGCTACAACAGGCTCTGGGCGAGGGTGAAGTGCGCATTCGCCCATATGTCACCGCCGAGGTGGATTATCGCACGGCTGATGACGAAGAGAATTTCTGGATCGCGCAGGCGAACGCGCAGCTCAACGAGAATAGCGAGTTCGCGGAAGAGCGCGTGCTGTCCCGCTACCAGGGTGAGTTTGTCATGGAAGTCGCTGACAATATGGACTACATGGACATCTCGCCCAAACAGACGGTCAGTATCGCTACGGCTCTGATCCCGTTCCTGGAACACGATGATGTGAACCGCGCGCTGATGGGCGCGAACATGCAACGCCAGGCGGTGCCGCTGCTGCGGCCCCAGTCACCGATCTGCGGTACTGGTGTTGAGCGCCAGGTCGCGATCGATTCGGGCCAGGTGATGATCGCCCGCGCCAATGGCGAGGTCGTCAGCTCGACGGCGCGTATGATTAAGGTGGTTGACGAAGAGGGCGAGGTACACGAGCATCGCCTGCGCAAGTTTGTGCGTTCGAACGCTGGCACCTGCATTAATCAGCGCCCAATCGTGCGCAAGGGTGACTATGTGACCAAAGGCCAGGTGATCGCCGATAGCTCATCGACCGAACTGGGTGAAGTGGCCCTGGGGCAGAACATTCTGGTGGCGTTTATGAGCTGGGAAGGTGGCAACTACGAGGATGCCATTCTGATCAGCGAAGGGATTGTGCGCGACGACTACTTTACCTCAATTCACATTGAGAAGTACGAGATCGACGCTCGCGATACCAAACTGGGACCCGAAGAGATCACTCGCGACATTCCAAATGTTGGTGAGGAAGGTCTGCGCAACCTTGACGAGCGCGGCATCATTTATGTCGGTGCCGAGGTTGGGCCGCAAGACATTCTGGTTGGCAAGATTACGCCGAAAGGTGAAACCGAGCTGACCGCCGAAGAGAAATTGCTGCGCGCAATCTTCGGTGAAAAGGCGCGCGAAGTCAAAGATACCTCGCTGCGTGTGCCACACGGCGAGCGCGGCAAGATCGTCGAAGTCAAAGTTTTCTCGCGTGAGAATAACGACGAACTCTCGCCGGGCGTCAACCAGCTCGTGCGCGTCAGCATTGCGCAAAAACGTAAGATCGGCGCGGGTGACAAGATGGCCGGACGCCACGGCAATAAGGGCGTTATCTCGCGGGTACTGCCCATCGAGGATATGCCATTCCTGCCGGATGGCACTCCGGTGGATATCATTCTGAATCCGCTGGGTGTGCCGCACCGTATGAATATCGGCCAGATTATGGAGACGCACCTGGGCTGGGCGGCTTCGGTGCTGGGCTTTAAGATCGCCACTCCTGTCTTCGACGGCGCGACCGAAGAAGACATTGAGGACTATCTGGAGCGAGCTGGCCTGCCGCGCAGTGGTAAGGAGCAATTGTACGACGGGCGTACCGGTGAGCCGTTTGATCACCCGATCACCGTTGGCTATACCTATATGTTGAAGTTGGCCCACCTGGTTGAGGATAAGGTTCACGCTCGCTCGACTGGCCCATACAGCCTGATCACGCAGCAGCCGCTGGGTGGTAAAGCTCAGTTCGGCGGTCAGCGTTTCGGTGAGATGGAAGTCTGGGCGCTGGAAGCCTATGGTGCCGCCAATATTCTTCAGGAAATCCTGACGGTCAAGTCGGATGACGTGGTTGGCCGCGTCAAGACCTACGAGGCGATTGTCAAAGGCGAAAATATCATGGAGCCGGGCGTACCGGAGTCCTTTAAGGTGTTGGTCAAAGAATTACAGAGTCTGGGTATTAACGTCGAGGTGCTCAACGAAGATGAGCAGCGGATTCAGTTTGTTGAGGACACCTCTAACGACGTGATGCCTGAACTGGGCATTAATCTATCCGGTTTCGAGGGAGATCAATAGTTCCCTTCCGCTTTTGCAAAAAAAACAGCGACCTGACTGTCTCTTATCCAGATCGAGCAAACAACTCGTTCGTTGCTTCTCTCGCTCGATCTGATCGGAGATGTTTGCAAAAGCGGAATAAGGGACAAAAAAGCACCAGGAGGCAGCATGCTTGAAGTAAACGATTTTAACGCTATCCGTGTTGGATTGGCCAGCCCCGAGCAGATTCGCGGATGGAGCTATGGCGAGGTCACGAAACCGGAAACGATCAACTACCGCACGCTCAAACCAGAGAAAGATGGGCTTTTCTGCGAGCGCATCTTTGGCCCTACCAAGGACTGGGAATGTTACTGCGGCAAATATAAACGCGTCCGTTTTAAAGGAATTGTCTGTGATAAATGCGGCGTCGAGGTGGCCCGCTCAAAAGTGCGTCGCGAGCGCATGGGGCACATCGAACTGGCTTCCCCGGTAAGTCATATCTGGTACTTTAAAGGGACTCCCAGCCGCATTGGTCTGCTCTTAGACCTCTCGCCACGTAACCTGGAGCGCATCCTCTACTTTGCCCTGTATGTCGTGACAAATATCGACGAAGAGGGTCGCCAGGCTGAATTGATGCGCCTGGACGAGGAACTCGTGTCGCTGGAACAGAACCTGGATGAGAAGGTAGTCGAGCGCGTTGAGAGCCTGAAAGCTCAGCGTGATAGCGACGTGCAGAGCGTTCAGTCACGCATTGCCGATGGCAAACGCGATATTGAGACGCGCCGCGAAGAGGACCTGGAAGCGGCTCGCACTGCGGAGAGCGAGACGCTCGCTCGTTTGCGCGAACTCATGGGTACGCAGGTCGAAGATGATCTCATCTTTGAACCAAGCGGTCAAACTATCGTCAAGGCTGGCGATACGGTGAATGCGAAAAACCTGGATGATCTTGAGCGCAAAGCCGAGACGAGCCGCAACGATATCGCCGAGAATGCTCGCCGCGAGATGATCACTCTTGAGGCGAATATCAAGAGCGATTCCGAAAAGGCCAACCTGAAATATCAAAACGATATTGATAACGCGCAGTCCCAACTAGAAACCCAGCGCACCGAGCGTCGCCAACGCATCGATCAATTGCGCCGCGACCTGGAGGGTCTGAAGAAGATGGACCTTCTGCAGGAGGGTCGCTATCGTGAACTGCGCGATGCTTTCGGTACATCGGTGTTCCGCGCTGGCATGGGCGCGGAAGCCGTTCGCGAGCTGATCGGCGCGATCAACCTGGATAAGTTGGCCACTGATTTGTGGCACGAAATCAGTTCGACTGTCGGCCAGCGCCGTAAGAAAGCGACCAAACGCCTGAAGGTGGTTGAAGCTTTCCGCAAGTCGGGCACCTCGCCGGAGTGGATGATTCTCACCGTGTTGCCGGTGTTGCCGCCCGATCTGCGTCCAATGGTCCAGCTCGATGGTGGCCGTTTCGCCACCTCGGACCTGAATGATCTGTACCGGCGCGTGATCAACCGTAACAATCGTCTCAAACGCCTGCTGGAACTGGGCGCGCCTGAGATCATCATTCGCAATGAGAAGCGCATGCTCCAGGAAGCCTGCGATGCTCTGATCGACAACGGTCGCCGTGGTCGCGCCGTGGCCGGTTCCGGCAATCACAAGCTCAAGAGCCTCTCTGACATGCTCAAGGGCAAGCAGGGCCGCTTCCGCCAGAATCTGCTGGGCAAGCGCGTGGACTATTCCGGTCGTTCGGTGATCGTGGTTGGACCCGATCTGAAGCTGCATCAGTGCGGCCTGCCCAAGAAAATGGCTCTGGAACTCTTCAAACCATTTGTCATGCGTAAGCTGGTTGAGCAAAACTTTGCGCACAATATCAAGAGCGCCAAGCGTTTTGTTGAGCGCATCAAACCAGAGGTCTGGGATGTGCTTGAAGAGGTTATTAAGGACCACCCGGTTCTCTTGAACCGCGCCCCCACGCTTCACCGCCTGGGTATTCAAGCCTTCGAGGCTGTGCTGGTTGAGGGCAGCGCCATCCAGTTGCACCCGCTCGTCTGTTCGGCCTTTAACGCCGACTTCGATGGTGACCAGATGGCTGTGCACGTTCCGCTCTCCGATAAAGCGCAGGACGAGGCGCGCCGCTTTATGCTCTCGACGCGCAATCTGTTGCACCCGGCCCACGGCGAGCCGTCGATCGGTGCCAGCCAGGATATGGTGCTTGGCTGCTTCTACCTGACGCAGGATCGCCCGGACAAGAAGGGCGAGGGACGTGTCTTTACCGACACCACTGAGGCTCTGCTGGCCTTCCATCATGGCATTGTCGATTTGCAAGCGCCGATTAAAGTGCGTCTGGGCGATGTCAATGTCTATAATGAGCCAGCTCCAGTCAAGCCAGTGGCGTCCAATGGCAAACTGGTAACGACCACGGTAGGACGTATCATTTTCAACGAAGGGCTGCCGGAGCGCCTGCACTTTAAGAACTACGCCATGAAAAAAGAGAACCTCAAGCAGGTGATTGGCGAGTGCTTTAAAGAGTATGGGCGTACCAAGACAGCGGAACTGGCTGATGAGATCAAGCGTCTTGGCTTCTCGTATGCTACGCGGGCTGGTGCGAGCATCGCGATTAGCGATGTGATCGTGCCACAGGGCAAGCACAATGAACTGGCCAAGGCCGATGCCAAGGTTGCCGAGCTGGAAGAGCAGTATCGCGACGGTCTGATCACCGATCACGAGAAATATCAGCAGACGGTTGACACCTGGAATGAAGCCACGGAAAACGTGACTAAAATGGTGGAAGGTGTACTTGATCCCTATGGCTCAATTTATACCATCGCCAAGTCGGGCGCAACCAAGGCGAAATTCCAGCAGATCCGCCAGCTTTCGGGAATGCGTGGTCTGATGGCTAGCCCGTCAGGTAAGATCATCGACGTGCCTATTCGCGGAAACTTCCGCGAAGGGTTGAGCGTAGGTGAGTACTTTATCAGTAGCCACGGCGCGCGCAAGGGTCTGGCCGATACCGCCCTGAGAACGGCGGAATCCGGCTATCTGACCCGCCGCTTGATCGACGTGTCGCAGGATGTGATCATCACGGAAGAGGATTGCGGCACCACCGAGGGCGTCCTGCTGACCAACGCCGATAGCCGAGAGATGATGCTGCCGGATATGCGCGATCGCCTGAAAGGGCGCATCCTGCTGGAAGCCATCCCCGGTTTGGATAGTGTTGAGCCTGGCGACGAGCTGACTGAAGAGATCATTGATCAGATCATGAACATGGGTGTCGAGGTAGTGCGCGTGCGCTCAGTGGTGGGTTGTCTGACTCATCGCGGGGTGTGCCGTAAGTGCTACGGAACCGATCTGGCTGCGAACGAAATCGCGAAGCTGGGCGCTGCGGTTGGCATTATCGCCGCGCAATCGATTGGTGAGCCGGGCACGCAGCTGACCATGCGTACCTTCCACACTGGCGGTATCGCTGGTGCGCAAGGCGACATCACTCAGGGTTTACCGCGTGTTGAAGAACTCTTCGAGGCTCGCGTACCAAAGGATAAAGCTGAGATCAGCGAAATTGACGGTGTCGTTGAAATTACCAAGGATGAAGCTACCGGTCAACGCACCGTACACGTGATTTCGACCAATGTCTTCTTTGACGAATATGCTCTGCCAAAGGGCAGCCAGGTATTGGTGACTGATCAGGAGCGCGTCCAGAAGGATCAGGTAATCGCTCTCATGCCCGCCGAGGGTGGGAGCGAGCCAGTTCCGGTTTCAGCGCGTACCGAGGGCGAAGCAATGCTCAATGCCGATGGCTTGTTGAGCATCCGTTTCGAGGAGCGCGAGGAGCGCGCGTACGTGGTCCCAGCTGCGCGCAACAT
>Ga0102924_1004063_pt1 | contig 14961 bp, 14 predicted proteins | sample PaiPotPPM11metaG_FD_80116 | JGI IMG/M metagenome (GOLD analysis project Ga0102924, IMG submission 80116) | Iron sulfur acid spring bacterial and archeal communities from Banff, Canada, to study Microbial Dark Matter (Phase II) - Paint Pots PPM... ... | reverse complement strand
GTCTGCAGGTCGTCCACCATGCGGGCCAGCCGGAGGACCTCGTCGCGGAGGGACGCGAGTTCCTCGGGGCCCGGTTCGGTGACGCCGTCGAGCAGCGCCTCGTGCCCGGCCTGGAGCACGGCGACCGGCGTGCGCAGCTCGTGGGCGACGCTGGCGACCAGGTCCCGGCGGATCTTGTCCTCGCGGTCGAGCGTGTCCGCCATGTGGTCGAACGCCGTGGCGAGCTCGCGTAGCTCGCCCGGTGCCCTGATGTCGCCCACTCGCGCGGACCGGTCGCCGCCCGCCATCGCGCGGGTCACCGAGATCAGCCGGGTGACGGGCCGGGTGATCCGCCGCGCGACCCCGAGCCCGGTGACGAGCGCGAGCAGGGCGGCGAGCCCGGCGGCCCCGGCGATGGCGCGCAGCAGCGCGGTCCGCAGGACCGAGTCGGCGGCCCCGAGGCCTGATCCGGTCAGCCGGACGAGCACGTAGCCCTCCCGCTGCCCGTCGACCAGCACGGGCGCGGTTGACGTCGGGCCGGCCGCCGCCGCGAAGCCGGCGGTGGCGGCGACGGTGCGGCCGCTGGTGTCGCGCACTTGAACCTGCACGCCCGTCTGCTCGGCCAGGTCGAACACGGGCCCGAAGCCGGCGTCCGTCCAGCTCTGGTGCTGCTGCCACGAGCTGCCCGCCACCGCGGCGAACGCTCCGGCCAGCACCTCGCGCTGGCGTCCGGCGAGCGAGGACACGTCGCTGGCGGAGAAGACCGCGGTGAGGGCGACGATCAAGGCCACCGCGGCCAGCGCTACGCCGAGGAACGCGAGCGCCAGCCGCAGGCCCAGGGTGGTGCTGCGGTGACCGCTCGCTTCGCCGCGCCGCGGCGGTGCTTCAGTCATCGCGTGACAGGCCAAGCCGGTAGCCGCCGCCGAGCACGGTCACGATGATGACCGGGTTACCCGGGTCGTCCTCGATCTTGCGGCGCAGGTTCTTCACGTGCGAGTCGACCGTGCGCTCGTAGCCCTCGAACTCGTACCCGCGCACCTTGTTGATCAGCTCGAAGCGGGAGTAGACCCGCCCGGGTACCGTCGCGAGCGTGCCGAGTATCCCCCACTCCGTGGGCGTCAGCTGGGCCTGCGTCCCCCGCACGGTCACGGCCCGCCGCGGCTCGTCGATCACGAGGACGCCGCCGCCGTAACTCGCGACGTCCTGCGCCGCGGCGGCAGTACCGCCGCGGCGGAGGATCGCCTGCACCCGCAGGACAAGCTCGCGCGGGCTGAACGGCTTGGTCACGTAGTCGTCCGCCCCGAGCTCCAGCCCGCGTATCCGGTCCTCTTCCGCCGCCTTCGCCGTCAGCATCAGGATGGGAAGCGGCGACATCGCCCGCAGTTCCCTGGCCACGGTCTCGCCGGGCACGTCGGGCAGGCCGAGGTCAAGGACCACCAGGTCGGGCGCGGCATCCGCGGCCATGGTGATCGCTTCGGCGCCTGAGCCGGTGGAGAGCACCGTGAAGCCGGCGCGTTCCAGGTAGGACCGGATGAAATCCCGCAGCTTGCGCTCGTCCTCAACCACCAGCACCGTGGCCGCCATACCGCCCTGCCCTTCTTCACGGGAGCCGCCGCCTCCACACCGTCACCATGACAACTACACCAGGCAGGCACGCGCGGGGGGTGCACTGGGACAGCACAGGGACACCACTAGTACCGCAGCATAAGGCAGGGCTGATGACCGGAAGCGACCTCATCGTGCTGGCGCCTTGGATCGTCTTCGGCGTCTGCCTCGTGGTGCTCTGCGCCTGCCTGTTCCGCGCACGCCGGTCCGCGCCGCGGCCGCCGTCCCGCAGGCGGGGGCACGACCGTTAACCAGCTGAGGAGCGAAATGCGAGGAGAAGACGGCGGGACTTCCGCCCCGCGCTGGCGGGCCATACTCGAGGCGCGATGGCGGATCCGGCTGCAAGAAGTCACGGAACTGTCCATGGCGTACCACGGCGCGACCGCCGGGGGTCTCGAGGACAGGAACGCCAGGCGGCTGCTGCGCCGGGCCGTCGCCGCACGCCAGCGGCTTGCCGACACCGAGGACGCGCTCGGCCGGGTGACGGCCGGGGTCTTCGGGCGCTGCGAGCAGTGCGGCGCCCCGGTCACCGAGACGCTGCTCGTCGCCGCCCCGGAGGCCCGGTATTGTGCCCGGTGCTCCGACGCCGTCTTCGACCCGGTTGCGGCGCGCGTCCCGGCCGCGCGCCGATGAGTGCGCTCGGCAGCCTGCAGGTCGATTCGCTGCTGTCCTACCTGATCGCCTTCGTCATCCCGGCGCTCGACGCGGTCCTACCCGTGCTGCCGAGCGAGACCGTGGTCATCGCGTTCGGCGTCGCGACCGCGGGGAGCGCCGACCCGCGCATCGCGTTGCTCGTCGGCTGCGCGGCCGCGGGCGCCTTCGCGGGCGACAACCTCTGCTACCTGCTCGGGCGCCGCTTCGGTCCCGCCGTGCAGCGCCGGTTCTTCGCCACGCGGAAAGGCGCGCGGGCGCGGGCCTGGGCGGAGCGGTCCCTCGACCGGTTCGGGCCGCCGCTCATCGTCGTCTGCCGCTTCATCCCCGGTGGCCGCACCGCCGTCACCCTCACCTGCGGGCTCACCGGCTACCCGCGCCGCCGGTTCGTGGCCGCGACCGCGGTGGCCGCCGTCGTCTGGGCGCTGTACGCGTTCTTCATCGGCCGCCTCGGCGGCCGCGCTTTCGAGGACAACCCGTGGGCCGGGCTGGCCATCGCCTTCGGTGCCTCGATCGCGATCACCGCGGTGATCGAGGTTTTCCGCCGGTGGATTTCCCGCCGCTCACGGCGTGACGCCGGACAGGTTGAGTCCGATCACGCCGGCCAGGATCAGGGCGATCGAGGCGAGCTTCACCGCCGAGACCGCATCGCCGAGGAAGACCATGCCGACCGTGGCCGCCCCCGCGGCGCCGATCCCGGTCCATACCGCGTAGGCGGGCCCGACCGCGAGCTCGCGCAGCGCCACGGTCAGCAGACCGAAGCTGATCAGCGCGGATAGCGCGAACCCAACGGTGGGCCAGAGGACTCGCAGCCCGTCGCTCAGCTTCAGGCACACAGCGAAAGCCGTCTCGAACAGACCGGCGGCAACAAGCGCCACCCATGCCATCACGTCACCTCGCGTTTGCTGTCTGGACTGTCTTTTCAGTAATGACCCGGAGCGCGGAGGTCCCGTGTGCGGCTGGTGCAGCCGAGATGGAGACCGTCTCCACCGGATCTCCACGCCGCGCCGACCGCCCCTGCACAGCCGCCGACGACCGTGGATTGCGTGAACAACAGGAAACGGAAGGGAAGCTGCAATGGCAGGAAGCAGGGTGCGGCCGCTCGATCCGGTCAGCGCTGCGTGGAACACGGTGGCGCGCTTCGACGACTACGAAACCGCCCAGCGGGCGGTCGACCGGCTCTCCGACGACGGCTTTCCGGTCGAGAACCTCGACATTGTCGGATCCGAGCTGCGGCTCGTGGAACGGGTGACGGGCCGGCTCACTCGGGGCCGCGCCGCCGGCGCGGGCGCCCTGAGCGGCCTGTGGGCGGGCCTGCTGTTCGGGATACTGATCGGGCTGTTTACCTCCGGGCACTCCTTCCTCGCGGTGGCCGCGACCGGCGCCGCGCTCGGCGTTCTGTGGGGGGCCGCCTTCGGGTACGTGGCGCACGCCAGCACCAAGGGCCAGCGCGACTTCAGCTCAGTGCGTCAACTGGTGGCGACCCACTACGACCTGATCGCGCGCGGAGGCACCGTCGACCGCGCCCGGTCCCTGCTCAGCGAGGCAGGACTACTGCCGCAGACGGAAGCGGCCCGCTGACCCCGCGGCGGGGCGGAGGCCAGCGTTGACTGTTCCGGTGTGGGCGTGGGCCGCGTTCCTCGCCTTCGTGATGGCGATGCTGGCGCTTGACGTGTTCGTCCTGCACCGCAAGGCCCATGAGGTGTCGCTGCGCGAGGCCGCTGTCTGGAGCGCCGTCTGGATCGCCATCGGGCTCGGGTTCGGCGGCGTGGTGTGGGCCTGGGCGGGCGGCGGCGCCGCCCAGGCCTACCTGGCGGGGTACCTGATCGAAAAGAGCCTGTCGGTCGACAACATCTTCCTGTTCGCCGCCATCTTCTCCGCGTTCGCGATCCCGGCGCGCTACCAGCACCGGGTGCTCATGTTCGGCATCATCGGCGCGCTGCTGATGCGGGCCGCGTTCATCGCGGCGGGCATCACGCTGCTCGAGGCCATCCACCCGGTCATCTACGTCTTCGGCGTCGTGTTGCTGGTCGCCGCGTTCAACATGCTGCGCTCCGGCACTCATGCCCCGCCGGAGCACTCGCGGATGCTGCGGTGGCTGCGGCGCTGGCTGCCGGTTACCGACGAACTGCACGGGCAGCGGTTCCTGCTGCGCGCCGACGTCCATGGCAAGCAGCGGGGCCGCGTGCAAGCCACGCCGCTGCTGCTGGCGCTGGTGGTCGTGGAGACCACCGACGTCATCTTCGCCGTCGACTCGATCCCGGCGATCCTCGCGGTGACCACCGACCCCTTCGTGGTGTACACATCCAACGTGTTCGCGCTGCTCGGCATGCGGGCGCTGTACTTCCTGCTCGCCGGGGCGGCCGCCAGGCTCCGCTACCTGCGGCCCGGCCTGGCCGTCATCCTCGCCGCCGTCGCGGTCAAGCTGCTGCTCGCCGATGTCTGGGAGTTCCCCGCCTGGTCGGCGCCCGCGTTCATCACCGCCGTGCTGGCCGTCGCCGCCACCGCGTCCTTCCGCGGCAGCCGCCGCGCCCGCGGCAGCGGCTCGTCCTCGGCGGAGCCGCGCCATACAGAGGATCCGGAGCGGGCACGCGCGTGATCAGTCCGTCTCCTTCGCGATCATCTCGCGTGCGGCGGGGACGACCTCCCGCGCCCAGCGGGTCAGGGAGGCAGGGTCGGGCGCGCCGCCCTGAGGCGAGAAGAGCATGAAGCCCGCGGCGCCGTGCCCGAGCACCGCCCCGGCCAGTTCCTCCGCCCACTGGCCAGGGGAACCGCCGAGCCAGCGGCCTTCGGCGTCGCGGGTGGCGGCCAGCGGACGATCGGTGATCTGGCCGGGGAAGTTGAAGATGGTGCGGACCTCGCGCGGTTCACGACCCGCCGCGGCGGCCGCCTCGTCGATGACCGGCCGGGATTCCCGGTAACGGGCGCTGCGCCAGTCCGCCGCGTGACCGGGTATCCAGCCGTCGGCCACCCGGCCGGTGGCGGCCAGGGATTTCCGGCCGACCGATCCGGTCCATATCGCGGGCGCGGCCACCGGGGCCGGGTCGACCTGGTTCACCTGGTAGTGCCGGCCGCGGTAGGTGACTGGCGGCCCGCCACCGGTGAGCATCTTCACCAAGATGATCGCCTCCTCGAAAGCCTCGACGGCCTCGCCGGGAGACAGCCGGGACACTCCCATGTCGGCGATCCTGTCCCACAGACCGCCCGCGCCCATGCCGAGGACGACCCGGCCCCCCGACAGGGCCGACAGCGACGTCACCGTGCGGGCGAGCACGGGGGCGGGCCGCAGCGGCAGGTTGGTGACGTTGACGAAGCCCGCCAGGCGCTCGGTGGCCCCGAGCACGAAGCCGACGGACGAGTAGGCGTCCAGGCGCTCGCCGATGTACGGGTGGTCGGAGAGCGAGAAGATGTCGAGCCCGTCACGGTCGGCCTGCCGCGCCGTGCGCAGCAGTTCTGGCACCTCGTCTATTTCGCTGTGCGCGCCGAAACCGAAGACGACTTCCTGTCCGGACAAGTCTTGTTCCTTTCACCGAATCGCTGGTGGTGCGTGCTCATCGCCAAGCCTCGGCGCGCCGGCGCCGGGGAACCAGGCCGGGCTCAGGCTGGCCCCCGCAGGGCCACCCTCACGGCCTGCGCCCGCGACGGCGCGGACATAGCCTGGGTAGCGTGGGCACGCCACTGGGAGAGTTCATCCGCGCGAAACGCGACCGGACCCAGCCGGAAGACCTCGGGATCCCGGTCGGCCAGCGGCGCCGGGCGCCCGGCCTGCGCAGGACCGAGCTCGCCGCCCGGGCCGGGATCAGCGTCGAGTACCTGACCAGGATCGAACAGGGCCGGGACCGCAATCCCTCCGGGTCGGTCATCAACGCTATCGCCGACGCACTCAGCCTTGACGTCGCCGAGCGCCGCCACCTCGCCTACCTGGCCAAGATCAGTGGCGGCGCCTGCGCGGGGCCCTATCGCCGCGAGCCGCCGACGCGTCAGGTCCGTCCCGAGGTCCTCCGGGTGCTCCAGCTGCTTGAGCCCGCGGCGGCCATGGTCACCAACCGGCTCGGCGACGTGCTTGCCAGCACGGCGGGATTCCGCGCCGTCATGGATGCCACCGGGCTGTTTGAAGCGGAAGCCGCCAATCTCACCCGCTACGTGTTCACCGATCCGCGGGCCAGGAGCGTGTTCCCCGAGTGGCCCAAAGTCGCGGACGAGCAGGCGTTCAGCCTGTGGCTGGGCCCGTCGGTCGCCAGTTCGGAATGGTTCAAGGCCGAGCTCGCGCCGGTCGCGGGCCCCGAGTTCACCAGCCGCCTCGACCAGCACCTGCCCCCGTCGCGCGGCCTGCTGCGGATGCGCCATCCCGCTATCGAGCACGAGTTGAGGTGGGACCGGGAGACCCTCGAACTCCCCGCCCCCGATGAACAGCAGCTGGTTGTCTACCTGCCTGCCGACCAGCCGACAACCCGTGCGCTCGGCCGGCTGCGGGACGGGGACCAGCCCCGCCTGCGCGCCATGTGACTTCCCGCCCTAGAACCTCGCTGTCAGGCCGCCGTCGACCGCGATGGTCTGCCCGGTGACGAACGACGCGGTGTCGCTGGCGAGGAAGACCACGACGCCGGCGATTTCCTCTGGCTGCCCCCAGCGGCCGAGCGCGGTGCGCGACCGCAGCCACTGTGCCCACTGCGGATCGTCCGCGAGCTTGGCGTTGACCTCGGTCGCGAACGTGCCCGGGGCAACGGAGTTGACCGTGATGCCATGCGGACCCAGGTCGGCCGCCAGGGCCCTGGTAAGACCGTCAAGTCCGGCCTTCGCGGTGGCGTAGGCGACGTCCCCCGCCCGGCCGAGCTGCCCGATGACCGACGAGACGTTGATGATCCGGCCGGGTCGCCCACGGCCGGTCAGATCGCGGGCGACTGCCTGGCTGAGCGCGTACGCGGAGGTCACGTGCGTGTCGAGCATGCGGGCCAGGTCGGCGGGCGCCAGTTCCTCCGTGCCTCGCCGGTCGCGGTGCCCGACGTTGTTCACCAGGATGTCGATTACCCCGAGGGCCGCGACGGCCCGCCCAGCGGCGTCCTGGTCGGTGACGTCGAACGCGGCCGCGGTGACGTCAAGGCCCTCGGCCCGCAGCCGCCCGGCCGCGGCGTCGAGCGTGCCGGCGTCGCGCCCGTTGAGCACCACCCGGGCGCCCGCCCGGGCCAGGCCGCGCGCCATTTCCAGCCCGAGTCCGCGGACCGAGCCGGTGACTAGGGCGCTGCGCCCAGACAGCGAGAAAACGGGACGGCCGGCCACGTGACGCCTCCACTGAAACGACTGTTTCAGTAGGCTAGCACGGTCAGCTGAACACTGGACAGCGAGGAATCCATGTCCACCGAATACCCTCCGGGTTCGCCCCGGCGCGCCGAACTTCTGGACGCCTGTTACGGCTACCTGCTCGAACACGGCCTGAGCGGGCTCTCGCTGCGCCCGCTCGCCGCTGCCACCGGCACCAGCCCGCGGGTACTGCTGTTCCTCTTCGGCAGCAAGGAGCACCTGGTCAGGGAACTGCTCGCCCGCGCCCGGCGCGAGCAGCTCGCCCTGGTCGCCGGGTCACTCGACCCGGACGCCCGCGGCGGGTTCGAGGTGCTGACGGACCGGCTGTGGACCCTGTTGTCGGCACCGGAGCAGCGCGCCATGGTGCGGCTAACCTACGAGGCGTTCCTGCGGTCGGTAAGCCGCGATCCCGGCCCCTGGCAGGGCTTCGCCGCGGAGACGGCGAGGGACTGGCTGGAGCTGCTGATCGCCGCGCAGCCGGATACTCCCCGCGCCGCGGCGGAGGCAACGGCCACTCGCGCGATGGCGCTGATCCGCGGCCTGCTACTCGACCTGCTCGCCGCCGAGGATCCCGGCCGCGTCACGGCGGCGGTATTGGCCGGGAGGTGGCGGCCGGAACCGCGCGGCTAGAAGCCTGCTGAAGATCTTGAGCATGGCTGATGGGTGCTTTGTCCGGTCCTGGGCATGTTTCAGGTATGCAGGGTGAGCGGCCCCGGGAGCTGGCCGGGCCGGATGTGTGGCAGACGTGCCGGGAGCTGATCCCGGCCGGGAGCGTGTTCGCGTTCCTGGCTGAGCACCGGGACGCGCTGTTCCCGGCGGGGATGTTCGCGGACATGTACCCCTCGCGCAACGGGCGGCCGGGCATGCCGCCGCAGGTACTCGCGGTGACGGTCGTGCTGCAGGCCCTGCACGGGCTGCCGGACTACGAGGCGGTGCAGGCGCTGCGGTGTGACCTGCGGTGGAAGGCCGCCTGCGGGCTGGGGCTGCTGGATGCGGGCTTCGACCCGTCGCTGCTGACCTACTTCCGGCGGCGGCTGCAGGGCTCGGGTGACCCGGGGCGCCTGTTCGCGAGGGTCCGGGAGGTAGTGGCGGCCACAGGGGTGCTGGCCGGGAAACGCCGGCGGGCGCTGGACTCCACGGTGCTGGACGACGCGGTGGCGACCCAGGACACCGTCACCCAGCTGGTCGCCGCGGTCCGCCGGGTGATCCGCGAGGTGCCCGGCGCGGCCGGGGCGGCGGCCGCGGCGTGCACCGCTCATGACTACCGGGACCCGGGCAAGCCGAAGATCGCCTGGAACGACGGGGAAGCCCGGGCCGCGCTGGTCAGTGCCCTGGTGAACGACGCGCTGGCGCTGCTGGGCCAGCTGCCCGCCCAGCCGGCCGGGCCGGCCGCGGACGCGGTCGGGCTGCTGGCCCTGGTCGCCGGGCAGGACGTCGAGCCGGCCGAGGGCTCCGACGGGTCCGACGGGCGGTGGCGGATCGCCCGCCGCACCGCCCCGGACCGGATGGTCTCCGTCGTCGACCCGGACGCGCGCCACATCCACAAGAACCGCACCCGTCACCAGGAAGGCTTCAAGGCACACGTGTCCTTCGAGCCGGAGACCGGGCTGTTCACCGCCGTCGAGCTCACCGGCGGCAGCGGCGCGGGCAACCGCGAGGCCGCCGTCGCGGCCAGCCTGCTGGCCGGCGAGCGGGAGACCTTAACCGTCCTGGGCGATGCCGCCTACGGCACCGGCGAGCTGCGCCGTCGCCTCCGGGCAGGCGGCCACGCGGCGGTGATCAAGCCGCCCCCGCTGCGGCAGGTCATCCCCGGCGGCTTCACCATCGACGACTTCACCGTCGACGACCAGGCCGGCACCGCCGCCTGCCCGGCCGGGCACGCCGTCACCCTGGGCCGCCCCGACGCCGGCGGCACCCGCCAGGCCCAGTTCAAGGCCCTGTGCCGCGACTGCCCGCTGCGCCGCCGCTGCACCACCTCCAAAACCGGGCGGGTCCTCAGCGTCCACCCCCAGCACGCCCTGCTGACCGCCGCCCGCAGCGCCGCCGCCGACCCCGCCTGGCAAGACGAGTACCGCCGGTGGCGCCCCCCGGTCGAGCGCGCCATCGCCTGGCTGGTCGCACGCGGAAACCGCCGCGTCCGCTACCGCGGCATCACCAAGAACGACACCTGGCTACGCCACCGGGCCGCCGCCCTCAACCTCCGCCGGCTCATCAACCTCGGCCTCACCCGCACCACCGAAGGCACCTGGGCACTCGCATAACCCTCCCAGGCCCCGCCCGGCCGCAGGACCCGGAACCTGCGCATACGCGAGGTTTCCCAGGCTGCAGCGCTCAAGCAAGATCTTCAGCGGACTTCTAGACGGATGCCCGGATCGTTCCACGCCGCCCGGGGCCGGGGCATTCGCAGTATGCTACCCGGTGCGCTACTTCTGGTGGCGGCGCCGATGCCGTACCCTTAGCGAAGCGCTTCGACCAGCGTGGGCAACAGCGCGGGCAACAGCGCGGGAGAACCGTGCGGGGAACTCCGGGAGGTATGGGGATGGCGACGCTTGCCGACGTGGCCCGGCACGCTGGGGTCGCGGCCAGCACCGTGTCCTATGTGCTCAGCGGCAAGCGGCCGGTGTCCGAGGAGACCAGGGAGCGGGTAGCGCACAGCATCAAGCTGCTCGGCTACCAGCCGCACGCCGGCGCGCGGGCGCTCGCGAGCGCCCGGTCGAACGTGCTCGCGCTCGTGGTCCCGCTGAACCGGGACCTGTACGTGCCGGTCATGATGGACATCGCCATCGCGGTGACCACGATGGCCAGGCGGTTCGGCTACGACGTGCTGCTGCTGACCAACGACGAGGGTCCCGAGGGGATCAGGCGGGTCGCGACGAGCGCGCGGGCGGACGCCGTCATCCTCACCGACGTCGGCATGGAAGACGAGCGCATCGCGATGGTCAGGCAGACGGGCGTGGACGCGGTCCTGATCGGCGTGCCCGCCGACCCGGCCGGCCTTGACTGCGTCGACCTCGACTTCGCGCGGGCGGGGCGGCTGTGCGTCGAGCACCTGGCCGGGCTCGGGCACCGCGAGGTGGCGTTCATCGGCGAGGCGGAGGGCATCTACCAGCGGCATGTCGGCTTCGCGGAGCGGACGCTGGGCGGTATCCGCGCGGCCGCCGCCGATGCGGGGATGAACCTGGTGCACCGGCCCTGCGGCGGCAGCTACGAGGCGGCCGCCGGCGTGCTCGCCAGGATCCTCGAGGAGCGGCCGCGCACCACCGGCCTGATCGTGCAGAACGAGGCGGTCATCCCCCCGCTGCTCAGCCTGTTGCGCACCACCGGCAGGATCGTCCCTGAGGACGTGTCGATCGTCGCCGTGTGCCCCGACCAGATCGCGGAGCAGACCTCGCCCCGGCTCAGCTCCGTGAACCTCCCCGCCGCGGAGCTCGGCGCGCGCGCCGTCGAGCTGCTGATGAGCAGGCTGGCCGACGGCGGCGCCGGCGAGGTCGTGCTGATACCGCCGACCCTCACGGTCCGCGGCAGCACCGGACCCGCGTCCGGCGACGCCAGGGCCGGCAACCGCGGCTGACCAGCCACCCCGCCGCATAGCCGGCCGGGCGGTCAGGCAGGCGGCTTTCCCGGTATCGCCATCGATGCGATTCCGTAGCCTAATTTACTGGGTTAACACTCTTGCAACGTGCGTTCGGCTGGCTTAGTCTCCACGTCATAGCGAAGCGCTTCGACTGGCTGTCCCTCCACTTTCGAGAGGATTCCCATGCCGAGAAAATCAGCGGGTCTGCTCATCGCGGCCCTGGTAGCCCTGGCAGGCGGCCTCGCCGCCTGCGGCAGCAGCGGCGGCAGCGGCGGCACCGCGTCATCGTCGAACGTTCTCAAGGTCTGGTGGTACGAGGGCCCGGGAAGCGCTTATCAGGTCGCCTGGGACCAGGCCATCACCGACTTCAAGAAGCAGCACCCCGGCGTGACCGTGCAGTTCTCGCTGAAGAGCTTCAACCAGATGCAGCAGAACGCGTCGATGATCCTGAACTCCTCCGACGTCCCCGACGTCATGGAGTACAACAAGGGCGACGCGACCACCGGGCTGCTTTCCAAGCAGGGTCTGCTTACCGACCTCACGCCGGAGGCGGCCAAGTACGGCTGGGACAAGCTGCTCTCACCGAACCTGCAGGTGACCGCCCGGTACAACACCAAGGGCGTGATGGGATCCGGTGACTGGTACGGCGTCTCGGACTACGCCGAGTACCTGACGGTCTACTACAACAAGAGCCTGTTCGCGAAGTACGGCGTCCAGGTGCCCACCACGACGGCCCAGCTCACGGAGGTGATGGCCAAGTTCGCGAAGGCGGGGGTCACCCCGTTCGCGAATGCGGGCAACGACTACATGGCGATGCAGTACCTGTACGAGATGGAGCTGAGCCAGTCCACCCCCCAGAACGTGCAGAATTACGAGCGCTACACCGGCTCGGTGAACTTCCACGACGCCGCGTGGACCAACGCCGTGAACACGTTCCAGGACTGGGTCAAGAAGGGCTACATCGCCAAGGACTCGGTCGGGCTGACCGCCACCCAGGCGGGCAACGACTTCGAGACGGGCAAGAACCCGATGCTGATGTCGGGCAGCTGGTGGGCGGGCACGTTCGAGAGCGAGATCAAGAACTTCGGCTGGGGCACGTTCCTGTGGCCGGGCAACACGCTCAACGCGGGCTCGGGCGGCAACCTGTTCGTAGTGCCGAAGAACGCCGCGAACAAGCAGCTCGCCTACGAGTTCATCAACGACACGCTCCAGCCCGACGTGCAGAAGCTGCTCGCCAACAACGGCGCGGTGCCCGTTACCGCGAGCATCACGGGCGTGACCAACCCCCTCAACGTCCAGCTCATCCAGAACTTCCAGACCCTGGCCAACGACAACGGCCTGGCCTACTACCCCGACTGGCCGACCCCCAGCTTCTACAACACCCTGCTCGCGCAGACCCAGGACCTGATGAACGGTGCGAATGCCAGCGGGGTCCTGAGCACGCTGCAGACCGACTACGACCAGTACGTCTCCAGCCTTGGCTAACACTGTGACAGCAGTCGTGCAGCGACGTAAGTCTGGCCCGCGGGTCCGCAACACCGGGACCCGCGGCGCCGGCTCTGGTGCGGGGGCGCGTACCGCCCCCTACCTGCCGTACCTGCTGCCCGCGACGGTGCTGTTCACCGTCGTGATCGCGATACCGCTGGTGATGAACGTCTACACCAGCTTCACGAACTGGACCGGGGTCGGTCCCCGGCAGTGGGCCGGCCTGGCGAACTACCGGCAGCTCATCCACGACTCCGAGTTCTGGGCGTCGATGTGGCACAGCCTGGCGCTCGTCGCGGCGATGGCGGTCATCCCGACGGTCGTCGGGCTGCTCGTGGCCGCGGCCCTCTTCGACGTGATCGCCAAGCGGTTCAGCCCCCGGGTGGCCAGCGTGCTGCGCGCGTGCATCTACCTCCCCCAGGTGCTGCCGATCATCGTGGCCGCGATCGTGTGGGGCTGGATACTCGACCCGCAGTACGGCGCGCTGAACGTCGCGCTCCGCGACATCGGCCTCGGCTTCCTCGCGCACGACCTGCTCGGCGACCCGAACACCGCGCTGCTGACCGTGATGGCGGTGCTGGTCTGGTTCCAGCTCGGCTACCCGGTCGTGATCTTCATGGCGGCGCTGCAGCGGACCGACCCGGCGCTTGGCGAGGCGGCGGAGATCGACGGTGCCTCGTGGCGGCAGCGGCTGTGGCGGGTGACCGTGCCGCAGATCAGGCCGGAGATCTACGTGGTCCTGCTCACCTGCACCGTCGCCTCGCTGCGGGCGTTCGGCTGGATCTACGCGCTGACCAGCGGCGGGCCCGGCGTGGCAACCCAGGTGCCGTCGTACTACTCGTACCAGAGCTTCTTCACCAACCTCGACGTCGGTTACGGTTCCGCGATCGCGACCGTGATGACGCTGATCATCCTGGCGGTGTCCGTGGTATTCCTCTGGCTGCAGCGCAGGCACGCCGGATGAGCGCCCAACCCGCGGATCACCGGCTCCCACGCCACCGGCTCGCACGGAACCGGGGACCGGCCGCCTGGCTCACGCTGACCGCGATCGTGATCGTCGCCGTCGTCATCCTGATTCCGTTCGCGCTGATCGCGCTCAACGCGTTCAAGCCGCCGGCGGAGTACTCCGCGCACGGGCCGCTGAGCTTCCCGGACGGCTTCTCCACCGGGGGGATCCAGACCTTCTGGGACACCACCGACTTCGGCCGGGCGCTGTGGAACAGCATCATGATCAGCGGCTCCGTCTGCGTCCTCGCGGTGCTGCTCTCGATACTGAACGCCTACGCACTCGGGATCGGGCGGGTGAAGGGCAGGACCTGGATACTCGGCGCGTTCCTCATCGCGAACTTCCTGCCGCAGGAAGGCCTCGTCTACCCGCTGTACGACCTGGCGAAGCAGTTCGGGCTCTACGACACCCAGCTCTCCGTCATCATCATCTTCACCGTGATCCAGGCGGCGTTCGGCACCTACCTGCTGTCCTCGGTGCTGAGCAGCTTCCCCACCGAACTGCTCGAGGCGGCGCGCATGGACGGGGCGGGACGCGGCCGCATCCTGTGGCGGGTGGTCGTGCCCGTGAGCCGGCCCACCATCGGCGTCCTGCTCGTGTTCTTCTTCATCTGGACGTGGAACGAGTTCTTCCTGCCGCTGGTTTTCCTCATCTCGAACCAGAACCAGACCGTGCCGGTCGCACTCGGCACGCTGCAGGGCCAGCACATCATGAACCCGCTGACGACCAGCGGGGCGGCGCTGCTCGGGGTGTTCCCCACCATCATCTTCTTCCTTATCTTCCAGCGGACGCTGACCCGCGGCGTGACCGTCGGCGCGATCAGGTAACCAGGACAGGGAAAGGCAGACCCCTCGCATGAAGTTCACCGATGGCCGCTGGATGCTGCGTCCCGGCGTTGAGGCGTTCCACCCGGTCGAGGTGCTCGACGCCGAGACCGGCCCGGGCACGCTCGTCGTCCGTGCCGCGGTCAGCCGGATCAGGCACCGCGGTGACCTGCTCAAGGGGCCGATGATCACGCTCACGCTCAGCGCACCCGCCCCGGACGTGATCGCGGTGCGCATCACCCACTTCACCGGGCAGGTGCACCGTCCGCCCGCGTTCGCGCTCGAGGAGCCGGTGGTCGAGGAGCCAGTGCTCGGCGAAACAGTATTCGCCGACGACGCGGCGACGGCCGCGCGGTCGTTCCGCGACGGCGAGTGGGCCGTGCTCACCTCGGGCGAGCTGTCGGCCCGGGTGCGCACCGGCGGGGACTGGCGGCTGGAGTTCCTGGCGGGCGGAAGGCTGCTCACCGCGAGCGAGGCGGGCGCCACGGCACTCATCAACACGGGGATCGTGACCACCGCCGCCGGCGCGGGCAATCCCG
>Ga0102924_1004062_pt1 | contig 14967 bp, 9 predicted proteins | sample PaiPotPPM11metaG_FD_80116 | JGI IMG/M metagenome (GOLD analysis project Ga0102924, IMG submission 80116) | Iron sulfur acid spring bacterial and archeal communities from Banff, Canada, to study Microbial Dark Matter (Phase II) - Paint Pots PPM... ... | reverse complement strand
GGTGGCCGAAGCAGCGCGGGCAAGGGGACAAGCAGCGGAGAAGCTTTCCATAGCAGAGCTGTCTCGCGCGGCGGCGAAACTCGACGCTCTCAAATGGCGTTGCATCGGCCCGCCGCGCGGCGGCCGCGTCGTCGCCGTCGCGGGCGACCCCAAAGACCGGAGCGTATTCTATTTCGGCGCCTGCGCCGGCGGCGTCTGGAAGACGACCGACGGCGGCACGTATTGGCGCTGCGTGAGCGACGGTTATCTCGGCTCGGCCTCGATCAGCGCGCTCGCCGTCGCGCCCTCGGATCCCAACGTGATCTATGCCGGCACCGGGGAAACCGCGATCCGGCTCGATGTTTCCTATGGCGACGGTGTGTACAAGTCGACCGATGCCGGCCGCACCTGGCGCCATCTCGGTCTCCGCGAGACCCGGTTCATCGGGCGCATCCGCGTCCATCCGCAAGACCCCGATCTCGTCTATGTTGCAGCGCTCGGCGACGTGTTCGGCGCGAACGAGGAACGCGGGGTATTCCGATCGGAAGACGGCGGAAAGACCTGGAGCAAGGTGCTCTATCGAGACGCCAATTCGGGCGCCGTCGATCTGTCGATGGACCCGCACAATCCCCGCATCCTCTTTGCGGCTTTCTGGCAGACGCGCCGGAACTTCTGGAACCTGTCGAGCGGAGGGCCGGGAAGCGGCCTGTTTCGCTCCACAGATGGCGGCGAGAGCTGGACGGAGATCTCGCGGTATCCGGGTCTGCCGGCGGGCCCTCTCGGCAAGATCGGCGTGGCGGTGTCGCCCGCCCGCGCGGGCCGCGGCTGGGCGCTGGTGGAGACGGAAGCCGAAAAGACGGGCCTCTACCGCTCGGAGGATTACGGCGGGACCTGGACGCTCGTCTCGTCCAACCGCGACCTCATGCACCGGCCCTGGTACTACACGCACGTCTTCGCCGACCCTTGTCACGGCGAGACGGTCTACGTCGCCAATCTTGAGCTTTGGAAATCAACCGACGGTGGGAGAGACTTCACCGAGATCCAGACGCCGCACGGCGACAACCATGATCTCTGGATCGATCCTGCCGATCCGAACCGGATGATCGAAGGAAACGACGGCGGCGCCTGCGTGAGCGTCAACGGCGGCGAGACGTGGTCGACGATCTACAATCAGCCGACGTCGCAATTCTATCGCATCGATACCGACACCCAGTATCCGTATCGCGTGTACGGGACGCAACAGGACAACAGCGCGATCTCGGTGCCGAGCGCCACCGCCTGGGGCGCGATCACCCTCGGCGACTGCACCTACCCCGGCACCGGGGAAAGCGGCTTTATTGCCGTCAATCGCGAGGATCCAAACATCGTCTATTGCGGCGCGATCGGCTCGAGCCCCGGCGGCGCCGGACCGCTGCAGCGTTACGATCATCGCACCCGGCAGATCCAGCTGGTCAATGTCTGGCCCGAAGAATCGACCGGTATCGCACCCAAAGACATGCGATACCGCTTTGCCTGGACGTTCCCCATCGTCTTCTCGCCGCACGACAGCCGGATTCTCTACGCGGCCGGAAACCACGTGTTCCGCAGCCGCGACGAGGGCATGACCTGGGAGGAAATGTCACCGGATTTGAGCCTCAACGACACGAGCCGTCAGGGGCCGTCCGGCGGCGACATCACGCATGAAAGCGCCGGGGCCGAGGTGCACGCGACATGCGCGTCGCTCGCCCCCTCGCCGCACCGGCCGGAGGAGCTCTGGGCCTCGACCGATGACGGGCTCGTTCATGTGACGCGGGACGGCGGCAAAAACTGGCAGAACGTCACGCCGCCCGACATGCCGGAGCTCGCCTATATCGGGTGCGTCGAGATCTCGCCGCACGACCCCGACACGATCTATCTCGCGGCGACGCGCTACAAGCTCGCGGACTACCGGCCGTACCTGTTCCGCAGCACCGACGGCGGGCGGCGTTTCGAATCGATCAACGGCGATTTCCCGGAGAACGAGATCACGCGCGTCGTGCGTGCGGACCCGGTGCGCAAGGGCCTGTTGTTCGCCGGCACCGAGACCGGCGTCTATTTTTCCCTGAACGACGGGCGCAACTGGGTGCGCATGGGCGGGGGCTTGCCGGTCGTGCCGGTCTACGATCTGAAGATCAAAGAGGCGGATCTGGTGGCCGGCACCCACGGCCGCTCCTTCTGGATCTTGGACGATATCACGCCGCTCCGAAGCTTCGTCGACGGCCAAGAAGGACGCCGGCTCTTTGCGCCGCGTACGACGGTTCGCACGAAGCTGCATTTCGGAGCGCTGCGAGACCTCCGGCCGAGCGGCGTCGCGTTCGCGATCGCCCCCGGAGTGGGCGGCGGCATCCGAACCTTTCGCAAGCCGGACGGGACGAGCGGGCGCGAATATCTCGACGTCGGCGAAAACCCGCCGAACGGCGCGATCATCTATTACTGGCTGGACGAAGGCGTCTCCGGCCCGGTGTCGCTCACGTTCCGTGATACCTCGGGGGCCGCGATCGCGAGTGTCCGCAGCGACGACGGTACGTTGCCGGCCGCGAAGTGCCCGCCGGTTCGCCCCGGGCTCAACCGGTTCGTGTGGGATCTCAAATATCCGGGGCCCGAGACGCTCGATCTGAGCCTCGCCCCGCGGCGCAACAAACAGCTGGCGGAGCCGGCCGACCCGCCGGCCGGGCCCACGGTCGTGCCGGGCCGATATCGTGTGGAGCTGTCGCTCGGCTCGGAGACGGCGGCCGCGGAGTTCTCGATCGTGGGGGATCCGCGCCTCTCGACGACGCCGGAGGCGTACCGCGGGCAGTTCGAACTTTGGCGGGGATTGACCCTGTCGCTCGGCAAGGTCAACGCGACGGTCAATCGGATCCGCCGGCTGAAGCGCCGGTTTGCGGTGCTGGCCGCGGGATCGGCAACCGGCGCCCGCGACCTTGCCGCGCGGGCGGCGGCCGTGGCGGAACAGCTGTCGGCGGTCGAGGCGGTGCTGGTAGACGTCCATCGCGAGTCGGATCGCGACGTGCTGCGCAACCCCGCGGGCCTCAACGATACGCTCGTGGACCTGATCAACACCGTGTCGGTCGCCGACGCCGCGCCGACAAAGCAGGCCGCGGCGGTCTCGAAGGAGATCATGGCGCGCGCCGATGCCGAGATCGGCAAAGTGGAGCGGCTCATCGCGACCGAGGCGGCCGCGGTCAACCGCTTGGCCCTGGAGCGCGCGGTCGAGGCGCCGGGCGGCGACTGAAGAAGCCCGCCGAGATAACCGGTCGCCGGCGGAACACGGCCTAAACGGATTCCCAAGCAGAGGGTCGTGGGTTCGAATCCCATTTCCCGCTCCAGATTTACTTGGGTTTTTCGCGCGTTCGTTCAATGCCGGCAGCGGCATACGGCGGCGACGTTGTTGCTGGCGCAGGGAATTCATCCAAAAATCGTGCAGGAGCGCCTCGGACATTCGCAGATCTCGCTTACCTTGGACACCTACAGCCATGTCCTGCCAGGAATGGGACGTGAGGCGGCCTCGAAGCTCGACGCACTCCTGAAAAGGCCTGTTATAATAGAGCAGGATATCAAGATAGCACCAAGCGTTGTCAAAGAAAGGTAAGAGCGATCATGGTTGTCCGCAAGACCAAAAATGGCGCACTTCGGCAACTCACGGCAAGAGAGGGACGTGAGTTGCTGGACCGTCAGGCACGCCGCTACCTTAAGATGAGCGGCCAGGAATTCATGCACCGCTACAAGGCCGGCAAGTTTGCCAACGTCGATACCCCCCAGGTTATGCGCGTCGTGATGCTGCTGCCCTTCGCGAGGTAAGCCGCCCCGTGGTGGGGTCGAACCCACAAGAAGTCGTTCACAACTTCATCGATCCGCTGCAACGCGTACTTTCATGCCTAACCGACGCCACTTTGGATTGGCGAGGAGGCTATCGACTCGGCGCCATCCACCCGGTGGCCCTGAACCAGGGTGAAGCAGCCCGGCTCCCACGGAGTCGTCTCGCACTTCGCGTCTCACAACCTTATTCACTCGTCAGTGCAGAACCGCCTCATGGTCCGTACAAAGTAAGTACTCGGGCCTACTTGTACGCTCTGGAAGATCAAGCGGGACACGAGATCTTAGCCTACCATTGGCACCCGAAACAGACCCAGCACTTCCCGCATCTCCACTTGGGTCATGGCGCCAAGCTTGGACGCAGAGAGTTACAAAAGGCGCATTTGCCCACCGGCCGCGTATCGCTAGAAGAATTTGTGCGCTTCGTGATCACCGACTTTCACGTCGCACCTGCAAGGCCGGACTGGGATTCAGTCTTGGCGCAAGCACAGGCTGCCTTTGAGAAATGGCGAACGTGGCCCTAGGCTGTAGCCAAACTGTAGCCAAGCGGATGAACAAAGGCGGATACCCGCGGACGTTCGGTCCACCCAGAAATCGCTGCCAGACCGCGCAAAATATATGCGATCGGACACCGATGGATGCTGGCGTACCGGGGATGGAACGGATTCCCAAACAGAGGGTCGCGGGTTCGAATCCCGTTTCCGGCTCCAGATTTATCGAGGCTTTCCGCAGCGTCTTCCTCTCGTCCGGACCGCGTACTCTCTCATTGCTTGTGCAGGCGGTACCTGTCATACTGGAGAGGCATCGACAGGCTGCAAAGTCGGTTGGTAGCACGATCAATAAGGTGGGTGTTAGATGGCAACAGGTACGGTGAAATGGTTCAACAGCGAGAAGGGGTACGGATTTATCACCCCGGAGGATGGCAGCAAGGATCTGTTCGTGCACTTTAGCGCGCTTCAGAGCGAGGGCTACAAGAGCCTCAACGAAGGCCAGAAGGTCGAGTACGAGGCCTCGCAGGGGCAAAAGGGTCCTCAGGCCGGCAACGTCAGGGTTGTTGCGTAACCGATCCAGACATCCTTCCAGATACGAACAGAACGTGCAGAGTGGCCAGCCAACCGGCCACTCTCTCCTTTTGGGGCTCGCGCTATCCACTCCGCGGGCTGCGAGGTCCACCGTTCCCGTCGTCCAGTGTAAGTTCGAGGAAGTCGACAACCAGTCCCAGGCGGCCTATGAGACGCAAAGGTGCCGGCATCGTCTGCAGGCCGTTCCTCGCGGGAATGAGACGAGGCCGAGTGAGCCGCATTCTGCGCCCATGCACTTCCAATACGCAGCCGCCGGCGGCCAGGATATTGAGGACCCAGTCGCTATCCCGGCCGTACGGAAGACCGATCAAGTAGCTGCCTCCGCGCGAGAAAGCGTTTACCGGCGTGCGGTACTGCCGGCCCGACTTCCGCCCCGTATGGATGACAAAGGCGAAGGTCGGCAGATACGGCACGAGAAGGCCCAAGACGCGATTCGTCGCCCGTCGATTGAAGCGCGCCACCGCGCGTGGTAGAGGCATCGCCTCAATTATGCCCGCGTTGTATGTGGCTCCACGCAAACCTTGGACGGCATCCGGGGTGCCGGCTCTTAACCGACTGAACGCCGTGCCCCGCGCAGCGGGGGAGGCACCACCTCGTCCGGGATGGGGCACACGTAACCGTTCCCGCCGACGCGCTCCTTGAGCTCGGCTTTGGCGCGTTGCAGCAGCGCGGGATCGCGCATCGCGTCCAGCGCGGTGGCCGCCATCACCTTCGCCGCGTGGACCATGCCCTTGTGGGCCGCCGGCGCCATCCCCTGTGCCACGAGCTGCCAGGAGTGGCCCGGTGTTCCGACCGCAAAGCAGGCGCCCCACATCTGCACTGTCGGAACGATCCAGCTGACGTCGCCCACGTCGGTGGAGCCGCCGAGAAGACGCGGCGTGGGGTCCAGCGGGACCGGCGCGCCGTACAGCATGGCCGACGCGGCCTCCGGCGTTCCGTACATCTCGATGCTGTGGGCAACGTCGTCCGGGGTCAGCGTCGCTCGGATCTGGTCCGCAAAGGCGACGTCCTTTGCGTCGAACGGCACCGGCCCGATGCGGGTCAGATTCTCGTGCATGGCCGTCGCCAGCGTCATGTTGGGGACGATGTTGGAACAGGCTTTGTCGATCTCGAATTCGACTTCCGTTTCCGTCATCAACGCGGCGCCGTCGGCGATCTTCCGCACGCGGTCGAGCAGCCTCCGGGCCTGCCCGACCTCCGGCGCCCGGATCAGGTAGAGCACCTCGGCCCGCGGCTGCACGACGTTCGGCGACACGCCGCCCGCGTCGGTGATCGAATAGTGGACGCGCGCGCTCGACGGCATGTGCTCGCGCAGGAAGTTCACGCCAATGTTCATCAGCTCCACCGCGTCGAGCGCGCTGCGCCCGAGATGCGGCGCTCCGGCGGCGTGCGAGGCGCGTCCGGTGAACCGCCAGTAGACTTGAAAGTTGGCCAGCGAGCTCCGCGACATGACCGATGCGAAGCACCCCGGATGCCAGGAGACCGCGGCATCCAGGTCGTCGAAAGCGCCGGCGCGCGCCATAAACGTCTTGCCGGAGCCGCCCTCCTCCGCCGGACAGCCGTAGAACCGGATCGTACCCTTGATCCCGGCGGCCATCAGGTAGTTGCGCAGCGCAACCGCGGCGAGCGCGGCCCCGGCGCCGAGCAGGTTGTGGCCGCAGCCGTGGCCGACGGAGCCGGGCGTCGGTGTGCGCGGCTGCGCCACCCCGGCATCCTGGCTCAGCCCGGCCAATCCGTCGTACTCGCCGAGGAACCCGATCACCGGACCGCCTCGCCCGGACTCCGCCACGAAGGCGGTGTCCATGCCGCCGACGTTGCGGGTGATCTGGAAGCCTTCCTCTTCTAAAGTCGCGACGTGCGCGGCCGCCGACTTGTGCTCTTTGAAGCGGATCTCGGCGAGCCGCCAGATCTGATCCGCCAGCGCCACGAAGGCATCGCGCTTGCCGTCGACCTGTCTGACGATCTCCTCGACCTTGACCACAGCGGCCTCTCCCCTCCGCATCCGCGGTGCATCCTACAAGATATCTTCGATCTCTATCGCGATCCCTTCCTGGGCGCCGCGGCGAGGAATGATCGTCGGATCCGCCGAACGGCATCCCGTTTCGCTAAAGACAGGCCGCGCCGCGGAATCCTCACGAGGGTGACATAACGATAGGATCTCACATCATCGTGCTGTCAAGACTTCGAATGCGCGCCGCCGCGCTGGTGTTGTGTCTGTGCGCCGGTTTGATCCCGGCCGCGACGGCATCCGCGGATCCCGATGCGCTCTGGAATATCGTTCACACAAAGTGCGTCCCGAACGAGCAGCAGCACGGCAGCCCGGCACCCTGCCGGCTGGTGGACCTGAGCCACGGAGAGCAGAACGGCTTTGTGGTGCTGAAGGACTTGGCCGGCGCGACACAATTTCTCCTCATTCCGACCGCGCGCATCACCGGTATCGAGAGCCCCGCGCTCCTTGCGCCGGACGCGCCCAACTACTTCGCTTATGCGTGGCGGTCGCGCACCTACGTCGACGGGGCTTTGAAGAAGACGCTGCCGCGCGATGATATCTCGCTGGCGATCAACTCGGTGTCCGGCCGGTCACAGAATCAACTCCACATCCATATCGACTGCGTGCGCGGTGACGTCCGCGCCACCCTCAAGCAGAGGGCGGCGGCCATCGGCGACCGATGGGCGGCCCTCGGGGCTCCGCTGGCCGGGCACACGTACCTGGCGATGAAGGTAGGGGGCGTGGACCTCGACCAGGTCTACCCGTTCAAACTGCTGGCCGACGGCGTGCCGGGCGCACGAGCGGACATGGGACATCATACGCTTGTGGTCGTCGGAGCGACCTTCCCCGATGGCCGCCCTGGTTTCATCATTCTCGACGACCACACGAATCCGGCCACCGGAGACGATGCGGGCGGCGAGGAACTTCAGGATCACGACTGCGCCGTAGGAAAGTAACCGGGTGACCGACATGAGGGCCGAGCGGCAGGGCTGGGACCGCGAAGTTGATGTCGTGGTCGTCGGATCGGGCGGAGCGGGCCTCACTGCCGCGCTCGCCGCGGCCGCCGGCGGCGCGCGAGTCCTGGTGCTCGAAAAAGCCGCCGTGCTCGGCGGCACGACCGCCATGTCGGGCGCCGGCACCTGGATCCCGGCAAACCACCACATGCTCGCCGCCGGTCTCGCAGATTCGACGGACGAAGCGCTCCGGTATCTCCGCGCCGTCGCCCCCGACGGCTGGGCCGAGTCGGAAGAACCGCTGTGGCGTGAGTTTGTCGAGCGCGCGCCCGAGACCCTGGCCTTTCTCGAAGCCCGCACGCCGCTCGAATTCGAGCTCGTGCATCATCCCGACCCGTACGTCGAGGCGCCGGGCGGCAGGCTGCACGGCCGCATGCTCTCGCCGCGCCTCCTCAGCCGCAACATCCTCGGGCCGTGGCGCGACCGGATTCGCCCGTTTACCCGAGGGCAGCTCTTCACCTACAGCGAGATGGTGGTCGGACCCGTCCTGTCGCGGCCGGTCACAACACTCGTTAAGATGGCCCCGGCGCTCGTCTATCGCTGGCTCACGCGTCGCGTCGGAATGGGGGGCGCGCTCGCGACCGGGCTGGTCAAAGGCTGCATGGATCACGGGGTCGAGATCATGGCCGAGACCCGGGTGACGCGGCTCGTGATGGACGGGGACGCGGGCGGCCGTGATCGCGTGATCGGTGTCGAGGCCGCAAGGAGCGGCCGGCCAGTCGCCGTTCGCGCCGCCCGAGGCGTCGTCTTGGCGACGGGCGGATTCGAGTGGGACCCGGAGCTCCGGGCCAGGTATTTCCCGGGCGACGTCGGGCTCATCGGCAGCCCGCGGACGAACACGGGCGACGGTCAACGGATGGCCGCGGCGGCGGGCGCCAGGCTCGAGCGTATGGACCAGGCGCTGATCTATTGCTGCCTGCCGATCAGGTACGAGGGCCACCGCCACGCCGTCCCGATCACGGACGTCTATTCGCCTCACGGCATTCTGGTCAACCGCACCGGCCGGCGTTTTCTGAATGAGGGGCGGCCCAATCTCGGCGTGGCGATCGACGAACGGGACCCGGCCACCGGACTGCCGGTCCATCTGCCGGTGTGGCGGATCTTCGACGCACGGTACGCGCGCAAGAATCCGGTGGTCATGCTGCTCGGCCGCATGGATCGCGGGTGGCTCCGCAGAGCCGGAAGCGTCGCGGAGCTCGCGGAAATGATCAGCCTCGATCCCGCCGTGCTGACGGAGACGGTCGAGCGGTTCAACCAGTTCGCCCGGCGCGGCCGGGACGAGGATTTCCACCGGGGCGAGACCGCGTGGGAGAAATTCAATACGCCGGACCCGGGCCCCGAGGAAGGCGGCAACGGCGCTCTCGGCACCGTGAACGTGCCCCCGTTCTATGCCGCACCGTACGAGCGTGCGATCCTGGCCACGAAGGGCGGCCCCCGGACCAACGAGCACGGGCAAGTCCTCCGCGAGGACCACAGCGTGATCGCGGGGCTGTACTGTGCGGGCGTGGCCATGGCCAACCCAATCGGGTCGAAGGCCGTTGGCGCCGGGAGCACGATCGGGCCGTGCCTGACCTGGGGCTACATCTGCGGCCGCCACGTGGTCCAGGAATCCGTCGCACGGGCAGGCGTCCCCACGGCCGCGTCCCCTGACCGAGACCGGAAGGAGATGCAGATTCGTGCTCATCGTCGACAGCCATCTTGATCTGGCGCTCAACGCGCTGCAGGGAAACCGCGATCTTCTGAGCTCGGCTTATACGGTCCGCGTCCTGGAGCGGTCCATGCGGGGACCGGGCCGCGGACAGGGCACGGTCGGGTTTCCGGAGATGCGGCGCGGCAGGATCGCGCTGTGCATTACGACCGTGCTCGCCCGGTCGACCGGCCGCCCCGAGGCGGACATCGACTATCCGACGCCCGAGCAGGCAAACGGGATCGCGAAGGGCCATCTCGCGTACTACCATGCCTTGGAGCATCGAGGACACCTCCGCATCGTGCGCGATGCGGCGCAACTCGACGCGCACATCGCCGAGTGGACGGAATGGGATGCGCGGCATCCGGGTGACGACGCCGGCCCCACGCCGCCGCTCGGCGCGGTCCTCACGATGGAGAGCGCGGACCCGGTCCTCGACCCGGCGACGCTCGGCGAGTGGTGGGACGGCGGCCTCCGTCTCCTCGGCCCGGCGCATTTCGGCCCCGGCCGGTACGCCGGCGGAACGGGCTGTGAAGAGGGCCTGACGGATATCGGCCCCGCGCTCCTGGCCGAGATGGCGCGTCTCGGGATCATCCTGGACGTCTCGCACCTCTCGGATCAAGCATTTTGGCAGGCGCTCTCCCGGTACGACGGCCCCGTGCACGCGAGCCACAACAACTGCCGGGCCCTGAATCCGCATCAGCGCCAGCTGACCGACGAACAGATCCGCGCCGTCGTCGAGCGCGGCGGGGTCGTCGGCATCGTCCCGGGCTGCTGGCAGCTCAAACCCGGCTGGCGCAACGGCGACAGCAACGAGAATGTGAGCCTCGCGGACGTGGTGCCGCACATCGACCGCATCTGCGACATTGCGGGAAACAGCCGCCACGCGGGCATCGGCAGCGATCTCGACGGCGGGGTCGGCCGCGAAGGGTTCGCGCACGACCTGGACACCATCGCCGATTTGCAAAAGATCGGGGGCCTGCTCCGCGACCGCGGATACAGCGAAGCGGACGTCGCGGCGGTCATGCACGGCAACTGGTGCGGGTTTCTGCGCCGCGCCTGGACGGGCGCGGCGGAGCGCCGCTGATCTGAGTTTACCCGTTACGGTATTGGGTAACGGGACGGCGAGGCTAAACGGCCCCGCCGTCCCGACTTTTTTGCCCAAGGACCCCCGTAGCGCGCGGTGGAATCGCTTATCTCATGACAGACGAGATGCAGCGACGTACACTCGGCAGATCCGGGCTGGAAGTTTCTCCGTTGTGCTTCGGCGGCAACGTGTTTGGATGGACGGCGGACGAGCCGGCGTCCTTCAGGGTGCTCGACGCGTTCGCGGCGGCGGGGATGAATTTCATCGATACCGCGGATGTCTACGCGAAGTGGGCGGCCGGAAACCACGGCGGCGAATCCGAGACCATTCTCGGACGGTGGATGAAGACCCGCGGCAACCGGCACAGGGTGATCGTCGCCACCAAGGTCGGCTCGGAGATGCCCGAGGGGAAAGGGCTCTCCCGCGCCTACATTCTGCGCGGGGTCGACGCGTCGCTCCGGCGCCTTCAGACCGACTACATCGATCTGTACCAATCCCACCTCGACGACGCGGACACGCCGTTGGAAGAAACGCTGAGTACGTTTGCCGATCTGATCACCCGGGGCAAAGTGCGCGCGATCGGTGCGTCGAATTACGGCGCGGAACGGCTCGCCAACGCGTTGGACGTCAGCCGGACGCACGGCTTCCCCAGGTACGAGAGTCTGCAGCCAAAATATAATCTCTACGCACGCGAAGAGTACGAGGCGGCGCTCGAGCCGCTCTGCCGTGACGCCGGCATCGGCGTGATTCCGTACTCCTCGCTGGCCAGCGGATTCCTCTCGGGCAAGTACCGCACCGAGGCCGACGTCGCGAAGAGCGTCCGCGGGCAGGGTGTGAAGCGCCAATACCTCAACGAGAGGGGATTCCGTATTCTCCGCGTCCTCGACGAGGTCGCCGGGGAGCATCGATCGACCCCGGCGGCCGTCGCGCTCGCCTGGCTGCTCGCGCGCCCGGTGGCCGCTCCGATCGCGAGCGCCACAAGCCCTGAGCAACTGAGCGAGTTGGTCGAGGGGACGCGGCTCGAGCTGGCGCCGGCGGCGATCGAGCGTCTCAACCAGGCAAGCGCCTAGAGAAACCCAAGCACGCGCAAGAGCGTCCAGGCGGGCGAGGATCGACATGCCGACGGTAGTGTACGTCGCAAACGCGGACAGCCGGGAAATCTACGTCGCGCACTTCGACCACGCGACCGGCGTAGTTACGGTGGTTCAGAGGGCGGCGGTGCCGGGCGTGGTCATGCCGCTCGCGATCAGTCCGCACCGCACGTTCCTCTACGCCGGCCTGCGCTCGGAACCGTTCTCCGTTGCGACGCTCAGGATCGAGCCGGCCACCGGCATGCTGAATCTCGTGTCGACGGTTCCGCTGCCGGATAACATGGCGTACATATCGACCGACAGGACGGGACGGTATCTATTCGGCGCGTCGTACCCGGGCGACAAGATCTCGGTCAACCCCATCGGCCCCGAGGGGCTGGTGGAGCCCGAGCCCGTCCAGGTGGTGCCGACTGCTTCGCACCCGCACTCGATCCTGACCGACCCGTCGAACAACTACGTGTTCGTCCCGAGCCTCGGGGGGGATCTGATCTTGCAATACAAGTTCGACCGGACGACCGGGCGGGTCACGCCCAACATGCCGCCGGCCGTAGAGTCGAAGAAGAAAGCCGGTCCGCGCCATCTGGTGTTTCATCCAAGCCGCCCGTTCGCCTATTGCACGAATGAACTCGACGCGACGATTGGCGCCTACCGGTTCGACGCGACGGCCGGAACGCTCGCACCGATCGGCACCAACAGCCTCTTGCCGGCCGCCCACCGGGGACAGGCGCCGTTTGCGTCCGCGGACCTTCACGTCACGCCCGACGGCCGCTACCTCTATGCGTCCGAGCGCGCCTCAAACTGCCTTGCCGGTTTCAAGATCGACGCGGAGACCGGCGGCCTGGCGCCGGTGGGCACGTTCCCCACCGAGGAGAAGCCGCGCGGCTTCCATATCGACCCACGGGGACGGCATCTGCTCGCGGTCGGCCAGGTGTCAAACCACATGACGAGCTACGCGATCGACCCGGACACCGGGGCCCTCACCCAACTGCATCGGTACCCCATAGGCGAGAACCCCAATTGGGTGGAGATCGTCGATCTTCCTTAAAGGACCGTAGTCACCCGGACGGAAATGTTGGCGTGCCGGAGGCCCGTGAATCGACTCGGGACGCCGGCCGATACTTCGGGAGGAGGGCGTTTCCCCAATGCATGCCCCTTCGTGGTTGAACACCCCAACGAGCCGCCGGCGCCTCTTGCGCCAAACGGCCGCCGCCGGGCTCGGATTGATGGCCCTTCGCCAGGCGCCCACGTTCCTCGACCCGATGACCGCCTCCGCGGCGGCGCCGCTCACGCTGCAGTACCCGAGCTGGATGTTCAGCGAGCCCGCCACCGGCAAGTACTTCCGGGACCTGAGCGCCGCGTACGCGCAGGCGCATCCCAACGCCCGGGTGGACCTGGTCCAGCTGCCGGCCGGCCAATACGTCGAGAAGATCTTCACCGAGATCCAGAGCGGCCAGGTGCCGGACATTCTCCCACTGTTCACGACGCAGATGCCGCAGTACATGCATCTGAATCTCCTGGAGCCGCTGGATCCCTGGCTCGACAAAGCCCCCTTCAAGAACAAGTTGGTGCTGCTGCAGAAGTTCGCCCAAAAGGACGGCAAGAACTATGGCATTCCGCTGACGGCATCCCCGCAGGGCCTGCTGTACAACCAGCTGCTGTTAGAGAAGGCGCACGTCGACATCCCGAAGACGCTCGATGACCTGTACAGCGCCTCCGACAAGATCTACAAGACGACCGGCGTGTTCGGATTCGGAGTGCACACGGACACCTCCACGATGCTGCTCGCGTATGTCTCGTGCATGCAGTGGGTGCTGGGCAACGGCGGCGACTTCAGCAGGAAAGACGGCGCGATCACGTGCAACGCGCCGAAAACCGTCGAAGGCTTCCAGCAGATGATGCGGTTCGTCACCGCGCCGTTCGCCCCGAAAGGCCTGGGCTGGTATCAGCTGCGCACCATGTTCGCGGAGGGCAAGCTCGCGATGCTGTTCGACGGGCCGTGGGACCTTGGGCAGGTCAAGGCGGTCAATCCGAAGCTCTATCCGCACATCGGGATGACGCCCTGCCCCACGCCGACCCACGCCGCGATCACGGGCGGCGCGTTCTACACGATCCTCAAGAAGGAAGCGAACAAACAGGCCGTCTGGGACTACATCGCCTTGGCCACCAGCGACGAGTGGCAGCAGCGCTGGGTCGAGGCGCAGGTCCAGGTGCCGGGCACGACGCTCGCGCCGACCGCGGCGTTTCTCCGGCAGAATCCCGGCTACCGCTTCGTGACCGAGATGGCGGCGAAATACGCCACCGGGTTCGGCTACCTGCCCCCGGGCTACGAGCGCGTCGCGACGACCCTCCAGACCAAAGTCATCGACCACGTCGGCGACATCTGGTCGGGAGCGAAGCCCCCAAAGACCGCGATGGACGAGTGCCAGAAGGAGCTCGAGGCCTGGTCGAAGACGCTGCCGCCGGGTGAGCGCAGCTAAGCGCGGCTCGTGAGGCGCGAGCGTCGGGTTTTCGCCGTTGGGCTGATGGCGCCCACGGTGTTGTGGATGCTGTTTGTGCTCGTCTATCCGGTCTACGTCACGATCCGAAACAGCCTGCACAACGTTGGGGCGGGCTTCGACCCGCATCCGGCGTTTGTCGGCCTCAGAAACTACGCGGCGCTGCTGAACGATCCGATTTTCTGGCACTCCGTGCGCGTCACCGCGCTGTTCACGCTGGGCAACCTGGCCGGCTCGTTCGGGCTCGGCCTCCTGACCGCCCTCCTCCTGCACGAGCGATTTCGCGGACGGGCGCTCGCCCGCGCCGTGCTGCTGCTGCCGTGGGCCCTGCCGCAGGTCGCCGCGGTGGTGGTGTGGCGATGGCTGCTGCAAGTCCAGTACGGCGCCGTGAACTACATCCTGTGGCGCGCGCATCTGGTCGCCACGCCGTCGGTCCAGTGGCTCGTCCGGCCGAACCTCGGCCTCTACGCGGTGCTGATGGTGGCCGTATGGTGGCAGTACCCGATCGCGACGACGTTCCTCCAGGCGGGGATGGAATCGATCCCCCTCGACCAGTACGAAGCGGCGGGTATCGACGGCGCCACCGCGTGGCAGCGGTTCCGCCACGTCACGTGGCCCGGCCTCAGCCACGTGCGCAACGTCCTGCTGCTGCTGCTGCTGTTCTGGTCGCTCGGGCAGGTCATCATCATCTGGACGCTGACCGCCGGCGGTC
>Ga0102924_1004061_pt1 | contig 14969 bp, 13 predicted proteins | sample PaiPotPPM11metaG_FD_80116 | JGI IMG/M metagenome (GOLD analysis project Ga0102924, IMG submission 80116) | Iron sulfur acid spring bacterial and archeal communities from Banff, Canada, to study Microbial Dark Matter (Phase II) - Paint Pots PPM... ... | reverse complement strand
GCGAAGTGCAGCAGGCCGGACGCGAAATGTCGCAGGCGACGCAGACGCTGCAGTCGATCCTGGGCGGCGCTAAGACGCGCGGAACATTGGGTGAGGTCGCGCTGGAAAGGTTGCTGGAAGATGCGTTGCCGCACAGCGCGTACAGCACGCAGTACCGGTTCGCTTCGACCGGAGCGATCGTGGATGCCATCGTCCGCAGCGGCGACCGCCTGCTTTCGGTGGACTCGAAATTTCCGCTGGAGGCTTACCGCCGGCTGGTGGATACCGGCGACGAGGCGCGAAGGGAATTTTGTATAGCCGTGCGCAAACATGCTGACTGCATTGCGGAGAAATATATTCTCCCGGACGAGCACACTTTTGATTACGCGCTGATGTTTGTCCCCTCGGAAAGCGTTTATTACGAGCTTTTGCTCACCGAAGATTCGAAATACGGAATGCTTGACGAATACTGCCGCAGCAAGCGCGTCTTTCCCGTTTCGCCCAATACGTTTTATGCATGCCTGAGCGCGTTTGCGATAAGCCTGCAGGGGCAGAAGATCGAAGAGCGCACGCGGCATATTCTTGCGGGTATGGCCGGGCTCAAGAAGCAGTTCGAGAGCTTTGCGGATGTGTACGACAAATTGGGGACGCATCTGCGCCACGCACAACAAAGCTACGATGAGGCGCGCGTAAAGCTAGACCGCGCGGGCAATTCGCTGGAACAGCTGGACCAGGGAGCGTTTTCCGAAGCCGAGCAAAAACCACTTTTAGCTTCGGAAGAAAAAGCGCTCCAAACCGCCGCGGGCGCCGAGCAGGCCCGCTTCCTTCTTTAGCAGCGCCGTGCGAGATTTGCCGGCGTCCGCGTTGCAGACTTCACACTATTCCAAAGCAGCGTGGGCTGATTCAAGCAGCGTGCGAAAATCGCCCGCCATGGTGTAGGAAAGAATCTTCTTCAGCTCCGCAGATATTTTCCGCGTGTCGCGTACATCACGCGCCAGTTGCTTTATGAGGTTTTGAATTTGACGCTGCAGTTCTTTTGGAGCAAGCGGCTGGGCGGCTTCCAGGTAGCGACGGGCGGTTTGCGGATCCGGATTCTGCAAAATTCGCGCTCGGAACGAAAAATCCCCGGTGCTAAGGGTTTGAATCTCGATTGTCGCCACATTTTGCTCGCCGCCGGAGGTGAGCAGTTCCTGCGTGTCACCACGAAGAAAGCGAAGGACGCCGGGAGTTTTGTTTTCAGCGAGAATGCGGAGCGGATGATCCGAAGCCTGGACGTGAAGAACGAGACTGCTTTTTTTCTCAGGGAGCAACGGCGGCACGGGTGGATCAAAGTGCAGCGCAACCAAAGTAGTGGTCGCGGTGTACTGTGTGTCGCGCCCAGTCTCGATAGAAATGTTGGCAGGGCCGGGCGCGGCGCGAGGACCAGCGAGAATTACGAGACATGCGGGGGAAGCAGCTAAGACCAGGGCGGGATCGTCATTCAATCGTACGTGGTCGGCTTCTGCTTCGCCGTGGAACGGGCCGCCACAAATTTGAAAAGCATCGAGCCGCGACACAACAGGTTCAAGCGATATTGCACTTGGCGGGGCATTCGGCGCGGGAGCGGGATCGATCAGAGCGGCGGCGGAAGCGCCGGAAGCTTTTGCAATCAAAACAGTCGTATCGGTGGGCGCCAAAAACGCGGCTCGTCCCGTCTTGTCGGTTTTGACGCGCACATCAGTGCCGGAGTGAGAACCCAGATCGACAACAATCCCTTCCGCGAGCCGCCCGTCAACGCCTAGAACAGCTAGCGTCGCGGGACGTCCGGCGACGAGTCTAGGCGGGAGCACAATCGTGACAGCCCAAGTTTTGGACGAGGTGTCTTGCGGAACGGCGCCGGCGGTAGCGGAAAAGATCAACGTAATCGGAGCGAGAGCGGCAAGCGGGAAAAGGAGCCGTCGGATTAAACGTGCAGAGTATGGAGCAAGAGTCGCGCACGATATGCCCATCATTCGGCTGCGGCCTGCATGGCTCGATCGTAGACTTTTTCTTCGCGGAACAAGCTGAACAGATCGGGATCGAGTTCGCCGGCGCGAACGCAATCTTCAAGAATAGACATTGCGCGTTCGATCGGAACGGCGCGCTTGTATGGGCGGTCAGATGCGGTGAGAGCGTCGAAGATATCGCAGATAGTCATCATTTTTGTAGGCAAAGGAATCTGATCCCCGCTTAATTTGTAAGGATAGCCGGTACCGTTGAGTTTCTCATGATGCGCGCGCGCGATTTCCGGGATTTTCTTCAACACTTTGGTCCAGGGAATTTGAGTTAAGAAATTAAAAGTGTGAATCACATGCGATTCGATTTGCAAACGCTCGGCGGCATCGAGGCTGCCTTTGGGAATGGAGAGCAGGCGGACTTCATCCGGGTTCAAATAAGGGCGCTCGATGCCGCGCGCATCGATGAAAGATTGCTGGGCGATTTCGCGAAGCTTGCGGGATTTATGTTCTTCGAGCAAGGTGGGTTCGTTGGCGGCGACGATGAGCTGCAGGAACTCTTCGATGCGTCTAAGGCGCTGGTCAAAATCTTCGGTTAGCCGCGCGATTTCAGAAAGAGCGGTGCCGCGATCGCGCTCTAGGAACGCCTGCAGCTTGCGCCGCACGGTGCTGGCTTCCGTTTCTTTGCGAATGTAATCGAAGCGTTGGCGCAGGAGTTCGAGTTGCAGAGGATATAATTTTTTGGCTTTGACTAGAACTTCCTCGCGCACGCCAACTTTGCCGAAGTCGTGTAACAAGGCGGCGTAGCGGATTTCTTTCAATTGTCCGGCGTCAAAAAAAACATTGGCGTAGGGACCTGCGGGGGTGGCGTTGACCACTTCCGCCAAGCGCTGCGTGTAAGCGGCAACGCGGAGGGAATGGCCGGAGGTTGTGGGGTCGCGTTGCTCAATCGCGGTTACTGCGGCGCTCACAAAGCCTTCGAACAGCGCTTCGATTTCGTTGTACAGCTTGCGATTTTCGTAAGCCACAGCGGCTTGGGACGCGAGCGAAATAGCGAGGCGCACCGAGCGCTCGGGAAAAGGGTGAACCTGCTGCGCGATATTTTTGTCAAGGTCCAGTCGGGCGGCGGGGTTGCGCCTGCAATTGATGAGCTGAAGCACGCCGAGAACTTCGCCCTTCGCGTTGCACATAGGCAGAGTCAACAGCGAGCGCGTGCGATATCCGGAATCGCGGTCGTAACTGTTATTGAAGTGGTAGGGACGATCGGCGGGAATTTCGTAAGCGTTGGCAAAATTCAGGACTTCTCCGCGCAGCGCAGTGTAACCGGCCATGGAATTTTCGGCGAGCGGCAGAACAAACTCCTGATAAGGAAAATCGAGGCTATCGTTTTGCGTGAGCATGAAACGAAGATGACGGCCTTGGGCGTCTTCTTCAACAAGATAAAGCGAGCCGGCATCGGCGGCAGTGATTTCGCGCGTCTTCGAGAGGATCAGTGTAAGAAGGGCGCCGATTTCGCGTTGCGAAGAAAGGGCGACGCCAATTTCGTTGAGCTCTTCGCGTTCACGCTCCCAGATTTTCTGGGCGTGATTGCTGGCGCGATCGCGTTCGACAAGATCGATATTGTCGAAGGCGGCTTCGAGCGTTCGCTCCACGATACTTGAAGGAGCAAATGAAGGAAGGAAAGCGAAGATGGCGTTGTCTTTGGAAGGGTGATCCGCGGCGTTCGGCTTAGCGCTGGGCACGCCGTCGGCTGAGAAAATGGCGATAACGCGGTTCTTATTTGGGTGCGCAGCGGCCTGTAAATTAGAGATTTCTCCCAGTGCGTTAATGTCGGCTAGCCAGACGGAGGGAATACCATTGGATCCCGCGGAGATCAGTGCGCGCGCGTCCTTTTCCTGATTTTGCGGAACGGGATGCAAATCGTAATGAGCGCGCAGAGGCGCTGCGAGAGCAGCGGCGGCCGAACCTTCGATGTACCAAACTTGTTTTTTTCCCGACATGGAAAACCGTGCGTTTACGGCGCGTGCCACAGTATAACGGAAGCGAGGAACGGAACACAGCCGAGGCGGAGAATTGGTCGATCACCGCGCCGCCGGCTGGAGTACGGCATGGAAATGCGCTCGATGATTGAACCAGAAGCATCCGTTTGCTAGTCTTGCGCGACTTGCGCTTTCGGATTATTCGGCGACATCGCGGCATTCATGGCAACAACAACGAAAATCAGAACACCCCAAGGTCCCGGGCTTCTGGGGCAATGGTGGCTGCACAAAGGCTCGCTTGTGATCAGCTGCGTTATCACGCTGGCGGCGCTGGCTATTTATTACATAACGTTCGTGGGCGAGCGGCCAATGCCGCTTTTCGATTTCGTGGACCGGCTGGAGCTTAGCAGTTTGGATTTACGTTTTCAGTATCGCGGGCGTATGCAGCCTGACCCGCGGATCGTTATTGTAGATATCGATCAACATTCGCAGGAGGTGCTGGGGCATTGGCCTTTCCCGCGAATTTATTTCGCGCATCTAGTGGATGCGCTGCGCGAGGACGGCGCACGTGTAGTGGCGTTCGACATTACATTCAGCCAAGCAGATGAGACAGCGCGTCCATTGCAGGACCTCGCAACGAGCCTCGCGGAGCAGAACAAGAACGGCCGAGCAGCGAACCCGGAGGTGCAGTCGGAAATCGAGCGCAAAGAAAAACAGTACAACTACGACCAGCAATTTGCCGATTCGATTCACCGATTTGGAAGCGTGGTGCTGGGGAATTATTTTCTGTACACGAAAACCGATCTTCAAGGAGTTTCAAGTGAAGCGTTGGACCGCTATGCAAACCTGATCGCATTCTTCCCGTTCCCGCGGGTTTCGGCTTTGCCGTCCGCGGGCGGGCCGCCTGGCTACATTCGTCTAATCGATAAGTACGAGACGCAATATTTAGTGCCGCGTGGCACCGAAGCCAACACCGCACTTTTAACGGAGGCGGTTGCGTCTGAAAAAGGCGGATGCGGTTTCTTCAATGTTTACGTGGACGCGGATACTGTGGTGCGGAGAGTGCCGCTGGCAATCCCGTATGGGCGGGATGCCGACCGCGCGAATTGGGACATTTATCCCTCAATCGACGTGCAAACGCTGCGGCTTTATTTGAAGCTCACGAATGAGCAAACGGTGCTGAATTATGGGGATGCCGGAGTGGCGAATGTGGAATTCGGTCCCAAGCTGACCGTCCATCCCGATGACCTAAGCCGGATGATGGTTAATTATCATGGGCCTGCACGAACGTATCCGTATATTTCGTTTGCTGACGCCGCGGAAAAAAAGTTCGCGCCAGGAACCTTCAAGGACAAGATAGTTTTAGTGGGCGCGTCGGCCACCGGAATTGCGGATTTACGCGCGACTCCATTTGGCGGTATCGACTTTCCAGGTGTGGAGATTCATGCGAACCTGATCGACAACATCCTGAACCAGAAGTTTCTGATGCGCGGCGCCCCGCAGGTTCTCACCGACTTGGCATTTATATTCCTGTTTGGAATTCCGCTCGGATTGTGGCTAGCCATCGTTCAACCGCGCTGGTTGACGTTGGGTTTGGCGCTTTTGATTCCGTTCGGAGCGATTGTTTACTGGGCCTTCCTGCACGGCTGGTGGCTGAACTTCATTATGCCGTCGCTATTTACGTTGGTGCCCAACGTGAGCCTGGTGGCGCTCTATCGCGTATTGATTGAAGAGCAAGAAAAGCGGAAAGTGCGTGGCGCTTTCCAGCAATACGTGAGCCCGGAAGTGATACGTCGCGTGCTGAGCGATCCGGGTCTGGTAACTCCGCGTAAGACGGAAATCACCGTGCTTTTCAGCGACGTCCGAGACTTCACGACCATTTCCGAAGCGCTCGATGCGCAGGACCTGGCGCGATTGCTAAATGGGTACCTAACGGAAATGACGCGAATTATTTTTAAGCATCAAGGCACTCTCGATAAATATATTGGTGACGCGGTGATGGCGATTTGGGGCGCGCCGTTTACCGAGCCAAAGCATGGCGAACGCTGCTGCCAGGCTGCGCTAAAGATGGTTGCGCGGCTTGGTGAATTGCAGGAGAAATGGGTGGCGGCCGGCCTGCCTGCAATCGAAATCGGGATAGGAATCAATACAGGGATCGCCTCGGTTGGAAACATGGGCTCGGCTTTGCGTTATGGATACACAGCCATGGGCGATAACGTGAACCTGGCTTCGCGGCTGGAAGGGCTGAATAAGGAGTATGGGACAACTATTTTGATTAGCGAATCCACGCGGAAAGACATCAGCGACGAACGGATGGTCATCCGCGAAATCGATTTCATCCGCGTGAAGGGAAAAAATCAGCCGGTCACAATTTTCGAAATTCTTAGCGAACAGGCCGCCGGCAACGATGGCAAGAGCCTGGTTGAACTATTCGGCCGCGGCCGCGAAGCATATAAGGCGCGCAATTGGAGCGCGGCCAAAGCTGCGTTCGAAGAAGTGCTCCGGCGATGGCCGAAAGATGGGCCGGCCCGCGTTTTTCTGGGGCGGTGCGATGAGTATCTCGCAGCGGGTCCCGGGGCAAATTGGGACGGCGTTTACGAGATGAAGCATAAATGATCTTAAGGTACAGAAATTATTCGTCGAGACGCACGACGAAAGTGGTGAACTGATCGGTGGAATGCAATTGCGCCGCGAGTTGATTCGCGGCCTCTTCGGTGGCCAGGCGGCCAACGCGCACTCGATACAAGAGGCCGTTCGGGGAATCGAAAGTGACGATGGTGACGGGCAAATTGCGAGCTTCCATCAGGGCTTTCAGGTTCTGGGCGTTTTCCTGCTTGAGGAATGCGCCCATCTGAACTGCAAACACGCCCGCCACAGGATTGGGGCCAGCGATTACTTCCAGTCGAACCTGCGAAGTGCCGGTGCCGACCATTTCAATTGCTTGCGCCGCGGAGAGAGAAAGATCGATTACGCGATCGGCGACGAACGGGCCGCGGTCGTTAATGCGCACTTGCGTTTGTTTTCCGTTGCGCAGATTTGTCACGCGCACTACAGCGCCGAACGGCAAGGTGCGATGCGCGGCGGTGAATTCGTGCATGTCGTAAATTTCGCCGTTGGAAGTTCGGCGGCCGTTGAAAGGTACGCCGTACCACGACGCCACGCCTTCCTCGACATACTCACCCGGTATAGCGGGTTGCCGTTCGATTGCGGGAGGTGCGCCAGATGCCCTGGATGGACCCGGCGCTACTCGCGGCTGAGATGCGGTGGGCGAACTGGGGTACGGAGTTTGCGCTGGCGGCTGGCTAGAAACGTGATGATGCGCGCAGCCGCCCAGAACAATCAACGGCAAGAGGAACACGAGGACTGCTGAAGCGCGTCGGTGCGGCGCACGATACGATTCACAAAGGTTTTTCGATTGTGTGTGGAAAGTTGTAGAGCGGTAGGCGGTCCTCACACAGTTTCCCGGTTCACTGGTTTGGACGCATCTTAGGTATTATAGGAACGCACAGACATTCTCGCAAGGACGGCTATTGGCTCTTTCTCCACGATTGCGTTACAAACTGGATCGAATCCGCGAACAAATCAGCGGACTTATGGGAGGCGGTGAGCGGGAACCGCCGCGTCCGAAGCTGTGTCCATCGTGCGGTACGCTGGTAGGAGCAAGCGCGGCGCGATGCCACCAGTGCGGCGCGAGCATGAATTTCGGCATGGCGGCGGCGAGCCGGTCGCTCAGCCGGCTTCTGCCGACGACTTCTCCCGCGACCTACGGAATTCTGAGCTTGAGCTGTTTGCTTTACGCCGCGAGTCTCGTATCGACCATCCGGGGAAGCGGATTTCAAGCGCCGAGTGGAGGCTTGTCTGGAATCTTCAATTTTGGAGCGATCAACGGAGTAGTCCTTCAAAAGTTGGGTGCATCGCTGCCCTGGCCAATTGATTTGCTGCAACCGTGGAGATTCATCATGGCGACCTTTCTTCACGGAAGCCTGATGCACATCGGTTTCAATATGTGGGTGCTGATGGATATCGGGCCGCAAATCGAGGAGCTCTATGGCTCAGCGCGATTTTTTTTCATTTACGTGATAACGGGCATCGGGGGCTACATCTTGAGCGGGCTGGTGGGACACTTCAGCGTAGGAGGATCCGCAGCTTTACTTGGGCTCATCGGGCTACTCTTGGCGCTTACATTCAACCGACAAAGCGCTTCGATGCAAATGCTGCGAAGCCAGTTGATCAAGTGGCTGATCTACATCGCAATTATGGGATTCGTGTTCGGGGGCATCGATAATTTTGCGCATCTTGGGGGTTTCCTTAGCGGATTTGCACTGGGAAAGATTATGGACGATCGGCCTCCGATGTCGCAGCAAGAGCGCACCCGCGCCGACCTGCTGGGATGGGCCACAGCGATTGTCGTAATCGCAAGTTTGGGCGCGGTGGCTTTCCAGCTATTCCACGCGAGCTGAAAGATGAAAGTCAGGTTGCGAGCAGGCCTTCAGCTTCCGGCGTGAAGCCTGCGCGACACCACGATGCTGTAATGCAACCCTGAAATACAGACGAAAACCGCCACGCAGTACCCGCAGACTTCCCGCACAATCTCCAGCGCGTGATTATTCCAAATGGCCAGCAGAAGAACCAAAAATATAAGCAGGAGCTCGAAAAACGTGGTCGCTTTCCCATAAATGCTGGGCGGCAGCGAAATGTAGCCTACGGTGATCAGAACCACCGCGCTCGCGACTAGAAGCGACACATCTCTTCCTATAACAAGAATGGCAAGCCACCAGGCGATCCTTCCGTGGAAAGCCAGGACCACATAGGATGAGGAAACCAAAAGCTTGTCCGCAATGGGATCAAGATACGCGCCGAGCGGAGTTTTTTGATTCAGTCCGCGAGCGAGAAAACCATCCAACGCATCCGTGAGACCCGCAACGATTAAAATCGCCATGGCCCAACCATATCTTTCGTAATGAATCGTGATGATGAAGACTGGAAGGAACGCCAATCGAAGGAACGTAAGCTGGTTGGGAACGGTGAGGATTCGGCTGTTCATGAAGTTATCCGGCCAACTAGAACCGGCACTTTTGTTCAGGCAAATTGCTCCAAATAGTCCGCCAAAGAGCGGCCCGTCTTTTTCTGGAATACATCGGCGAGTGAAGGAATGGAACCACGCGGTTCATCCAGCGCGATGCGCTCGATTCGGAGCATGGGGAAAAATAACGTAGGCAAGCCCATGCGGTCGCCATCGGGGTGCAGAACCTGGCTCACAAAATCGTCAAACGAGCTGAGGTCGATCCCTCGAATGGTGGTGCCCGCATTGGAAAGGTCAACGAGCTCGCCCCATACTTTTTCCTTGGGATTTTGCAGACTGATAACAACGATCGAATGCGGCTCCATTGCCTCTCCTCGGAAAACCCCGTAAGGCTATGTTATCCCAACCTGTGGAACGGATGGCTCGCGAACGACGCGCAAGAGTTATCTTTTGCGGCGAGCCGCTTAACTCTGCATCACTTTCATGTCTGGCGCCAGCCGCAGCACAGGCTCGGTAACCTTCTGAACGGCTTCGGGTGAAACGCCCGGAGCCACCTCGCGCAAAACGAGACCTTGTGGAGTGATTTCAATAACGGCGAGCTCTGTGACGATCATATTCACTACGCCAACGCCGGTTAAAGGGAGGGAGCACGCCTTCACAATTTTGGCTTCGCCTTCTTTGGTGGTGTGCTCCATGGCGATGATCACTCGCTTGGCGCCGGCCACCAGATCCATAGCGCCGCCCATACCCTTCAACATTTTCCCCGGGATGGCCCAGTTGGCTAGATTGCCTTTTTCATCCACTTGCAAGGCGCCGAGAACGGTTACGTTGACACGCCCGCCGCGAATCATTCCGAAAGAATCCGCGCTGGAAAAATAACAGCAGCCCGGGATTTCGGTAATAGTTTCCTTACCGGCATTAATTAAATCAGGATCTTCCTCTCCTTCGTAAGGGTAGGGGCCGATGCCGAGCATTCCATTTTCCGATTGAAGAATTACTTCCACACCTGGCGGCAGGAAACTCGGGATCAGCGTGGGCAAACCGATGCCGAGATTCACGTAATATCCATCGCGAAGTTCGAGGGCGACGCGTCGAGCGATGATTTCACGCTTGTCAATTTCGGCTGGCATAGTCACTCCTAACGTTTGCGAACGGTGCGGCGTTCGATGCGCTTTACGTAGTTCGTACCCTGGAAAATGGCGTCAACAAAAATTCCAGGCGTATGAATGCAATCGGGATCGAGTTGGCCCAGCTCGACGATTTCTTCCACTTCCGCTATGCAATAATTCGCGGCGGTGGCCATTATCGCGTTGTAGTTTCGAGCCGTCTTGCGAAAGACGAGGTTTCCCCAGCGGTCGCCTTTGTGGGCCTTGATGAAAGCGAAATCGCCGCGCAGCGATGGCACCAGGACGTGCGGGCGGCCGTTGAAATCTCGCACTTCTTTTCCCTCAGCCGCTAGCGTGCCGTAGCCGGTGGGCGTGAAAAACGCCGGGATGCCTGCACCTCCACAACGAATGCGCTCGGCCAGCGTGCCCTGCGGGTTCAATTCCACTTCAATTTCTTTTTTCATGGCGAGTTGCTCGAACGTTTTATTTTCACCCACGTAACTCGCGATCATTTTCTTTACTTGTTTGCTTTGCAACAACAGGCCGATTCCGAAATCGTCAATTCCCGCGTTATTGGACACGAGGGTGAGGTCTTTTGTGCCTTTTTTGCGGAGAGCTGCAATCAAATTTTCCGGAATGCCGCACAGGCCAAAGCCGCCCAGAAGAATCGTGGCTCCGTCCTTAATATTAGCGATGGCGGCTTCAGCGCCGGCAACACGCTTATCCATTACCTCTCCTTAAGAGTGAATACTTCGGTGGATTGCGCGGTGGAAGTTTACTGCAAAACCGAAAAAAATTCGCGGAACTCATTCGGCGGTGGGAAAGTCAAGAGTGCTGCTTCGATGACTGAGGCCTGAGCGAGCGGCATTTTTCAAAGCGTGAACACGCGTTGCCACTGCTGAGACTGCGGCGTCAACGGACGCAGCGTTTTCTACTTCAGACATCAGCGCGGAGCCCACTACGGCTGCGTCCGCGATACCGCCCAGCACACTTGCATGGCTGGGGAGCGAAATACCAAATCCCACGGCGATCGGCAAAGAAGTGAAGTTACGAATGCGGCGCACGAGCGCAGGAAGACCTTCGGGCAATGCTTCGCGCTCACCCGTTACGCCTGTGCGCGAGACCAAATACAGGAAGCCGGTGGAGGCTGTTGCAATTCGCGCGAGACGCTCGTCGGTGGAAGTGGGAGCCGCCAGGAATATCGTGTCGAGCCCTTGCGCTTGCACCGTGGCGCGGTATTCATCTGCTTCTTCGGGCGTGAGATCGGTGATTAAAACGCCGTCGGCGCCAGCGGATGCTGCGGATTCCGCAAATTGCTGCAGGCCCATTTGTAGGACGGGATTGAAATAGCTGAAGAGAACTAGCGGGACGTCGGTGTGAGCACGCAGATTGCGAACGAGTTCGAGCACCCCTGCGAGAGTTGTTCCGTTGCGCAAGGCGCGTTCGCTGGCGCGTTGGATTACAGGACCATCGGCGACGGGATCGCTGAAGGGGACGCCCAGTTCAATGATGTCGGCGCCGGCTTCAGCGGCAGCGAGGACGATTCTTGCGCTGGTTTCGAGAGAAGGATCGCCGGCTGTGATGTAGGCGATCAGTCCAAGTTCGCCGGCTTCGGCAAGCGATTGAAATCTTCGCTGGATTCTACCGCGGCGTTTTTCGGGCGCCGAGCGTTCGCTTAGCCCGGCGTTCGAATAGCCCGGAACAGAAAGTTTCGATGCTGGAGGATTAGACATAACGGGAAAGGATTTCCATGTCTTTGTCGCCGCGGCCGGAAAGATTCAGAATTACCACCGCATCCTTTTTCATTTGGGGCGCGCGATGAATCAGCTCTGCCAAGGCGTGCGCGGATTCAAGTGCGGGAATAATTCCTTCGACGCGGGCTAGCGTGCGAGCGGCTTCGACTGCGTCCTCATCGCTGGCTGCAGTATATTCCGCGCGGCGCTGATCAGCGAGCCAGGCATGCTCGGGGCCGACGGCGGGATAATCAAGTCCAGCGGACACCGAATGCGTTGTCGCGACTTGTCCATCGGCGTTCTGCAACAAATACGTGTAAGTGCCTTGTAGCACGCCGGGCCGCGCGCCATCGAAGCCTTCTGCGGCGGCGAGGCGCGCGGCATGTTCACCCAGAGATTTGCCGCGTCCACCGGCTTCGACACCAATCATTTTTACGCTGAGATCACCGAGGAACGCGTGGAACAGACCGATGGCATTTGATCCGCCACCGACACAAGCGATCAGATAATCCGGAAGGCATCCTTCGGCGCGGAGAATTTGTTCGCGAGCTTCTTCGCCGATAATTTTCTGAAAATCGCGCACGATTTGCGGGTAAGGATGAGCGCCCAGAACCGAGCCGAGTAGGTAGTGCGACGTTCGCACATTGGTCACCCAGTCGCGCATGGCTTCGTTGATGGCATCCTTCAAGGTGCGGCTACCGGAATCGACGCCGATCACTTCCGCTCCGAGAAGTCGCATGCGGAAAACGTTCAGGCGCTGGCGCTCCATGTCCTCGGTGCCCATGTAAATCGTGCATGTGAGGCCGAGACGAGCGGCGACGGTAGCGGTTGCAACGCCATGTTGGCCGGCGCCGGTCTCCGCGATGATGCGCTTTTTTCCCATGCGCACTGCGAGAAGGCCCTGGCCAAGAGCGTTATTTATTTTATGAGCGCCGGTATGGAGGAGATCTTCCCGCTTTAGATAGATGCGCGGGCCGCCGAGCTTTTCTGTGAGGCGAGAGGCGAATTGCAAGGGTGTCGGCCTGCCGGCAAAATTATGAAGGAGATCGTCCAGCTCTTTCTGAAAGTTCGCGTCGGCGCGCGCTTCAGAATATGCCCGCTCGAGTTCTTCCAGCGGTGCGACGAGAGTCTCTGGAACGTAGCGGCCACCGAACGGGCCATAACGTCCGCGTGAATCCGGCATCGGTAGAGGCGCGGCACCGGTCATATCGTTTTCTGCGCCTGGCGCACGGCTCGCATGAAATCCTTCACCAGCGCAGAATCTTTCTTCCCGGGCTTCGCTTCCACGCCGCTACAAACATCCACCGCGTATGGTTTGGCAAAGCGAATCGCCGCGCCAACATTACCCGGTGTGAGGCCGCCGGCCAGGAATATGCGGCCGGCACGTTTGGCGCGACGCGCGATGTCCCATCGAAAAGTCTTGCCACTTCCGCCCCGCCGGCGGCGATCGAATCCATCGAGCAAAAATGCAGTTGCATGTTTGTAGGGACTGAGCTGGCGCGTGGAGAACGAATCGCGCACGCGAATAGCCTTAATGACCGGCAGCTTTCGTTTCAGGCACGCGACAGCATCCGGAGACTCCTCGCCGTGTAGCTGAAGGTAGTCAAGGCCGGTCCGACGCGCGACGGCTAAAATCCTTTCTTCCGATTCGTTCACGAATACTCCCACAGATTTAACTTTTTTGGGCAAGCCCTGCAGAATCCGCCGGGCTGCGCTTGGAGTTATGTAACGCGGACTGCGCTTGTAAAAGTTGAATCCGATAAAACTGGCTCCTGATTCCAACGCTTGACGCGCATCCTTCAGATTCGTGATACCGCATATTTTTACTTTCACCATTTAATCCAGCGCTTATCCGGCTAAATTCTCCGGGTCGGACGATCCGATCAAATCGATCAGAGCCTGCGCAGGATCATCCTGTTGCATCAGATGCTCGCCGATCAGAAAAGCGTCGAATCCAACATTGCGCAATCGATCGATGTCCTCGCGTGTGCTCAAGCCGGATTCGCTGACCGCGATGCACTCATCCGGTATTTCATGGATCAGGTCGAGCGAGGTCTTCAATCGCACGCTGAAATCCTGCAGGTCGCGATTGTTGACGCCGATTATTCGCGCGCCGGCAACTAGGACACGGTCCAATTCCGGACGCGAATGCACCTCGACTAAGGCTTCCATGCTGAGGGAACGCCCCAGGGCCAACAGTTCTCGAAGAACTCCGTCATCCAAGACGGCAGCAATGAGTAGAAATGAGTCGGCGCCTGCCGCGCGCGCTTCCCAGACTTGCCACGAATCAATGATGAAATCCTTTCGCAAGATTGGAATCCTGGTCACGCGGCTGGCGTCCTTCAAATCTGCCAGGGAGCCCAAAAAGAAATCCTCCTCCGTGAGGACAGAAAGGGCCGCCGCGCCTGCCTCTTCGAGACTTGCGGCGAGCGATGCGGGAGCAAACTCCGTACGTATCAAACCGCGAGAAGGAGAAGCCTTCTTCAGCTCAGCGATAACGCGAACGCTTGGACCGGTGAGCGCCGACGCAAAACCACGAGGCGGCGGAATTTTTCTCTCTACCGCCATTCTGAGGGCAGCTTCTGGAAGCACACGCTTGCGACGAGAAACGGACTCGCGGCGTGCTTCGACGATCCGGTCCAAAATGTTCTTAGGGCGAGCGCTAATTTCCATAGGCAATTTACGCCAACTTAATGATGAAACGGAAGACGCCTTCGAGTGAGCCACGAAGGTAGAATCGCTTTGAATATGCTAGATGTGCGGCTTGAGGATGTCAATTTATAGCGTTTCGATTCGGGCAGAAAGGCCCACGGAATAATCAGAAGTTACGGGGCTGAGGGCTGGCCTTCGAGCAAAGGCTCGGTGAACTTAATCGGGATGCCAAAATTCGATCCTCCAAATCCTTTGAGCACGGCATAGGTGACGCCGATCACTTTTCCCTGGCGATTGAACAGAGGACCGCCAGAGCCGCCCGAGGTAGTCTGCGCGTCGAAAACAATTTTGTCAGGAAGAATGTCGCCGATATGGCCTTGAGTAATCAGAGGGCGAATTAAGTTACGACGGGCCAGCTCGTCGAGAACTTTTGAGACGTCCGTCCCGCTGCGAGCCAGAATTTGTTGCGCCGTTTCCTCATCCGCGCGCGCCAGGATCGCGGCGAGCCCGGTAGCATAGCCCAT
>Ga0102924_1004058_pt1 | contig 14972 bp, 16 predicted proteins | sample PaiPotPPM11metaG_FD_80116 | JGI IMG/M metagenome (GOLD analysis project Ga0102924, IMG submission 80116) | Iron sulfur acid spring bacterial and archeal communities from Banff, Canada, to study Microbial Dark Matter (Phase II) - Paint Pots PPM... ... | reverse complement strand
GCGGCCGGGGACCGTCATCGGCGGCGACGATCAGCAACACGCGGTCGATCGACAGTACGCCGGCCAGCATGTTGGGCAGGAACCGTTCGTGGCCGGGGACGTCGACAAAGCCGAGCTCGATCCCGTCGGCCAAGGTCGTGTAGGCAAAGCCGAGGTCGATCGTCAGGCCGCGCCGCTTCTCCTCGGGCAGCCGGTCGGCATCGATCCCAGTCAGCGCCCGTACCAGCGCCGTCTTGCCGTGGTCGATATGGCCGGCGGTGGCAAGGATCATTGCGCTTTCGACGCCAGTGCGCCGAGCTGCTGCACGAACCCGGCCTCGTCGTCGAGGCAGCGCATGTCGAGGATCACGCGGCCGCCGTCGATGCGGCCGATGACTGGCACCGGCAGCCCGCGCAAGCTGCACGCCAGGGCCTCGACGGCGTTGCCGCCGCGGCGGAGCGGCAGCAGCGCGAGAGCGGCGCTTGGCAACAGCGATACCGGCAAGGCACCGCTGCCGATCTGACTTTGCACCTCGATGATTTCCGCGGCGGCGACGCCGTCGAGCGCGGCGCCGACCGGGGGGAGTACCCGCCGGGCAACCGCATCGATCTCCTCGCGCGGACGCGCAAGGAGCCGCAACGCCGGCAATCGGTCCGCCAGCCGGTCGGGATCGCCGTAAAGCCGCAACACCGCTTCGAGGGCGGCGAGGCGGATTTTGTCGAGACGCAGCGCGCGCTTCAGAGGATTCCTGGCAAGCTGCGCGACCAGATCGGCGCGGCCGACGACGAGTCCGGCCTGAGGCCCGCCGAGCAGCTTGTCGCCGCTAAAGGTCACCAGATCGGCGCCGGCCTGGAGCGCCTCGGCGACGGTTGGCTCGTGCGGCAGGCCCCAGGTTTCGAGATCGGCCAGGGTGCCGCTGCCGAGATCCTCGACAAACGGCACGCCGTGCTCGCGCGCCAGCGCGGCGAGCTTCGGCGCCGGTGCTGCGGCGGTGAAACCGCGGATCTCATAATTGCTGGTGTGCACCTTGAGGATCAGCCCGGTCTGCGGCCCGACCGCACCGGCAAAGTCGCGCAAATGGGTGCGGTTGGTGGTGCCGACCTCGCGCAAACTCGTGCCGGCCCGCACCATGATGTCGGGCAGGCGGAAGGCGCCGCCAATCTCGATCAGCTCGCCGCGCGAGACGATCGTTTCGCGCCCAGCGGCGAGGGCATTCAGCGCCAGCAGCAAGGCGCCGGCATTGTTGTTCACCGCGAGCGCCGCTTCGGCGCCGGTCAGCCGCTTCAGCCATTGCGCGACGTGGTCGTCGCGCTCGCCGCGCCGGCCGCTGTCAATGTCGTATTCCAGGTTGGTCGGCGAGCGCATCGCCTCGCCCGCCGCCGCAATCGCCTCCTCGGGTAAGGGCGCGCGGCCGAGATTGGTGTGCAATACGGTACCGGTCAGGTTGAAGACGCGCCGCTGCGACGGCCGGCTCAGCGCGGCCAGCGTTCCGGCGCACACCTCGGTGATGTCGGCGATCCCCGCCGGCTCGCTGCGGCCGCGGCGCGCGGCGAGTTCGTTGCGCACCGCTTCGGTGACGAGGCTGCGGCCGTGGCGTTCGATCAGCGCGGCGCCAACGGCTGAGCGCAATACCGCATCGACCGAGGGCAGCGCAGCGCGGCCGTGCCGCGGCGCGATGTCGTTCATGATGCTGCCATCTCGGGGGTCCGGATTTCCGCCAGGCGGACGCAGCCGGGTTCCAGCCGGACCCGCGGCGCCCCGTGCCGCATCGGCTCGACCATGCCGATCACCGCCGCGCGGTAGCCGTTCCGGCGCAGCTTAGCAAGACAGTCGCCGGCGCGCTCGGCGGCGATGCCGGCGAGCAGGCCTCCGGCGGTCTGCGGATCGAGTAGCAGCCCCACCAGCCCGCTGTCGGCGGAGGTGTCCGGGTCGAGTGCCGTCAGGGCCGCGGCGTTGCCGGTGTGTAGCGAACTCGTGATGCCACGGTGGACCAGCGCGAGAGCGCCGTCCAGCGCCGGAATTTCGTCGGGGTCGAGTGCAACGTCGGCATTGGACGCGCGCAGCATTTCGAGCAGATGGCCGAGAAGGCCGAACCCGGTCACGTCGGTACACCCCTCGGCGCCATGCGCCGTCAATGTGGCCGCCGCTGCGGCGGCCGGCTGCAGCATCGCCGCGATCGCCGCCCCGACGGCGCGCGCCGGCGCTAGGCCGCGCATCTCGGCGGCAAGGATCACGCCGGTGCCGAGCGGCTTGGTCAGGACCAGTCGGTCGCCGACACGGAGCCCGCCCTTGCGCAACAGCCGCCCCGACCCGGCACGCCCGGTCACGGCAAAGCCGAGCGCCAGTTCGGCGCCCTCGGCGCTGTGCCCGCCGACCAGCGTCGCGCCGGCTGCGTCCAGCACCTCGGTGCCACCCTTCAGCATGTGATAAAGGTCGTGCTCGACCAGCGCCGGCCGCGCCGACGGCAGGCTGGCGATCGCCAGCGCCGCCTCCGGGATGCCGCCCATCGCGTAGATGTCGCCGAGCGCATGATTAGCGGCGATGCGGCCGAACAGGTAAGGGTCGGAGACCATCGCGCGGAAGAAATCGACCGTCTGCAGCAACGGCGGCGCGCCGGCGAACGACAGCAGCGCCGCATCGTCCGGCGCGCCGAGCCCGATCGCGACGGCATTGCCGGCACCGGGCGCGATCCGGGCGATAACCCGCCCGAGCACATCGGCCGGCACCTTAGCGGCACAGCCGCCGCAGCGCATCGGATTGTCTGGGCCTTCCTCGGCCATTTGCGGCAATTCGGTGTAGCGGCGCATCCAGCGCCGGTCGATCCAGTCCTTAAGCCGCCACGGCACGCTGCCGTAAGCGACGAACGGCCCGCGCGACGCGACCGCGCACCGGTCGCCGGTGCCGATCAGCGCCAGCGCCTGTCGTTGCGGCACGGCACGGCGGAGCTTCCGGCCGGTCAGCGAGCGGCGCAGATTGTCGGCGAGCGGCGGTCCCGCGCGCACGGCATAGACGCCGGCCTTCTCGCGCGGATGCGCCGGCATCGTCGCGACATCGCCGGCGGCGAAAACCAGTGGGTCGGTCGCCGATCGGTAGGTGTCGTCGATGACGATGAAGCCGCGCTCATCGAGCCGCAGCCCGGTTTCGGCGAGCCACGCCGCCGCTGCCGCCTCGGTGACCCAGAGCGCCTCGTCGAAGTCGATCGTATCCCCATTTCGGGTCACGAGCTGGCCAGGATCGACCCGCACGATCGGATTGTCGGCAACGACCCGGATGCCGCGGTCGCGGAAGACCGCCTCGAAACGGTGCCGCACCGCGCTGTTGTGCGACGGCAGCAGCCCCTCGCGGGTGACCAGCGTCACCTCGGGCGGCGTATCGAGGAGCCCGTTCAGGCGGGCCTGTGCCGCCAGCGTCAATTCGACGCCGCCTGCGCCGCCGCCGGCGATGGCGAGGCGCAGCGGCCGGTATCGCGGCGCGCGTTCGAGCAGCCCTTCCCAGCGCGTGCCGAAGCGATCGATCGGCTTGACCGAGACCGTGTGCTCCGCGGCGCCGGGAATGTCGCCAAGGCGCGGCGTCGAACCGATGTCGAGCGAGACTAGATCGTAGCGGATCGAAGGGTGCGCCCCGCACAACACCTGGCGCGCGGCACGGTCGAGGCCGATCGCCTCGTTATGGATTAGCCGCGCCCCGGCAAACCGCGTCAGCCGGTACAGGTCGATGTGGCATTCGGCAAAGCTATAAAGGCCGGCGACGTAGCCCGGCAGCATGCCCGAATACGGCGTCTCGACATCGCGGGTGACGAGCGACAGCCGCACGCCCGGCACGGGCCGCATGCCGAAGCGCTTCAGCACATGGACATGGGCATGTCCGGCGCCGACGAGGACGAGGTCCCGCTCAAAAGGGGTTGCCTGCTGCATCGCCGCCACTATGCCCGAGGCCCCGCGCTGCGCCAATTCCGCCTGTTCCGCACCGAACCCGGCATGATCCGCAATAACACAGTCGCCGGGACCCGTCGGGTTGACGCGTAATAATCGGGGTTGCTAAACCTCGGCCCGCATGGCCGAAAAACGAATCCTGATACTCGAAGACGAAGCGGATATTGGTAATCTATTCGATCTCGGCTTGCGCGCGGCTGGATATACCGTCGATATCGCAACGACCATTGCCGAAGCGCATCGCCGGCTCGATAGACTCCGGTACGCGCTGGTGATCGCCGACATCCGGCTGCCCGACGGCAACGGCGTCAATCTCGCCGACCGCGCCGCTGGTCTGGGTGCGAAGACGTACATTCTCAGCGGCTATCTGTTCCAGATGCCGGCCGGGTCGGCGGACCGTCACGAATTACTGATGAAGCCGATCCGTCCGCGAGAACTTTTGGATGCGGTGCAGCGCGCAATCGGCACAGCGGTCGCCTCCTAACCACCCTGCGACGCGCCGCGGTCGTGGTTTGGCCGAACCGAGATCTGCCCCGGTTTTCGGGAGCGGGGTGGAACGTTCGGTTCTCGCTAAGCTTAGCGGTGTGATGGCAAAGAGCGTCGGCAGACGTAACCAGAAGGTGAGACAGCAAATCGCCGAGCAGACGCGGGCTCGGGGATTGGCGGCGGTTGCCGGAAGCGATCAGCTGTTTCGCCTGCTGGTAGAGGGAGTCATCGACTACGCGATCTTTCTGCTCGATCCGGCCGGAGTCGTTACGACTTGGAATCCGGGCGTGAAGCGGCTCAAGGGCTATGCCCCCGACGAGATCATCGGTCAGCACTTCTCCCGCTTCTATACCGAGGAGGATCGGGCAGGCGGACTGCCGCAACGTGCGTTGCACACCGCGGCCGAGACCGGCCGGTTCGAGCACGAAGGTTGGCGCGTGCGAAAAGACGGCACCCGCTTCTGGGCCAGCGTCATCATCGATGCCATCCGGGACGATGACGGCGACGTAATCGCCTTCGCCAAGGTCACCCGCGACATCACCGACCGCCTGCTCTCCGAAACCGCGTTGCGCGAGAGCGAGGAGCGCTTTCGCATCCTGGTCCAAGGCGTCACCGACTACGCGATCTACATGCTCGACCCGCAGGGCAACGTCACCAATTGGAACATGGGCGGCGAGCGGATCAAGGGCTATCGCGAGCAGGAGATTGTCGGCCGCCACTTCTCGGCCTTCTACACCGAGGAGGATCGGGCGGCCGGCCTGCCCGAGCGCGCGCTGCGGACGGCGGCGGAGGCCGGCCGCTTCGAACACGAGGGCTGGCGGGTTCGCAAGGACGGCAGCCGTTTCTGGGCCAGCGTCGTCATCGACCCGCTTCGTGATCCGCAGGGCAAATTGATCGGCTTTGCTAAGATTACCCGCGATATGAGCGAGCGAAAGCGAGTCGAGGAAGCGCTCGAAGCGGCTCGTAAAGCGCTGACACAGTCGCAGAAGATGGAGGCGATCGGGCAACTGACCGGCGGCGTCGCGCACGACTTCAACAACCTGCTGACCGTGATCACCAATGGGCTCGACCTCCTGAACCGGCCGTTTCTCGACGAAACCCAGAAGCGGCGCGTCATCGACGGTGCCATGCGCGCCGCCGAACGCGGCGCCAAACTAACCCAGCAATTGCTGGCTTTTGCCCGACGGCAGCCCTTGCGGCCGGACACCTACGACGTCAATCGGCTGATCACCGGCTTCGAAGCGGTGTTCCGGCGCGCCTGCAGCGAGTTGGTCACCATTGAAATGCCGTTGGCCCGCGAGCCGCTGGCAATCACCGTTGATGCGGCGCAGTTCGAGACTGCGCTTCTCAACCTCGTCGTCAACGCGCGCGATGCGATGCCGGATGGTGGCCGGCTGTGTCTCGGCACTCGGCGAGAGACCATCGACGCAAACCGGGCGCGCCGCATGTCGGAAGTTTCAGCGGGCGAGTATGTGGTCGTGACCGTGTTCGACACCGGCACCGGGATGTCGCGCCAGGTGCTCGAGCGCGCGTTCGAGCCGTTTTTTACCACCAAGGAGGTCGGCAAGGGCAGCGGCCTCGGGCTGAGTCAGGTCTATGGGTTTATCGCCCAATCGGGCGGGCATGTTGAGATCGACAGCAAGCCCAACAACGGCACCACCGTCAGCCTCTATTTTCCGGCCACTGCGCGGCCGATCGCCCGCGAAGGGTTGGTCGCCGGCCCGGAAGCGGTGCCCGGCCGAGCCCGCGTGCTGATCGTCGAGGACGACCCCGAAGTGCTCGAAGTGACGGTGGCGACGCTGAACCACTACGGCTACGAGGTGCTGACCGCGCCGGACGGGCCGACGGCGCTCGAATTGTTGCGGCGCGACGACAGCATCGACATCCTGTTCAGCGATGTCGTCATGCCGAATGCGATGAACGGCGTCGAATTGGCGCGCGGTGCGGTGCGGCTGCGGCCGCAATTGCGCGTGTTGCTCGCCTCAGGCTACCCGGCAGCGGCGCTGTCGGCAAATCACGCGATTTCCGGCGAACCCGAATTTCCGCTGATCGGGAAGCCGTACCGCAGCGCCGAGCTGCTTCGCAAACTGCGACAGGTGCAGGACGAGACCGCCATTACCGATTAGGGCCGAAACGGACCCGCAACAGCGCCGCTTCGATCACGGCAACAGCTTCTCCAGCCGCTTCACCATGTCGTCGGCCGACGTGTCGGGCGTGAAGGTCGCGGTGAATTTGCCCTGCGGGTCCATTACATAGATCACGGCGCTGTGGTCCATGTCGTAGCCGCCGTCGGCGCGCGGATGCTTGGCGTAATAGACGCGGTAGTCCTTCGCCGCCTGGGCGACCTCTTGCGGTGTCCCGCTGAGGCCGATGACCGGTGCGTCAAAACTTGCGAGGTAATCCTTCAGCACCGACGGCGTGTCGCGTTCGGGGTCGACGCTGATGAACACGACCCCGACCGACTTTTCCTTCGGTCCGAGCTTGTCGAGCGCCAGCGAGATCTCATTGAGTGCGGTCGGGCAGGCGTCCGGGCAGTGCGTATAGCCGAAGAACACCAGGTGCCATTTGCCCTTGAGATCGGCATCGGTGAATGGTTTGCCGTTCTGGTCGACCAGCTGGAACGGGCCGCCGATCGCGCTGGCGAGCAGGGTGCCGGAGGCCCCGTGACGGCCCCCGCGATAGGCGAGGCCGAGCAATACGCCGGCGACAATGACGAGGATGCCGGCAAAGGTCAGCGCGATCAGCAGAAACCGCGGCGAGCCACCGGGCTTGGCAGGGGAGCGAGCCATCTGCCCCTCCCGGTCAGTGCTTCATCGGCATGTGGCCAATGGGCATAGTCCCGACGCCTCCAGCCTGCGGCGCCATCGCGCCTGGCGCTTCGACCGCGACCGTCACTTCTTTGCTGCCCGCCTTCTCGAACGACAGAGTCAGCGGAAAACTCTCGCCCTTTTTCAAGGGCTGCTTCAGCCCGACCAGCATGATGTGCATGCCTCCCGGTTTGAGCGTGACCGGCTGGCCGGCCGGCAGGTCGATCCCGGCGAGCGGCCGCATTTCCATGACACCGTTCTGCATCGTCATGTTGTGCAGCTCCGCCTTGCTCGCCTGCGGCGTCGAAACCCCGGTGAGCCGGTCCGGCCCGGGGGAAACAATCGTCAGATAGGCGGCGCCGTTTTCCGTCCTTCCAGGCGTAGCACGTGCCCAGGCATTTTTTATGTCGGGCTGGCCGGTTTGCGCCGCAGCGCTACCGGCGATCAGGAGGCTCGCCGCAAGGGCGAGCAGCTTTGATGACATCGCATGATCCTCTGACTGCATCGCGCGGCCGGCCACGCCTAGGGCAGGCTTCGCGCTTCTCTTGTTCTCGCCCGCAGGACTCGACCCGCAGGTTGGAAACGGCCGGCTCGGTCCGGCCATGACGGTCAAGAGATGCGGATGGGGGGACCGCGCGGCTGCGCCGAATCATAAGGTGATTGCTTCGCCACGGCCGTCATGGTGACGGCAAGGCGGATCGGGGTGGCGATCCTCGCTGGCGTGCCGACCCTTGTCGGGACCGGCGGTTCAAGCCCGCTCGCCGGGGCAAGGCATAGGAGGCAGCGGTCGCACAGCGAAGGCGCGGGGGCCTTGACCGGCGCATCGCCGTGCTGGCCGGTGCCGCACCAGCCGGATGAGGGTTGGCCGCTCTGCCCGGCCGCGGCGGCCCACGACGCCGGAACCAGCGCGTTGATCAGCAGCGCCAGGACCGCGACCCAAGCGATCCCGATGCGACGGCCGTTGCCGGTCCGGTTGGCTGTCATGCGCATCGGATCATTGCGTCATCAGGTGCTCAATCTCCTCGATCAGATGGCGCAGGTGGAACGGCTTTGCCAGCATTTTCGGACGATTCGGGGCAAACCCGTCATCCTGTAGCGCGACGCCGGCAAAGCCGGTGATCAACATGACCTTGATGCCTGGTTGTTCCTCGGCGACGATCCGGGCGAGCTCGATCCCGTCGAGCCCGGGCATGACAATGTCGGCAAGCAACAAATCATACCGCGCCTTGCGCTATTGATCGAGCGCCACCGCACCGTCGGGCACATCGTCGACCGAATGGCCAGCGCGCTTCAGGCCGCGGACAAGAAAGGTGCGAAGCTGATCGTCGTCCTCCGCCAGAAGAATATGCGTCATGCCGCCCAGGCTTCTCTAGAACACGTCCTGTATTCGGGGGATGTAACATGCGCGGGACAGGCTGCGAAGGCCCGCATATTCGTGCCGGTTTACCCCTACCGGCGGCGCGCGGCGAGACGCAGCCGCAGCGCATTGAGCTTGATAAACCCCTCGGCGTCGCGCTGGTCGTACACCTGGTCTTCCTCGAAGGTCACATGCGCGAGACTGTAGAGGCTGTTCGGCGATTGCCGCCCGACGATTCGGGCCGAGCCCTTGTACAGTTTCAGCCGGACCCGTCCTTCGACCCGCTCCTGGCTCTTGTCGATCAGCGCCTGTAGCATCTCGCGCTCGGGCGAGAACCAGAACCCGTTGTAGATCAGCTCGGCATAGCGCGGCATCAATTCGTCCTTCAGGTGCATCGCGCCCCGATCGAGGCACAGGCTCTCGATCCCGCGATGCGCCGCCTGCAGGATCGTGCCGCCAGGGGTCTCGTAGACGCCGCGCGACTTCATGCCGACGAAGCGGTTTTCGACGAGGTCGAGCCGGCCGATGCCGTGCTTGCCGCCGAGTTCGTTGAGCCGGGTCAGCAATGCCGCCGGCGACAATGTCTTGCCATCGACCGCGACCGGGTCGCCACGGACGAAATCGACCTCGACATATTGCGGCTGGTCCGGGGCCGCCTCAGGCGCGACGGTGCGGCTGTAGACATATTCCTCGGGCTCGACCCACGGGTCTTCGAGAACCTTTCCCTCGGCCGAGATGTGCAAAAGATTGGCGTCGACCGAAAACGGCGCCTCGCCGCGCTTGTCCTTGGCGATCGGGATCTGGTGCTTTTCGGCATATTCGATCAGCCGGGTGCGCGAGGTCAGGTCCCATTCCCGCCACGGCGCAATGACCTTGATGTCGGGCGCGAGCGCGTAATAGCTGAGCTCGAAACGCACCTGGTCGTTGCCCTTGCCGGTGGCGCCGTGCGCGACCGCATCGGCCCCGGTCTGGCGCGCGATCTCGATCTGCCGCTTGGCGATCAGTGGCCGCGCAATCGAGGTGCCGAGCAGATATTCCCCTTCGTACAGTGCATTGGCGCGGAACATCGGAAAGACAAAGTCGCGCACGAATTCCTCGCGCAGATCGTCGATGAAGATCTCGCGCACCCCCATCATCTCGGCCTTTTTCCGGGCCGGCTCCAATTCCTCCCCCTGCCCCAAATCGGCGGTAAACGTGACAACCTCGCAGCGATAAGTCTCCTGCAACCAGCGCAGGATCACCGAGGTGTCGAGCCCGCCCGAATAGGCCAGGACGACCTTTTTCACCGCAGCGGGTTTATGCGTATCGGACATGCCTTTGATCCTCGGGCTCGAACCTCACCCGCCCACAATATCACCGTGCCACGCGCTGAGAACCGACCCGCCGCCCGATGAAAGCCGCGACGACGTCGAGTGCACCGAACCGGGAGAGGTCGTCGTGCCCGGCATCGGGGGAGAACCAGCCCTCCTTGGGCTCGTGCGCGGCGGCCAGCAGTGCCCGGCCGAACCGCACCGGGACCACGCGGTCGCGCTCGCCGTGCACGATCAGGACCGGCGCATTGACCGCCGAGATCGCCGCCAGCGAGTCGAACCGGTCGAGCAATAGCCACGACACCGGCACGAATGGGTAATGATAAAAAGCCGCATCGGCCAATGTGGTGAACGGCGCTTCGAGGATCAGCGCGGCGATTTTGCGCCGCGCCGCCGCGTGTACCGCGACCGCCGAGCCGAGCGATTCGCCGTACAGCACCAGGCGGCTGGGCGGAATGCCCTGGTCGGACAGAAAATCGAGCGCGGCCTCGGCGTCGGCATGGAGCCCCGCCTCGGTCGGCGTTCCCGGATTGCCGCCATAGCCGCGATATTCCAGCATCAGCACGCCGAACCCGTCCTCGGCGAAGCGGATCATCCGGTTGGTGCGATAGCCGAGATGGCCGCCATTGCCGTGAAAATACGCGAGGACCGGAGCGCCGTCGGACGGTGGTCTATACCACGACAGCAGCGACAGGCCGTCGGCGGTGGTCAGCGTGATCTCGCGAACGCCGGCGTGGGCGAGGTCTCCAAGCTGCGGATGCTGCCGGTCCGGCACGTATAGTAGCGAGCGCTGCCAGAAATAGAGCCCGCCGATGACCAGCACATAGACGATGAGAATCGCGGCGATGCCGCCGAATAGGAGGCGCAACGGTCGGGACAGCGGATCAGGCGGCCGGCTGTGGCATATGCTCGCTCCGCCGCCGGCGCTGGCTGTCGGATTTGAGCTGGCCGCAGGCGGCGAGGATGTCGCGGCCGCGCGGCGTCCGCACCGGCGCCGAATACCCCGCGGCAAAGACGATGTCGGAAAACGCAGCAATCGCCGCATCGGTCGAGCATTCGTAGGGCGCGCCCGGCCACGGGTTGAACGGGATCAAATTGACCTTGGCCGGGATGCCCTTCAGCAGCCGTACCAATTCGCGCGCCTCGGCCGGGCTGTCGTTGACCCCCTTCAGCATCACGTATTCGAACGTGATGCGGCGTGCGTTGCTCGACCCGGGATAGTTCCGGCAAGCGTCCAACAGCTCGGCGATCGGGTATTTGCGATTGAGCGGCACTAGCTTGTCGCGCAATTCGTCGGTCACCGCGTGCAACGAGATCGCCAAGTTTACACCGAGCTCGGTGCCGCAGCGGGCGATGACGGGTACAACCCCCGCGGTCGACAGCGTGATCTTGCGGCGCGAGACCGCCAGGCCCTCGGGGTCCATTGCGATCTTCATCGCTGCGGCGACATTGTCGAAATTGTAGAGCGGCTCGCCCATGCCCATCAGCACAATGTTCGTGAGCTGACGGTCATCTTGAGGGGAGGGCCATTCGCCGAGTGCGTCGCGCGCTACCATGATCTGGCCGACGATCTCGGCGGCGCCGAGGTTGCGCACCAAGAGCTGCGTGCCGGTATGGCAGAAGGTGCAGTTGAGGGTACAGCCGACCTGCGACGAGACGCATAACGTGCCGCGATCGCTTTCCGGGATGTGGACGATTTCGGCCTCCTGCCCGTCCCCGAAGCGCAGCAGCCATTTGCGGGTGCCGTCGGTCGAGGCGAGCGCGCGGCTGACCGCGGGCCGGCGCAATTCGTAGTGTTCGGCCAGCTGCTCGCGAAAGCCTTTGGCGAGGTTCGTCATCGCGGTGAAATCTGTCGCGCCACGATGGTAAATCCAGTGCCAAAGCTGGCGGGCACGGAACGGTTCGGCCCCGAATGCGACCATTTCCGCGGCCAATTCGGCGCGGCCCAACCCAACAAGGTTGCGGCGCGCCTCTGCCGCGGCCTCCGCCTCGGGCATGACGCTAGCGTTTGACACCGCAAGCCTTGTCGATCAGCGCCAGCGCCTTGGGAAAGCCGGCGAGGGGGTAGGTATCGGTCGTCGCCGGCCCCTTCTGCGGGTCGCCCTTGACGACGACCTGCTTGCCTTTGGCAAGCGCCGTGACGATCGTCTTGTCGAGTTCGGAGGTGCGCGCCCAGGCGCTGTCATCTTTTGAGAACAGCTCGAATTTGGTCTTGCCGGTATCGAGCACGACGTCGCTTCCGTCCTTCAGCGGGTAGCCTTCCATCACGCTGACGACGTTCGCGATCTTCTCTTCCGGCCGGTGCGTGACCATCATCATTGGTTGCTTGCGCTTGGCGCCGGAGGGCGCGCTCGTCTTCGGCTCGCCATAGACGTAGCAGACGCGGCCCGTCTTATCGCGCGCTTCATAGGCGGTCCACGAGCCGGCATTGCCGAGTTCGTGCGCCGCCTCGTTACCGGCCTGCGGTGCGGGATGCGGGTCGTGCGCCGGCTTCTTCGGCTTGGCGTCCGCCGGAACAGAAAAGGCCAGGGCGGCCAGTGCCGCCGCAAGGGCGCCGGCGCGCCAGATTCGGGATTTCGTCATGGCCCAAACATAGGCCGCCGCCGCGACGAATTCCACGCTGCGGCCGCGGCAGCTTCGCTCTTTCCGACTCCGACCCAAATTGGGCAGAATATCGGGGCATGGACGAGATCACGATCCGCGCCGCGCGTCCGGGAGATGCCCGCAGCATCGCCCGCCTCGACGTTGCGACTTGGCGCTCGACCTATGCCGGCATCTTGACCGGCCCCTATCTGGTCGGGCTTTCGGCCGAGCGCCGGCAGCAAGGCTGGGCCAATGTGATCGAGCGCGAGCCGCGTGATGTCCGTGTTGCAGTCGATGCCGAGGGCACGATCCTCGGGTTCGGCAGCTGCGGTAAGTGCCGCGCCGAGCCCGGCTTCAACGGTGAAGTCTTCACCCTCTATGTCGATCCCGACTGGCACAATCGCGGCATCGGCCGGCGTTTGTTGACGGCGTTGTTCGCGCGGTTGGTGGTGCAAGGCTGCGGCTCGGTCATTGTTTGGGTTCTGCAGGACAACCCAGCCCGGTTCTTCTACGAGCGGCTCGGCGGCATCCTGGTGTGGCGCAAGAATTTCACGGTCGGCGGCAAGACGATCCAGGCGATCGGCTATGGCTGGCGCGACCTGCCCGGCTATCTCGCGACGCTGGCCGGGGCCGACGGCAGCCCCGAACCCTGAACGGCTAGCGCGCCGGGGGCTTCGCGGCCGCGCCCTCCTGCCACCGGCCGCTCTTCTTCAGCGCGTCGGCAACCTCAGGCGGCATGTATTTCTCGTCGTGTTTGGCGAGCACGCTAATGGCGGCGAAGGTGCCGTCGGCGCGCATCCGGCCTTCGGCGACGACGCCCTGACCCTCGCGGAACAGGTCCGGCAGGATGCCGTCAAACGCGACCGCGAGGTCCTTCTGCCCGTCGGTTACCCGGAAGCTGACCGCCCGGCCGTTTTCCGCATGGACGACACTGTGTTCCTCGACGAGGCCGCCGATGCGGATGCGCTGCCCCGGGCCGACATGCTGCGTCGCCAATTCGGTCGGGCTGTAGAAAAAGACGAGATTGTTGTTGAAGGCGGCGAGCACCATCGCGGTCGCGCCGCCGAGCGCGCCCAAACCGAGGACCAGAAACAGCAGGCGCCGCCGCTTGCGCGTCATCGCCGCGCGGCCGCCTGGCGCTGTGCCCGGTCGAGCAGCACGGCACTGGCCCGGTATCGGCGCCGGGACTGCCACGACACGCCGCCGATGACGATGGTCGCGACCGCATAGGCGGGCCAGACATAGCCGGCGTAACCGCCCATCGCGAAATACGCAGCAATAGCGCTCACGCGACATCCCCCAGGGCGCTACCGGCCGGCGGCGATTCGGCGGCGGCCCGGCGCGACGGCGCCGCGTAAAGCTGCAATGCCCGCGCCTTGCGCTCGTTGAGCGCGGCGCGCATCCGCACGACCAGCAGCCATCCGAAAATCAGCGTAAAGGCCACGGACATGACCAGGAGCGGCGCCAGCATCGACGGATCGATGGTCGGCCCTCCGGCGCGGAACACGCTGGCCGGCTGGTGCAGCGTGTTCCACCAATCGACCGAGAATTTGATGATCGGCAGGTTGACGACGCCGACAAGCGCCAACACCGCGCCAGCGCGCTCGCCGCGTTCGGCGCTCTCGAACCCGTTCACCAGCGCAATGTAGCCGAGATACAGGAAGAACAGCACCAGGACCGAGGTCAGCCGCGCATCCCATACCCACCACGTCCCCCACATCGGCTTGCCCCATAGCGAGCCGGTGACGAGGCACACGAACGTGAAGGCGGCACCGACCGGGGCCGCGGCCGCGGCCGCGACGGCGGCCAACGGATGGCGCCAGACCAGCGCGACGGCGCTGGCGACGGCGACGAACAGATAGACGAAGCTTGCCATCCAGGCCGAGGGCACATGGACGAACATGATCCGCACGCTCTCGCCCTGCTGGTAGTCGGGCGGGGCGACGAACAGCGCCAGACACAATCCGATCGCGAGCAACAGCGCTGCCGCGCCGCCGAGCCAAGGCACCGCCGCGCCGCTGAGTCGCATAAAGCGCGCCGGATTGGCGAGGCTGTTGAACATGCGTCTTCGTCTCCGTGAAGCGGTGCGTTGTAGCGCATCTCTGCGCCGCCGTCAGCGGTGCCGGGGTCGCAGCAGCTTACTCGAGTGCCTGCCGCAACGCGGCGGCGGCGGCCAAGGGTGCCAGCGGTACGGCGGCGAGGCTGAAGGCACCGAGCAGCAGCAGATGCGGGCGCGGCTCGCCCCCGGTCAGCACTGCCTCGACCGCGCCGGTGCCGAAAATCAGGGGCGGCAGATAGAGCGGCAGCACCACCAGCGAGGTCAGCACGCTCGGCCGGCGCGAGCCGATGGTCAGCGCCGCGGCGATCGCGCCGAGCAGGCTGAGCCCCGGGGTGCCGATCAGCAGTCCGAGCGACAATACCGGGACCGCCGCGCCATCGAGGTTGACCAGCAGCGCCAGAAACGGGCTGGCGACCGCCAGCAGGAGGCCGGTCGTCAGCCAATGCGCCAGCGTTTTGG
>Ga0102924_1004056_pt1 | contig 14975 bp, 7 predicted proteins | sample PaiPotPPM11metaG_FD_80116 | JGI IMG/M metagenome (GOLD analysis project Ga0102924, IMG submission 80116) | Iron sulfur acid spring bacterial and archeal communities from Banff, Canada, to study Microbial Dark Matter (Phase II) - Paint Pots PPM... ... | reverse complement strand
GCGGGCGCAGCGGCCCAATCGGTTACCCTCACCGGCGCCAACTTCGTGGCCTCCAGCACGGCCACCGTGAACGGCGCGGCGCGGACGGTGACCTACGTCAGCGCCACGCAACTCGGCCTGGCCCTCACCGCCGCCGACCTCGCCACCGGCGGCAGCTTCCCCCTCGTCGTCTCCAACCCCGCCCCGGGCGGTGGGGCGAGCAATTCCCTTGCCTTCGTGGTGAACAACCCGACGCCGGTGGTCAGCGGCCAGAGCAGTATTACGGCCGGCGCACAGGCCCAAAGTGTGACCCTGACCGGTACGAACTTTTTGGTCTCCAGCGCGGTGACCTTCAACGGCGCCGCGCGCACTGTCACCTACGTCAGCCCCACCCAGCTAGCCGTCGCGCTGACCGCTCCAGATCTCGCCGTCGGCGGCGTCGTCCCCGTCATCGTCACCAATCCCGCGCCCGGCGGCGGCGCCAGCCCCGCCTTTTCGCTCACCATCAACAACCCGGTGCCGTCGGTCAGTGGACTCTCCCCATCCGCTCTGGTTGCGGACGGCACCGCCCAGAGCCTCACCGTATCCGGGGCGAATTTCCTGCCCTCCAGCACGGTCATGATCAATGGGGCGCAGAAAACCGTGACCTACGTCAGCGCCACCCAATTGACGGTCGCTTTTCCGGCCGTGGCATTCGCGGCGGGAGGCAACCTGGCATTGACCGTCACCAATCCGGCCCCGGGAGGGGGCGCCAGTCCCGCCGTGACGCTCACCGTCAACAACCCTTCGCCGACCGTGGTCAGTCTGGCCCCGGCGGCGGTGAACGCCGGCGCGGCAGGGCAGAACGTCGCCCTCTACGGAACGCACTTCCTGCCCACCAGCACGGTCACCTTCAGCGGCGCTCCGCGAACCACCTCGTTCATCAACGCAACGCAATTAAACGTGGCGCTGTCTGCGGCTGACTTGGCGACCGGAGGGCTCTACCCGCTGGTGGTGAACAATCCGCTGCCGCGCGGCGGAACCAGTGCCCCGGTCAGCCTCGCCGTCAACAACCCGCTGCCCTTGGCGCGGGCAGTCAACCCGGCGACCGTGACTGCGGGAACTGCGGCGCCGACGGTCACCATAATCGGCGGCAACTTCCTTATTTCCAGCACAGCGTCATTCAATGGTACGAACCGTTCCGTCACCTTCGACAGCCCGACGCGGCTGACACTGGCCTTGACGAGCGCGGACGTGTCGGTGGGGGGCGTCTTTCCCATCGTGATCAGCAACCCAGCCCCGGGCGGCGGTAGCGCGACCGGACTCGCGCTCACGGTGGCGACCCACGCGCCCACCCTGGCCTCTATCACCCCGGCGACGTTGGCCGCCGATGCCGCCCCGCAAACCCTGCTCGTCACGGGCGGCGGTTTCGTCAATGGCGCCCAGGTCAACTTGAACGGCATCGCGCACGCCACAACGTTTGTGGATGCGCAGAACTTGAGTGTGCTGCTGAACACTGGCGATCTGGCCACGGTCGGCAGTCTGACCGTCACTGTCACCAACCCGGCGCCGGGGGGCGGAACCAGCAATTCCACGCTGCTCGCGGTGCACCTGGCGGTGTCTGTATCGCCGTTGAGCCCCCAGGTCGCGCTTGCGGGGCAATTAAACTTCACTGCCGCCGTGGTTCCCGCCGCGACCGGCCCGGCGGTGACTTGGTCGCTACAAGAGACCAATGGCGGCACGATCACCGCCACCGGACTCTACACCGCTCCGTCGGTGCCGGGAACGTATCACGTCGTCGCCACCAGCATTGCGGACCCGTCCCAAACCGCCGCGGCCAGCGTGCAGGTCGTTCCCGGCACCTTCACCGCGGCCGGTTCACTTCTCGTCGGCCGCTTCAACCACAGCCAGCTGCTGCTCGCCAGCGGCCAAGTCCTGCTGACCGCCGGCGACAATGCGAGCAGCGGCTTGTCAACCGCCGCTTCAGAACTCTTCAACCTCACGCCGCCCGGCTTCACCGCCACCGGCAGTCTGCAGACCGATCGCGACCAGGCGGCTGCGGTTCTGCTGGCCGACGGGCGCGCCCTGGTGGCGGGCGGCAACAGTTCCTCGGCAGGGAGCCTGGTCAGCGCTGAGCTCTTCTCCCCCCGCACGGGATCCTTCGCCTCGACGGGCGCTCTCACGCATGCCCGCGTCGGCGCCTTTGCTCTGCTGCAAGCCAACGGCCAGGTGTTGCTGGCCGGCGGCGCCGACCCAAGCGCTTCATTCGCACCCCTGGCCAGCAGCGAGGTGTTTGACCCGGTACAGGGAACCTTCACGGCGACCGGGGCGCTGCAAACCGCGCGCGCACATGCTGCCGGCGTCATGCTTCCAGATGGCCGGACGCTGCTGATCGGCGGCCAAAGTACCGGCAACGTGGTATTGAGCTCGGCCGAGATCTATGACTCCAACACCGGCTCCTGGACAGCGGCGGCCCCCCTCACGACGCCACGCATGGATGCGACGGCGACTTTGTTGCCGAACGGCAAGGTCCTGGTGGTCGGCGGCCGAAACGCCGCCGGTACGGCGCTGAACACCGCCGAACTTTTCGATCCCACCGCGGGGACCTTTACCCTGCTCTCCGCGACCCTGCAGACCGCCCGTTATGGAGCGACCGTCGCCTTGTTGAACGGCGGCCAGGTCCTCATCGCCGGAGGCAACGACGGCGCCGCGGCCCTGTCTTGCGCCGAAATCTTTGACCCCGCCACGGCGACCTTCACGCCGACTGGAAGCATGGCGTCCCCCCGACAGTTCGCCCAAGCGACGCTCCTGTTAAGCGGCCAGGTCCTGATCGCGGGCGGCAAGGACGGCGCCGCCACGGCCGAGCTGTACACCGCGGCCGGGCCTGCACCCACCAGTCCAACGCCCATCCTCAAGGGCCTGTCTCCCGGCTCGATCTTTCAGGCCCAGCTGAGTTCGGGCATCACGCTGCTCGTGCAGGGCAGCAGCTTCGTTCCCGGAGCTGCGGTGCAGCTCAACGGCCGCCCGATTCCCACCACCTTTATATCGAGCACCCTGCTGAGCATCACCGTCCCGCTGAACACGTTATTGGGCAACTACGTGGTGAGCGTCTCCAACCCCGGGGCCGCCGCGCCCTCCCAGGGCCTGATCCTGAGCGTGGTCTCGCTGCTCTTCGGCTAACCCGGGCACAGGGGGCGCCACCGGCGGGCGGCCCGCGGCGCCGATTTAAGCGTTTACATTCCCCGCTCGAATTGCCGTATGATGGCGGTGAACTTTTTCCGGGAGGACTGATGGCAAGCATCACGCGTCGCAACGCCCTGAAACGCGCCGGTTTGGGAGTGGCCGCCCTCGGCATGAGCGGCAACGTTGTCACGAACTTGGCCGCCGGGACCCCGCCCATCGTTCCCGCCGACCGCCAGTTCGGGACCTTGCGCGTCGGCATGGCGTCGTACTCCATGCACAAGTTCGGCTACCCGGCCGTGCTCGCCGCCTGTCGGCGGCTGGGCATTCACCAGCTTTCGCTCAAGGACGCGCACCTGCCGCTCACCAGCACGGCGGAAGAAATCGAGAGCGCGCTGCAGGCCGCACAGGCCGCCGAGGTTGCCATTACCAGTTGCGGCGTGGTCTACCTGAAGGACGACGACGCCAGCATGCAAAAGGCGCTGGACTACGCTCACGCCCTGCGCGTCGGGGTGATGGTGATCGGCGTCAGCCACGCCATGCTGCCGCGTCTCGACCGCGTCGTGAAGCGCAACCCGTCACAATTGAAGCTGGCGATTCACAACCACGGACCGAACGACAAGCTCTTTCCCTCGCCGCTTGAGGTCTACCAGGCGGTGCAGGGACTGGATCGCCGTATCGGCTTGTGCATGGATCTCGGGCACACCTTCCGCATGCACGAGAACCTCATCGCCGATCTCAACCACACGCGTGACCGTCTCTACAGCATTCACTTCAAGGACTTGGAATCGGGAGACGTGAATGCCAAGGGCGTGCCGGTGGGGACCGGCGCACTGCCGACCATTCCCGTGCTGCGCCACTTGGGCGCCATGCCCTACACCGGCGAGGTGCAGTTGGAGTACGAGTCCGAGGCGGACGACCCCATTCCTGGCATGGCGGAGTCGTTCGGTTTCATGCGGGGCGTGCTGCAGGCGGGCCGCGGTTGAACCCGGAACACTGACCTGGGCGCCGCCCGGGCCTCGGCGCGGCTGACAACCTGGCGTCTCCGGCGCGACATCAGAACCTTCATGAAATGCGCCGACGTGATGTCCACCAACCCTGAAACCTGTCTGCCCAGTGAGTCTGTTCTGGCGGCACTGCACCTGATGCGCCGCGTCAACGTGGGAGCTGTCCCGGTGGTCGCTTCGCGTGAGACGATGCGCGCGGTCGGCATGGTGACCGATCGCGACATCGCGCTGGAGCTGGGTGAGCGCGACGCGCGGCCTTCAGACCTGCGCTGTGGCGATGTGATGTCCACCCCGAGTGTGGCGGTGCAGGCGTCCGCCGACCTCGACGAGGCGACCATCGAGATGCGGGAACGGCAACTGCGTCGCATCCTGGTTGAAGATCATGGCCGGCTGGTGGGCATCATCAGCCAAGCCGACTTGGCGCACCACCGCCCCCAGGACGCCGCCAAGGTCGTCGAGGACATCTCAAAAGCTGCCTAGGCCGTCGTCTCTGCCGTACTCTCGGCAAAGACCGCCGACTGACGTCCCGCCGCCTCATCGCTCACCGAGTAGTAGGCGCAGTCGGGGTGGTGGAAGACAAGCGCGCTGGTGCTGGCCTCGGGTTCCATCATCATGCCCTCCGTGAGCACGACGCCGATGCTCTCCGGCTCCAGCAAACTCCACAGCTTGGCTTGATCATTCAGGTTCGGACAGGCGGGGTAGCCGAACGAGTAGCGCTTGCCGCGATAGCGCGCCGTCCAGAGCTCCTTCCTGGTCAGTGCGTCGGGGTCCGGGAATCCCCAATCTTCCCGGATACGGCGGTGCATCCACTCGGCGGCGGCTTCCGCGGTCTCCAGCGCCAGCACCTGCAGGCCGTGGGACTCGACGTAACGTCCCGCCTGCTTGGCCGCCTCGGCGCGCTCACGCACCCCGTCGCCGGCGGTCACCACGAAGAGTGCCACATGGTCGCGCCGCCCCTCCCGCGGGGGTAGAACGTAATCCGCCAGGCAAAGCCCGTCGCGCCGTTGCTGGCGCTCAAACGCGAAACTCTGCAGCGGCCGCGAGCCGCCCGGCGCGAACAAATGGACGGTATTGCCGTCGGGCTCGGCTTCATAAAACTGCCAAACCGCGCGCGGCGTGAGGAACGTCGCCGCTTCGCGTTTCAACCCCTCGACCATCTCCCAGAGTTCGAGCGCCTGCGGCTCGCGCTCCGCCAACGCTTTCTCGAAGTTGCCCTTGTAGCCGAGATGGTGCCGGAACAGCACCTGGGGATTGATGTAGCCCCACAGGTCGCCGAGGTGCGGCAGATCGCGCACGTGGCGCTCCAAGTCGCGCTGCGGCGGAAGGGGGATGTCGAGACGTACCTTGCCGCTGCGCGCCGTGGAGAGCGGCGCCGCGTTCTCGTCGCTGGGCGCCGCCTGCGCCGGCTCCAGCGGCAGCGGGGCATGCCGCTCCGTCAGCGCCGGCCGGGCTGCGGCGTCCATGACCTGGTTCATCAGGCCCAAACCGCTCATGGCGTCCTTGGCGTAGCAGACCAGCGACGCATAGGCCGGCGCAATGCGGGTGCGCGTGTAGCGCTCGGAGAGGGCGGCGCCGCCCACCAGTACCGGGACGTGGACCCCGGCATCGCGCAGATCGCCGGCAGTGATCACCATTTGCTGCGCCGACTTCACCAACAGGCCGGAGAGGCCGATGGCGTCCGGCTGGTGCTCGTGCGCGGCGCGGATCAGCACCTCGGGAGGCACCTTGATGCCGAGGTTGACCACGTGGTAGCCGTTGTTGGAGAGGATGATCTCCACCAAGTTCTTGCCGATGTCGTGGACGTCGCCCTTGACCGTCGCCAGCAGCACCTTGCCTTTGGCCGCGGTGTCGGCCTTCTCCATGAACTGTTCGAGATGGCTGACGGCGGCCTTCATGGCCTCGGCCGACTGCAGCACCTCGGCCACGATCAGCTCGTTGTTGTTGAACAGCCGTCCCACCTCGGCCATACCGGCCATGAGCGGGCCGTTGATGATGTCGAGCGGCGCCGTACCCTCGGCGCGCTTGAGCTCCAAGTCTGGAATCAGCCCGTCCTTGGTGCCTTCGATGATGTAGTTGGCCAGCCGCGTGTCGAGCGGGAGGTCGCTGGTGGCGCGCAGTTTGCGCCCGCTCACCCCGCGGAAGTGTTCCGTGATGGCGGCGATGTGAAACTGGTTGACGGCGATCTTCTGCTCCCGGCTCTGCTGGCGCCAATCGGCGGGAGCCCCGGCCAGCAGGGCGGCATCGCGGTGCCCGTCCGGCACCCCGACCGGCGGGGTGTTGAACAACAGCGCCTCGCTCATCCTCCGCTCCGCCTCGGGAATGGAGGCGAAGCGCTCCAGCTTTTCGGCGTTCACGATGGCCAGGTCGAGCCCCGCCTTGGTGCAGTGGTACAGGAAGACGGAGTTGATGATCTCGCGGGCGCGGGGCGGCAGTCCGAAGGAGATGTTGGAGATGCCGAGCACCGTCTTGACGTCGGGGATCTCGACCTTGATGAGCCGCAGCCCCTCGATGGTCTCCACCGCCCCCCCGATGTAGTTCTCGTCCCCGGTGGCGCAGGGGAACACCAGCGGGTCGAAGATCAGGTCGGCCGCCGGGATGCCGTACTTGGCGGTCAGCAGGCGGGCGGAGCGCTGCGCCACCGCCAACTTGCGCTCGCGTGTAAATGCCTGCGCCTGCTGCGGGTCCTCGTCGATGCAGCCCACCACCAGCGCCGCGCCGTAGCGGCGCGCGAGCGGGCAGACGCGCTCGAACTTCTCCTCCCCGTCCTCGAGGTTGATCGAGTTCAGCAGGCTCTTTCCCTGGCAGTAGGTGAGCGCCAGCTCCATGGCCGCTGCATCGGTGGTGTCGATCATGACCGGCACCTTGATCTTGCGGATCAACTTGTCGTAAAACACCGGCACGTCGCGCAACTCCTCGCGCTCGGTGCTCTGCAGGCAGACGTCGACGATGTGGGCGCCGTTCTTGACCTGCCGGCGGGCGATCTCGCTCGCCTCCTCCCACTGTTCGGCGGCCACCAGGTCCTTGAACAGCCGGGAGCCGACCACGTTGGTGCGCTCGCCCACGATCAACGGGCGATTGCTGTCGTCGGCTTCGATCGCCTCCACCCCGGCGTAGAAGGCGCGATGGGTGACGCCCGGACGGCGCCGCGGCGCTTTGCCCTCCACCATCTCCGCCAGCGCACGGATGTGGTCGGGCGTGGTGCCGCAGCATCCCCCGACGATGTTCAGCCAGCCATGCTCCACGAACCGCTCGAGTTGCGCCGCCAAGGTGGTCGGCGTCTCCAAGTAGAGGCCGTCCTCGTTGGGTAGTCCGGCATTGGGGTAGCAGGACACGTAGCGGTGCGAGAGCCGGTGCAACGTGCGGATGTGGTCGGTCATGAACTCCGGCCCGGTGGCACAGTTCAGTCCGATGGACAGCAGCGGGGCATGGGCCAAGGAAACCCACAGCGCCTCGGCGTTCTGCCCGGCAAGCATGGTGCCCATGGGCTCGATGGTGCCCGAGACCATGACCGGGATGTCGCGTTCCAGCTCGCGCCCGAGGCGGTCGATGGCCAGCAGGGCGGCCTTGATGTTGCGCGTGTCCTGCGCGGTCTCCACCAGCAGGACGTCGGCCCCTCCATCGATCAGTCCCTTGACCTGAACGTAAAACGTCTCGATGAGCTGCGGGAAGCTGACGCCGCCGGTCACGGTGATCGCTTTCGTGGTGGGTCCGACCGAGCCGGCCACGAAGCGCGTCCGCCCGGGTCGGCTGAACTCCTCCGCTGCCTGGCGGGCCAACTGCGCGGAGAGGCGGCTGATCTCATACGCCTGCGCCTCCAACCCGTACTCCGCCAGCACCAAAGGCGTGCTGCCGAAGGAATTGGTTTCCACCAGGTCGGCACCCGCCGCGTAGTAGGCGCGATGGACATCGAGCACCACGTCGGGCCGTGTGCAGACCAAGTTCTCGTTGCAGCCTTCCAACTCGGCGCCCCCAAAGTCGGCTGCGATCAAGTGCCGCTGCTGCAGCATGGTCCCCATGGCGCCGTCGAGCACCAAGATGCGGTGTTCGAGCGCGTCGCGCAGGTCGCGGCTGCGGTCCTGAGGCGAGTTGAGCATTCCTTCCATTGTAATGGCTGGCACGACAACCATGACCGAGAACCAAGGGCCGACTGCCGATGGATGTCTCTGGATTGCCGGTGCGCTCAGTGGGCCTTCGCCTTGAGCCTGTGCTAGCCTGCGCGTATGCAGGAATTAGTCGTCCATGAAACGCCCGAGTTCTCGCTGAACTCGCGTCCGGTCCTGACCATCGTCGCGGTGCTGGGGATGACGGTGGGCTTGGGACTGCTTTACCCTTCCAGCCTGGCCGGCAAGACGTTCACCCTGTTGGGCCTGACCCTGCTGGGGGGCCTGGTAGGGGCGTGGAAGGGGCGCGCCCTGCGCGGCCCGGCATACTGGATCGCCGCCATCGGCTCGTTCGTGGGACTGATCGTGCTCTATCTCTTCATGGGCGCGCTCAGTCTGCCGCTGCTGGTGGCCGCCATGATGGGCTGGGGCTGCTTGGAAGGGTTGATTCTCGGTCCCGCGCTGGCCATGTACGTGGAGACTCTGGGAGCGGAGACCGTGGCCTCCGCCTTCGGGATCAGCGCCGCGGTCATGGCGGCTTGCGCCGCCATCGCCAACCTGACCGCGGTGGATACTGCCGGGCTGGGCAAGTGGCTGAGCTTCGGCCTGCTGGGCCTGATCGTGGTGGCGGTCATCGGGATGTTCCGCGGCTTCTCGGAGCGCGTCTCCAAGGGCTACGCCCTGTTCGGCATGGCCCTGTTTACCGGCTATTTCTTGTTTGACTTTGCCCGCCTGAAGCAGTCGCCGGACAACACCTGGGCGCAAGCCGGACGTCTGGCGGTCTCGATCTACCTCGACTTCCTGAACTTCTTCCTGTTCCTGCTGCGCTTCATGTCGCACTCCCGACACCGGTAAAACGGTTGTCGGGGTAAAACGGTTGTCGGTTGTCAGTTTTCGGTTGTCGGCAACACAAGCGCAACACCTCCCGCCCCGGGCGAATCCATTGTGTTCGTGTTACCGACAACCGAAAACCGACAACTGACAACCTTTAAAAACTAATCTTCAGCCCGAACTGGATCTGGCGCGAGCTGCCGGAGTCGCCCGGGGCAAAACGCGTGCTGAGGATCTGGCCGAGCAAGGGGCTACCGAAGGTGGCGATCGGCTGCCCGAAGTTGGTGAGGTTGAGCGCGTCAAAGAACTCAGCGCGGAACTGCAGCGTGGCGCGTTCCAGAATATTGAAGTTGCGCGCAATGGAAAAATCGAGGTTATTGAAGCCCGGACCGTAGAGCGCGTTGCGCCCTTCGCTGCCGATCGCACCCTTGGCGGGCAGGGAAAACACGGCCGGGTTGAAGTACAGGTTCGGGGTGGGGTTGCTCAGCTTCGAGTCGCCGTTCATGTTGGGCCGCAGCGTGCCCGCCACGCCACCCACCGGGTTGCCACCCGGGACACGCACCGTGAACGGATTGCCCGACTGCAATACCAGGATGCTCGAAATCTGCCAGTCTTTCAGAAGCACCTGGTGATAGGGCACCGAGTACACGCCGCTCAGGCTGAAGTGATGCCGGGCGTCGTAGTCGCTCGGGCCGCGATCGTTGCGGAAGTTGTGGCTGTCCTGCACGGTGATGCCCTGCGAGTTGAGCGAGTTGTAGTCGATGGACTTTGAATAGGTGTAGTTGGTATCGAACTCCAGGCCGCTTGCGACGTGCTGCTTGAGGCTGAACCAGAGCGCGTTGTAGAGCGAGTTGCCGCCGTCGGTGACCTCGTTGATGATGCCGTAGCTGCGCCCGAAAGCGGCGTAGGGGTTGCCCTCATTTTGATTGAGTGCCAAGCGCAGATGGGTACCCTTGCTGCCGTAGTAGCCGGCTTGGAAGCCCAGCGCCGCGGTGAGCTGGCGCTGCAGGTTGACGTTCCAGTCCTGCACGTAATCGCCGCGGAAGTTGGGGTCGATGGTCGAGGGCGAGATGCCGCCCGTCTTGCTGTTGGCCAGCGGCGTGTCGAGCAGCACCGGCGTGGTCGCCGTGGGCTGCGCAAAGATGGGGATGGCGAACGGCGGATTGCCGGTCAGCCCGGTCACCGAGTTCAACACCGGCTGGTCGGCGTAAATCCCATAGCCGGCCCGGATGGCTTCCTTGCCGTCGCCGCGCGGGTCCCAGTTGATGCCGACGCGTGGCTGGAATTGCTTGGTGGGGGCGTGATAAGGAGAGGTCGTGGACACCAAGCCGCCATTGGTGGGATCGACCACGACGTAGCGTTTGCCGGTGTCGATCGGGGTCTGGTTGAATTCGTAGCGCAATCCGCCCACCAGGGTCAGCGTGGGGCTGAGCTTCAACGTGTCCTGCACGAAACCGCCGATCGAGTTCACGGCGATATCGCTGTTGTTGGCACCCTGCGTGGTGGAAAAGAAACTGAGATGCCCGGCTTGGAAGTTGGCCAGCGACGAGAAGGCGGCGAAGCCCGGCGTGGCGCTGAAGTTGTTGGAGAGGGCGCGACGCCCTTCTACGCCCAGTTGGATGTAGTGCCGGCCACGCAAGGTGCTGAGCGTATCCGCCACCACCGTGCCGGTATCGGAGCGGCCTTGCGGGAAGCCGGCCGGTCCGCCGAGGGCGAAGCCGCCGGCCAGGCTCACGAAGGGCAGCAGCGGCGAGGTGCTGCCTGGCGCGATGCCGTAATCCGTCGCCTTCAACGCGGTGTTGGGGCTGAAGGTGATGTGGATGCGGTTGAACCCCAGCCGCAGGCTGTTGACGGTGGCCGAAGACACGATGTGGTCGGCGCTTAAGGTGAACACTTGGCGGCGCGCCTTGCGGGAATCGCCGAAGCCGGGCAGGTTGTCGCCCTGCAGCGTGGGCTCAATGCGGCTGTCAGCCTGCAGGGCGTAGTAGCCATGCAGGGTGTCGGCCGCGCCCAGGTTCGCCTGGATGTCCCCGGTGCCCTGATCAATCTGGACCGGGGCCGCCAACGAGCCCACGAACCGCGTGCCGCTGGCATCGTTGGGCAGCGGGATCAGCGCCAGCAGCTTCTGTGCTGCGGCGTCCGTCACGCCGTTCCGCTGCGCGGCGGTCAGCACCGGCGTGTTCAGCGGCAGCCCCTGCGCCTGCCGGACGCCTTCGTAGCTGCCGAAGTAAAAGATCTTGTCATGCCGCAGCGGGCCGCCCAACGCCGCCCCGAAGTTGTTGCGTTTGTAAGGGTTTTTCACCGGCGCGAAGAAGTTCCGGGCATCCAGCTTCTCGTTGCGCAGGAACTCGAACACCTCGCCGTGCAGCTCGTTGTTGCCGGAGCGCGTGGCGATATTGACCACGGCGCCGCTGTTCCGCCCGTTCTGCGCGTCCGGGGTGCTGTTATCCACCTTGAACTCCGCCACCGTATCGATCGAGGGCTGGAAGGTGATCTGGTTCTGGGCCATGTCGTTGAGGTTCACGCCGTTGATCAAAAAGTTGGTCGTGTCCTCGCGGTTGCCGGCAGTGATGAAGGCCAACGCGCCCTGGCCGCGGATCGGCGAGGTGAGGAACCCGGCCTGCGGCGCCACCAGCGAGCCCGGAATCAGCACCCCCAGTTCCACGAAGTGCCGCCCATTGAGCGGGATCTCCTGCACTGTCTTCTGGGTGACCACGTCGCCGGTGACCACGGTTGAGCGATCAATCACCGGCGCAAGACTGCTCACCGTGACTTCATTGACCGCCGTCGCCACCCCCAGCGTGATATTGACCGTGGTGGTCTGACTGACCTCGACGTTCACGTCGGCCACGGTGCGCGGGGCAAACCCGGGCGCCGTGGCCTTCAGGCTGTAGCTGCCAATGCGCAGATCGGGGACCACAAAGCTGCCGGCAGCATCACTGCTCAACGTCCGCTGCACGCCGGTCAGCTTGCCGGTCAGTAGAATCTGTGCGGCCGGTACGGCGGCCCCGGAGCTGTCGGTGACGCTGCCCACGATCTGGCCGGTGGACTGCCCCAGCACTGTGGCGGCAGGAAGGACAAGCAGAAAAACAAGAAGACGACGTAGCGACATGATCCACACTCCTCGATCAACTGCCCGCTCGAACCCGGGGATGGGTGCGGGAAGATTCGCCTGGAATAATGCGCGGGGCACGGCGCAGGCGTCCGTCGCGTGGCCCGTCATGACTGGGCTTCTAGTATAAGAGCTTTGGCGTGACTCAGCGCTGAATGATGCGAGTTCTGTGTGCGGTCTCACATTGAGCGGCGACCGCTCCCGGGGGCGCCGCGGGTGGCGGGCCGATGCCGCTACGCGTTAAGTTCGCCCGAATCTCGGGTCGTATTGATCTTTTCCGCCGTACATAGCCGATCATCATCACGACGCCCTTGGCGATCTGACCGTTGTAGATCTGTCCCAAGCCGCACTAGAAAAATGACAGGACGGCGGCCAACCCGGCGTTCTTCTCGCTGCGCGCCACGGCCGACACCGGCGTCGCGACCTGCCGGCCACAGCGGGAACAGAACGTCGCATCGTCCGGCGAAGGCCCACCACACTGGTTACAGTACATATCGCACTCCGGCGGCAGTCTAGCACCGCGATGTCGCGGTCACAACGCGGTTTGCCTCTCGGCCGTCGGCGGCAGCTCGATGTGCGGCACGACGAACACATATGCCACAATGCCGGCCAGCAGCAACCCGGCCGCGCAGACAAAAGCGCTGAGATAGGAGCCGGTGCGGCCCACCAGGTAGCCGGTCAGGGCCGGCGCGATCACCCCGCCGACGTTGCCCCAAAAGTTCTGGATGCCGGTCCACAGCGCCACTTGGTCGGGCGGCGCGCAGTACTGCGGCACCACCAGGATGTTGGCCGTCAGCAGCCCGCTCAGCGACGCCAGGCAGAGAAAGACCACGGCGGCGCGCGTCGTGGCGGCGTAGGCCGCCGGCAGCACGAACAACCCCAGCGCCAGCCCCACGGCGATCAGCCCCTTGGTGACCAGCGAGCGATCCCAGCCGCGCGCCATCCAGCGGTTGGCCAGCCCGCCGCCGATCGCTTCGGTCGCCGCCATGATCAGGTAGGGCAGCGCGCCGATGAACTTGAGCTGGCTGAGGCTGATGTGGCGCACCGCCACCAGGTAACTCGGCAGCCAGAAGACCAGGAAGTACCAGAAGTAATCCCAGCAGAAGAAGCCCAGGCAGAGTCCGAGTAACGCCCGGTCCTTGAACAACGTCGTGGTGCGGCGGGGACTGCGGACGCGCGGCGGTCCCTCGGTGTCCGCCCGGCCGGGGTAGAACCAGACCCAAGGCAAGAGCCAGAGCAGGCCCAGTCCGCCGGTGCGGAAGAACAGGCTGCGCCAGCCGTAATGGATGAGAAGCCAGGCGTCCACAAAGGTCGCCGCCGCCAGCCCCAGCTTGGCGCCCAAGTCGAAGAAACCGGAGGGCAGCGTGCGCTTGTCGGGCGGAAACTGCCGGCTCACCACCTTCACGCCCCCCGGCAGGTAGATGGACTCTCCGATGCCGAGAAGGATGCGCAGCACCAGCAAACTCAGCATGCCCCGCGCCAACCCGGTGGCCGCCGCAGCCAACGACCAGAGCGCAAAAGCCCCGGCGTAGAGCCACTTGATTGCCATGCGGTCCACCAGCCAGCCCATCGGGATCTGCATGGCGGCGTAAGTCCAGAAAAAGGAGGAGAAAACCAGGCCCTGCTGCCAGGGACTCAAATGCAGCTCGCCCTGCATCACCGGCATCGCCACCCCGATGCTGCCCCGGTCGAGGTAATTGATGAACGTGGCCAGCGACAGCAGCCCCATGACCAGCCAGCGCCGTCGGACGGTGATGGGCTCCGCGGGCGGTGCAGGAATGGCGGGCATGGGCATGGCCTGCCGGATTGTAGACCGTGGCGCAGGCAGTGTCTCGGCCAAGTCGCGGATCCCGAACGAATCACCGCCGGGGACCCGCGTGGCTGTCGCGCCAGCGGCACTGCTAGACTTCATCCATGCCGGTTGCCGACGAGATCCTTGCCGCGCTGCGCTGGGAACCCAGCGTGATGCCCGCCACGCTGCCCCGCCAGGACCGCCTGTGGCGCATCCGCCACTCCGCTTCGCACCTCATGGCGCAGGCGGTGCGCGAGCTGTTTCCCGGCGCCAAGCTGGCCATCGGCCCGCCCATCGAGAACGGCTTCTACTACGACATGGAGCTGCCGCGACAGCTCGGCAACGAGGACCTGCCGGAGATCGAGAAGCGCATGCGCAAGATCGCGGCCCGCGCCCCGCAGTTCTTCCGGGCCGAGATCGCGCGCGACGCCGCCCGGCAACTCTTCGAGGAGTGGCAGCAGCGTTACAAGCTGGAGCTGATCGCCGGTCTCCACGACCAGACGGTGACGCTCTACAAGCAGGACCGCTTCATCGACCTCTGCGCCGGCCCGCACGTGGCCACCGGCGAGGTCTGCGGACACTTCAAGCTGCTCAGCCTGGCGGGCGCCTACTGGCGCGGCGACGAGAAGCAGCCCATGCTGCAGCGGCTCTACGGCACCGCCTGGGAGACGCCGGAAGAGCTGGAACAGTACCTCGTCTATCTCGAGGACTCCAAGGCGCGCGATCACCGCGCGCTGGGCAAGCAACTGGACCTGTTCACCTTCCACCCCTGGGCGGCCGGTTCCCCCTTCTGGCATCCCAAGGGCGTGACGTTGCGCGAGGAGCTGCGCCGCCTTTGGCGCGAGACCCACACCGCCGCCCACTACCAGGAAATCCTCAACCCGCAGCTCTACCGCAAGGACCTCTTCGAGACCTCCGGGCACTGGGAGCACTACCGCAAGGACATGTTCCTGGTGAAGGACGACGAGTCGGGCGAGATCAACATGGCGCTCAAG
>Ga0102924_1004054_pt1 | contig 14984 bp, 13 predicted proteins | sample PaiPotPPM11metaG_FD_80116 | JGI IMG/M metagenome (GOLD analysis project Ga0102924, IMG submission 80116) | Iron sulfur acid spring bacterial and archeal communities from Banff, Canada, to study Microbial Dark Matter (Phase II) - Paint Pots PPM... ... | reverse complement strand
CAGTTCGCGCGGGAGCTCGCCGCGCTTAACCTTCTCGGATTGGACGTGCTGCCGGATGGTTTCCACGATCTCCGGATTCGCGAGGGTCATGATGTCGCCGGGGCTCGTGAAGTTGGAGATTCCGGCGATCACGCGGCGCATGATCTTGCCTGATCGGGTCTTGGGCATGTCCGGAACGATCCAGACACTCTTCGGCCGAGCGACTTTGCCGATCAGGTTGTCGATGGCGCCTGAGACCTTCTCCTCAATCTGCTTGCTCGGCTTTAGTCCCGGCTTCAGCGCGATGTACATCTCGACCGCCCGGCCACGCAGCTCGTCGATCACGGGCACCGCCGCGGCCTCGGCAACCTCGTCCACCGTGAGAGCCGCCGATTCGAGCTCCTTCGTTCCAAGCCGGTGACCCGCCACGTTGATCACGTCGTCGACGCGTCCGAGGATCCTGAAGTAGCCGTCCTCCGCCTGTAACGCCCCGTCGCCCGCGAAATAGGGCCAATCGTGCCAGTCCTTGCTGTTCTTGTTCGTGTTGTACTTCTGGTAGTAGGTCGACACGAAGCGCTCGGGCGATCCCCAGATCGTTTGGAAGATGCCCGGCCAGGGGTTACGGATGCAGATATTGCCGGCTTTTCCGCTGCCTTTCGAGACGGGCTTTCCCTCCTCGTCGAGGATGACGGGGTAGATGCCAAGGACACCTGGACCGCAGCTCCCAGGCTTCATCGGCTGGAGCGCCGGCAGAGTGCTGCCAAGGAAGCCGCCATTCTCGGTCTGCCACCAGGTATCCACGATGGCGGCCTCGCGCTTCCCGACGCTGTTGTAATACCAGCGCCAGACTTCGGGCTCGATGGGTTCCCCGACTGTGGTCATGTGCTTGAAGTGGTAGTTGTACTTCTTGGGTTCCTCGGGGCCCAGCTTGCGCAGCATGCGGATGGTCGTGGGCGCGGTGTGGAAGATATTGACCCCCAGCCGCTCGGCGATCCGCCAGGGACGGCCGGGATCCGGGTAGGTGGGTACACCCTCGTACATGACGCTGGTGGCCGCCAGCGTCAGTGGGCCGTAGACGATGTAGGAGTGCCCGGTGATCCAGCCGATGTCGGCGAAGCACCAGTAGGTGTCCTCCGGATGGATGTCCTGGTAGTACTTGGACGTGCCGGCGACATACGAGAGATAGCCGCCCGTGCTGTGCTGGGCGCCCTTCGGCTTCGCCGTGGTGCCGCTCGTGTACATCAGGAAGAGCGGCGCCTCGGCCGGCATCGATACCGGCTCGACGATTTTGCCGCGGTAGTCGGCGAGGAGCTCATCCACGAAGTAGTCCCGGCCCTCCACCATCGGCGTCTTAGACGAGTACTTTCCGGGGTGCCGCCGCCAGACCAGGACCTTGTCCACGTCGGCCCCCTCTTTCTTCGCGGCGGCGATGGCCTCTTCGGCCTTGACCTTGTGGTCCAGGAGGTCCCCATTCCGGTAGTAGCCGTCCATCGTGATGAGGATCCGGCTCCCTGAGTCGGCGATTCGACCGCCACAGGCCGCGCCGCTGAAGCCGCCGAACACCTCGGAGTGGATGACGCCGAGACGCGCGCACGCGAGCATGGAGACCGGCAGGTCAGGGACCATCGGGAGATGGAACGTCACGCGGTCACCCTGCTTGAGCCCACAGAAGTCGCGGAGGAGCGCGGCGAACTCGTTGACGCGCTTGTACAGCTCCTGGTAAGTGATGGCCTGCGTGATCTGGTCCTCCGGCTCGGGAACCCAGATGAAGGCCGCCTTGTCCCGGTACTTCGCCAGGTGGCGATCGACGCAGTTATACGAGGCGTTCAACCGACCCCCGACGAACCACTTCCAGAAGGGTGCGTTGCTGGTGTCGAGCGTCGTGTGCCAGTACTTGTCCCAGGTGAGGAGGTCCGCATACTCCTTGAAGCATTCAGGGAAGTTCTCCTCCCTGAAGCGGTCGAAGATGCTCGGATCACTCGCATTGGCCTGGCCGATAAATTTCGCCGGAGGATAGAAGTACTCCTCCTCTCGCCAATGGACTGCGATCTGTGCCTCGGAGAGCTCCACGTCTTCGGCGGTTTTCATTGGCTCATACAGCCTCCTTCAACGAATGTGAGCGCCTAGCCGCGGCGACGCGCCCCCTTTTCAACCCAGATTACGCGCCCAACCGGCAGAATCGGCCGGCCGGCCATGGCGGTCGCGACGTCCGCCGCGGACGTATACCAGGCCACGAAAGCCGTGACCAGGCCCATGTATCCGCCCGCCTTGATCAGCGTGTCGCTTGCGTTGAAGAAGCCGAGCGCCAGGAGCAGCTCCGTAACCTCGAGAGTTAGAAACACGCCGAAAACGGCGGTATTGATCCTGGAGCTCCAGACCAGCATGTAGCTGTTGAAGATCAAGAAGGCCAGCAAGAACCATCCTAACGACGTCGCGACATCCTCCGTCTTCACCTTGCCGGCGATGATCAACACAATGTAGGTACCGAGCGACAGCCAGAACGCGCCGTAGGTCGTGAATGCTGTCGCCGTGAAAGTGTTGCCACGCCGGAATGACCACATGCCGGCCATGAACTGCGCCAGTCCACCGTAAAAGATCGCCAGGCCGACGACGACCGTATTGGCGACGGTTCCAAACAGGCCGGCATTATGGGCGCTCAAGACGAACGTGGTCAACGCGAATGCGGCCAGGCCCAGGGGGGCCGGGTCTGCGACCGCCGGGACCGCCGGGGCTCTCATTTCCTGTGCCATTAGTCCTTTTCTCCTCTGTCAGTAATCGATAAACACCGTTGCGGTTGTGCCGCGAGACACAATCACGGTGCGTGAGGGCTATGACCGGAGAGCGCCAACCGCGAGGGGTAGCCCGTTACTTCCACCATCCCCTACCGCGAGATCGAGTCACGTTCATCCTAGCGCAGCAGCGCTCGAAACGATAGCGGGCGGAGCGGTTCGCCTAAGCCACCGACCGGCTGCGGCTTGGTTTTAGGGTGGGTTCAAATCGGCCACCTACTCTGGGTCCATGGCTCGGAGCCAACCAACGTTGAGGAGGTGAATACACCATGAAGATGCCAACTCTGAAGCAGACGATCCTGCTGGTCGGGACCCCCGCCGTGATGCTCGTGGGTGGCCTGACGACGATGGCGGCCAGCGCGGCGACGCCGCCAGCGACGCCTTCCCTGCAGACCCAGCCGGCAGCTGAGCCCGCTGAGGCTATAGACAGTGCCAATGCTGCGGAACCGGCGTCCGGCGCTGCGGAACCGGCGTCCGGCGCTTCGGAATCGGCGGCCGACGCCGCTGAGCCGGCCCTGCCCGGCGGCGGGCATGCCGACGCGGGAGACCAGAACGCCGACCATCAATTCGAGGGAGTCGAATAGGTCATCCCTCCCCCAGGCGGACCGGGCGCACACTCGCCCGGTCCCTTTCGGTACCCGGTGCAAGGTGGAGAAGCTGTTCCAGCTTGCGAACTGGGCGGTGAGAGGCTCGAACTCCCGACATTCTGCGTGTAAGGCAGACGCTCTACCAACTGAGCTAACCGCCCGAGCGACTAATTATGCAACGTGGGCGGCGGGCGTCCCCGGCAGCACGAAGCGCTCGGAGAAGCGGGCGATGACCGCCTCTTCGACGGTCACCATCGGCGGCGAGGCACCCAGCTCGAGCGCCATCGAGGTCACACCCTTGTCCGGGATTCCGCAAGCAAGGATGTGCGTAAAGAGGCTGAGGTCGGTCGACACGTTGAGCGCAAAGCCGTGGGTGGTCACGCCCTGCGAGACCTTGATGCCGATGGCCGCGATCTTGCGGTCGCGGATCCAGACCCCCGTATAACCAGCCAGCCGGCCGGCTGTAATCCCGAAGTCGGCAAGGAGGTCGATCAGGCAACCCTCGAGATTGCGAAGGTACAAGCCAACATCCGGTTTCGGGCCGAGATCGAGGATCGGATAGCCGACGAGCTGTCCCGGGCCGTGATAGGTGACGTCACCACCGCGATCGACGTCGAGGCAGGTGATGCCGCGAGCCGCGAGTTCCTCTTCGTTCAGAAAGACATGGTCGCGGGTGCCACTCCGACCGATGGTGTAGGTGTGCGGGTGCTCGAGCAGGATCAGGGTGTCGGGTACGAGCCCGGCGCGGCGCGAGTCCGCCAGCCGGTTCTGCAGCGTCCAGGCTTCTTCATACGGAAGCCGCCCGAGCCGGCGAACGTCCACCTTAGCCCGCGATCGCCCGGGCCGGGACCTGGCTGGCCGCGTGGTAGGAGCTGCGGACCAGCGGGCCGGACTCGACGTGGCGGAAGCCCAGCTTGAGCGCCTCCGCCTTGAGGGCCGCGAACTCGTCCGGTGTGACGTAGCGTGCGATCGGCAGGTGGTTGGGAGTCGGCCGCAGGTACTGTCCGACCGTCAGGATCTCGACGTCGTGCGCCCGCAGGTCGCGGAAGACCTGGATCACCTCGTCGATTTCCTCACCGAGGCCCAACATGATGCCTGACTTGGTGTAAACGGTCGCGTCCATCCGCTTGGCGCGCTGCAGGAGTTCGAGCGAGCGCGGGTAGCGGCCCTTCGGGCGCACCTGCGGATAGAGGCTGGGGACGGTCTCGATGTTGTGGTTGAGGATGTCGGGACGGGCGCGCATCACAGTGGCGAGCGCGGCCTCATCGCCCATGAAGTCGGGGATGAGGACCTCGATGTTGCATTTCGGAATGCGCTTGCGGATTTGCCGGATGGTCCCCGCGAAGATGGCAGAGCCGCCATCCTCGAGCTCGTCGCGGTTGACCGAGGTGATGACGGCGTGATGCAGGCCCATCCGCTCGACCGCTTCGGCGACGCGAATCGGCTCGCCAAGGTCGAGCACGCCCGGCCGTCCCGTCTTGACGGCGCAGAAGCCGCAGGCGCGGGTGCAGGTATCGCCGAGGATCATGAAGGTGGCGGTGCGCGCTTGCCAGCACTCCCCGATGTTGGGGCAGCGCGCCTCCTCGCACACCGTGTGCAGGTCGAGGCCGCGCATGATCTCTTTCAGCTCGGAGTAGTTCGAGCCGCCGGGCAGGCGGACCCGCAGCCACTCGGGCCGCCGGGTATCGATCGGGACGACAGCGTTGCGCTTGGAGCGACCGTAGAACTTGATGGGTGCGACGTCAGCCATGTCTTAAGTATCCCAGAGGTCCGTCGAATTCGGCGTCAATACAGCGGGACCTGCTCCGAGAAGCCCTCCAGCCAGCGGCGGACGCCCTGCAGGAAGCGAGCGGCCGACACGCCGTCCAACACTCGGTGGTCGAAGCTCAGGCAGAGATTCATCATCGAGCGGACGGCGATCGCGTCACCTTCGACGACGACGGGCCGCTTGACGATCGCATCCATGGCAAGGATGCCGGCCTGCGGCGGCGCGATGATCGAGTACGACAGGATCGTTCCGAAGGTTCCCGGGTTGTTGACGGTGAAAGTGCCGCCCTGGACGTCGGGAATGCCGAGCTTGCCGGCCCGCGCACGCTTCGCCAGGTCGTCGATCGCCTTCGCCAGCCCGGAGATCGACATCCGGTCAGCCTGGTGGACAACGGGCACGATCAGCCCGTCATCGACCGAGACGGCCACGCCGATGTTGATGTCCTGGTGCAGGACAACGCCCTGCTCGCTCCAGCTCGCGTTCAGCACCGGAACGGCCTTCAGTCCCTCGACCACCGCCTTGACGATGATCGGCACGAAGGTCAGGTCGATTCCCTCTCGCAGCTTGAAGCTGTCTTTCGCCTTTTGGCGGAAGCGGACGACGTTCGTCATGTCGACCTCGGCGACCGTCCAGGCGTGCGGGATCGTCTGCTTGCTCTTCAGCATGTTGGTGGCGATCGCGCGTCGCATCGGACTGAGCGGGATGGTTGTCCCGGGCGTTGCGGCAGGCGTCGCCGCCAGGGAAGCGGCGGTTTGCCGCTGCTCGCCGTTGGCGGTGGCTGGCTGTGCCCGCTTGGCGACGAAGTCTTCGACGTCTTTTTTGCTGATCCGCCCGCCGATCCCGGAGCCTTCGATCCGGGAGAGCTCCGCGTCTGTGATCCGATGTTCTTCGATCAGGGCGCGGACGGCCGGTGACAGCCGGGTTGTGGCACCCCCACCCTGACCCTCTCCCACTGGGGTTGAGGGAACGGCTTCCGTAGTGGCAGTCGGGGCGGGCCGAGTTGGGGCGGCGGTCGCTGGCATGGATTCCTCGATGACAGCGATCTCGGTGCCAACGGTGACCGTGGTGCCTTCCTTGACCTTGATTTCCTTGAGAATCCCAGCCAGCGGCGCCGGCACCTCGGCGTTGACCTTGTCGGTGATGATCTCGACCAGGCCCTCGTATTTCTTCACCTGGTCGCCCGGTTGCTTCAGCCACTTGCCGATGGTCCCCTCGGTGATGGACTCACCGAGCTGCGGCATCTTGACGGAGGCCATCTGAGGTCGGCGGGCCTAGTAGGCCGCCAGCTCCTTTGCTTTGGCGAGGATCTTCTCGACGTTCGGCATGAAGGCGTCCTCCAGGACGTGATTGAACGGCATGGCCGGCACGTCCGGACCGGTGAGACGCATCACCGGAGCATCGAGGGCGTCGAAGGCGTTCTCCATGATGATCGCCATCACCTCGGCGGCGATCCCGGCAAAGCGGTTGTCCTCATGGACGACAAGGACCTTCCCGGTCTTTCTCGCGGTCGCGACGATGGCGGCCTGGTCGATCGGCTTGATGGTTCGCAGGTCGAGTACCTCGGCCGACACACCCTCGGCGGCGAGCTTCTCGGCTGCCTCGAGGCAGTAGGTCAGCATCAGCCCGTAGGCGATCATCGTCAGGTCCTTGCCCTCGCGCTTAACGTCCGCCTTGCCGATCGGCACCACGTGATCACCAGTCGGCACGTCACCCTTGACCAGACGGTAGGTTCGCTTGTGCTCGAGGTACAGGACCGGATCCGGGTCCCGGACGGCCGCTTTGAGCAGGCCCTTGGCATCCGCCGGGGTGCCGGGGGCGACCACCTTCAGGCCTGGGATGTGCCCAAAGGTCGCCTCGATGCTTTGCGAGTGGTAGAGCGCACCATGAACACCGCCGCCCCAGGGCGCGCGGATCACCATCGGCAGGTTGAAGTCCCCGGCGGTGCGGTAGGAGAAGCGAGCTGCCTCTTGGATGATCTGGTTCATCGCCGGCGCGATGAAGTCGGCGAACTGGATCTCGGCGATCGGCCGCATGCCGTTGACGGCGGCGCCGATGGCGACGCCGATGATGCAGGACTCCGCAAGCGGCGAATCGATCACGCGGAGCTCGCCGTACTTCTTGTACAGGCCGTCGCTCGCCAGGAAGACGCCGCCGCGATTGCCCACGTCTTCTCCGATCAGAAACACGCTCTCGTCGCGCGCCATCTCCTCGTCCATGCCCTCGCGGATCGCCTCGATGACGGTCTTGACGGCCATCAGCCCCGGATCTCCTGCTTGTAGACGAAGGTGGCCAGGTCGTCGGGCGTTGGATCTGGCGCCTGCTCCGCATACTCGGTGGCCTCGTCGACCTGCACGGTCACGCGATGGGTGATCTCCGCCTCGCGCTGATCCGTCAGCGTCCCGGCGTCGCGCAGGTAGCCGGCGTAGCGCTGGATCGGATCCTTCTGGCGCCAGATCGCCACCTCTTCCGCCTTTCGGTAGCGCTTGTCGTCGTCGTCGCTGGAATGCGCCGTGAACCGATAGGTCTTGACCTCGATCAGGGTCGGCCCCTCGCCACGGCGGGCCCGCTGGACCGCCTGCCGGGCGACCTCGTAGCACGCGAGGACGTCGTTGCCATCGACCACCACCCCGGGGAAGCCGTAGCCCACCGCCCGATCGGCGACGTTTGCGATCGCCATCTGGCGCGACTGCGGCACCGAGATGGCGTAGCCGTTGTTTTCGCAGATGAAGACCACGGCCAGCTTGTGGATGGCGGCGAAATTCATCGCCTCGTGGGTATCGCCCTGGCTGGTGCTGCCCTCGCCGAAGTAGACGGCCGTCACCGCATCCTCCTTGCGCTGCTTGGAGGCGAGCGCCACGCCGGCGGCGTGCAGCAGCTGGGTCGCCACCGGGCTGCCGCCGGTCACGATGTGAAGCTTGCGGCTGCCGAAGTGTCCCGGCATCTGCCGGCCACCGCTATTCGGATCCTCGCGACGGGCAAAGAAGGACAGCATCTGGTCGCGCGCCGTCATGCCGAACCAGAGCACGACGCCCGCATCGCGGTAGTAGGGCGCCACCCAGTCGTAGCCCGGCCGCAACGCGGCGGCCGTCCCCACCTGGGCTCCTTCCTGTCCCTGGCAGGAGATGACGAACGGCGCGCGGCCCTGGCGGTTGATCAACCACATGCGCTCGTCGACGGCGCGCGCAAGGCGCATCACCTCGTAGATCCGCAGCGCCTGCTCGTCGCTCAAGCCGAGCGACTGGTGGCGGCTCTGTCCGCCCTTCGCCTCGACCTGCGCCGCCTTGAGGGCCATCCTTCTAAATGTGAATCGCGACGCCGTCGACGGCCAGCGCGGCCTCCTTGACGGATTCCGAGACGGTCGGATGCGGGGCGATGCTCGCCCCGATCTCGAAGGGCGTTGATTCGAGGAGCTTGGCCAGCGCGGTCTCGGCGATCAACTCGGTGGCATTCGGGCCGAGGATGAAGACGCCAACCAGTTCGTCCGAGTCGGCGTCGCTGATGATCTTCACGAAGCCCTCCGTCTCCCCGAGGATCACGCTCTTGGCATTCCCCGCCAGCGGGAACTTCCCGACCTTGACGTTCAGCCCCTGGTCGCGCGCCTGCTTTTCTGACAATCCCAGACTCGCCACCTGCGGATAGGTGTAGGTCGCCCGCGGCACCCGATTGTAGTCGAGCGGCTTGGGGTTCTTGCCGGCGATGTGCTCCATGATGTGCTCGCCTTCGTAATAGGCGACGTGCGCCAGCAGGAAGTTGCCGATGACGTCGCCGGCGGCGTACACGTTGGGATGCCCGGTGCGGTAGTGCTCGTCGGTCTTGATGTAGCCCTTCTCCAGCTGGATGTCCAGCTTCTCCAGGCCGAAGCCGTCGGTGATGCCTTCGCGGCCGACCGCGACCAGCATCCGCTCACCTTCGATGGTCTGCGTCTGGTCGCCGGACTTGACCGCGACCGTGATCTTCCCATTGGATTGCTTCAGCGTGTCGGGCTGCACCTGGGCGCCCGTCAGCACCTTGATGCCGCGCTTGCCGAGGACTTTCGCCAGTTGCTGGCCCACCTCGGCATCCTCGAGCGGCAGCAGGGTCGGCAGGAACTCGACAAGGGTCACGTCGGCCCCATAGCCGTTGTAGACGCAGGCGAATTCGGTCCCGACCGCGCCGGCGCCGACGATCACGATCGATTGCGGCATCTTGTCGAGGTTGACCGCATGATCGCTGTTGATCACGCGATCGCCGTCCATCGTCAGGCCCGGGAGGGACTTGGGCCGCGAGCCGGTCGCCACGACGAGGTTCTTGGCGTTCACCACCTGGCCGCTGTCCTTGACCGTCACCGCGTGCTCGGACTCGATGATGCCGTCGCCTTTGAACACGGTGACCTTGTTCTTCTAGAGCAGGAACTCCACCCCGCGCCATAGCTGGTCGACGACCGCCTGCTTGCGCGTCAGCACCACTGGCCAGTCGATCTGGAGGCCGTCGGTCTTCAGGCCCAGCGCGGCGGCCGTGTGGATCTGGTGCGCCAGCTCGGAGGAGTGCAGGAACGACTTGGTCGGGATGCAGCCGCGGTGCAGGCAGGTCCCACCCACCTTCTCCCTCTCGATGACCGCGACCTTGAGCCCGAGTTGGGCTCCACGGATAGCGCCGACATACCCGGCGGAGCCACCGCCGATGACGGCGACGTCGAACGAATCATCCGGCATACGTCACGATTGTACCCACCATTCGGCGGGTAGCCTAAGCCTCCAGTATCGCCAGCGCCGCCGACAGTTGGAGGTCCTTGGCGAAGTCGTTGGGGGTCTGGTCTACGGCGTATTCGTCCTGGGCGGCGGGCAAGGTCACCGTCTTGTCGGGCGTGATCCCGGTCTTTTCGATCGAATGACGATTCGGTGTCAACCACTCGGCAATTGTCAGGTGCAAATCGCCATCACGCAGGATAAAGTCCTGCTGGACCGAGCCCTTGCCGAAGGTCTTGACCCCGACTAGCTTGCCGCGGTTATGGTCCTTGATCGCACCGGCCGTGATTTCCGAGGCGCTCGCCGAGTTCTCGTTCACGAGGACGACCAGCGAATTGGTATACGCGTGGCCGTTGCCGGTCACCTTCCGCACGTCTTCCTTACCGCCACGTTCGACCAGGATGGTGGTCGTCCCACTGCTGACGAACTCGCTGATGACTTCGTTGGCCTGATCGACGTAACCACCCGGGTTGTCCCGCAGATCGAGCAAGACCATGTTGACTGACCCCTTCAGGTTGTTCGTGAGCGCCTGGTCGAACTCAATCCCCGTCCGGCTCCCGAACTCGAAGATGCGGACGTAGAGGACGCGGTTGTCGAAGATATGGGTGGCGACACTCGGGACGTTGATCTCCTGACGCGTCAGATTGAAGGTCAACGTCTGGCCGTTGCGGCTGACCTGGATCTGGACCTGGGTATTCGCCGTGCCGCGGATTTTGTTGACGGCCGTGTCGGCGGTCCAACCCTTGGTGCTCTGGCCGTCGACGGCCGTGATGACGTCTCCCACCTTGAGCCCGGCTTTTTCCGCCGGGGTACCCGGCAGGATGCTGGCGATCAGGATCTGGTCGCCCTTCTGCTGCACCGACGCGCCGATCCCGGCGAACTGGCCGTTGAGGAAACTCTGGTTGGCGCGGTATTCCTCGGGTGTCAGGTAGCGGGAGAACTGGTCGCCCAGGGCGCTGACCATGCCGGAGGCCGCGCCCTCGGTGAGCTTGAGGCCGTTGGCGTTGGGCTTCACGTAGTGCTGCTGGATGGTGGTGAAGACTTCGTTGAGAGCGCCGTAATCGATGTTGGACTTGGGTGCGGTGTAGAAGAGCAGCGACCTCGCCCAGTCAGGGGCGTAGCCGCCCAACTGAAACTCGGCGAGACTGCCGGCGTAGAAGGCCCCGATCGCCACCACGAGCAAGATCGCGATGCGCCTGAACCGGGACACGACTCGATTATCGTTCGGACCGGGTCTCGATTCCCTCCCCCCTTGCGGGGGTGGGTCAGGATGCGGGGTTGCGTTATCGATCATGAGGCGGGCAGGTAGGCGAGCGGATCGACGGGCATGCCGGCCAGGTCTATCTCGAAATGCAGGTGGGGGCCGGTGGAGTTACCCGTTGAGCCTTCATACCCGATGACGGTGTCCTTGTCGACCTGCACGCCGTCGCCAACCGCCCAGCTGGAGAGATGTCCGTAGAGCGTGGTGAAGCCGCCGGTGTGCACCATCACCACGTAACGTCCGTAGCCGCACAGCCCGCCTCCCCACGTGCAGCCCATCGTGAAGTTGTGCACGATGCCGCCGTCGGAGGCGTGCACCGGGGTTCCGTAATCGGTGGCGATGTCGATCCCACTGTGGAAGTGATGACTCGGACAGGTCGGATCGAACGGCTCGAACGGATAGCTCGTGCAGCCGAAACCCTGCGTGATGACGCCGTCGATCGGCCACTTCCATTTCCCCGACGAGCGGGCCCGGAAGCTTTCATGGATGAGCGAGGCGATCTGCGCCTGCAGGGCGGCCCGCTGCGCTTCCATGTCGGCCAGCAAGCGCTGGAACTGCGCCTCGATGGCGGCGATCTGCTGCTCGCGCCCAGCCCGTTGGTCGCGTACCGCCTGCAGCTGCGCCTTCTGGTCCTGGACCTGTTTGACCACCCGCGCCTGCTCCGCCTTCTTGGCTTCGAGGTCGGCTTTCATGACCTCGATCGCGGCCCGTTCCTTCTGCAGCTCGGCGACCTGGCGCCGGTCCTCCCGAACGATGACATTGAAGAAGACCACGCGATTCATCAGGTCGGTGAAGTTTGCGGCGGAGAAGACGAGCTCGAGGCCACTGACCTGGCCGCTCTTGTACATGATCCGAATTCGGCGGCCGAAGTCGGCGATGTGTTGCGCCAGTTCCGCCTGCTTCTGCGCCAGCTGCTCCTTGGCCTGGTCAACCTGTTGCGCCAGCAAGACCAGCTTCGCCGTCTCCTGGTCGATCTGAACCTGCACCGCTCGCAGCTGCGCATCGAAGGCGGCGATCTCGCCCTGCAGCTGCCGTTCCTGGGTGAGCAGCTGCGCGATCTCGGTCTTGGTCGCGACGATCTGACCGTTGAGCCCCTGTAGCTGGTGCTGCTTGTCGTAGACCGTATCCGAAACGGTGGTCAGCAGGGCCGCGGACAGCACCGCGATAGCCAGCGCCGTGTTGAGGCGCGCCCGCCTCATTGCTTGAGGAACCGCCTGACGCCCAAATAGCTCCCGACGCTTCCGAGGAGGAGCCCGAAGCAGAGCATCGCGGCCAGCACGAGCCGCAGGTAGTACTGGTCGAAGGACAGTGGCACGAAGATCAGGACGCTTTGCAGGTTGACGACCGCCGGCCGGTAGCCGAAGCCGACGATCAGCACCGCGACGACGGCGCCGATCACGCCGACGAAGAGGCCCTCGACGATGAACGGCCAGCGTACGAACCAGTCGGTAGCCCCCACCAGCTTCATGACCTCGATCTCCTTTCGCCGGAGATAGATGGCGGTCCGGATGGTGAGCATGATGATGAAGACCGACAGCCCCGTCAGGCCGACGATCAGCACTAGCCCGGCGATGCCCGCGACGCGCGCCAGCAGGATGATCTTGTCGATGACGTTGGGCTCGTAGTTCGTGGCCGGCGACCTATCGACCAGTGGCGAGTTGCGCACCGCCAGGTCGATCGCGCCGAGGTCACGGATATCCCTGACCGTGACGTCGAGGCTGGCCGGCAGCGGGTTGGTGCCCAGCGTGTCGATCACGCTCGGGTCCAACGCCGGCAGCTGGCGGAACCTTGCCATCGCCTGGTCCTTGGAGACGTACGTGACGGCGGTGACCCGCGGGTCACTCTCCAGGTGCAGCTTGAAATCCATCGCGCTGCTGAGCGGCGTCGTGTCCGCGAGGTAGACCGAGATGGCGCTGGCCTTGGTCTTCTCGAGGGCCACGATCTGGTCGAGCGAGTGCAGCACGAGCAGCAAGCTGCCGAGCGTGAGCAGGACGACCCAGACGATGAGGACACTCGCGATACTGACGGCAGCATTGCGCCAGAAGTTCTGCCACGCACTGCTGAAGGCGAAATCAACGCGATTCCAGAGCCGGTGCATGGTACCCTCCTGCATCTTCGTCTCTGACGATCTGTCCGCCTTCGATCGCGACCACGCGGCGCCGCATGACGTCAACGATCTCGCGGTTGTGGGTCGCCATCAACACGGTTGTCCCGCGCGCATTGATCTGCAGAAGCAGTTGGATGATTTCCCATGAGGTCGCCGGGTCGAGGTTCCCGGTCGGCTCATCGGCCAGAAAGATCCGCGGATCGTGGACGAGCGCGCGGGCGATCGCGACGCGCTGCTGCTCGCCACCGGAGAGTTGATCAGGGTACTTGTTCTCTTTTCCTTCCAGGCCGACGATGCTGAGCACCTCCTCGACCTTCGGCTTGAGGTGCCGCAGGGCGCCTTCGGTCACGCGCAGAGCGAAGGCGACGTTCTGAAACACGGTGAGGTTGGGGAGCAGCTTGAAATCCTGGAAGACCATGCCGATCTTGCGACGCAGGAACGGCAGATGGCGCCGCTTCAACCGGCTCAGATCTTGACCCTCGACGTGGATCTTCCCCGCCGTCACCTTCTCCTCGCGGATCAGGAGCCGGACCAGTGTCGACTTGCCGGCGCCGCTCGGTCCGACGAGGAAGACGAAGTCCTGCTTTGGAATCACGAGCGTGACGTCGCGCAGCGCCACCGTGCCATTGGGATATTGCTTGTGCACGCCCTGCAGGCTGATCTGCGGGACGGCGGGCATTACCGTGGCCATGCGCATCCGCTCTGGCAGCGTCGTCGGTGTCGGCTGGGTTGTGACTGTTGCTGGCACGAGAACAAATCCATTCCGAAAGCCGTGGCCGCGACGGGCCGGGCCCTAAGGGGCCGAATAACTCCGGAAGTATATGTCATCTCGTCGCGCATTGCTGCCTCGCTTCACTCTGCGTCCAAAGCCGGACGGACTCCCTCTTTATACTCAGCCCAATGCCCAACTCGGCCGTTCCCTTGCTGCGCATCGAGCGGGGCGAGGTCGAGGAGGGAATCCAGCGCGGCCACCTGGCCGCCGTCGACGCCAGGGGCAGGCTCCTCGCTTCGCACGGCGACCCGAGCCGGCTGACGTACTTCCGTTCGTGTGCGAAACCGTTCCAGGCGATCGCCGCCTTGCGAACCGGCATCGTCGAGCACTTTGGGCTGACGGCCGAACACGCCGCCATCATGTGCGCGTCCCATAGCGGCGAGCCCCGCCACGTCGCGGTGGTTCGCGACCTCCTCGCGCATGTTGGGATCGACGAGTCCGCCTTGCAATGCGGCGCCCATTGGCCATACGACGAGGCAGCGGCGAGCGTCGTCCGGCGCGAGATGGCCGAGCCGCTGGCGGTCTTCAACAACTGCTCCGGCAAACACAGCGGGATGCTGGCGGCCGCCCGACTGCTGCAGGCGCCGCTCACGAGTTATCTCGAGCCCTCCCACCCGGTCCAGCAGCGCATCCGGCAGGTGGTCGAGGAATTTACCGGCTGCGCCGCCACCGATGTCGTATACGGCATCGATGGCTGTAGTGCGCCCAACGCCGCGGTGCCCCTCTCCGCCATGGCGCGGAGCTTTGCCCAGCTCGTGGCGTCGGACGACGGCGCCGCGAGGACCGCGGTGGAGGCGATGACGACCCATCCGTTCCTGATTGGCGGCACGAAGCGCTTCGATACGGCCTTGATGGAGGTCACCGATGGCCGGTTGCTGGCCAAGGGCGGCGCGGCCGGCGCCCACTGCACCGCCGACCGGCGGTCGGGCGCGGGCCTGGCGCTCAAGCTGGAGGACGTCGATGGCACCTGGGTCTCGGCGGCTGTCATGGCGGCGCT
>Ga0102924_1004051_pt1 | contig 14995 bp, 13 predicted proteins | sample PaiPotPPM11metaG_FD_80116 | JGI IMG/M metagenome (GOLD analysis project Ga0102924, IMG submission 80116) | Iron sulfur acid spring bacterial and archeal communities from Banff, Canada, to study Microbial Dark Matter (Phase II) - Paint Pots PPM... ... | reverse complement strand
GCCCGGGCCCTGGCCGCCGATCCGGGGGTGACCGGGCTGCACGCGGCGCCGGGCAACCCGGGCATCGGCCAGCTGGCCGAGTTGCACGCGGTGGCCCCGGCCGACCCGGCCGAGGTGACCGGGCTGGCCCGGCGGACCGGGGCCGACCTGGTGGTGATCGGGCCCGAGGCGCCGCTGGTGGCCGGGGTGGCCGACGCCGTCCGGGCGGCGGGCATCGACTGCTTCGGGCCGGGCCGGGACGCGGCCATGCTCGAGGGCTCCAAGTCGTTCGCCAAGCAGGTCATGATGGCGGCCGGCATCCCCACCGCGGCGGCCAGGACCTGCCGGACCGAGGCCGAGGCGGCGTCGGCGCTGACCGAGTTCGGGCCGCCCTACGTGGTCAAGGCGGACGGCCTGGCCGCGGGCAAGGGCGTGGTGGTCACGCAGGACCGGGCGGCGGCGCTGCGGCACGCCGGGCAGTGTTTTGGCACCGGCGGCGCGGTCGTCATCGAGGAGTTCCTTGACGGGCCCGAGGTGTCGGTGTTCGCCCTGGCCGACGGCGCGGCGGCGATCCCGCTGCTGCCGGCGCAGGACTTCAAGCGCGCCCACGACGGTGACACCGGGCCCAACACCGGCGGCATGGGCGCCTACGCCCCGCTGGCCTGGGCGCCGCCGGGCCTCACCGAGGAGGTCATGAACGCGGTGGTGACGCCGGCGCTGGCCGAGCTGAGCCGCCGGGGCACCCCGTACAGCGGCCTGCTCTACACCGGCCTGAGCCTGACCTCGCGGGGGCCGCGAGTGGTCGAGTTCAACGCCCGGTTCGGCGACCCGGAGACCCAGGTCGTGCTGGACCGGCTGGCCACGCCGCTAGGCGGCCTGCTGCGCGCGGCGGCCACCGGGGACCTGGCCGGAGCCGGGCCGCTGGAGTGGCGGCCGGGTGCGGCGGTCACGGTGGTGATCGCGGCCGCGGGCTACCCGGGCCAGCCGGACAGCGGGGACGAGATCGGCGGGCTGGCCGAGGCGGCGGCCCAGCCGGGGGCGTACGTGCTGCAGGCCGGGACCACGGCCCGGGCCGATGGCACGCTGGTGTCGAGCGGCGGGCGGGTGCTGAACGTCGTCGGGACCGGCGGGGACGTGGCCGGGGCCCGCGGCGCGGCCTACGCCGCCGCGGCCTTGATCAAGATGCGGGGCGGCTGGTACCGGACGGACATCGCGTCCGCGGGGTCGTGAGCGGCGCCGCCGAGCCGTCCGCCGAGTCCGCTGAGCCGCCCGCCGGGTCGTCCGCCGGGTCAGCTGCTGGGTCAGCCGAGGCGGACGGCGCGGCCCCGGGGCCGCTGCGGGTCAGCACGCTGGAGCTGTTCTTTGACCTGGTCTTCGCGTTCACGCTGACTCAGCTCACCGCGGTGCTGGCCGACGGGCTCAACGTGGTCGCGGTGGTCCGGGTGCTGCTGATCTTCGGGCTGCTGTGGTGGATGTACGAGGGCTACGCCTGGCTGACCAACGCCCGGCCCCCGGTGCACGCCACCGAGCGGCTGTCACTGCTGGCCGGCATGGCCGGCTTCCTGGTCGTGGGCCTGGCCATCCCGCGCGGTTTCGGCGGTGACGGGGTCACCCTGGGCCTGGGCTACCTGGTCGTCGTGCTGGTCCACGCGTTCCTGTACTACCGGGTCAACGCCAACATCATCCGGGTCGCGCCGTTCAACGTCGCCTCGGCCCTGCTGGTCATCGTGGCCGGCCTGGCCGGCGGCCCGGCCCGCTACCCGCTCTGGGTGGCGGCCCTGGTCATCCAGCTCGGCTCGCCGCTGATCGTGCACCCCAGGAACCTGTTCGAGCTGCGGCCCGACCACCTGGCCGAGCGGCACAGTGCGCTGCTCATCGTGGCCCTGGGCGAGTCGGTCGCGGCCATCGGCATCGGCGCGGCCGCGCAGGGCGGGGCCAGCGGCCGGCTGGTGCTCAGCTCGGTGCTCGGCCTGGCCCTGGCCGCCGGGCTGTGGTGGATCATCTTCGGCAACAACGACGACGAGCGCACCGAGCAGGCGCTCAGCGCGGCCCCGCGCGGCCAGCGCACCGCGCTGGCCCTCAGCGCGCTGTTCTACGGCAGCGTGCCGGTGCTGCTCGGACTGGTGGCGATGGCCACGGGCGTGCAAGAGGCAATTGCCGCGTCGGCCCAGCCTGCGGCCGGGCACCCGCGGGCGGCGGCCATCCTGGCTGCCGGGGCGGCGCTGTTCCTGGCCGGGGACGCGATCATCCGGCGGCTGCTGGGCATGGGCAGCATCGGGCCGCGGCTGGCCGGGGCGGCCGCCGCGCTGGCGACCACGGCGGTCGGCGCGTTCGCCGGGCTGGACGCCCAGCTCGCGCTGCTGGTCGCGGTCCTGGCCGTCATGCTGCTGGCCGAGCAGCGCTGGGCCACCCCCTGAGCTGCGCTCAGGCGGTACGGCAGGATAGAGGGCGTGATCGAGAGATACACGCTGCCCGAGATGGGCCGGGTCTGGAGCGAGGCCCACAAGTACGAGCTGTGGTCCCGGATCGAGGTGCTGGTGCTGGCCGCGCAGGCCAGGGCGGGCACAGTGCCCGCGGACGCGGTGGACCCGGTGCGGGCGGCCGCGCCGCCCACGCCCGAGGCGGTGGCCGCGCTGGAGGCGGTGACCGGCCACGACGTCATCGCCTTCCTGTCCGCGTGGGCCGACAACACCTCGCCCCGCGAGGCGGCGGCCTATGTGCACTTCGGCATGACCTCGTCCGACCTGCTGGACACCGCGCTGGCCCTGCAGCTCACCGAGGCCAGCGACCTGCTGCTGGACAAGTGCGCGGCGCTGCTCGCCGCGACCAGGGAGCACGCGCTAGAGCACCAGGCCACGCTGCGGGTGGGCCGGACCCACGGCATCCACGCCGAGCCGGACGTGTGGGGGCACCGGATGGCCGACTTCGCGTTCGCGGTGGCCCGGTGCCGGGACCGGCTGGCCAGGGCCCGCGAGGCGGTCGCGGTGGGCAAGCTGTCGGGCGTGGTCGGCACCTACTCCAACATCGACCCGGCCGTAGAAGCCGAGGTGATGGCCGAGCTCGGGCTGCGGCCCGCCGACGTGGCGACCCAGGTCGTGCTCCGGGACGGCATCGCCGAGTGGGCCGGGGTGCTGGCCCTGATCGCCACGGTCTGCGAGGCGGTCGCGCTCGAGGTCCGGCACGGCCAGCGCACCGAGGTGGCCGAGCTGGCCGAGCCGTTCGGGTCGGGCCAGAAGGGCTCGTCGGCCATGCCGCACAAGCGCAACCCGATCCGCTCGGAGCGCATCGCCGGGCAGGCCCGGATCGTGCGGGCCCAGTTCGTCCCGGTGCTGGAGGGCATCCCGCTGTGGCACGAGCGGGATATCTCACACTCCTCGACCGAGCGCGTCGCGCTGCCTGACGCGGCCATCGCCACCGACTACCTGCTGGCCGAGACCACCTGGCTGGTCAGCGGGCTGCAGGTGGACGCGGCGCGGATGCGGGCCAACCTGGAGTCCAGCCACGGCCTGATCTACACCTCGGCCGTGCTGCTGGAGCTGGTGGCGGCCGGGATGTCCCGCGAGGACGCCTACACGCTGGTTCAGGCGGCCGCGATGCAGACCTGGCGGGAGGGCACGCCGTTCCGCGAGACCCTGCGGGCGCACGCCGCGCAGGCGGGCCAGGCCCTGGACGAGGCCCGGCTGGACGAGGTGTGCCGCCCAGAGCGCTACGTGGCGCGGCTGGGCCCGGTGTTCGAGCGGCTGGCCAAGCTCAGCTAGCCAGCCTGGGCATGTTGAAAGGAAACCAGATAGCCGTGCAGCTGCTGCACTCGGGCAAGGTTCGCGACCTGTATGCGGACGGGGACGAGCTGATCATGGTGGCCTCGGACCGGATCAGCGTCTACGACGCGGTCCTGCCGACGCCCATCCCTGACCGCGGGGCGATCCTGACCCAGCTCTCGCTGTGGTGGTTCGAGCGGCTCGCCGACCTGGTGCCCAACCATGTGATCTCGGCCACCCGAGTGCCGCCGGAGTGGGCCGGGCGGGCCATCCGGGTCCGGCGGCTGGACATGATCGGGGTGGAGTGCATCGCCCGCGGCTACCTGGCCGGCCTGGGCCTGGAGTCCTACCGTGAGTCTGGCGCCATCTCCGGCGTCGAGCTGCCGCCCGGCCTGGTCGAGGGCTCGGAGCTGCCCGAGCCGGTCTTCACCCCGACGACCAAGGCCGAGCTGGGCCAGCACGACGAGTTCATCGGCTTCGCCGAGGTCGCGGCGCAGACCGGCGCTGAGACCGCGGCCGAATTGCGCGAGCTCACGCTGGCCGTGTACCGCCGCGGCCAGCAGACCGCCCGCGACCGCGGCGTCATCATCGCCGACACCAAGCTGGAGTTCGGGCGGGCCCCGGACGGCACGATCACGCTGGCCGACGAGGTGCTCACCCCGGACTCATCCCGGTTCTGGCCGGCCAGCCAGTGGCGGCCCGGCGGGTCGCAGCCGTCCATGGACAAGCAGTTCGTGCGGGACTGGGCGACCTCCACCGGCTGGGACCGGCGCCCGCCCGCGCCGGAGATCCCGCCCGACATCGTGGACGCCACCAGGGCCCGCTATGTCGAGGCCTACGAGCGTGTTACCGGTGAGTCTTGGACATGATTTCGCCTGGTAGCCGAGTCTGACGCCGTCGGCCGGGTATGTGACCCAGCGGGCTGGGTCACGGGGGGAACCAGCCGGGGATCGGCTGCGTCTCAGCTGAGTGCGGACTCGACCGCCGCGTGGCGGACGCCCGCCGACCGACCCCGGATGCTACTCCTCGGAGTCGTTCCGATACGTTACGTAACGCCGTGTTCGTGGTCTGGGAGGCGCAGAAGCGGTGGAATACTGGACGACACGTGAGACAGGCGGCCGGGTGCCGGGCGAGCTATCGTCCGGGTGGCCGGCGGCCACGGCAGGCGGGTCCGTGCTGACCCGGTCAAGAGATTCTGCGCAACTGAGCGACAGGAGTTCCAGCCAGATGACGAGCGGCCCCGAGACCCGCTATCGCGTCCGCGGCGGTAATCCGCTTCAGGGGACAGTCTTCGTGCAGGGAGCCAAGAACGCCGCACTCAAGATGATCGCGGCATCCCTGCTGGCCGAGAAAGGCCGCACGGTCCTGAGAAACGTCCCGGTCATCGAGGACGTGCGACGAGCGGTCGAGCTGGCCCAGAGCGTGGGCGCGGTGTGCAAGTTCCACGAGGCCGAGCGGACGCTGGTCATCGACGCCTCCGAGCTGACCAGCTCGGTGCTGCCGGCCGACATCGCGGGCCGGTTCCGCGCCTCGGTGCTGTTCGTGCCCGCGCTGCTGCACCGCCTGGGCGAGGCCACCATCGAGGGCATCGGGGGCTGCAACCTCGGCAGCCGCCTGCTGGACTTCCACTACCGCGGGTTCGCCCGGCTGGGCGCCATCGTGGACGAGCAGGACACCAAGATCCACATCAAGGCCGGCCGGCTGCGCGGCGCGCACCTGTACCTGGACACGCCGTCGCACACCGGCACCGAGAACCTGATCATGGCCGCCTCGCTGGCACCCGGCACCACGGTGATCGACAACTGCGCGCAGGAGCCCGAGGTCCTCGACGTCATCGCGTTCCTGACCAAGATGGGCGCGCGGATCAGCGGCGGCGGCACCGGGTTCATCACCGTCCAGGGCGTCGGTGAGCTGGCCGCCGTCGAGCACACCGTGATGCCCGACCGCATCGACGCGGCCGTGTTCGCCATGGCCGCCGCGATGACCGGCGGCGAGATCACGCTCGTCGGGGCGTCCCTGGAGCATTTCGGCGTGGTGCGCTGGAAGCTCGAGCAGATGGGCGTGGAGTTCGCCACCCACGGCGCCATCCTCCAGGTCCGCCGGGACAAGCAGCTGCGCCCGATCAACGTGATCACGGCCCCGTTCCCCGGTTTCGCCACCGACCTGCAATCGCCGATTATGGCCCTGAGCTGCCTGGCCGATGGCACCAGCTACATCCGCGAGACCATCTTCGACGGGCGTTACATGCTGGTCGGCGAGCTGAACAAGATGGGTGCCAAGGTCGAGGTGGCGGGCAATGCCGTGCTGGTCCACGGGCCGTCCGTACTGCACGGCACCGAGGTCATCGCGCACGAGCTGCGCACCGGAATCGCGCTGGTCCTGGCCGGGCTGGCGGCCGAGGGCGAGACCATCGTGTCGCCCGGCTACCTGATCGACCGCGGCCACGCCTCGATCGCCGCGCGCCTGTCCAGCCTGGGCGCGGACGTCACTGAGGAAATCGTCGGCTGACCCTGACCCGGCCCGAACTCGGGCCTGAACTAGGGGCCGCCTGCAACTAGAGCGGCCGGGGACTGCCGTTCGCTGACTGTGGTTGGCGGACGGCAGTTCCATGCTGTCCGCCTTCATGCCGTCGCGTTGCCGCGGGAGTTGCCGGCCTCTTGGCGTACGTCTTGCTCTCGCGTTCACCGGGACTGCCTGCGGAGATTCCGCGCCATTCACATTTTCTGCCCCGAGTCATCGAGTCGAGTTTCCCTCAGGGGGTTGTATCACCGATAATTGGCTCTTCCGGATTGAAGTTCTGTGCGCTACGAAATGAAGTAGCGAAACTCAGCGGCTGCGGAGCGGGTGGCCTTGGATGAGGCGGGAAATGGCGCGAATGGCAGGCGGCGCCGAGCCGACGATCGGCATCGTGGGACCCCACGAGCTGGTAGAGCGGATCATGCTCTCCGGCCTGCCGCTGACCCCCGGGTCGCCCGGGGGCCCGTCCCCCGATCGTGAGACGGTCGCTCGGGAGACGGCGGCCCGGCGGCTGGTCACGGCGGCCTACCGGGATGAGCAGGAGGCCCCGGAGAAGGTGGCCCGGCTAGGCAGCACGGTCGACGCGTGCCTGTTCGCCAGCCGGGTCCCCTACGAGCTGTCCCGGCGGGCCGGGGTGCTCACCGTGCCCGCCACCTACATACAGCTCAGCGGGAGCGCCCTGTACGCCGGGCTGCTGCGGGCTAGCCGGGAGGGCCACGACATCACCCGGTCCAGCATCGACGTGCTCAGCCAGGCCGACGCCGAGGACGCGTTCGCCGAGTTGGGCGTCGACTCCTCCGGCGTGCACGTGCGCGAGGAGGTTTCCGGCGCGGCCACCATCGCCTCGTTCCACGAGCGGCTGTACCAGCAGGAGCAGACCACCGTCGCGTTCACCTGCCTGCAGTCGGTGGCCCGGCGGCTGGCCGCGGCCCAGATCCCGGTCTACCCGCTGCGGCCCACCGGGAGCGCCATCCGGTCCGCGCTGCGCACCGCGACCCTGCTGGCCAGCTTCCGGCGGCTGGAGAACGCCCAGCTGGCCGTGGTCATCGTGGAGGTGCCCACGCTGCGCGACACCGTCCGCCGCGGCGCCCCCCGGCAGGCCCGCGAGGAACTGCGGCTGACCGTGCACCGGTTCCTGGTCCAGGAGGCCCAGCGCATCCACGCCACCGTCAGCCCGATGAGCGAGCACGGCTTCCTGGTCGTGGCCACCCGCGGCTCGCTGGCCCAGGCGGTGGACGGGATGGCCGGCCCGCCGTTCGTGGAGCGGGCCCGCAGCGAGCTGGGCATCGGCATCGAGGTCGGCGTCGGCGCCGGCCGCACCGAGCTGGAGGCCGAGGTGCGGGCCCGCGCGGCGCTCGGCCGCCCGACCGCCACCGCCCGCCCGGCCGGCCTGCCCAGGGAGCGGGCCAGCCAGCCCCTGGTGCCCGGGCCGCGCCAGGCCCCCGGCAGCAACCGGCCGGGCCGGGGCCTGGACACCTTGGTCCGGCTGTCGGAGAAGCTGTCCGAGGAGGGCACCACCCCGGTGGTGGACGCCGAGACGGCCGGGCGGCTGCTGTCGGTCACCCCGCGCACGGCCCGGCGGCTGCTGGCCACGCTGGTCGAGGAGGGCCTGGCCTGGCCGCTGCCGCCCAGCCGCAGCCCTCAGCCCGGCCGCCCGCGCCAGGCCTACCGCCTGGTCATCGAGAAACTTGGCCCCCGCAGCTCCCGTTAGCGCTCTCTTAGGACGGCGGGCGATCAGGACCAGCGGGCGATTAGGACCAGCGGGCGATGACGTCGCGGCCGAACCGGGCCATCTCCTCGCGCTGGGGCGAGAACTGGAGCAGCATCAGGCCCACCCCGGCCTGCTCATAGGCCCGGAGCCGGTCCATGATCTGGTCCGGCGTGCCGATCAGGCCGCTGCGCAGCCCGCGGTTGGACACGCTGTACTCCTCCAGCGAGACCTGCGACTCCAGCTGCGAGCCCTGGACGAAGTCCTGGTAGGAGGCATAGGCCTCGGGCGAGGACCGGACGTTGAGTATCCGGTCCAGCTCGGCCTGGGCCTCCTCCTCGGTGTCCCGGCAGATCACGAAGCCCGACACCCCGAACGTCATCGGCGGCCGCCCGGCCGCCGCGCGACGCTCGTTCAGGTCGGCCACCTTGGCCGCGATCACCTCGGGAGCGTCCCCGTGCATCACGTAGGCGTCGGCCTGGGCCGCGATGACCTCCTTGGCCCTGGGCGACTCACCGCCCATGTAGACCGGCGGCAGCCGGCTGGGCTTGGGCTCGAGCACCGCGTTGTCCAGGTGGTAGAGCGGCCCGGCGTGGGACACGGTGTCCTCACGCAGCAGCCGGCCGGTGACCTCCAGCCACTCCTCGGTCCGGGCGTACCGGGCGTCGTGCACGTCGAACGGCGCCCCGTACTGGGCCGCCTCGTCCTTCCACCACGAGGACACCACGTTGAGCGAGACCCGGCCGGGCGCGATCACGTCCAGCGTGGACAGCGCCTTGGCCGTGAGCGAGGGCGAGTGGTAGTTGGGCCGGACGGCCAGCATGAGCTCCAGGGTGCTGGTCACCGCGGCCACCGCCGGGGCCAGCGTCCAGCAGTCCAGCGACGGCTCGCGCGGGCCCTTGATGTCGTTCAGGTTCAGCTCGGCGATCAGGCTCAGCTCGAACCCGTGCTGCTCGCTCTCGGCCGCCAGGTCGCGCACGTAAGGCCAGGCCACGGGCATGTCCTCGTCCCTGACGTTGCGCAGCCAGCCGCCGAAGATCGGCATCCAGTAACCGAACCGCATCATGTTCCTCCGCTTGTCTTTCGCTGGTAAAACGTCAGGCCCCAAGCAGCCGGTTCAGGTAACTTGCCACGGCGGGCAGCGCCGGGCGGAGAGCGGCCGCCTCGATCGCGGCGTTGTAGTTCGTGGTGGTGTTGATGTCGTAGGTCACCAGCCGCCCGTCGGCGGTCTCGATGAACTCGAAGCCCGCGATCTCGATCCCGTGCCGCCCCGCGAACTCGGCGTACCGGCCGGTGATGGGGTGCTCGAAGCCCTCGCGCAGCGCGAACAGGCTGGGCTCCTCCCTGCCCGAGGCAGAGGAGCCCGCAGCAGGCACCGCGCAGGCGTCGGCCGGGCAGAGCTGGAACCCGCCCCTGGCCGTGTCGGCGGTGATCGCGTAGATGAACTCCCCGCCCACGATCTCGGCCCTGGTGATCCGGGGCTGCGCCGCCACCAGGTACTCCTGGAGCAGGGTTATCCCGTCCACCGGGGGCTCGTACTCCGGCCCGGCCAGGTACTCGTCGAACTCGTCGTGGCTGGCGAACAGCCGCACGCCCAGGCCCTTGCCGCCCTGGTTGTGCTTGCTCACGAACGGGCTCGGCAGCTTCCTGGCCGCCGCCGCCAGTTCGGTCGTGCCGGCCACGGCGACCGTCCGCGGCACATCGAATCCGGCCGCGCGCAGCGCCACCAGCTGGTCAACCTTGCTGACCTCCAGCTCAAGCGCGGCCCGGCCGTTGACCACCCGGCGGCCGTGCGCAGCCAGCCAGGCCAGCACGCCGCGGGTCTGGTCCTTGGCGAACGGATGCCCCCTGGTGTGCGCCGACGCGCTCATCCGGGACCAGAACACCCCCGCGGGCGGCGGCTCGTCCAGGTCGAGCACGGCCTCGCCCAGCAGCCACTGCTCGTGCGGGACCCCGGCCTCGTCCAGCGCCGCGCCGATGGGCGCGAACCAGTCCGGGTTCTCGTGAATCACGTAGATCTTCACCAGTACAGCGTACGTGCGGTGCTGCAAAACCACCTGGGCAAACGGTTTAGTGCTTGCGAAGCCAGGCCCGGGCGACGGCCAGGAAGGCATCGTTGCCCTCGGGCTCGCCGATGGAGACCCGGGCGCCGTCCGGCGGATAGGGGCGCACGGCCACCCCGGCCTGGTCGGCGGCCGCGGCGAAGTCCAGGGTGTCGGGGCCGAGCGGCAGCCAGACGAAGTTGGCCTCGGTCGGCGGGACCGTCCAGCCCTGGGCCAGCAGCTCGTCGCGCACCCGGCCCCGCTCCTTCAGCACCGCCTCGACCCGCTCCAGCAGCTCGGCCTCGGCGGCCAGCGAGGCCATGGCCGCGGCCTGGGCCACCGCGCTGACCGTGAACGGGAGCTGGGTCTTGCGCACCGCGGTGGCCACCGGCTCGGGCCCGATCAGGTACCCGACCCGCAGCGCGGCCAGCCCGTAGGCCTTGGAGAAGGTGCGCAGCACCGCCACGTTGGGCCGGCCGGCGTAGAGGCTGAGGCCGTCGGGAACCTGCGGGTCCCTGATGTACTCGTGGTAGGCCTCGTCCAGCACGACCAGGCAGTCCTCGGGCACCTGGTCCAGGAACCAGGTCAGCTCGTCGGTGTGGACCACGGTCCCGGTCGGGTTGTTGGGGTTGCAGACGAATACGATCCGGGTCCGGCCGGTCAGGGCGCCGGCCATGGCGGCCAGGTCGTGGGCCTGGTCGCGCAGCGGCACCCGCACCGAGGTCCCCCCGGCCAGGTCGGTGAGCTGGGGATAGGCCTCGAACGAGCGCCAGGCGTAGAGCACCTCGGCGCCCGGCTCGGCGGTGGCGGTCAGCAGCTGCTGGGTCAGTCCCACCGACCCGCAGCCGACCGCGACGTGCTCGGCCGGGACCCGGTACCGGGCCGCGATCTCCGCGCTTAGCTCGGCGCACCCGTGGTCGGGATAGCGATTCAGCTCGCTGGCCGCGGCGGTGATCACCTCGACCACCGAGGGCAGCGGCCCGTAAGGCGACTCGTTGGACGAGAGCTTGAACGACCGGCCACCCTCCGCCGAGGGCTTGCGGCCCGGACGGTAGGGGGTGAAGGAGTCAAGAACCGACCGGAAACGGGGGGTTTGCGCGGACATCAATCGTCCTCCTGCTTGGTCACGCCGGGCGCCGTTGCCCGACTGGCCTGAAGCGGGCGGCCACGGCCGCGACTACCCGCCGTCATTCAGCCTAACTCGCCGCGCTGGTGTTCAAGTGCCACCTGGAAGTGGGCCAGGATGTCCCGGCTGAACAGCACGAACCGGACCTGGTCCAGCTCGGCCTCGCTAGCCAGGACGGCGGCGACCGCGATCCGGGCCGCGTCGTCAGCGGGCCAGCCGAACAGCCCGGTCGACACCGCCGGGATGGCCACGGTCCGCGCCCCGAGCCCGGCCGCCACCCGCAGTGACTCGCTGAAGCAGGAGGCCAGCGTGGCCGAGCGGTCCTCGCGCCGCGAGTAGACCGGCCCGACGGTGTGGATCACCCACCGGGCCGGCAGCTCGCCTCCCGTGGTGGCGACGGCCTGGCCCGCGGGCAGCCCGTCGGCATAGGGGCCGGCCCGCAGCTCGCGGCACGCGGCCAGGATGGCCGGGCCGCCGCGGCGGTGAATCGCCCCGTCGACGCCGCCGCCGCCCAGCAGCGAGGAGTTCGCGGCGTTGACCACCGCGTCGGCATCCTGCTCGGTGATGTCCCCGAGCACCGCGATGATGTCCATGCTTGAGTCTGCCCCAGGCGGGTCTGTTCCGCTGATACGGCCCAGGCTAAGGTGGCTGGGTGAATAGACTAGGCGAGCTGGAACGCGCGATCATGGACGTGCTTTGGGAGGCATCCGACTCGCTGACGGTCCGGCAGGTAAGCGGGCGGCTAACCGAGCGGGACCTAGCGCACACCACGGTCATGACGGTCTTGGACCGGCTGTCTAAGAAGGGCTTCGCCCGGCGACAGCGAGACGGCCGGGCGTGGCGCTACCGGGCCGCGGAGAGCCGTGAGGCGTATGTCACCGAGCTCATGCTCAGCGCGCTCGACCAGACGGGCGACCGGCAGGCAGCGCTGGCCCGCTTCGTCCGGAGCGTGTCCGGCGCCGAGGCACGCGCACTGCAGGCCGCCCTGGAGGCACTCGGTGAGGATCCCCCGAAGAGCTGAGCGGCCATGACCGCCGTCTTCCTGCTGGCTGCGGTGGCGGCGGGCTGTGTCCAGGCCTCGGTCGTGCTGGCCGATGCCCGGTGGACGCACCGGTCCCCCGCGGCGGCCATCGTGCTGTGGCAGGCCATCGGGCTCGGCTGGGGCCTGGCCACCGTGGGCACGCTGATCGGCCTGGCCACCGCCGGCCAGGGCTCGGGGGTGGCCGATGGCGCCCTGAACCTGCTGGCCCGGCTGACCGAGGGACGCCTCTCCCTGCCGTCGGTCGGCCTGCTGACCGCGGCCCGGCTGACCTGCCTGGCGGCCGGCCTGGTGCTGTTCTCGCTGCTGGTCTACATCCTGCTGGCGGCGTTCGCCGCCGTGCTGCGGGCCCGCCAGCGCCAGCGGATGCTGCTCAGCCTGCTGGCCCACGGCGACCCCAAGGTGCCGGGGGCGCTGGTCGTGGACTACCCGGCCGCGGCCGCCTACTGCCTGCCCGGGCTGCGCTCGGCCATCGTGATCAGCGCGGGCACCCTGGACCTGCTGGACTCGGCCGAGCTGGCCGCCGTGCTCGCCCACGAGCGTGCCCACGTGCGCGAGCGTCATGACCTGGTGCTCCTTCCGTTTATCGCCCTGCTGTCGGTGCTGAGCTGGTGCCAGGCGGCCAGGGCCGCGCACCGGGCCGTGGCCCTGCTGGTCGAGATGCACGCCGACGACCGGGCCCGCAGCCAGCGGCCCGCCCGCGAGCTGGCCACGGCGCTGCTGCGGGTCGGGGCGGCCGGCGGCTGCCGGGCCCCGTCGGGCGCGCTGGCCGTCTCCGAGCCCGAGACGGCCGGGGAGGTCGCGCAGCGGGTGACCCGGCTGCTGCGGCCCGCCTCGAGCCTGCCCGTCCCGGCCCTCATGCTGATCGGGGCAACGGCGGCCCTGGCCGTGACGGTCCCGGTCGCCGTACTGGTCATGCCGTTCTGAGCCGGCGCCCGCGTGGGCGGGCGCCGACTGCTAGCGGGTGGGAGACGGGCTCGGCTGGGGCCCCCTGCTGACTCCGGAGCCCAGCTTGGGCTCGGTCCTGGTCGGGCCCACGAACAGCATCACCTGGCCGGGTGCCCAGGGCACGGCGTCGTAGACGTACCAGTCACCGGGGACGTGACGGACGTTGCGGCCGACGCTCTTCCTGACGGTGTTGAACAGCGGCACGGTGACGTGGCGGGCGTGCAGCGCCGCCACTACCTGGGCCACGGTCTCGCCCTGGACGCTCATGCCGTGCATGACCTCGCCCGGCGCGAAGGCCGAGGCCGTGGACTCGTACTTCTCGCCCGGCCGGGCCGCCCGGCCGAAGGTGAGCACCGCGTTGCCGTGGAAGTCGGCGGGCACCCGGACACCGACCGGGCAGGCGCTCCCGCCCCCGCCGGTGAAGCAGCGGCCCTGGGCGGTGATCGGCGTGATCGGGCTGGCCCCCTGGGACAGCCCCATGTAGACGACCGTGCCGATCAGGGATGGCGACACCGGCACCATCGTGAGCCGTATGTCCAGGTGGTGGCGGGCGAACTCGGCGTTGTACCGGGTCGGGTCGGCCAGCGGGTCGCGCACCTTCACGATGATGTAGCCGCCGTGCCGGACGAACGAAAGCACCCGGGCCTGGGTCGTCCGGTGCCCGGTCGCCGGATGGCTCCTGGTCACCGCGGGCCGGTCCTTGACCGCCGATCCGTGCTGGTGACCGGGGCTGGCGATGGACGAGGCGGCGACCACCGCGGCGGCCACGCCCGCCGCGGCCAGCGGCGCCGCGATGAGCAGAACCCGGCGGCGGGCCGGACGGGGCGCCGCGGCGGCGTGGCCGCGGCGGCCGGACGGGGCCGTGGCGGTGATGTCGGACGCCAGGTCGGCGAGCGTGTCCGGCCGGACCAGCCGGGCCGCCTCCGCGTCGCTCACCGGGGTAATGCGGCTGAGCTGGTTCATGCGAGGTCTCCGTTCGGGACGCTGACTCCGGGGTGGGCGGACCGGGCCTGGCCGCGGGCCAGTTCGGCGGCAAAGCGCTTCCTGGCCCGGTGCAGGCGGATTCTTACCGCGTTGCGCGAGCAGCCCAGCACCACCGCGATCTGACCGTGGTCGAGCCCCTCCCAGGCGGTCAGCGCGAGCAGCTCGCGGTCGGCGGCGGGCAGGCCGCGGAAGGCCTCCGCGATCAGCGCCAGCTCGCCGGTGTACTCCGGCGGCCGGTACACGGCCAGGTCGGTGCGCAGCCGGTCGGCCAGCGCCCAGCGGCGCCGCTCGCCGCGGTGATGGTTGGCCAGCACGCGGCGGGCCACCCCGTACAGCCACAGCCGGGCCTGCGGCTCGGGTGGCATGTCCTCCAGCCGCCGCCAGGCGGTCAGGAAGGTCTCGGCGATGACGTCGGCAGCGTCATCCGGATTGCTGGTCCGGCGCAGCACATACCCGAAGACCGGGCCGTGGTGTGCCGCGTAGGCCGCCTCGAAGCGGCGCTGCCGCTCGTCCTGAGCGGCAATCGGCGGACTTGGCAAGGTAACTCCCTTCGACACCTGCCACATGTCCGTGGGGAGCTCAGCATTTCAGCGCGAGCCAGGCCGGGCCGAGCGGGACAGGAAAGAAATGATCGTCATTAGGCGGACACGTTAGGAGCTGGATATCTTCGCCCGCTACCCGAGGAGCACCTGACTTGACCTGGAAAACGAGCCTGGTCGCGGCGGCCACCGCGATCCCCGCCGCGGCCCTGCCCTGGATGCTGCCCGCCGCCGCCGGGGCCGCGCCCGCGCCCGCCACCGTGCCCGCGCCCGCGCGCGGCTACGCCGGGATCGAGATGACCGGCGGGCACGCCGACCGCGCCCCGATGACCCCGCAGTCCATCTGGTCCACTGT
>Ga0102924_1004049_pt1 | contig 14997 bp, 11 predicted proteins | sample PaiPotPPM11metaG_FD_80116 | JGI IMG/M metagenome (GOLD analysis project Ga0102924, IMG submission 80116) | Iron sulfur acid spring bacterial and archeal communities from Banff, Canada, to study Microbial Dark Matter (Phase II) - Paint Pots PPM... ... | reverse complement strand
CTAAAAATGCCCCCCAGGAAACCAGCATGAACTCAGCAAATCTGTTGTTATTCAAGACAATCCATTATAATACGTTACGACAAGCTACTGTCACCAGATCTTAAGACTGAACAATTGGAAAGCACATCACCAGGAGATGTATCTTTCCTCTCCCCCAAAAGAGGGAGAGGAATAGCATTGTGGAGGCGTGTAGGGGTCTGGTTTTAAGCCAGGGCCTGTATATATGCAACGAATTTGTCGCCACGATCAAACTCGTTGAGGAACATGCCAAAGCTGGTAAAGCCAGGCGAGAAGAGGAGAATATCGCCAGCCTGTGCCAGATCAACCGCAATAGCCAGCGCCTGCTTATAATCAGCATAGACATCATGCACTGGATCGGGACGCCCCTGGCGTGCAACCTCAGCACGAATAGCAGGTAACAATTCATCAGTACCGCTACCTGCCAGCAAGACGACCGCACGACAACGCTCCACAATGCGCTCAGGCCAACGCTCTAGTGGAAGGTGCTTGGTATTGCCACCGGTAACCAGGACAATAGGTGCGTCAAAGGCCTCCAACGCGACCTGCCCGGCCACAGGACTCGTGCTGGCACTGTCGTTAATCACACGCACACCGTTGAGTTCACAGACATCGGCAAGACGATGGGGAACACCCCGGAAACTACGCACGGTCTTAGCAATAATATCGTCAGGGATACCAAGCAAATGAGCAGTTGTTGTAGCGAGCAAGATATTCTCTTGATTGTGCTGACCAGCTAGCGGCGTCTCTGCGAAGATGAATGGATCAACATGCTCTGAGCCACGCTCAAAGCTGCCACCGCACTGAAGGCTGGTAAAATAGGTACGGCTGGGAGCCTGTTCCCCAAAGCGCCTGGTCCAGGGATTATCATAGTTGAAGACTGCTATATCGTCCGCGTGCTGATGCCGAAAAATGTTGGCCTTGGCCTCAGCGTAGTCCTCCATGCCATTATAAGTATTGAGGTGATCGGGCGAAACATTCGTCATGACGGCCACCTGTGGGCTTATCTTGTGTGGTGCCAGCCCTTCTAATTGCCAGCTTGATAGCTCAAGCACAACCAGGGTATCAGCATGAATCTGTGGAAGCAGTGATAACGTTTCGACGCCCGCAACATTACCGCCCAGTAGCGTAGGCTGCCCACTCGCCTGGATGATCGCATAGAGCAGGCTACTAGTCGTCGTCTTACCACGTGTACCGGTCACACCGATAATGCGACCCTCACAGGCCAGAAAGAAGAGCGCAATCTCCATTTCGATACGCGCTCCATGCTCACGTGCAACCTGAAGATAGTGCGACGACCAGGGAACACCAGGATTGCGAATCACAATCTCAGCCCAGATAAAATCCTCGTCACGATGCTGTCCAAGAATAAACTCAATCGGCAATCCGGCCAGCGCTTCAACACTAGGAGCCAGGACCTCAGGCGATTTCATATCGGTAACGCGCACCTGTGCACCTTGCTGAGCCGCATAACGCGCCGACGCCATGCCGGACCCCTGTAAGCCCAACCCCATGACGAGTACACGCTTTCCACGCAAATCTATAGACATGTAGACCTCTTTCGGCAGCAATAATAGTCGTATCCATGATAACAGAATTGCAGACAGGAGACAAACGTCAGCCTGAGCCAGCCTCTACGTACAGCGATGATAGCGGAAAAGCAATCTGTGCAGAAACACTGTATAATATTTATGTACATGCACCAGACCACAAATCTTGGAAGAGAGTTCAGGCAAAACGATGAGGACTGATTACGTTACACAAATTGAAGATGTACTTGGAAACGTTGCTGTCGGAGTCGTTGTACTGAGCGCCTCTGATCTACGCATTTTCTATGCAAATAGATACATACTCGAGCGTATCGCTGATCTACAGGATATGCAACATATTCTGCCAATCCCAACAAGCATAGGCACTCAGAAAGAGACCAGTTCCGAGATCAAAGTACCTGGTGAGCAACAATGGCAGCACCGTTCTATCGCTGATGTGCTGCCAGAAAAGATACATCGCCAGGTACAGCCAATCCTTGAGCAGGTAGCCAGGAATGGAAGGCAAGCACAGCACGAACCGGACGCATCTGATAGTGCTGAACAGCATAAGCACACGACTGCTCATTACGTGGAACTCCCTTTTGAAGGTTTCCTTGAAAGCCGGGGCCGTACTTACTGGAATATCCAGATAGAGTATCGAGCATCTGCACCTATGATAGCTATGACGGAGAGCGAAGAGCAGCAAGCAGCCACGCTACTGCTGACGATAGAAGATGTTACTGAACAGGTCCGGTCACGTCTACAGATCGCAGCAATCCATGCTATCTCGTCAGCCAGTGTGGGGCCTACCTCACTGCATGTTGTACTTGATCGTATCCTACAGGTATTGCAGGATATGTTTGGCTCACAGCGCTGTGCCATCTTCCTGCTTGAGCACTCGCCCGCTACCTCCGATGAAAACAGTGCAGAGACAACAAGCCAGAGCAGTACTCATCCGCTAGCCGGACAGAAAAGAAGCATAGTGACAACTCGCATTGTCGCACAAAAAGGGCTCCATCCAATCTCGCACAACTGGCAGACACTGGTCGATGAGCACGTATTACTGGCATCGCTGATCCAGCAACCAGGTATCCGTGTAATAACCGATACCCGGACAGAGCCGCAACTTCATTTCCCCTATCTGAACATCGAAGGTTCACCTTGCCGTCCAGGTTCAGTACTCAGTGTCCCTATCTTTGAGCCAACACACACAATCAGGCAGAAAGTACATGAAGAGGGTCACCAGGAGGAAGGTAGCACAGTCTTTGGAACAATCGAGGTCTATCACTTACGTGCACGAGGTTTCCCGAAAGAAGAGGTACTGCTCCTCGAACAATTTGCACGACAGGCAGGCCTCGCAATCCACAACGCCCGCTTGCTGGGAAGTATCGACCACCTGGCCCGCAGTTCAGCACGCAATGCACGTCAGAAAGAGAAGATCATGCAGGCGATCCCTGATGGCGTCGTAATCTTCGATCCACGCTGGCGTGTCGCCGACTTTAATCAAGCAGCCCGTGATTTACTGGGTTGGTCCGACGAGGTCCTCTCATTAACGATTGACCAAGCATTTGCCAGGAGCAAAGCAACCTTTTTCAATGATTTCTATCGCAGACCCAATCTCGTAGCACGTATTGAGCAACGGGCCCTCGCACAGAGCGAAGATAACGAGAAGATACATGCAGCCAACGGTCAGCACTACCACATACACACGACCTATACGCCAATCCGTGACGAACTCGGCAATATCTTCGCATTTATCGTCATCTACCACGATGTCAGCGACGCCGTAGCCGCCCGCGAAAGAATAGAGGCTGAGGTCGTCGCACGTACAGCCGAGATCGAGCAGCGCAACACCGCATTGCAAATAATTCAGCGGGAACAGGAACTCCTTAATGTTCGTATGTCGACATTGCTGGAAAGTCTACCCGTTGGTGTCATCCTGGTCTCAGCCACCAATAATAGTATAGTCATGAGCAATCGTCAGGCAATACAGCTACTCCTGGAGATAGGCTACACAATAGAAGCAGCCAGTAACAGTGAGGAGGCACAACAGAGAGTGGTCGGCATGGATTGTGAGCAACTTCTGCGCTCAATCACCATGTACGATACCACGAACACACCCTATCCCTACGAGGATTGGCCACTCTATACAGCGCTACATGAAGGACAGAGCAATACCACAGAGATGCATGCGCTCCGTAAAGATGGACAGACCATCTACCTCTTTGTCAGTGCCGCTCCTTTACGCGACGCCCAGAACAATATCAGCAGTGCCGTCCTGGTCTATCAGGAGACGACGCGCATCAAGATGCTAGAGCGCTCTCGTGAAGATTTCTTTACAACGATGGCTCATGAATTAAAGACGCCACTCGCCAACATCCGTGCGCATCTCAGTGCCCTGCTCGCACAAGATATGGAATGGACGAGTGAACAGCAATACACACTTCTACAGACCGCCGATCAGCAAGTCGATCGTCTCGTAGGCATGATCAACCACTTCCTCGATGCATCGCGCGTCGAAGCGGAAGCACTGCGCTTAGAGATCGAACCACTCCTGCTCCCAGAGCTTATAGAAGATCTGGAAGAGCGACTCCAGGCACTGATTACCTCCTCACAACGCCGACTCATCATTCAACAACCCGACCAGGTCCCGGCGGTCCGTGGCGACTACGAGCTCATAATAAGTGTATTGACCAACCTGCTCAGCAACGCCTTCCGCTACACACCGGAAGGTGACACTGTAGAGCTCAAGATTGAACTCGTCAATGAGACACAGCGGCAGCGAGCAGGCGGGGTCAGGATTAGCGTAAGCGACCATGGCCCTGGCATCAGCAAGGAACAACAGAGCATGCTCTTTACCCGTTTCAGTACGTTCGCAGCCCTCAATCGTCCCTCCAGCGAGAGTCCAGGGCAGCCAGAGATCACACGTCGCTTACAAGCCAGACGCTGGAGTCCAGCCACCGGACTGGGGCTCTATATCAGTCGTGGGATCATCGAGGCCCATGGCAGTCAACTTCAACTGATCAGTACACTCGGTCAAGGAGCAACCTTTCTATTCAACTTGCCTATCTACCGGGAGAAACGCCGTAAAGCAAGAGAGAACACCGCTAAAGAAGGGGTGATAAAAGAAAACATCTTGAAAGAAAACATAACAAAAGCAGGTATACTACAGGATAAGGCTGCCAGAAATAACATAAATAGAAATGACGTAAAAATGCAGAAGTCATCCTCTCGCAGTACTAGTAAGGGAGTAAAGGATGTCGACCAGCAGTGAGAAAAAGATACGTATCCTGTGCGTAGAAGATGATCCACAGATGCGCACATTTCTGCTTGCTCAATTGAAAGCCCGTGGCTACCATGCACAGATTGTTCGAGACGGAGCACAGGCAGTGGATATTGCTGCGATCTTCCAACCGCAACTCGTCCTGCTAGACCTCTCACTCCCTTCACTCGATGGCCTGACCTTCTTACGACGCTTTCGCGAATGGAGTAATGCACCCGTTATCATCCTCTCAGCCCACGACGAAGAGCCTGTCAAGATCAAGGCACTGGACGTAGGAGCCGATGACTATCTCACCAAACCCTTTAGCCTCAACGAGTTGCTAGCCCGCGTCCGCGTTGCTCTCCGTAGAGCGGATGAGACCGAACGCCTCCGCACCAGTCTCACAGGCAGCGAAGGCCAGCGGCCCCATTATCGCTACGGTGGAGAGAACGGCTTACGCGTTGATTTCGCGCACCGCAGCGTGCAGGCCAACGGCACCGACGTCCATCTTACGCCCACCGAATACGATCTGCTCTGTGAACTGACACACAACGCAGGTAAAGTGCTCACACATCGTGAACTTTTACAGCGGGTCTGGGGTCCAGATTATAGCGGAGAGAACACGTATCTGCGCACCTTTGTACGTCATCTGCGACGCAAACTAGAACCGGACCCGGCACAACCACGTTTTCTACGTAATGAACCGGGTGTCGGCTACTACGTTCCACCACCCGACCTTGAACCTGAAAGTGATCTACCAGACATAGAAGGCATGTAAATATAGGTATAAAAAGAGGCATTTCACGCAAAATGTGTATAAAACAGCTAAAACATGCCATTTTCTAGCAAGCGTCCAGGTTTCACACAGATTTCACACAAAAAAATGAATATTCACGTCGTACTCACGACCAATCAGGTAAGCTATAGACAGCGAAAAGGGCACGTAGAAGAGTCAGACAAAAAGGCATACGCCGTTCTACCGGCTTCGGTCAGCGCAGAAAGAAGAGTACATTGGAAGAAAGTGAGATCGATAACCACGGAACCAGCATGTTCAAGTCTGTAATACTGTCTACGTATAACCCGGCACTGCTATTCACAGACAACGATACCAACCATGTATTAAACCTACTCTCAATCACTGCTATCCCTGGAGAAACGGTAGCCAGCAGAGCCATCCCCTGGAAGAATGGAGAGCAAGACGCCATTCAACACATTCTTGTTATTGAAGACGACCTCACTCTGGCCCGGCTAGAGACTGAAGTCCTAAGCGCACATGGCTATACCGTTATTTTTGAGCCCCATGGAGAGAGAGCGATCTCATTGTTGCAACAAACGCTGCCAGACCTTGTAGTGCTTGATCTTGAACTTGTAGGAGATGTCCACGGCTGGGAGGTGTTACGTGCACTGCGCTCACACGCCAACATACCCGTACTCATCACATCAAGCTCAGCTACTACCGCACGCCACTATCGCCGCATGAGCGGTGAGACACGCGCTACACTGGACCATTTAGCGAAGCCCTATCCAATAGAGACACTTCTAAAGCGTGTGAAACGCATGCTACCGACATCCCCCACTCAATGATTGTTCTTATGCCAGAAGGAGAACTAGAATGGATCGTCACGAAGATCGCGAGCTTTTGCTGAAGGGTGGATTCGCCGAACATGAAGTCGTTCAATTAAGTAAGCTTCGCAAGGACTATGCCGAACACGAGCGGCGGTTGGCGCAGGCCACCCATCGTCGCATGGAATTCGTGCGCTGGCTAGTCTCAACAGGCAAGCTCTCCGAACAGATCGCTTGATACCATGGTATCCCTCCGCAAGACACAATAATGCGGCAGCCAATACATCAGTATACGCTGCCGCACTCTTTTCTCCATTGCCGAGATCAAAGAAATCTTTTTTATGATGCAGCCAGTCACCGCTGTGACTTACGACGGATCCAGATCATCTTTATGCACAATCAGGCTACCCATATCAAGAAATGATCGTTGCTGCTGACGCTGCATCTCCAGTGGCGAAGGCATCTGAGAGACGGCATTCATAATACGAGCAACCATATCGACCGGCGGCTGAAATGTCTCTAATTTATTGAAGAGCTGATCAACATCATCATAATTGTCATCATTAGCGTCATTATCGTCGTCGAAAAAGATTGGTGTAATATCTTGCATGAGCGTTCCCTCGTTTGTTAGTCGTATCCGTTGCTAGTATTACGCATAACCTTAGAGAGAGGTTTCACTTTTACCAAGGTTTCTTATCTTTTTCTTAGCTCGCAATACTCACCACTCAGGATATTCTAAGGAAAGCGGCGGGCCACCTTCATGCAGAGGGTGGCTCGCCGCTACAATGCTTACCATTCATCCAAAAACCTGAATGCGTCGCGTATGCGACACCACCCACATGGTTTTTAGAGTGATATCTTATTATAGACGAACTTCGTGAATGAACTACATTCTCACACTACGACGCACTACGCACATAGACAAGTACTACAGTGACCGCACTATGATAGAGAACGCACTACGCCACATAATCCACACGTTCGCTAGATTACTAATCGGCTGGCAAGACGCCTGCACAGATAGCAATCTATTACTCTCTCTTTATACTCTATTGCACTACGCCTTACAAGTACAAAATAGTATCTTAAACGGCTCCCAGATTGCCTTTACTGTAATTCTGGCAATGACAAAAGTACTAGAGCAAGTACAACAGACCTTCATTCATAGTTAACTCTACATACCAGTCAGTGCAGTTGAACGCATCAGACGGTTAAGAAATTGATCGGCAATATGTTTATCGACACGATTACCCACACGAGCAACGAGCACATTCGTTGGCTCCATACTTACGTTTGGCTCGGTTGTCGAGTACTCACGAAAGCCCTGCGTCCCAAATAGATGCTTGATCAGTTCACGATACTTACACATCGAGATACCCAGGTTCTCAGCATCCCAGTGCCAGTTCAAGCCAATCGCAAAGAAGATCATATCCTCTTTCGCATCCAGCGTCAGAGCAAAGGCCAGCAGTTCACGAGCAATCCCCAACCCACGCCAGTTCGCACTCACCTCAATCGCAACTTCATAAAGATTATCGATCCCCTCCCACCACTCATCAGCCGGTGCAATCGTAACTTGTCCAATAATTTCACCAGCGGGAGTGTGCGCTACCGTTAAAGAGCAGTCCTGACTATGCGCAATATCTAGCATCAGCTTGTGTTCGCGCTCAGGTAAGCGCGCAAAGGCATTCAGCTTCGCCTCTGCTCTGAGCCGCTCAATCAGCGACGGCGGACAGAAGTCCCGTAGCAGTATCTGCCCTTGCTTCGTGTCCAATACCCGCGTTCGTGAAGGGGTCGAGCTACGATTGAGATGCAGCAGATCAAAGAGGTCAGAGAATGGCGAACGCTGGCGTGAGAAAGGGAAGGCCTGACGGATAGAAGACGGAATCAACAGATGGCGCACAAGTCCGGTCGTTTGACGATTGATATAGTTAATATCCCAACGACATGGTAGCGGAGGGAATTGTTCAGCGGGATCATTAAATGTGGTAGGAAACTCACTCAGACTATAGGACTTACCCATCACCTCCTGAGCTATCTCATCCTGATCAGAAGCCTCATTCAACCAGACTTTACGCCAACGCTCAACCCAGTCCTCTGGCAAGCGCTCAGGAACCTTCTGCTCCGATAGCTCTGCCCACAACGCACCCCATGCACGTGGGACAACCCGATAGAGCGCGTATCCACCACCACCCAGAGCTACCCAACGCCCCTGACAATACGTATGAGCCAGTTGATGCGTCAACTTCGACTGAGCATTGATACCCCGAGTCGTCAGACTTAGATGAGTCAAAGGATCCCATGAATGCGTATCGCAACCATGATTCGAGATAATCACATGGGGCGCAAACGCTGTTATCAGTTGAGGGAGCAGCGACTCCATCACCTCGATATACCCATCATCCTCGGTATATGGCTCCAACGGCACATTCACCGAATAACCGCGACCACTGCCATTACCCATCTCCAACACATCTCCACTACCAGGAAAAAGATAGCGCCCCGTCTCATGGATCGAGATCGTCATCACACGGGGATCATCATAGAACGCACGTTGCACGCCATCTCCATGATGGGCATCAAAATCGATGTAGAGAATCTTCGCCTCGCTGGCTTGCAGGACATAGGCGATTGCCACCGCTGCATCATTGTAAATGCAGAAACCAGATGCATGCTCAGCCCATGCATGATGCAAGCCGCCATGTGGATGGAAGACATGCAGCGGTCGCTCTTCCTCAGAAAAGGTACCACCTTCAGGCAGGCCCATCACAGCACTTAAGGCTGTAATTGTACCACCAGCGATACGCGCCGAAGCCTCATGCATACCGATAGCAGGCGGAGTATCACTATCCCCGAAACCGTAACGCGACGCCAGCTCGGAGCGCTGCTGCTGTCGCGCCAGCATATTCACGCCCTCAGCCAGTGGTTGACTCAACTCACGGACAGCGGCAACATAAGCAGGCGAATGAATCAGTGTGAGTTGCTCCTCAGTCGCCGCAGCAGTAAGCGCAAGGGCAGTGTGAGGATCATCAGGGTTCCAGAGATTACTACACTGCAAGAGATCCATCAAAGCACGAATACGGTTCGGATTCAAGGGATGGGTGGGACCAAAATCATAGTGCAATGCACCGGCATCAAATAATAAGCGTGCGCGATGGTGTGACTGAACGGAATGTGTATCGGTCATAACCTTATCTGCTGCCTTTCTTAGCGCTGTGGCGTCCCATCTTCTTTAAGAGATCCACCATAAGAATACTGGATACCTTCTTTGCGCAAACGCACCAGCAAGGGAGACGGATTAATCGTCCCCAGTCGCAACGACGCCACCTTCAGATTCCCCTGCTCGTCAGGAGTCGCCAACACACTATGCACCTGCACATGCATTTCACGCGCCAGGAGCAATGTGTTTGCCAGTGAACGAATATCCCCAGGTGGAAGCAGGACATCCAGTTGCATCCCCGGTTCAGAGCTTCCCATTGCACGGGAAAGTGCCTGTAAAAGATCGCTCCTGGTAATCAAACCTACCAGGACTGCTTGCGTCTCACCTTCAATCAATTCATACTCTACAACCGGTAGACAATTCAGTCCACGCTCCACCAGGATCTGTGCCGCAGCAGAGACACTCGTCGTCGGCGTCACACGTAGAGAGGCATGGTGCATCACTTCAACGATCCGCCTCTCTTGCCAGAGCGCTTGCTCATTCTTTCGACCAGGAGCCGCGGCCGCAGCAATATCGATATCCTGAGTCGATACCATTCCTTCACAGAGCAACAGCGTTGTCAGTACCCCTTCAGGTGATTTCCGATGAAGCTTGCGTGTCACCGGCAGGTGATGGAGATGATACTGACGCAGCAAAGTTATGGCATGAGCCAGAGTGTCATCAGGCTCTACAGCAATTAACCTGGTTGTCATGATATCGCGTACAATCATCGCTTCCTCCCCGTCAAAAACGAGACACAAGCATTCCTATATATGATAGGTGCAGATATTCATATGATATCATATTTACTTTCTGGTGCTCGTAGATAAAACAAGACGCGACAGTCATAGTAGGCAACAGCTACCCGGTGGCACAGCGCTGAGAAATAACCTCTATCAGCTATAGAGCGTATACAGTGTTATAAGCCATTCGGATCACAACAGAAGAGAGCACACATGTCCACACATGTCCACACACGTCCACACAGCGTTATACGCCCGCTAATACACGAAAGTACATACGGACCAGCTAAATGCTAACCTGAGTATATTATCGCCAACAGAGCAAATCGAAGGGATGTTGTATGAGTACCTTAGAGAATGAAGAACCAACGACCCAACGCGCTCCCGTACAGCCGAATACGGGATCAACAGTGCAACCAGATCTGGACAACAATGCACCAGGCTCAACAATAGCAGAGACCGGCACACAACAAAATCCAACAGAGACAAGCCTACAAGACGATGAGCCAACCACGGTCGCTGCGGTCTCTGCGCCATTACAAAAGGATGAAGAGTCAGAGCAAGCTTTATCTGCACCAATAATACAGGCCCCAATATCAAATATAACCCCACCCGCCACCAATCCACAAAATCAACCAACAATTACTATCCAGCCTCCACTCGAGGCGACAACACCATCATCACGGTCAGTCCTTCCTCCTATGGACATTGATGACCTCCTCACCCTCAAAATTGTCAGCGATCCACAGATATCACCGGATGGTCGCTACATCGCTTACACGCTCCTGACAAGCTCAGCCGAAAGCAATACTACCACCAGCGCAATCTGGTTGGTAGATATCAGTGAAGGCAAGACTATCGTGCCCCGCCAATTAAGCTCAGATATGCAACGTGACACACAACCACGTTGGTCGCCTGATGGACAGACGCTCGCCTTTCTTAGTGACCGCACAGGCAAGCCACAGATCTATCTGCTCTCCCTGCTCGGTGGCGAAGCACGCCGTATCAGCAACCTGACGCAAGGGGTCAGCGAGTATAGCTGGCACCCGGCTGGACAGATGCTCCTGGCCCACAGCGACTGGAAGCCTCAGGATGATCAACCCGACCAGCCCGGTACCGCAGCATCCACAACTATCTATACACGCCTGGATGCACGTCATGATGGTAGCGGTGAGCACAATGGACGTCATCAGCAACTCTGGCTCGTACCGTTGACAGGAGAGACACTACGATTGACCTCTGAACCGGTCGATCTCGTACAATCCTGCTGGTCACCGGATGGGCAGGAGGTTGTTTTCAGTGCGAACCGTCGCGCCGATCCAGATCTCAGTGTCAGCATGGCCCTCTGGATCTTAACGCTGGCTACTGGCAAGCTTCGACGTCTCACGCCGGAAGAAGGACTGGCTCAAATGCCTGCCTGGTCACCAGATGGTCAACACATCGCATATCTCTACTCACCCGATCAGACCGAGGCAAGTCACATCACACCCTGGATCGTCAATGCACATGGAGAGAGCACACCCCACCTGGCTGTGCCTGGCGCAGAGGCCTACACCAGTCAGGCCTGGATCATCGATGAACTACGTGATGAATATCTCGCTCGCCCACTATGGTATCCACACAATCAGGCTCTTCTTCTCCCATGCCAACAGCGCGGTCAACTCCACCTGTACCGTCTCGATCTCACGCAACAGAACCTGCAACGTCTCACCAATGGCAATGGTCGCTACATCAGTCCACAGTTGAGCCAGAACGGAAAAATGATCGCTATGGTGCGCGCCGATTGGTTTACACCTGGCGATATCTGGTGTATGGACAGTCAAAGTCTGCAGCCACGCAAGCTCACCAGGATTAACGATCCTATACTGCAAAGCCATCGCCTCACACGCCCGCGCAGAATCAGCTGGCAGAGCTTTGACGGCAGGCAGATTGAAGGCTTCCTCTATCTACCCATTCTGACTACAGGTCAGAAAGCACCATTAGTCCTCGCAATCCATGGTGGCCCCTCACTGGCCTGGGGCGATAGCTACGTACACGAATTCCAGGTATTGACAGGACGAGGGATCGCAGTACTGGCCCCCAATCCACGTGGCAGCGCAGGCTACGGCGAAGATTTTAGCCGTAGCGTCCTGAACGATTGGGGCGGAGCTGACCTCAAAGATCTGCTGACCGGCATCGATTACGTTATCGCAAATGAAACAATTGATCCGCAACGCCTCGGTATCGGTGGGATGAGCTATGGTGGCTATATGACAAACTGGGCCATCAGCCAGGATCAGCGCTTTAAGGCAGCCGTCAGTCGCAACGGTATTAGTTCGATCGAGAGCGCCACGTTGCTCACTGATCAGACAGTCTGGTTTGCCCTCTCTATGGATGAGACCACCAGCCCACAGCAGCGTTCGGCACTCAACTTTGTTGATAAGGTCCAGACGCCACTGCTCTTACTACACGGCGAAAAAGACCTGCGCTGCCCCTTCAGCGAGTCCTATCAGTTCTTCACCGCCTTACGTAAACGAAAAAAGCCTGTCGAACTGGTAAGCTATCTGGGAGCCAGTCACCTGATGGATTGGCCTGGCATCAACGAACCGCAACAGCGCGTTGACCGTCTACGCCGTACAATCCAATGGTTTGAACGCTTTCTTGTCCACGGGATTAGTTCACGGGATTAACCATTAAGATCCATCAACGAATAGGAGGAGAGAGGTTGCACAACGTCTATTTCAAGATAGACGCTGCGTAGCCTCTCTCCTCTTGCTCAGCAAAATTTATGCTATAGCTATAGATAGACTAAGCTTTGATCATCTGCACCATATAATAAACTGACGAGATTACCAGGCAGATACAGTAGATGCCGGTTATGATACGTGAAACCTTATTGGTACCTGCAACATACCGTGGCCGCAGGCTAAAAAGCGCCAACCGACCAGTAATCAAGAGCACCCCAAGCAGTAGAAGAACGCTAATCACCTTCACCAAAGTGCTCCCATTGAAGGCCGCGAAGATCACAACGATACCACCAAAGGCAAGAATAGCACCCAGGATATCGCCAGCAGCGATCGCCATAAACAAACCCTCATCGTAGGAACGAGCCAGCAACATCGGCGTGGTGCGCAGCATAAGGTAAAGACCACCAATGTATGCAACAATACTGAGTAAGACCCAGACTATATTTGACATGATATCTTATCTACCTCGTATGTATAGTAATGGGCAACGAACGACCTATACTTAATGACCCGTATCACTGCCTATATAGCGAGGCTTCACCAACAGTAATAGGGCAGAGTCATCGAAAGACCTCGATCCCCAGTCTATTGTATGCTGTCCAGGGTTAATTGTACAGAACAATCACCAATTAGTATAGAAGGCAAAACAACGCTACGTAGCACTCCCGAGCAAGCAAAGGGGTGGATAATTTATTATAGATATGCTACATTGGCTGAAAACATCATACGGAACAGGAAATAGGTAATGGCAGAACTGACCTGGCAAGGGAAAGCGGTGCCCACTAGTGACGATAGCGGCCTCCAGCATAGACTCGTTGATCAACAAAGCTATCCGCTCTCTCCTCCTCAGTCACAACCACTTACAATAGACACACTCGTAGTATCTTCAAAGCAAAAAGATACCGGCAGCCAATGGCAGAACCGCCTGATTCAGGCCGACCGTATACAAGCCTTACGCACACTCATCCCAGAGTTCGCAGGACAGGTCAACGTAATCTACATCGATCCTCCCTTTATGACAGGGCGCACCTTTAATAACGGGTCACAGCTCGCAGCCACAACGCGTATCTCCTATCACGATATCTGGAACAATAGTCTGGATACGTATCTACAATGGCTCTATGAAACCTTCTATTATCTCTATTACTTGCTCGATACAAATGGCAGTCTCTATGTACATCTCGATTGGCGTGCCGCGCACTATGCAAAGTTACTCCTCGATGAGATCTTCTCAGGACCAACTGCCATACGTGGAGCTGGTTTTAAAAACGAAATTATCTGGCATTATCAGTCCGGCGGTCGTGCCAGGAAAACTTTCGCCCGCAAACACGACACCATCCTGCTCTACACCAAGTCAGCCCAATACAACTTTCATAGCGAACGCGTCAGTACACGCCGGGGTGCAGACAGGCGCAACCATATGCGCCGCAACGTCGACGATAACGGCCAGACATCCTGGACGATACGCTCCAATGGTCACATCTACACATATACGGAAGACTCCACTATGTCACTAGCCGATGTCTGGAGCGATATCAGCCATCTCCATCAACGCAATCCTGAACGGACAGGCTACGCAACACAGAAGCCCGAAGCACTGCTCGAACGGATCTTGCTCGCCTCCTCCGAAGAGGGTGACCTTGTCCTGGACTGTTTTTGCGGTAGCGGTGTTACACCAGTGGTGGCAGAACGACTAAAACGTCGCTGGCTCGCCATCGACCAGAACGAAATGGCGATAGCGGTCACCAGCCAACGCCTCCTCAAAGGTACACGTTTGTATCCTTTTGTTATACAGTACGTAACAACTATAGAATAGATGCAGAGGTCTAGCTAATAGTGCCACACACTATACACAAGTCATACCCTGAGTAGGACTGGGAAGGTGGGTATTTGCATGTTTCACACGGTTTTGGGTACAATAAGCTTCGGACATAATCTAGATCTGAGGATCTAATATCCG
>Ga0102924_1004048_pt1 | contig 15003 bp, 14 predicted proteins | sample PaiPotPPM11metaG_FD_80116 | JGI IMG/M metagenome (GOLD analysis project Ga0102924, IMG submission 80116) | Iron sulfur acid spring bacterial and archeal communities from Banff, Canada, to study Microbial Dark Matter (Phase II) - Paint Pots PPM... ... | reverse complement strand
TGCGCTAAGGTAAGGGGGTCCGTCACGCTTGTGGCGGACGGTCGGTTCCGGGACGTAGCGCAGCTTGGCAGCGCACTTGACTGGGGGTCAAGGGGTCGCGGGTTCAAATCCCGCCGTCCCGACGGATTTTCCGCAGGTCAGGGCCTTGTTCTCGGTTGTGAGAGCAGGCCCTTTTGCCTGTCCGGGGAGCCGATCTCTCACAATTTCTCACAGGTTCTAGGCGATCTTGTGGAGCTGGGCGAGCGCGCGGGTTCCTTCCTTCAGGTCTTCATCGCTCGCGTGGACGTAGGTCTTCATGGTGAAGGCCGAGTCGTAGTGCCCGGCCCACCGGCTGATGATCGAGATCGGCACGCCGGCCTTCTCCATCAGGCTTAGGGTCGTGTGCCTTGAGTCGTGCAGCCTGATCTTGCGGAGGCCAGCGCCCTTGAGCAGGCGGGCGAACTCGTCGGAGTACCACTCCGGATGGACAGGCACGCCCAACTCGTCGGTGACGATGTACTGGTCGCCTGGGGTATACCAGTCCAGGTCTGCCAGTCCTTGCTCGTAGGCGAGTCCGGCATCCTCGCTTTCCCTGGTTGCTTGCTTGCGCAGCTCGGTAAGTGCGGCGACGAGCGCGTCATCGAGCGGCAGCGTGCGCTTGCCGTTGTGGCTCTTAGGCAGTTCGACGTGGACCTTGCAGTCCACGAGGACCCTGGCCTGATTGACCGTGAGGGTCATGGCCTTCAGGTCGATGTCTGACCAGCGCAGGCCGAGCACCTCGCCACGGCGCAGGCCGTAGAGGCTGAGTCGCCAGGCTGCGTGCAGCCGGTCCTCGGTCGCGGACTTGAGGAACATGCGGACCTCGTCCTTTGACCAGATGTCACGCTCGGTTGGGGTGTACTCGGGCGGCTTGACCAGCTTGACGACGTTGCGGACGAGCCTGCCTTCATCGACGGCCATCTCGAATGCCGCCTTGAGCCTGCCGAGCGTGAGCCGTACCGAGCGGGCACCGAGACCGGTACCGGGCTTGCCTGCCCGCTTGCGGCCGGAGGTCAGCATCCAGTCGACAAGCTGCTCGATGTCGGGCTTGGTGATGCTCTGCAACGGGCGGTCTCCGAGCCGTTCGCGGACGGGCTTGAACGCATGGCCGTAGTTCGACTTCGTGGACGCGCGTCGGTCACGGGTAGCGCCGACCAGGTACTCATCGAGGTAATCGCTCACCGTGATCTTGGACGGCTTGACGTAGGTGCCTTCCGACTGCTGGTGGCGGATGCGGGACAGCTCGGCCCTGGCCTCCTTGAGCTTGTCGTAGGTACGGGTGAGTTGCTGGCGCTTGCCGTTCTCGTCCTGACCGATGTCCACGACGAGCCGGTATCTCACCGTCCCGTCTTTCAGCGAGATCTTGCGGATGGGCTCCTTCATCGTGTCGGTCTCCCTTCGTCGCACCGAGCCGTCCGGCTCGGCATCTTGCATCGAACTTCAATGCACGATCCAGTGTGGCGGGCGGTGCATCGTAAATCAAGGCACTTGATCGGGCGTGAGAACCGAGCGCTACTGTGCTGCTCATCGCAGACTCGGATTCGGGTGAGCTTGGGGTGACGTCGCCGATGGACAGCGCGGGCCAGTCGGCCAATTCCGACGACGCCTCGTTGCTGGCGCTGTTCGACGTGCTGGGTCGACGCTGGGCACTCAGGATCTTGTGGGAGCTGGGCCGGGGCGGAGCGACCTATCGTGACCTGGCCGCGCGGGTTCCTGAGATGTCGACAAGCACACTGACTCAGCGGTTGCGGGACCTGCGCGACGTCCGGCTCGTGGACCACGAGCGCGGTGCTGGATACGTACTGACGCCTCTCGGGGCCGAACTGCTCACGCTGCTGGCTCCACTGGGCGAATGGTCGGAGCGGGCTGGTTTCGCTGCTGCCTCTCCCCCGGTCTGACGGCATGGCGACTCGTGCGTCGGTCACAGGATCGGGGTGCCTTCGTCTGTTGGGACGATGCCCAGGACTCGGAGGAGATCGGTGGTGGGCACGCGGTAGGAACTACCGACGTGGAGCACGCGGCACGGGAACTCACGTCGCCGGGCGAGTTCGTATCCCGTGGAGCGTCCGAGGCCGAGCGCACGCGCTGCCGTGCCTATGTCGACGGTGACGGGCAGCGCAAGCAGTTCGGCCCTCGTCATGCCGTGCCGTGTTCGGCTCTCGTCGCAGGCCTGCATACTCACCTCCTCGAGTCGCAACGGGCCTGGGTCGTGGCGGTCTCCTCTCGGTCGTCGTGGTGCTTTCGTCATGGTCGTCCGGCGTCCGGTTCGGGCCGGGCGGCATGCTGGAGCCGCTCGGCGGCCAGGGCGGCGAAGGCGGGGTTGAGGTCGATGCCGGTGAATCGGCGGCCGAGCTGGAGCGCGGCCAGGCCGGTAGTGCCCGTGCCGCAGAACGGGTCGAGCACCGTGCCGCCAGGCGGGCATCCGGCAGCGATGCACCTCAGCGGGATGTCGATGGGGAAGGCGGCGAAGTGCGGGCCCCGGTAGGGCCGCGTCGGGATGGACCAGACGTCGCCTGGGTTGCGGCCATTGGGATGCCCGGTACGGGCGCGGCCGTCGCCGTACCGCTGTGCAGCCATGACCTGCCGGGCGCTCGGGCCGTACTTGTGCGGGCGGGTGCTGGCTCCTGCTGGGTTGCGGGGCGGCCGCCGCGAGCCTTCCCCGCGCGGTCGCGGGATGCTGGCATGAGGGACGCGGATGGGGTCGAGGTCGAACCAGTAGGCGGGCTGCTTGACGAGCAGGAAGATCAGTTCGTGGCGGCAGTTGAGTCGGTCACGGACGGACTCGGGCATGGCATTGGGCTTGTGCCAGACGATCGCGTTGCGCAGGATCCAGCCGTCATCCTGGAGCGCGAGCGCCACGCGCCAGGGCATACCGAGCAGGTTCTTCGCCGAGATGCCGACTGCTCTGCGGGTGGCCAGGTGCTGGCCGAGGTAGGCGTGCTTGCCGCGTGCCTGGCCGCCGCCCGCCGCATAGGAGTCGCCGAGGTTGAGCCAGCAAGTGCCCTGCTGAGCGAGCACTCGGCGCGCCTCAGCGAACACCGCGCGGAGGGTATCGACGTAGGCGGCTGGGTCGGCCTCGTGGCCGTACTGGCCAGGTACGCCGTAGTCGCGCTTGGCCCAGTACGGCGGGCTTGTCACGATGCAGTCGGCCGACCCATCGGGCATCGCGGCGAGCAGGCGGCGAGTGTCTCCTACATAGATGGCGGCGCTGCTGTCAGTCCAGAATGGCAGTGATGTCATCGCGGCTCCGCTGACCGATGGGCGTGGCGGAACGCGATCGTGGCGCCTGGGGTGTGGATGTCCTTCATGGTGATCACTCCTTCGCTGGTTACTTTCTGTGGCTGGCCGACGGTTGTCTCACCCGGCGCATCGAGGCGTTTATGCGTGCAGACGCGCGCGAAGGGCTGAGACGAGACAGCTCGTGAGACGATCACAGAGCGTCACCGCCGTCCGGTGTGGCGGCGCGCCAGTGACCCCGGCTGACCTGGATCGCCCGGCCGGTTCGGGCATGCTCGGCCAGGTGCCGGTAGAGGGTGGCCCGGCTCATGCCGGTGGCCGCCATCAGGTCGGCGATCGAGCTGCCTTTGTCGGGCGCTAGCGAGAGCGCGGCCCACAGGATTGCCTCGGGCGCGTCCCGGCTCGGTTCTGGGCTGTCGGCGGCGCCGGCATCTTGCCTTGGCTCGGCATCGTCAGCGGACTCATCTGGGAGCACCTGGGCGCGCGCGGTGATGGCGGCTAGCGAGGGCCCATCGAGCGGTGGCCGCAGGCTGGCGTGCTGGGTGGCGGTGGCGGTCACCGTCTCGTCTGTGATCAGGTACGCGCGAGCCCGCCTAGGCACGTCGTGCTCGGGCGCGGAGATCAGGAACTTGCCCGGCGCGTTTAGCTTGTCCGCGTGCCATCCCGCCGACAGCATGCCCTGGCCGAGGATCAGATCCACGTCCTTGCGCTCCCGGACCCGGAACGAGAGCCGTACGTCCATCTGTGACCGGACGGCGCCCTGACCCATGGCCTTCTGCGTGGGTCGCTGAGTCGCTGCGATCAGCGTGACCGCAACAGCGCGGCCGCGACGGGCGATGGAATCGGAGTAGGCGGTGGCGTCGGCCGCGTCGTCGGCCAGCTCCGCGTACTCATCGATGATGATGACCAGCGCGGGGAGATCCGGCGACGGTACCCAGACGCGCTGTCCGGTGGCAGTCAGCTGCGCTGCGCGTGCCTCCAGGATCGTGACCGCGTCGCGCAGCAGCATGCGCGCCTGAGCCGGCGTGGTGGCGAGCCGGTCGATGCACGAGGCCCACGGCTGCAACTCCATGCCTCGCTTGAGGTCGATGGCCCAGATGACCACGTCACGGCAGGCGGACAAGTTGCCCATCAGGACGTTGATGCCGCCGCTCTTTCCTGATCCCGCGATGCCGCCGATGAGCGCGTGGCGGCGGAGCAGGAGCACCCGCGCGGGCGCTGCGTCCTCGAATGGGCCGAGGTCGATCGGCTCGGCGATGGACGCGACCGAGGGACCGGGCCATGGGATCGCGTCGGCATGCGGGTCCATCTCCAGCACGCGCAGCTCGAACCGGTGAGCCAGGTTGTCCGGGGTGGGATAGACGCGAGCAGCGCCTCGCACAGTGCCAAGCGCGGATTCGATGGCGGGCAGCTTGGCCAGCACATCGGCGATGGTCTGGCCGCGGGCCAGGCCGAAGCGGGCTCGCCATCCCCAGACGTCCACGATCGCGGACATCACCCTTGATCCGGCCAGTCCGACCGACTGGGCGATCTCGGGCCAGGCTTCCAGCCTGCGTTCTACTCGGACGCGGGCTCGGCGCCGATGGCTGGTCCACCACGGGACCGCGAGTACGAACGTGCCGACGAGCATGATCTCGGGAAGCGGCGGGCGCAGTGGCCCGGCCGCAGTGGCGGCGGTGAGCCATCCGCCGTTGGACCCTATGACGGTGGCGGCGTACAGACGCTCCGCGAGCGAGTTCAGGCCAAGGCGTCGGCCGAAGGTGGCCAGCCCGGCCGCTGTGGGTGTGGTGATAGCGAGTATGACGCCGGGCCAAATGGGATGTGTGACATGTAGTACGGCGGCCATGACCACGGTCGCTGCCGCGAGCACCAGCGGCGCGAGTTCGGAGCGGTAGCGCCAGGCCCAGCGGAATATCACGATGACGGCAGTCTCGGGGAACTCGTCGCTGCCGCTCAGCACCATCATGGGCTGGACCCCGTAGCGGCTCAGCTTGCGCGCCTGCCGGCGTATCTGTCGGGGGCGCGTCATGCGCGCTCCTGACGGCCGGTGTCGTGCCCCTGGGCGCGCAGCTCGTCGCGCAGGTAGCTGAGCGGGTCGGGCTCACTGTCGTGGTAGGCAGCGATCGTGGCCAGTGCGGCGGCGGCCAGGTTGGCTCGGTCCAGGCGGGTTCCGGCGAGCTCGGCGCGCAGGCGGGTTACCTCGGCGGCCAGAGCCGGAGTGTCAGCGAATGCGGTTGCGAGGTACCGCCAAATATCGGCGGGGAGTTGCTCGGCGTATCCCTCGGTGAGATGCCGGGCGATGCGATTTCTGGTTGTGACCTCCTGAAGGTCGTTAGTGCTGCGGTTATGGGAGATGTCGGGCACGGGCATCACTCCTTCGGGTTGTCGGCTAAGGTCGTGAGCCGCCGAGCCATTGGACGACGACTGTTATGGCATTGCGGATTTCCGGGGCTGCGGTCGTGGCGGCGAGAAGAAAGCCGAAGATCAGGCACAAGATGGCCTGCCATACCTTCAGTCCCATGTAGCGGTAGGCGACGAATACGCCCAGGCCGAGAATCGCGACCAGGGGAATCGAGATAGTCACGGCTACCCTCGCCTTCCTCGCGGTGCCCGGCCAGGTCGGCGTCGGCTGGAGCGTACTGGCCTGCTGTACCGCGGAGCCTTACGCCGCTGCCAGCGGGTACGGGCACGACATTTTCGGCAGTGGCGCATTCCGTGCTCGACGAGCGCGCCGCACGGGCACCTATCGCCATCGGCGAGATTGAGAGTTAAAAGTCTCAACGGCTACCTCCGTATCTCGGCGCGAGCGCCGGTCCGTGCTGTGATGGTCGGAATGAGCCCCGGTAACCCACCTGGCGACGATCGCCGAGAGGGTGCGTGGTTCATCGGCGAGACTCTTGCGGCGCTCATCGCCATGAATGCCGATGATCACCATGAGGAGTGCGGCGAGCATGACAGCGGCGAGGATCGCAACGACGATCAGAATGGGGGCGATGGCGTTCATAGCGATCACTCGCCTTCGCCAGGCGATGTACGGATACTTCGGACGGCTAATGCGGGATATGTCGTCATGACAGAAAGGATGCGACGGAGAGTGCGGACGCGGTCACTGCACAACTGGACGCATCGAAGACGTCCCGACTAGGGTGATCTCGTCCTTGGACGTCCCGCAGACCCGGTCGGATGGATGGCGAACGAGAGGTTGCGCGCCGCGCTGCTTGAGCGCGGGCTCACGCCCACGGCGCTAGGCGATCATCTCGGCGTTGACCACAAGACCGTCGAGCGCTGGATAGCCGGCCGGACTCCCTACCGCCGCCACCGTTACGCCGTCGCGGCCAAACTCGGCGTCGATGAGGTCTACCTGTGGCCCGACGCGCTATCCCGTGAGCAAGTGGCCGCAGCTTCCGACGAAGAACTGCTGGCCATCTACCCACACCGCTCCGACGTGCCCCGCGACGCCTGGCAGCAATTGTTCCGGGCCGCCGAACGCGACATCGGCGTGCTGGTGTTCTCCGGGCTGTGGCTGCCCGAGGATGCTGGACTCCTGCGGATGCTCGTGGACAAGGCCAAGGCAGGTGTCCGCGTGCGCGTCCTGCTCGGTGATCCGGAAAGCGATGAGGTCGCCGCCCGGGGCGCAGACGAAGGACTCGACGACGCCATGTCCGCCCGGATCCGCAACGCCTACGTTCTGTACCGGCCACTTCGCGCTGTCGAGAAGGCGGAGTTCCGGTTCCACCGGACCGTCCTGTACAACTCGATCTACCGAAGCGACGACCAGCTCCTGGTCAACACCCACGTCTACGGACTTCCCGCCTCGCACGCCCCCGTCTGGCACCTGCGCAAGGTCGCCGGCGGCGAGATCGCGGGCACATACATCGAGAGCTTCGAGCGCGTATGGGAAACCGCCGTACCGGCCCAAGGGAGCCAGTAGTGCCGCGCAGGATCGACTACCACCACTCGCCCGACGCGCCCCCAGCCAACAGCATCGTCCCTTCAGCCAACGTCGTGGTCACCAACGATGCAGGCGAGGTCATCTTGATCCGGCGATCGGACAACGACAACTGGGCGCTACCGGGCGGCGCCGTGGATCTCGGCGAATCGCTCCCCCATGCCGCCATCCGCGAGACAAAGGAAGAGTCGGGCATCGACTGCGAGATCACCGGCATCTCCGGGATCTACACCGACCCTCAGCACGTCATCCTCTACACCAGCAACGGAGAAGTCCGCCAAGAGTTCTCAATCGTCCTGACAGCCCACGCGACAGGCGGCGAACCTACGCCCAGCTCGGAGTCTTCCGAAGTCCGCTGGGTTGCCCTGGATGACCTCGCGGGCTATCAGATGGACCAGTCCATGCGCCTGCGTGTCCGGCACTACCTGGAGCACCGCGACCGCCCCTACGTCGGATAAACCGTTCGAGGTCCCGGTCCTAGGCTGCCCGCAGTAAGCCAGGCTCAGCCTCGGAGTCGGCGAGGCGCCGGGCGACCCGGCGGACCGCCGCGGTGAGCAGGGGTGCCGATCGTGTGATGGCCCGGCTGACCGGGTCATCGGGGACGTAACGGGAGTGGATGTCGGCTAGGCGCTGCTCAACGGGCAGGTACTGGCCGTCCGGTCCGGTCACCATGTCGCAGTAGATCAGCGCGTCGGCCAGGTCGCCCCGCGCGGGCGCGAACTCACGGGCCAGCGCGTCGGCCATGCCGCGCTCCTCCGCCTCGATAATGGCCAGCGAGTGATGGGCGACGAGTCGGCAGAGCGTGTCGTCGACTCCCATCGTGTCGCGCAGGTAGCGGGCGCCGTCGAGCGGGTGGAAGCCGGTGTCGTGGACGTCGGGTCCGTAGCCGATGTCGTGCAGCCAGGCAGCAGCGGTCACTATGGGGGTATCTGTGCCCAGGATTGGGGCGAGGCTGCGGGCCTGAGCTGCGACGCCCTGTGTATGGGCCCAGCGACGGGGCAGTGGCGCTTGCAGGATCGTGCGGGCGGTGTCCTCTGCCCAGTCGTCTAGGTTCATGGTCCCCGACAGTACGACCCGAAAGCGGGACGCTCACGGACGCTGACGGATCATCTCGGGACGTCCTAGTCGCTGCTGCCCGCTGCCTGGGCGGAGCTAGTGTCGCTGTCCTTCCGCTGCTCGCGCCAGCGCTGTGGCTATCGTCGCCGCGAACTCGCCGGGGTCGATTCCTGGCGTCCTCGGGGTCGGCCAGCTGAGGCGGCACTCCCAGCGGATCGTGTCATCATCGCTGAGCCGTGCCCGGCCACGTTCGCTCCGCGTTGGGTTTGTGACGACGATCTCGGCGCGATAGAGACCTCGAGCACTACGGGTGCACCTGTTCTCTACCCGTCGGACGCGCATTCCGCATCGCCGAAATGCCCGGTCTGCGCCTGCGCCCAGCAGGTGACCCCGCCATCGCCATGTGACTGTCTGCCGACGATCGCCGCTGGCGTCCAGGACGTCCAGCACCATGCCCATGAGCTGGGCCATGCCCAGCCTGCTGCTCCTGAATGGGCGGTATTCCCAGCTAACGTGACCATGATTGCTGATGATGATCTCGGAGAATGCATTCGGAGCGTTGGTGACGTAGAGGTAATGGCAACTCCCCGATGTCAGGTCAAGGACATCAAGGTCATGGGCATTTAGCTCGTCTGCCACGGCATAGCTCGCTAGCCCAGCATCTGCCTGTCCGTCATCCAGCCGCTGCATGGTCCCAAGCCCGTCCGACGTTCCAGGGTCGAGTCCTGACATCGCCTCTCCTTCCACCGGCCAGACAGCGCAGCGGTGATCACTAGCCAGGGCTCCGCGCTTGGCATCGCTGATCAGCCGTCGCACTTGCTGTCCTCCGCGTTCACCAGCCGCCCTCCGGTTCACGAAGGCAGCCAGTACAGCCTGCCGAGGACCAGGGAACTTCTGAACCGCGCCAAGGGACGACTAGGGACGTCTTGTGTTAGCGTCGGGATGCCCTCGTACCCCGGGAGGCAACGGACTTGAACGAGATCCTTCGTCGTGCCCTGCTCCAAGCGCAGCTGAGCGAAGACGACGTTGCCGCGCGCCTAGCCGTCGACCCCAAGACCGTCCGACGCTGGACCGAAGGCCGCATACCGTACCGACGCCACCGTTGGGAGCTAGCCCATCTGCTCGGCCGCGACGAAGTCGAGCTATGGCCTCAGGCCAGCCCCTTCCGGCCGCGCCCTCGGGAGTTGCTGGCCGTCTACCCACACCGCGCCAAGGTACCCGTGGAGGTATGGCTCACGCTGTTCAGATCAGCAGTACAGGAGATCGATGTTCTTGCGGACGGTGGGGATTTGCTAGACGAGCAAGCTGTCATTATGGACGTCTTGGGCGACCGGCTACGGGCGGGAGTGAAGGTTCGGATCTGTGTGAGCGCCCCAGAAGGACCAGCTCTCGCCAACCGCTCGGCCGAGGCATTGGCCAAGTATGTAGCACTGCGCGGACTCGGCACCGCGGAGATCCGACTACATGAGCTCGTCGTGGCCAACGCCGTCTACCGTGCCGATGACCAGATGCTTGTCGCCCAATACATTTACGGCGTCCCTGCCGAGCAGACTCCCGTCCTCCATCTGCGTCGGGTCAACGGCGGGGAAATGATGGCTGTCTATGCTGATAGCTTCGAGTTGGTCTGGGCGAGCGCTCAGCGTACGGCTTGATGCCAACTCTTGGACCGATTGGCGATAGTCAAGTGCGAACAGTCGATCCGCGAGACTCATCTCGCTCACTCGGAAGCGCCGACCACGCCTGACCCGAGATGGAAGCTGCTTGCCCGAGCTCCGGAACGGGCACCTAGCTCATCGGAGAGGGCAGGAGACCGCTCCATCGCATCCCCAATCGGACGTTCAGCCACCTTTGCCGTATGGCTCCAGGATTAGGCGAGCCCAACGACTACCCTATGGAGTCAAGAGATCACATGTTGCATGCGGGGTGTCATCTACCTCGCGCCAGAAGTCATGATGTCTGCCTTAGACGGGGTTGGCCTGGTGTGTCGCGTGCGATTGTGACTAGCGTCCGCTATAGTTCCGAACGATCCAGCAGGCGCGGGGAGAATCCTTTACCACTGTTGGCAGCCATCGTGGCTACTGCAACGACGCCACTGGTCCTTACGGTGGTTAGAGTATACTTTTATTGCCAGACCGGGAGCATTCGACGTCTACAATTATCGCAGATGACCGTGGAGCACTGTGGGGGAAGTGGGATCTTCATATCCATACGCCCTGCTCTATCCGCCAGCAGTACGGCGGAAACACTAGTGATGCGTGGGAGCGCTACCTCAAGGATTTGGAAGCTCTGCCGCCAGAGTTCACTGTCCTAGGCATAAACGATTACTGGTTCCTCGACGGATACAAGAGAGTCATTGCCGCGCGGCAAAGCGGGCGCTTGTCAAACATAGAGGCAGTATTCCCAGTCCTGGAACTGCGCCTTGAACAATTCGGCGGGACCGAAGGTCGCCTTAGCCGAGCCAATCTCCATGTGATCTTCGATCCAGATCTCGATGCAGATGTAATCCAGCAGCAATTTATATCAGCCATGACATCGAAGTTTTCGTTGTCACCCGAGGCTTCTGGCAGAGAATGGAGTGGCGTTATTACGCGACAGGCGCTGAGAGATCTTGGTGCCTCCATTAAGGCAAGTATGCCACAAGAACTGCGGTCTACTCTGGGCTCGGACACCAAAGCTGGCTTCGACAATCTCGTCGTTTCCATGGATGCCGTCAGGCAGGCACTCGATACTTCATACTTCCGGAATCGCGCAATCTTGGCCTTGGGCAAGACCGAGTGGGCGTGCATCAAGTGGCAACAAGGGATAATTGCCTCCAAAAAGAGTTTGGTCAATACAGCGAAGCTTCTATTCACGGCTTTCGATGATTTTTCAAAGTGGGCTGAGGAACGAGAGAAGCTAAAGCGGTCCAACGTCAATAGCCGCCTGCTCGACTGCAGTGACGCACATACGTGGTCAAGTGAATCGCAGAAAGACCGGATAGGAAACTGTGCTACGTGGATTCGGGCCGCGCCTACCTTCGGCGGCCTTCTTCACGCCCTATCTGAATTTGACGCGCGTGTTTATGTTGGAGTCGAACCACCCGATTTGACAAGGAGCCACATCTCCCCAGAGAAGATCGTTGAGTCGGTCGTTATACAAGCAAAGCCCACGAAGTCTGGAAGGCTATTTAATTATGAGCTGGCGCTCAACCCAGGCTTGGTAGCAGTCATCGGCAACAAGGGTCAGGGTAAATCGGCCTTGCTCGACTGTGTAGCTCGCGGCGGAAATTCCTCGCGAACTAAAGATTTCGCTTTCCTGAACCCTCAGAGGTTCCTGCACCCCAGAACGGGTAACGGCGACGACTACGAAATAGAACTTAGATGGCTGAACGAGCGTCGACAAGTGGTCGGCCTTTCCGAGGCTTACCAGCCGGGAAATCTTGAGGCTGTTGAATATCTTCCGCAGACCCTGATTGAACGTATTTGCAGTAGCGATCCGACCTCAGATCACCGCACCGCATTTGAAGATGAGCTTAAGAGAGTCATCTTCTGCCATATACCACAAGCCGAACGAGAGGGCCAGCCAGACCTCGACAGCTTGCTAAAGCTGCGAATAAAATCAACTACAGTAGCGATAAGGGCAATCCGCGAGGAAATTTACAATGATGCTTCGGGGCTAGTTGACCTCGAGAAGCGAAGCCGAGATCTGGTGCCTGCAGACATTCGGTCTAGGCTTGAGGCTCTATATAAGACGCGAGATCTTGTCCAGGGTGAGCTCGAAGCGGCTTCAGCCGCACTATCAGACGCAAGCAGCTCGACGGATGCATTGAATCCGGCGCTTATAGCCGACCGCGATCGCATGATTAAGCTCGACGAACAACTTGCCGAGGCACAAGCTCTTAATCAGCTCGACACCCAATCGATGGCTGAAGTTAACCGGCGCACTAGTGAGCTCGACTCACTAGTAGCCGAAATAGAGGGTATCAGAACGCAGATCCTAGCTCTAGATGCTCGCCTCGCAGGAATTCTTCAAGCCGACGAGACCGTCGGAAGAGCCGGACCGTTTGTAGAAATTCGTTTTGATGAGTCTAGCATTGACGCTGAGCGGCGTTCTCAAGTCGATGACCTGGCTCGACGAAGAGCAGCGATCGCTGGCCGTGAATCCATCATCAGCGCGATTATGGCGGAGCGCGATGAGATCGCCAATCGCCTGGCCGTTGCCGACGCTGAGCGCGAGAGCCACCGTCGGAGCATGGAGCAGCTAGCAAAACGCTTGGAACAGATCAACGGGCAGCGAGACCAGCCCGATACTATTCAAGGGCTGGAATACACCCTGCGTGTCGCAGAAAGCACTCCCACTGAGCTGCGGCAAGCTCACCTGAGCCTGCTCACTTCGTGTAGAAAAATTTATGCGCTCCTTGATGACCAGGTTTGCGAAGCGAGGCAACTCTATCAACCAGCGGCAGACTTTATTGCGAATGAACCTCTAGCGAGCCAGGCCGCGATACAGTTTAAGGCAGATCTGACCGTAACCGATTCTTGGGAATCTCTCGCAAGCTCTCTTGACGGGCGGCGCACCGCTGAATTGCTCAGCTTCCTCGAAGTCCAGCGGGAGGCCGTTAAGACCGACTCGGTTGAAGATGTCGTTCGGTTCGTGGATGACGTACTTAGTCGACTGGCACGGGAACGCGGCGGCGTTGATGAGAAGACCAGACCTCTTAGGGCTGCTTTCCGATCGAACGCTGACATAGCTCAATGGATCAGTGATCTACTCTCGCTTAGGTGGCTAGACTCGCGCATCAGTCTCACCGACAACGGGATGTCGTTGGTTCAGTTGTCGCCCGGACAGCGTGGGCTGATACTCCTACTATTCTATCTATTGGTTGATCGGTCCGACAGTCCACTTCTTATCGATCAGCCCGAGGAGAATCTGGACAACGATGCGGTTCGACGGCTTCTAGTTCCTGCTCTCAAGAGAGCTCGATCGCGGCGACAGATTATTATCGTCACTCATAACGCCAATCTTGCTGTCGTTGGCGATGCGGACCAGATCGTTGTATGTGCGCGAGAGGGTGATGCCTTCAGCGTGCGGTCAGGCTCGCTTGCGGGCCACGAGACGGGAGAGAATACGATTAACGTTCTGGAAGGCAGTCGAGACGCGTTCCAGAATCGTAAAGAGAAGTACGAGGTCGTTGTGCGATCCAGCTCAGCATAATTATGCGGCCAGTTAGCTGTCGACAACGGCATGCGGCCAGGCTACCTTCCCGAGGGCCGCGCTGGATATCTCACCTGCCCGGCCAACGCTGCTGGCAGCGATGGCGCGCGAGCGCGCCGTGCCGACCCACGACTCGCCGACTAACAGAGCGAACCTCGGCGGGCCTGCCGAATCACACCAGCCCGCCGGGCAAACAGCTCTACAACTGAAACGCTCAGGCCACAGAAGCGGTGAGCGACAGCAAGAAGGCTTAGGTCAGCTATCCTTGGCAAGGGTCACGAACGCTGACGGTGCGGCGATGACGCGGACGACTCGTCTCCAGAGCCCGAGTGTCAGCGGATCAGGGTACGGTTGTTTTCTGGCTCTCCGCGCAGGGCCAAGATCCCGAGCCGGACTTTCTTCCGCCGACACCACCTCTATGGAGAGGCTAGTGGATCATCACGCCGATCTGCTACTGACATCTGACGCGCCGAGCCGATACCGCGAGACCCTAACCGCGTTCGTAGCGCCTGTCGCCAACGAGGCCGATGCGGTCGCGAAGGATCCAGTTGTGCTGCAAGTTGCGGAAGCCATTTATGAGACTTTCGGGGATATCGGGGTGGACGGCGGTTTGACCCGGGGCCAGCTCGCGGCAGCGTGCCGGGAGTCAGTTCCGACAGAGGCATTCGAGAGCAGGTTCGACCTTTTTGTCTCGATGGGCCTGCTTCGCCGGAATGTCGAGAAGTCGCATCAGATGCGTTACGTGCTCAATCCGGTGAGTGTTGCTGCGCTGCTCGTATATGCGCGGCTTCGCGCGGTCGGTGGCGTCGAGGAGATCATGGCGCTCCTGGACCGCACTAGGCAGGAACTGATGTCCGGAGAGATCACCCGCGAAACACTGACCGAGCGCCTCACCAGGGCCAGGCGGGGACTTTCGATTTACGCTGGGCATCTGCAGCACCTCGTCCGCGCCCGTCCCTGGGACGAACTGGTGGCTGAGCGTACTCAGCACCGCTCTGCGGACGCGCTCCTGACGGAGGCCAAGGAGCTTGTCGTCGCGATGAGCAGCCGGTTCCCCGACCTTGTCGGCCTGGGTGCGCGTGTCGTTAATGAGGCCCTGAGATATTCGGCCGCCGTGAACGACTTCTGCGACCGACTGCTGGAGCAGGCCAGCGCGCGGCGAGACTTCTCGATGCTGATGCCCGAGCAGTACCTGAGCGCAGCACTGAACTGCGGGATGGACGAGCTGGCTGTGCCATTCGCGCGGACTGTGTTCGACCCGCCGAGCATGGTGCTGACAGCCGAGCAGGTAGTGGCCACCGTCGAGGAGTACAGGCCCCGTCCTGTCCGGCGGCGGCCGCCAAGGCCGCCAGACCTGCCGACCGGGAGTGACCCGGTCGAGGATGTGCGATGCCGCGCGAAAGCCGAACGCGAGCGGATTGGGGCGCTGGCGGAACTACATCTGCAAGGCGGCAGTGAAGCCGAGCTGACCAGCAGGATCCGCAGTGCGGGATGGCGCGGGGCCGCCCGGATAGTCGCCGACGCGCTAGCTGCGCACGCCAATCCGGATG
>Ga0102924_1004047_pt1 | contig 15010 bp, 12 predicted proteins | sample PaiPotPPM11metaG_FD_80116 | JGI IMG/M metagenome (GOLD analysis project Ga0102924, IMG submission 80116) | Iron sulfur acid spring bacterial and archeal communities from Banff, Canada, to study Microbial Dark Matter (Phase II) - Paint Pots PPM... ... | reverse complement strand
GGTTGTAGATGCTGGCTCCTTTTACCTCTTGCGGCTGGATGCCAGGCGACATCTTCACGTGGAGATAACGAAAACTGGAGGCAGGAAGTTTCAGCAGCGAATTCGAACCTAGTTGTTCCTTTGTGAAGTCGTAGAGCGTTGAAGGGCCAAGCTCGACTTCATTAGCTTTGCCGGGAGCGTCACCGCCCGAGACTGATGCGGTCACAACAAAATCGTGCGCTCCAAGGCTTAACCGAATGCGATCGTATTCGGGCAGTCCCTGCGTATCGAGATCGAATTCGGTGTGGCCGGAGACGCTACCCAGGTTCAGGATTTTCGCTTGGACTTCTTCGGAGGAGATGCCTTCGCGCTGTACCGAAAGCGCGTACTGCACCGGCGCATCTCCGTCATACAACCGCAAGTCTCCCAAATCCGGGCGCGAATGAGTCCAAATCTCTTCATCGACTACGAAGTAATTCTGTTTACCGGGCTCGGCGATGTGAACCTCGCGAACATTTGTGAAGTATGGAATCGCAGCTTCAGGGCGGGAAGGAACGTCAGCGGCCGCGAGCAACAGGAGGAGTGCGACGATTTTCATGTCGTGGTCGATTCCCTTCCGACTTGGCTTGCGCTCTGGACTTGCTTGAGAGCCGTAACCAATCACGCTGATAGACGAACGAGATCGCCAGCAGCAATATCCCAAGAACGATGAAGCTGACAATACGGTAGCCCCGGTCGAGTTGCGAGACGTCGTAGACGAAGACTTTTCCAATGGTAAATGCGATGAGCACGAGCGCTTGCCAGCGTACAAATGCGCTGCGCCGCACGAACCCGACGACCATCAACATTGCGCCGTAGGCCATCCAGAGAGCGGAGAGCGTGAAGTCGCGTTCGATGTCGATGCGGTGAAGATCGGTGTAGAAAGCCCTCCAATGGTTCCCGAAGGAGGGCTTGAAATCCGTCATCTGACGGGAATAGTAGTCCGCCACTTCGCGCGTTAACGCGATCAGGGCAAGCAGATTGAGCGCCACCGCAGCGACTGCCGCAACCGTCTTGGCGGCTTCGTCGTCGCGCTGGCTCGCATACCAGGCAACCGCTCCCAGAACGACGACAGCGACCAGATAGGTCGCCATCCGCATGTTGAAGATGAGTTGCGTCGTCACGAAATTGTCGATTATCAGCAAACGCACGACGCCGAGGACTAGAGCGCCGAGGGCGAAAACGTTCAGAAAATCCGACTTGAGCCGATTCCCCACCCAGAGAAGCACGCCCGCTTCTACGAACCAGCCGATGGTGATCCAGTGAGCGTCGAGACGAATGGGAATGGCGATGGTGATAAAGCCGATAGCTACGGCAAGATGCAAGAAATACAGCAGCTGTGCTGCGCCTGGCGCGGAATGTCGGGCATGAACCTGGCGGCTCAGAAAAATGTAGATTGCCGCCAGCGCCAGCGCGAACCACGCCATGTACGTCTTATCGATTTCCTCGATCATTCCGTAGGCTTGCAGAAAATACACGCCCGCATTCACGAAGGCGAGGACCACTGGAATCGCAGCTAAGAATGAGGGCTCTCCTTCCGGCTGAAGCGTGAGCAGCGGGGCAATCGCGAAGATCGCAAAGAATAGCGTCGCAAAACCGAGTGTCGGTCCCAGTTGCGCTCTTGAATAAAACTCTGAGTACCAACCGATGAAGAGCAGAAGTGTGCCGGCATAGCTCATCACCAGCAGCCGCCGCCACGGTTTGAAAGAAACCAGGACGAGGCTCGCGATGTCGAGGATCGCTACGTAGGAGAAGAGCGCAACCTCCCGATTCTGTCCCGTAGATAGCAGGAGCGGGGTTGCGAAACCTCCGGTGAGCGAGAAGGCGGCCAGAATTTGAGCGTCCTGAGCCAAAGCCATGGCGCCTGCGGAAGCCGTCACGACGAGCATCACCGTGAAAGCAACACCGCTGGGAATGAGGCTGTAGCGTTGAAATGCCGCCCAGAGCGAAAGGTAGAGAGTGCCGATTCCCACTGCTTTCAGAGAATAGGAAAACGCCTTGTAACCTTTAGCGCGGAAGCGTTCGCTCCACATCACGACCGCGATACCGGCGATCAGGCCGATGGTGACGCGTCCGGCAGGGCCGATCCAATTGTTATCGAAGGCGAACTTCAGGAAGTACGAGATCCCGATCAACAGAGCCGTAATTCCGATGCGGTTCAACCAGTGAGATCCGATGCGAGATTCAAGGTCGACTTCAGGCTGAACATGGACAACGGGCGCTGGGCGCGGAGTAAGTGGCGTCGCCCCGGAAGTTGACGCTGTTTTCTGAAGTTCGGGAGCAGAAGGTTTCTCGGCCGGCGAAACCGGTTGAGAAGTTTGCTGTGGCAGCGGCGCTGCGTTGGCTGAAACCTGCGCATCCATCTGCAGCTTGCGCTCGATGCGGTATACGCGGGCTGTCAACTCGGCGAGAAGCTGCCGGATCGCTTCGAGATCACTCTGGGACTTGTCCATGGCTGGACAAGAGATTATCGGTGAAACAGCTCAGGCTTGCACGTTATTTCTATCGGGCTCAGCCGCCGCCGCAGTGCCATCTAGCCCCAGTTCTTTCGCGATGGGCTTCAGCGCTTCAATGCAATACGCGATGTGCTCGTCGAGATCAGCGCCCAGATCTTTCGCACCATTGATGATGTCGTCGCGATTCACTTTTCGAGCAAAGGCTTTGTCCTTCATTCTTTTTCGCACCGACTTCGCGTCGACTTCCGCAAGCGACTTGCCCGGCTTGATGAGGGCGACCGCGGTGATGAATCCGGCGAGTTCGTCGCAGGCGAACAGAGCTTTCTCCATCGGCGTATCGCGGCTGACACCGGAGTATTCAGCATGCGACATGATGGCGCGGCGGATCTCGTCGGAGTATCCGCGTTCTTTGAGAATCTCGTTGCCTTTATAGGGATGCTCCTCGGGAGTGGGCCAGCGCTCGTAGTCGAAATCGTGAATGAGTCCGACGACTGCCCACAGGGCTTCGGCGTCCGGCGATCCATCGCCGTATTTCCTCGAGCAGGCCCGCATGCACGCCTCAACGGCGAGGGCGTGCTTTCGCAGGCTTTCAGACTGGGTGAACTCAGTTAGTAAACACCACGCGCTCTCACGACTGACCATGGATTTCCTTGTTTTCTCCGGGGGTTCCTAGTTTGGTTCAGGTTATGCTAATTGAAGTGCCGCATTTTTTGTGCATTTTACCCTTGACTTCCACAGGGCACATGCCGCAGATTGACTCTGCCAACAGGAATCTCCCCCAAGTCATTCCTGTTCTTTGATTTAGGCTGTACGGAGGGCCCGCTCTGGCACTCCCACAACCCGATGGCCACGACTCTTGCCCCAGTAGATTCTAGGGAAGTCGTTCGATGCGATCACTGCCTGTTAGTTCAGTTCCGCACATCCAACAATAACTGCCGACGGTGCCACGCGTCTCTGGACGAGGAGCCAGAGCCCGAACCAATCATGGTCGCGCCCCCGGTAATGATGCCCATGCCCGGAACCGGGCGTGGACATTTGAACCTGGCAACCTCGATCCGCTCGCTGCGACTGCGCAGCGGGCTTAGCCAACGGCAACTTGCCGGACGAATGGCGGTGCCGCGTACTTACGTGTCGAAAATCGAAAACGAGAAGGCCACGCCTACGCTGTCGTCCCTGGAACGTCTGGCGCGCGCATTGGAGGTTACCGTGCCGGAACTGCTTAGCGGCGGAGAACGCAGCCGTCAGGAAGAGGTCAACGAACTGATGAAAGATCAGTTTATTGCTGAACTGTTGCCCTTCGTTTCGCAACTAAACGGAATGCAGATGTCGAGCATTCTGACCCAAGTGCGAGATTTGACCGTACGACCACGAAGGACCGCCTAGCTGAAGGTTCAGTCTTGATGTGCCGATGATTTCAGGTTCGGCACGAAAACGAGTTTTATCCGGGCAACCAGCCAACACTGAAGCCGGGACCAGCAATGGTTCCGGCTTTTTTTCGTCCGGATAGCCAGCAACGCCCCGGAGCGTGCTTCGCATCTGAACATTAACGCCTTTCGCAGTGGGAATCCGTTTATGCCTCAATTGAAAAAAACTGTTGTGATTACGGGCGCCTCCAGTGGGATTGGTCGATCATGCGTTTTACAAATGAACCGTGCAGGATGGATCGTATTCGCCACTGTGCGCAAGACCCATGATCGAGAGAGATTGCAAGGAATCCCCGGAATTTTTCCAATAATGATGGACGTTGAGAGCGGCGCGTCGATCGCGGCAGCCGCAGCACAAGTTTCATCCCAACTCGGCGGGCGCGGCTTGGACGGCTTAGTGAATGTAGCCGGGATCGGCATGGTGCGTCCGTTAGAGTATGCGGCGTCACACGACCTCCACGAGATATTTGAAGTCAACTTCTTCGGCCAGATTGCGATCATTCAGGCGTTTTTGGGATCGATCAAAGAGAACCGTGGCCGGATCGTGAACATCACCACGGTCGGCGTCAACATCGCGATTCCGTTTGGCGGCTTGTTGAATGCAAGCAAGAGCGCTTTCGCGATGTTAAGTGACACGCTGCGCCTGGAACTTCACCCATTCGGAGTGCGCGTGTGTGCCGTGGAGCCGGGTTCAATCGCCACTCCCGCAGTGGAGAAGACTCTGGGGAACATCGAGGAGGTTATCGCAGATCTCCCCCTTAAAGGTCAAGCCCAGTATGGATCGATGCTGAGAACTTTTGCCCGACGCGCAGAAACCACGGAAAAGAACGGCAGCCCGCCAGATGTTGTAGCCAGGGCCGTACATCACGCCTTGACCTCCAGCCGCCCTCGGATCCGGTACCGCGTGGGAAAGCATGCGAAGCTACTGGCAACTCTGCCGAAGATATTCCCCGAAAGTGTGCTGGACGCGATTCGAGTTCGTATGTTTGGGCTTTCCTCACCTTTAGGCCAAAGCCGGCGCGAACGGGAGGCGACCTCTCGCGTGGCATCGAACGTCGCTTCCATGCGGCGAGTCCGATGAATCCAAACTAAATCGACGGTCATCTATCCAGCATGAATCTGGAAGATAGTGCAGGCGCGTTTGGGATTGTGCTTGGAGCCTCGGATCCGAACCGGTTCGCCGAGAGTAATGATTTGGAGAACGGACTCGGAGATGGGCGGCGGGCATCGAGTGCCTCGGATGCTTCCCTGCTCGACGCATATTCCACAGCAGTAACCGGCGCAGTGGAACGAGTTAGCCCTTCGGTGGTGAACATTGAAGTTCATTCAGAAGGCGGGGCGAACGCGCTCGGGCGAGCCTCGCGAACGGCAGGGCGGAGGTTCGGGATTCATTTTCACTCCCGACGGCCTGATCCTGACCAACAGCCACGTTGTGCACGAAGCGGCGCGGATCATCGTGACCCTGGCCGATGGACAACGGATGCCCGCCGTCCTGATTGGAGAAGATCCTGCGAGCGACTTGGCCGTCATTCGGGTCGACGTACCTGGGCTCGTCGTGGCGGAGTTGGGCGACTCACAACGGCTTCGCGTCGGGCAGGTCGCCATCGCCATTGGCGCGCCGTACGGTTTTCAGTCGACCGTGACAGCAGGAGTCGTGAGTGCGCTAGGGCGATCCTTGCGATCATATTCTGGACGCTTGATTGACGATGTCATTCAGACCGATGCATCGCTGAATCCGGGCAACTCCGGAGGCCCACTGGTAGATTCCGCCGGGCGGGTAGTCGGCGTGAACACGGCGACAATTTTACCGGCGCAGGGAATTTGCTTCGCCATCGGGATTAATACGGCGAAATTTGTGGCCAGCCGACTCCTCCGGGATGGGCGGATTCGACGGAGTTACGTGGGAATTTCGGGCCAGACCGTCCCGGTTCACCGCCGCGTCGTGCGGTTCTACGACTTGCCGAAAGAGACTGGAGCCTTGGTGTTATCGGTGGAAGATGGGAGTCCGGCAAAGCGTGCCTTGTTGCGCGAGGGCGACATCATTGTCGCGCTCGAAGGTCAGCCGGTGGCCGGAGTGGATGATCTGCATCGGCTGCTGACCGAAGTTCGAGTTGGTGTAAGTTGCTCGATGACCGTGCTGCGATGGACGGAGAAGTTGCAGTTGAAAATCGTGCCCGAAGAAGCGCGGTAGAATCCCTTGGGACGGCGCTGCTAAGGGCCAAGTCTGCCATCGCACATACTCGGTACCGTTCAACAAATCTGCGCCAGCTACGATTCGCGTCCAAGGGCGCCAGAGCGCCTGGACCATGCGAGTCTTTGCGCATTATTTCCGGTCATTGCAGTCCCTTCCTTGGTGTGTTAGCCTCTAATCGGGATGACAACTTTGCACGACAAAGTACCCGCGGGGCTCGATCGCAAGGAAGCGGAAGTTTACCGGCATTTGAATCCGGAGCGTCTCCCCAAACACATCGCCATCATCATGGACGGCAACGGGCGCTGGGCCAAGCGGCGGCACATGCCGCGTGTTGCCGGGCATCGGGCCGGCGTTACGGCCGTACGCTCGACCGTGGAGACTGCCGCGAGAATCCACATCCCTGCGCTGACGCTCTATGCGTTCTCCGAAGAAAATTGGAAAAAGCGGCCGGAGAGCGAAGTCGGTTTCCTGATGGGTCTGCTGAGCCGCTACTTGAAGGCGGAAGTTCCTACTTTAAACAAAAACAATATCCGTCTTGAGTACATTGGCCGGCAACAACAACTGCCGGTGGACGTCCAGGAGCGCATGGAGTGGGCGCGCGAGGCCACGGCCCACAACTCAGGGATGGTGCTGACGCTGGCGCTCAACTACAGCGCCCGCAGCGAACTGGTGGATGCATTCCAATCGATGGTCGACCAGGCGTCGCGGAACGGCGGAGTCGATCACTTGCAGATTGATGAAGAGATGGTTTCGCAGCATCTCTATACCCGACATTTGCCCGATCCGGATCTGGTCGTGAGGACTTCCGGCGAGATGAGGCTGAGTAACTTTCTTTTGTGGCAACTCGCTTACGCCGAGATCTATGTAACTCCAACGTTGTGGCCGGATTTCCGCGGGGTCCATCTGCTCGAAGGCATCGCTGAATATCAGAAGCGCGAGCGGCGCTACGGCGGTTTGAATCATCACGACTCCCACCTGTCAGCCGAAACCACCAAAGCCTAGTTGAAGAGGACACAAGCATTCCCGAAGGAAAAACCTCCCTCTGCGCCGGCTGTGGTTATAATTGCGCGTTCCTTATACTTCCTTGCTCAAGCGCATCGCAACTGCAGTCGTGCTCATCCCGATCGTGCTGGTGCTCATCTTGCGAGCGCCGGTGTGGGTTCTTGCCATCGTAGCAGCGATCGTGGCGCTGATGACCATCCACGAATTCCTAAAGCTGACAGAGTCCTACGGCGTGCAGCCGCTGCGCGTGTTGACCTACATCTTTGTCGGAATTTTCTTCGTACTACTCGCGCTCAATGTTGGAAACGAGAAGCCGCTGCTCTCGACCGCAGTCTTCGTGTATTGCTTGGGATTTGCGGCCGCCATTGCGCCATTCATTTTTCTGACCCGGGCAATGCGGGATGAGCCTCTTAGCGCGGGATATCCCGCGGCAGCAGCGTCCGTGTTCGCATTCACTTACATCGCTCTGCCGATGGGGATGCTGGTGCAGCTTCGCCAGCAGTGGGCTGGAGCGTTTTATCTTCTTTATCTGTTGCTGGTGGTTTGGGCGGGGGATATCTTCGCCTATTTCGTCGGCAAATCGATGGGCCGGCATCTGATGGCACCCCGCATCAGTCCGAAAAAAACCTGGGAGGGCGCCGTGGCTTCGGTAGTGGCGAGTATCGGAGTCGGCTGCTTGCTCTTTTACTATGCTCTGCCCGTGAGTTCGGCGCTTCTGCGATGGGGACTGATCGAACGGCGGGATGGGCTGTTTGGGCTGGAAAGGCCGGCGATGGGCCCGGTCGCCGTCCTGACCATCGCATTGAACGTTGCGGCCCAGTTCGGCGATTTGGTCGAATCGCTGATCAAACGTGGCGCAGGAGTTAAAGATTCGGGAGCCATCCTGCCTGGTCACGGAGGGATGCTTGATCGCATTGATGCCCTGCTGTTTGCAGCTCCGGTCCTCTGGTACTACGCGGCTTGGCGCGTAATGCAGTAAACCCTCCCCGGCGCCATCCGGCAGAACGCGAGTTAGACGCGTAAAATAAGAGTTCTGTCCATGAAACGCATTGCCATCCTGGGATCGACGGGCTCGATTGGGCGCAGCACGCTCAGCGTCGCTGAGTCCTATCCCGACCGATTTCAGATCGTCACGCTTGCCGCTGGTGGCAATCTCGAATCCGCCATCGAGCAGGCGCGGCGCTGGAAGCCACGCGTGATCTCAATGGCGGCCGAGAAAGATGCCGATGCATTGCGGACTCGGCTGAGAAATGAAGGGCTGGCGGGGACTGAAGTCGTTCACGGCCCGGCCGGAACGGTTCGAGTCGCCACCCATCCTGACGTCGACTTCGTCGTAAGTGCAATCGTCGGTGTTGCTGGGCTGAAGGCCACATATGAAGCCGTGCGTGCTGGCAAGACTCTGGGGCTTGCCAATAAGGAATGTCTCGTTGCCGCGGGAGAGTTGATCACGGCCGAAGCCCGCAAGCGAGGCGTGGCCCTGCTGCCGATCGACAGCGAGCACAATGCCGTGCATCAGTGCATGCGCGGCGGCCGCATGGAAGAGGTAGAGCGCGTTTGGCTGACGGCTTCCGGTGGGCCATTCCGAAATACTCCGCCGGGCGATTTTGCCTCCATCACAGTGGAGCAGGCGCTGAATCACCCCACATGGAAAATGGGACGTCGGATTACGATTGACTCGGCGACGCTGATGAATAAAGGCTTTGAGGTGATCGAGGCGTGCAGATTATTTCACATGCCCCCTACAAAAGTAGAAGTGATTGTCCATCCCCAATCGACAATTCACTCGATGGTAGAGTTTGTGGATGGCAGCATACTTGCTCAGTTTTCGGTGACCGATATGCGGCTGCCGATTCTTTACGCCCTAACATATCCCGAGCGAATCGAATCGGATATGCGCTTCGCGGTCAGTGACTTGCGTCATCTGGACTTCTCGCCCCCCGACCTGAAAAAATTCCCTTGTCTCCGTCTGGCGTACGAAGCGGCTGAAGCGGGCGGCGCAAAAACAGTGGCTTTAAATGCTGCCGACGAAGTCGCCGTCGCGGCGTTTCTGGAAGGTAACATCCGGTTCGACCAGATCCCCCAGGTGATCGAAGAAGTGCTCTCCGCAACAGAACCCGGTTCGTTGGAGTCTATCCAGAGAGTTCTGGAAGCTGATGCGGAAGCCCGCAAAATTGCCCAGAGGCAAATCGCAGGCGTGAAGAAAACAGAACGGCCACGGGCTACATCTTTTGCGTGATTTCGGAATCTAATAAGTGGGAGCGTACGTACCTCTAATATGTCTGACTTTTTGACCTCACTCATTGCCGTTGTCGGCGTCCTGGGTTTCATGATCCTGATCCACGAGTTTGGCCACTTTGCCGTTGCCAAGTGGCTCGGAGTGCGCGTGGAGCAGTTCGCCATCGGTTTCGGCAAGCGGCTCGTCGGCTTTCGCAGAGGCGAAACAGACTACCGGATCAATGCAATCCCGCTCGGCGGCTACGTCAAGATGAGCGGCGAAAATCCCATGGATCAGCGCTCCGATGATCCACGGGAATTCATGAATCACTCGCGCTGGCATCGCTTTCTGATCGCGATTGCCGGTCCGACGATGAACATCCTGCTCGCCATCGTGCTCCTTACGACGGTGTACATGGTGCACTACGAATATCCGGCCGTGTACGACGACGCGCCGGTCATCGGATGGGTGCTGAAGGATACGCCTGCAGCCAAGGCAGGATTTGAGGTCGGCGACCGCATTACGCGCATCGAGGACGTTCAGAATCCGAGTTGGGAACAAGTCGAGCTGAAAGAAGCGCTGAACCCGGGTCAGCCACTTTCTGTTGAAATTGATCGCGGTGGAAAGACACTCGATAAAACCGTGGTCCCGGAAGCGACCGGGGTAGATCAGATTGGATATGCGGGGTGGGCGCCCAAAGAAAGCACGGTCACTATAACGGACCTTGTAGGCGGAATGCCTGCCGAGAAAGCCGGGCTCAAAGAGGGAGATCAGATCATTTCCGTTGACGGCAAGCCGGTGCCCGCTCTCGCATCGATGGTTGAGAGCCTGAAGATCACCAAAGACAAACCGATCGCGATCACGGTTCTGCGCGACGGGCAGCAGAAAACATTTACGGTTCAGCCGGTACAATCCGACAAATGGTACCGGATCGGGATCGGCAGCATGCAGATGAAAGTGAAGACGCTGCCCTTCGCCGAAGCCATGAAGCTCTCGCTGCGTGAGAATCGTCAGAATGCGCTGCTGATTCTCGAGCTCGTGAAGAAGATGGCACAGCGCAAGATTTCCATGAAATCGATTGAAGGCCCAATCCGGATTGGACAGGCTGCGGGAGAGGCAGCGCGGCGCAAGGGCTGGACTCCGCTAATGAGTCTGACAGCCGCAATCAGCTTGAACCTGGGCATCTTCAACTTGCTGCCGATCCCAATTCTGGATGGTGGAGTAATTCTGTTCCTCGCCATTGAGGGATTGATGCGACGCGACATCAGCATGAACATCAAGGAGCGAGTTTACCAGGCGGCGTTCGTCTTCCTCGTTCTGTTTGCTGTGATGGTTATCTACAACGATCTGATGAAGACGATTCCGGGGTTGGCGGATAAGCTTCCATAATCTCTAACAGAGTAGTGGGAAAACTCGAAGCCGACGGCCTACTCGCCGTCGGCTTTTTTGCGATCCGAGCTACTTTGAGATTCAAGTCACGCCGTTTTGCTGGACCGACGCTTGGTGGGAGGAAGTAACCTCTTGGACTTGGGGGAGCAGACTGGCGGCGTTAACGGTCTGGACGCAGGAACCATCGCCGCTCGAACATTGGCTGCAATTTGCTCGGGATGCCGCCCGGCAGAAAGATCCGCAATCATCGACGCGAAAACTCTGCCGACCAATTCCGCCGTGCGCGAATCCAGATTTGTTTGCAATGGTTGAGCAAGTCCGTCGAAGGGATCGTCACTGGTAATGCTGTTAGCTCCGTTGGGCAAGCCGCTGATCGCATTCTGGAAATTCGTCCACGCATTGCTCGAACTGTCAGATGTAAGCGTGGCGTAGAGCTGTGCCAGAGTTCCGGAGTCGCCCAGGTTGGCCATAGTCGGCGCGATCTTCTCCAGCCCATGACCCTCGCTGATCAGCCATGAAATAAAAGCCATCCCGCACCCGATGCTGTCGCCATCCTGATCAGTGTCTTCGGTCTTGTCCACCCAGTTGGCCATGCCGTCTTGCACCCATTGCGGCGCGGTAGCGAAATCGGCCAATGCGTTGTTGCCGACAACAGCCGCGCACCATCGCGAAAGCGCCTCGCCCGTGCTCTCGCCGCACAGGTTTCCGTTCATGGAGCATTCGCTCAGCTCAGCTTCGAAAAGAGCGGAGACGCGAGCCGAGTTGCCGTACGACGCATCGACTTCGATGGCATTGCCCGTGGTGTAGTCACAGCCGCTGTGATCGGCGCCTCCCGTCCCGTCGGTGGCGCCGCCCAGAGCAAACACAATCACGCTGACGGGACCTCCCGTGGTGCCGAAGATTCCGTCGTTGGCGGTCACGACGCGGTCTGCATCGTTCAATAAATCTTGAGCATTCTGCTGGGCTTGCTGGCCGAGCGATGAGTCGACATAAACAGTCACTCGTCCACTGGGACTTGTTCCCACGAGCTGCGCGTCGCCGGTAAAGCTTGGCCATGCGGGCGTGCCTTGTACATCGTGCTTCATGGTAGTGACTGGTTTCTTGTTGGAGTGAGGTGGTTTGATGCGGTGATTCATAGGACGTGCCCTCCATTGCGGACAGACTAAACGCGGAAGTGGGGGAAGCGCTTACCCATTAGTTCAAGGGCCGAGGGTCGGTGGTTTATGAGCGGAAAAGCCAATCACAGATCAACTTATTGGCCAAACGGCCATGGATGGGCTTGGCGTCACGAGGTCCGGTCTTAGACTCGGAAGTCTCGATTTGGTGAAGGACCGGGAAGGACGTACCGCACTCGGTAGCCCCGGAGAGCCCATTTTCGCGTGATAAAATAGAAGTTTCTATTATGGCTACAATTCATCGCAGAAAGACCGTTACAGCTGTCGTCGGCGGTGTGCGCGTGGGGTCGGATGCACCAGTAGTGGTGCAATCGATGACCAACACCGACACCGCCGATGTCGCATCGACTGTGCAGCAGGTTGCCGCCCTGGCGAGGGCCGGCTCAGAGCTGGTGCGCGTGACCGTCAACAACGACGACGCGGCTGCAGCCGTGCCCCGCATTGTCGAGGAACTCGACAAGCAAGGCGTGAGGGTCCCAATCATCGGCGACTTCCACTACAACGGACACGTGTTGCTGACGAAGTATCCTGAATGCGCACGGTATCTGGCGAAGTACCGCATCAATCCGGGCAACGCCAGCATCGGCAAAGGTGGAGACTCGAATTTCCGCACGATGATTGAAGTCGCGGTGAAGTATCAGAAACCGGTGCGGATCGGCGTGAACTGGGGGTCGCTGGACCAGACGCTTCTGACCCGCATGATGGACGAGAACTCGCGTCTGGACGAGCCGAAAGATGCACGCGAAGTGACCATGGAAGCCATGGTAGTAAGCGCGCTGAATTCGGCCGACCTGGCAAAAAAGTATGGACTACGGGCCGACCAGATCATTCTGAGCGCCAAGGTCAGTGGAGTTCAGGATTTAATCGATGTTTACCGCGCCCTGGCTGCGCGCTGTGACTATCCGCTTCATCTTGGACTCACCGAAGCCGGAATGGGCGCCAAGGGCGTCGTTGCTTCGAGCGCGGCGATGGGCGTGGTTCTGCAGGAAGGCATCGGCGATACCATTCGCGTTTCTCTAACACCTGCTCCCGGCGGTGATCGCACGGAAGAAGTGCGCGTGGCGCAACAGATTCTGCAGTCCATGGGCATTCGCAGCTTCACGCCGCAAGTCACAGCCTGCCCGGGTTGTGGTCGTACTACGAGCACGTTCTTCCAGGAAATGGCAGAGCAGATTCAAACGTATCTGCGCGAGCAGATGCCAACGTGGAAGGGCCGCTACGTCGGTGTGGAAGAGATGAAGCTGGCCGTCATGGGATGCGTGGTAAACGGGCCGGGCGAATCGAAGCATGCGAACATCGGCATTTCTCTCCCCGGAACGTTCGAAGAGCCGAAGGCTCCGGTCTACGTGGACGGCCGTCTGTTTACGACGCTGAAGGGTGACCGGATCGTCGCAGAGTTCATCGAGATTCTGGACGAGTATGTCGACTCGCACTACGCGGCGAGAGAAACAGTACACGAAGAAGTTCCCGCAAAAGTTTAGAGTCCACCAGTTTCTAAGCGCATGCCGGCCTACTACATCGTGCTTCAGGAGAAGATTCCTGGGATCGACGCTATCGGCTTAGAGGGGCACGCCCTGTCCAGGTACGGCGACCAACTGGAGACGCTGGCAACGCAGGCTGGTGTTCTTTCGCTGATGTCTTTCTTCAGCGCCAATGAAGATGACATGGTTGGAGCCCTAGGCGACGACACTGCTGAGAAGCTCGGGCCAATCCCGGATGAACAGTGGTTTTCCGCTGAAGAAGGAGTGCGCACGATTGAAGCGCTGCGGGCAGAGCTCGCTGCCAGGCTATTCCGGATAGTACAAAGTTGCTGGATGAGCTGACCGAATTCAAGAGCGTTCTCGATGCCGCACAGTCGCATAATATTCGCTGGCATCTTGCCATCGATTACTAGCTGTCTGCTTTCTATTGTCCCGTCAGCAGAAAAACTGGGTTTTGTAGGGGCACTTGGGGCACGGCGACGCCCGAGTCGGTGGTATGGCCGACGTTCGGCTGTGCGACTGGCAAAACGCATTCGAACTGCGTGGCTGATAGCCCCGTTGCGATCACAGTAAACGTCTGACCATCCAACGTAGTTCCCGCCGCACTCGATAAGTTCGTGATCCCCACCTTAGTCCCGGCAGTGAAGGTATTCACTGCCTGGAAGGTCACTACATTCGACGTGATTGAAAACGCGGTAATATCTGCGACCTGTATTCCCAAAGCTGTGCCGGAATCAGTCGTCGGATTGACATTGGCATACGTAAAATTGCATTCGAACTGTGTTCCGGATAACCCTGTCTTGAGCACGGTCAACGTCTGCCCATTCAGATAGGTTCCGGTGCTGAGTCCGGAAATCTGGACTTGTTCTCCGGGAACCAAGTTATTACTAGCCTGAAATGTCACAACGTTCGATGTGATCGAGAATGAAGTGATGGGGAAAGCGGAGCTGCAACTTGCCCCATTACATGCTCCGAAGGGAGCGGCGATATCGGTGATCAGCGTATCGGGCGCATTGGTTCCCTGGGCGACGGTATTGGTCACCGTGCTTACGTCGGCGACTGTGCTCGCGTCGCAGATGCTGACATAAACGTGGCTGCTATCCGACGCGGCCGCGGTAAACATGCGGAAGCGCGTGGTGCCTGGGGCATAACTAGCAGGCGTCACGCAGGAAGCCACCGGAGGTACCGCATATTGCGTGGGCGCGAACGGCGGCGACGTCAGAAGTGACAACGACGGCGATGGCTTCAGCGACGTAGTAAGCCCAGTTTTCACCGTAATGCTGGGTGCGTCAAACACCGTGAGCATGGGAACGATGCACGCCGTCGCACCCACATTGGCATCGCTGCAGGCCGTCTCGCTGCGATAACTGGCGACGTAGAAACGCGAGCCGTCGGGCAATGCCGCGATCCCAACCGGAGAGCAGCCGCCGGGACACGGAGGGTTCGTCCCCGCGGTCATGGAGATGGTAGCCAGCAGTGTCGGAGTGTCGTTGGCGTTTCCGCTGAGATCCAGCCCGCCGGTAGTGGAAAAAACGAAGACGTTCCCCGTAGTCGGGTTCGTGACGTAGAGGCGATTCAGATTGGAATCGTACAAAAGGAAATTCGCACCGGCTCCCACCGATAGATTTGTTTGGCTGGGAAGAATGGTATTGGTCG
>Ga0102924_1004045_pt1 | contig 15017 bp, 14 predicted proteins | sample PaiPotPPM11metaG_FD_80116 | JGI IMG/M metagenome (GOLD analysis project Ga0102924, IMG submission 80116) | Iron sulfur acid spring bacterial and archeal communities from Banff, Canada, to study Microbial Dark Matter (Phase II) - Paint Pots PPM... ... | reverse complement strand
GATCTACGGCGGGGAGCGGCACACGGAGCCCGGTAACCAGCCCGTAGACCGTCGATGCGCGCGTTCTGGCCTTGACCAGGGCGCCCATTTCGAGGGCCCAGGCGCCACCGACGGCACCCGGTCCGCTACGCTGCTCCAGAACAGCAATCGCCTGGGACGCCGATACCGCGATGATGCGGCCGATGCGCAGTTCGACTTCATTCGGAAGATCGCCGCCGTCCATGTTCATTTATCCCTATCAGGCGGTTCATTGTTCGGCACGCCGGAGACCACACGGTCCCGCGGTAGACGCAACTCGGCGGTCGTGCCTGAGCCGACGACGCTCCGTAGCAAAAGCTGTCCGCCATGCAGCTCGGTCAAAGCACGCGCAATCGACAGGCCGAGACCGGCGCCGTCGTTCTGGCGAGTCAGGTGGTCTTCGACCTGCTCGAACGGCTCAAAGACGCGATCAACATATTCAGGTGCAATGCCAATGCCCGTATCGACGATCGAGAGAGACAGCTCGCCACTCTCAAGGAGCGCGACCCGGACCGTGATCTGACCGCCAGACTCGGTAAACTTTACCGCATTGGAAAGCAGGTTCAGCAGGATCTGCTTGAACCGGGTCTGGTCGACTCGGACCGAGATGTTGGGGAGGCAAGGCTCTAGGGCAACCTTCAGTTCTTTCTTTTCTGCGATCGGTCGTATCGTCGTCGCAGCGGAGGCCAACGCCTCCGCCAGGGCGATGGTCTCTTCGCTCAATTCCGCCTTCCCGGCCTCAATCCGCGCCAGATCGAGCAAGCCATTGATGATGTCAAGCAGCAGCTTGCCGGCTTCCTGAATATACGCGGCATACTCCGAATTGTGCTCGCCGGGTGGGAGGCGTTGCAGCTTGATCAGCTCGGAAAACCCGATAATCGCGTTCAGCGGGGTCCGCAGCTCATGCGACATATTGGCGAGAAATTTCGTCTTGGCCTTATCGGCGGCGGTGGCGGCAAGCATCTGCTCGCGCGCGGTGCTCGCAGCAGTTTCTGCCTTTTGCCTCGCGGCGACCAAGGCAAAGCTCGGGTGCCCCTGCTCAAGCACCGTCCCGAGCTGCCCGCAGTAGCTTTCAAGCAGCGATTCGCGTCTTTGCCGTTGCGGCGCAACCATTCTGGCCATCCGTCGCCGAAGATTAAACATCGCCTGGATTACACAAAGGATCGGTTAACGCCGAGTGGCGATACGCCGAAATCAGGATGCATAACGTCGCGGCGGCTCTTTTGTGGCGGATGCCTCTTGCGCCGCCGCCGCAGTGATCCGATACCTTTCTTATGGCGATGCTCCGTTCAGCGCCGCGCCTCGTCGCGGTTCTCGGGCCCACCAATACCGGAAAGACGCACCTCGCGATCGAGCGCATGCTCGACCACCAAAGCGGAATGATCGGGTTCCCGCTCCGCCTTCTGGCCCGCGAGAATTACGACCGGGTCGTCAAAATGCGGGGCGCCCGCGCAGTGGCGCTGATCACTGGCGAGGAGAAGATACTCCCGCCAAATCCGTCCTATTTCATTTGTACCGTCGAATCGATGCCGCTCGACCGGCCGGTCGAGTTCCTGGCGGTTGACGAAATCCAGCTCTGCGCCGATCCCGAGCGCGGCCACGTCTTTACAGCACGGCTGCTGCACGCGCGCGGGTTGAGCGAGACGATGTTCCTCGGCGCCGAGACGATGCGACCGCTGATGCGGCGTCTCGTACCTAACGCCGAATATGTCAGCCGGCCGCGATTTTCGACGCTGCGGTACACCGGACACAGAAAGGTAACGCGGCTGCCGCCGCGCAGCGCGGTTGTTGCCTTCACGGTCGCCGACGTTTTCTCTCTAGCCGAGGTGGTCCGGCGGCAGCGCGGCGGCACCGCTGTCGTGCTCGGCGCCCTGAGCCCGCGGGCTCGCAATGCTCAAGTTGGCATGTTCCAGGCCGGCGAGGTCGATTACCTGGTCGCTACCGACGCGATCGGAATGGGGCTCAACATGGACCTCGACCATGTCGCCTTCGCCCGCCTCGGCAAATTCGACGGGCGCGGCCCGCGCCGCTTGTCGCCGGCCGAGATCGGCCAGATCGCGGGCCGCGCCGGCCGCCACATGAGCGACGGGACTTTCGGCACCACCGCCGAGGAGGGGCCGCTCGAACCGTCGATCGTCTCGGCGGTGGAGGATCATCGGTTCGAGCCGCTGACCCGGATTTCCTGGCGCAATGCGCGGCTGCGGTTTCAATCCGTCGGTGCGTTGTTGCGCAGCCTTGACGAGCGCCCGCCGATGCCCGGCCTCGTCCAGACGCGCGACGCCGACGATCATCGCGCACTGCAATTGCTGGCGCGCAACGCCGAAGTCGCGGCGTTGGCGACGAACCCCGCAGCGGTCCGCCTTCTCTGGGAGGTCTGCCAGATACCCGATTTCCGTAAGGTCATGAGCGACAGCCACGCGCGGTTTCTCGCGCATTGCTTCGGCCATCTCGCCGGAACGGAAGAGCGGCTGCCGCCAGCTTGGATCGGTTCCCAGATGGGCCAACTCGACCGCATCGACGGCGATATAGACACGCTGATGGCGCGGATCGCGCATGTCCGGACCTGGACCTACATCACCCATCGCGGCGACTGGCTCGACGGCGCCGCAGACTGGCAGGAGCAGGCGCGTGCGATCGAGGACCGGCTGTCAGATGCATTACATGACCGCATAACGCAGCGGTTCGTCGACAGCCATTCGGCGGTTCGGGTGCGGCAGCGCGCCGGCGACGGTGAACTGCTCGCGTCGATTGGCAAGGGTGGCCTCGTATGCGTCGAGGGAGCGTCGGTCGGCCGCTTGGAAGGCTTCCGTTTTACCGCCGATATCGAAGGCGGCGATGCCGTCCGTAGCCTTGTTTCCGCGGCGCAGCCGGTGCTACGGACCGAGGTAGCGACACGGGCTCGATACCTTGCCGGTGAGGGGGCTGCCGCCGAACTGAGGCTCGACGATAGCGGCCGGGTGCTGTGGCGCGACGATGCTGTCGGTCGCCTCAGCGCCGGCGACAGCTTGCTGATGCCGCGGGTCGATGTGATCGCCGGTGACCTGCTCGAGGGCGATGCGCGCGAGCGAGTGCGGCAGCGGCTGCAATCTTTTGTCCGGGCCGAGATCGAGCGGCGGCTCGAGCCGTTGTTTGCAGCCCGTGCCTTACCGCTCGGCGGAAGCGGTCGCGGCATCGTGTTCCAGCTGGCCGACGGTCTCGGTAGCGTCCCGACCGCGGCGGTCACGGCCCAACTGAGCAGCCTTGACCCGCCAAGTCGGCGGGCCCTTGGCAGCCTCGGCATTCGGTTCGGCACCGAGACTGTTTTTGTCGAGCCGATGCTCGCCGCGGAGACAGTCGCCTTTCGCGCCTTGCTCTGGGCGGTGCGGCACGAACGACCGGTGCCGCCGCTGTCGAGCGGACACGGCAAGGGCAAGGCCATTACAGTCGATCCAGCGTTGCCGGAATCCTATTACACAGCGATCGGCCGCCGCATTGTCGACGGTCTAGCGCTGCGCCTCGATCGCCTCGAACGGCTGGGGGCTACGTTGCGCCGTGGGGTACGCTACGGCCGGTTTGGCACCGACGCAGACCTCGCCGCCATCGCCGGTGTCTCAGCCCGCGATTTGCGCCGGATCCTCCCGGCACTCGGCTATCGCGCCGCCGCCGGGGCGGGGGACGAAATCGTTTTGGCGCGGGCAAGGCGCCGCCGAGCGCGGCCGGCGGCGGCCCGATCCCAGCCAGTTCTCGGCGACGGTCACCCCTTCGCCAAACTCAGCGAGTTGAAGCTGGCGTGACCGGAGCCACCCTCCCGGAGCGGACCAAAGGTCGTCTCGATCAGTGGCTGTGGTTTGCTCGCTTCGTCAAAAGCCGCTCCCTCGCCGCCCGGCTTTGTGCCACCGGTCTCGTTACCGTCAACAGCACCGTAGCCCGTAAGCCGGCCCAGATCGTCCGGATCGGTGACATTGTCGTCTTGCCTCAAGGCCGGCTCCAGCGTACGGCGCGTATCGTCGCGATCGGCTCCCATCGCGGCCCGGCCTCGGAAGCCCGGATGCATTATGAGGAAACCGCGGCGGCTATACCCATCTCATCGTTCCAGCCGGAGTGGCTGCTGCTGTTGGACGCGACGTTCGACCTCGATTATCGCGCTCCACAGACCCTGCCGGGCCCAATATCGAGATGAAAATGGTTGTAGTGGTCGGCGTTGCTGTCGGGCGTCAACACCACCGAAAAATACTCGCAAGCGCCGCGCGCGACCCGATACAGGAAGCGCCTTTTCGGTCCCGATGTTGACCAGTCGTTCTTGACGCTGATCATGGTTCTGTCGGCGAGCCGGAACCCGGAGATATCGATTGCCCGACCAAAGGCGTGTTCGCTGAAGCGGCCGCGCACCCCCGTGTTGGCACGGCAAGCGTAGGCGCCGAAATGGTCGATGCGGCTGACACGCTCGCCGAATTCGCTGCGCGCCGCGGGCTGTACGATCTCCCGCTCGAATTCGTTGAGGCGGTCGGCGAAGCGGCAACTCATCGTCGCCGGATGGTTCAATGCGGCTTCGATGCGGCGGACCCGCACCGCGGTCTGGACGACGCAGCGCGAGTCTCGCGGATCGTCAATTTCGACCGGCTGGTAGTCGACCTCATGCCGTAACAGTGCGGCGAGGCAGGCTCGGCCGCCTGCTTCGGGTGGCGGCGTCCCGGTGCAGCCGGCTACCAGCGCCGTAACGAGGACCGCCATGAGGACTGCAAATAACCAATGCTTCACGGCGTAATGTCCTGGAATAGCCCGCGACCTAGTCCGTTCTGGCTCCTAGCCGGTTGCCGGGCGGCGTCAAGTCGTCCACTCGACCGGTCCGCGGCGGCGGGCTAAAAGGCCGTCGGATCAAAGAGGTGCTCGGGCAACACGATTTTTGAGCGGCAGCGGTGTCAAGGGCGAGGAATGGCAGGTTTCTGCACAGATTCGTGGTTTGAACGGTTTCGCGGCGCGCGGGTGACGATCACTGGTGGTGTTGGACTGATCGGCTCCGCCCTTGCGCGTCGTCTCGTCGCGCTCGGCGCCGAGGTGCTCCTCGTCGACAGCATGGTGCCTGAATCGGGTGCGAACCCCGCCAACATCGCCGATATTCGCGACCGAGTGCGAACCAACATCGCCGACATCCGTGATGGCGCCGCGATGCGGCAGCTGCTCGCCAGACAGGATTTCCTATTCGACCTTGCGGCGCAGACAAGCCATCTCGATTCGATGCATGCACCCGAGAATGATCTTGCGGTCAATTGCACGGCGCAACTGCAACTGCTCGAATTGTGTCGGACGGTGGTCCCCGAGATCACAATCGTCCATGCCGGAACCCGGCAGATTTACGGACGGCCGCATTATGTGCCGGTCGACGAGGAGCACCCGCTGCGCCCGGCCGATGTCAACGGCGTCAACAAGATGGCAGGCGAAGCGTTTCACCTGCTGTTTCGCGACGTATATGGCCTGAAGACGCGTTCGCTACGGCTGACCAACGTGTACGGCCCGGGCATGCGGATCAAGGATGCGCGGCAGAATTTTCTCGGCATCTGGCTGCGCCGCGCGGTCGAGAATGAGGCCTTCGAAGTCTGGGGCGGCGAACAGCGTCGTGATATGGTCTTCGTCGAGGATGCTGCCGAGGCTTTTCTCTGTGCAGCGCTGACCCCGGAAACCGAGGGTTTGGCCCTCAATGTGGGCGGCGACGCGCCGTACAATCTCGCCGAGGTCGCCGATACGCTGATCCGCGCGAATGGTGGCGGTCGATACGATATCCGCGAATTTCCGCCGGAGCGCAAGCGGATCGATATCGGCGACTTCATAACGGACGATCGACGCTTCCGCAATGCCACTGGGTGGGAGCCGCGTGTGTCGTTGGCCGAGGGGCTCGCACGGTCACTGGATTATTATCGACGGAATTTTACCTCCTATGTTTGATGCCGACGTGAACCAGCCGCCAATCCCACAGACGGATCCTCGGGCGGGCTACTTTGAATTACAGGCCGAAATCGATGGCGCGGTTCGCCGCGTGCTTAATGGTGGCCAGTATATTCTCGGGCCGGAAGCGGAAGCGTTCGAAGGCGCCTTCGCCGCATGGCTCGGGGTCGGCCATGCGGTCGGGACCGGCAGCGGTACGGACGCGATCGAGCTAGCATTGCGCGCCTGCGGAATCGGCGCTGGTGATCTCGTCTTTACGGTGTCACATACCGCGGTCGCAACCGTCGCTGCGATCGAACGCGCCGGGGCGGTTCCGGTACTCGTCGACATCGAGCCTGATAGTTTCACCATGGATCCGGCAGCGCTCGACGCGGCGCTCCGTCGTCCGCCGCCGGGCAGACCGGCTGCGGTCTTGCCGGTTCATCTCTATGGTGAGCCAACCGATCTCGCGCCGGTGCTGGATATCGCGCATGCCCGGGGCCTGCGTGTTATCGAGGATTGTGCGCAAAGCCACGGAGCGCTGTACCAAGGCCGACCGACTGGCTCCCTCGGCGATCTTGCCTGCTTCAGCTTTTATCCGACCAAGAATCTCGGCGCTCTCGGCGACGCCGGAATGATTGTGACGAGCGATAATACACTGGCGGCGGCGGCGCGTGAGATTCGCGAATATGGCTGGCGCGAGCGCTATATCAGCGCCGTTCCTGGCATTAACACTCGGCTCGACCCGATCCAGGCGGCGATCCTCGGCGTGAAGCTGCCGCGCTTGGCCGCCGATAATGGGCGCCGTCAGACAATCGCCGCACGGTTTGACGACGCACTTGCCGGGCTGCCGCTCGCACTGCCCAACCGCGTCCCTCAGAGGACGCATGTCTTTCATCAATATGTCGTCCGTACTTCTGATCGCGACCGCTTGCGCGAGCATCTTCGCGCTGCGCGGGTCGGCACCGGGATTCATTATCCCGCGCCTGTGCATCTGCAACCGGCCTATCGCGATATCGCGGTTGGCCCGACCGGGTTGGCGCAGACCGAAAAGGTCTGCCCCGAGATTTTGAGCCTGCCGATGTATCCCCAGCTAACCAATGCCGCTGTCGACCGGATCGTCGCCGTCATGCGGGATTATTTCGGTTACAAGTGACGGCAGATTACCGCTGCGCTCAGTGCTGGTGGATCAGCATGATCCCGCTGCCGATCAGCAAAAGGCCGCCAAACTGGGCCCACCCGAACGGTTCGTTCCACAACAGGTGAGCGAGAATGGCAACGATTGCGTAGCTCGCAGCCACCGAAGGAAATGCGACTGACACAGGGATTTTATTGAGCGCAACGATGTAGCAAAGCGCGGCAACGAAATATACTGCGATGCCGATCAGGGTCAGCGGGTTGACGAATTGCGCGGTCACAGTCACCGCGCCGATTGCAGCAGATTTGAGCGCAATCTGACCGGCGATGCCAAACAAGATCGCAGCGGCTAGACTGATATAATAGAGAGCCATAATCGCAGCCCTATCGTCGTCCGCGCACGCGCAACGGCGTATGCACCACCGCAGCGGTGGCGTCTGCGCGGACAACAGACTTCACCACGGATTGGGGCTTTCGATTGGCGGTAAGATAAAGCCGCCCGAGATACTCGCCGATGATGCCGAGTATCATCAGTTGCACACCCGACAGCAACATCACTGCCGCCATCAACGACGCCCAGCCGGGCGGCGGCGTATAGAGGATCGCCTCGCCGATGGCAAGAATGCCGCCGAGGGCGCCGAATACGCTAAGGCCAAAACCGGTCAAGGTGCTGATCCGCAACGGCATGACCGAGAAATTCAGGAACATGCTCATCCACAATCGGAGCAGGCGACGCAGAGTGTAGTTGCTGCGACCGATTGCGCGCGGCAGATGGCGGACCAGCATCCGGTCGATGTCCTGGGTCACCTGCAGGATCAAGCCGTCAATATAGGGAAACGGGCCGTCATAGGAGGTGATCTCACGCACGACGAACGCGCTCATGCAGCGAAAGCTCGACAGGTAAAAGCTTTTCGGCTTGTCGAGCACAAAGCTCGCAACCCAGTTGGTGAAGCGGCTGCCGAGATTGCGCCAGCGCGCATGCTGTTTCTCGTCGTAAAAGGTGTAGACGACCTCGCGCCCACCGGTTTGCGCAAAAGCAAGAAGCCGCTCGACCTCTTCAGGCGGGTTCTGCAGGTCGTCATCCATCGTGATCACATGTGCGCCGCGGGTCTGCCGAAGCCCTGCCATGACGGCATTGTGTTCGCCGTAATTGCGTGCGAGGTCGATCAGCGTGATCGGTACGCAGGCCCGTTCCATCAGAGTGCGGCAGACAGCGAGGCTGTCGTCAGGGCTGCCGTCGTTGACCAGCACGATTTCGTGGCCGCCGGCGATCTGCAGCTTCCCGAGCGCGTGCACCAATTCGCCTATGCTGTTCGCGCCGTTATAGACCGGGATGACGATGGAAAGTGCAAACCGCGGCTCAGGGGAGGGTGACAGGACCGTCGGGTCAGACATCGGGGCCGCCTTCCTTGATGGCTGCTACGATCAGGGAGCCGCCGAACGGCAGGTGAATGGCGTGCTGCAAGAGCCGGGTTTCGAAGCCGGTGGCGATGCGGCCGATGGCGTCGATGCTCGGCGGAGGGAAGCCGACATCGCTCACTCGACCATGCGTCGCCGGCAAGAATTTACGGGTCAATACCATTACAGGAAACAGGACGCTGTTCCAGTAGTTGACATCGAGGTCACGGAAATCCGCAGCCTGGAGCAAGGCTCTCAGAACGCTTCGACTATATCGCCGGGCATTGTAGACGGCAGCGTCGTGGCGCGACAGCAGCCACTGGTACGCGGGCAAGTTCAGCAACAGCAAGCCTCGTTCCGAGAGGCAGCGGCGAAATTGCCCGAGCGCCGTCCGTTCGTCGACAGCGCGATGACACAGCACGTCGGCGCTAAAGATCGCTGCAAACGCGCCATCGGCGAAGGGCAGTGCATTGACCGAGCCGACGCAGATCGGCCGGCCGCTCTTGCGGCGCGCTCGTTGGGCCGCGAAAACGTCTGCATCGAGCCCGATCACTGTGTGGGTGGGAAAGGCGAGGGCGAGCTTGGCGAGAAGGCCGCCGGTGCCGCAGCCGGCATCGAGCAGGCGCATCGGCGCCGGCTGATCGGCCACACTATGAGATCTCATTCGCCGATACAGATCGAGAAGGTTCGCATGCGCTGCGGCGAACCACCACATCCGGCCCTCGACCCGATCGAGTTTTTCGTATTCTGCGCGATCCAGGCAGGCTCTCCGATCCCGGTGTCTCAATAGACCTGCGGCGGGCCGGATGGGCCTGCCACAGCGTTGGTGACCGCATGCATTGGACTGGCTCCCTCGGCGACAACGTCGTGCCGATCGAGTACCACCGACAGCAGGACGCCCATTCGCTCGACGCGATACACAGGGCGCCCTGGTTGCGATCGGTCACAATCATCCTTGGTAAAGGCGATGAAGAAATCGGCACTCTCCGGCTGCTTCATCAGGCGAAAATTTCTGGGGAAGTAATATCCCGCCGAGATCGGCGGACCACAGACGGCCACATTGAAGGTGTGCCTCTGGAAATCGGCTCCGTATTTGGTACGCAGGTAAGTTTCGAGACCATGCACTGCCTCGGCATAGGAATTGGCCCAGTAGTCGAGTTTGAATTTCCGTTGTGCGCCGTCGATGCCGCCGATGAATGCGTTGTAGTAGACGTACTCGTCCGGGTGCAGCATCGCCATGATCGCCACATGGGCGATGCCGTATAGCGCGAGCGCGGCATAGACAGGTTGCCGGTACCCCAATCGGTTTAGGTGCACGAGCGCATGGTCGGCAACCAATGCGGCGGCAACTGCTATCGACGGCAGGATGAACAAGAAATGGCGCATGCCGTCGAACAGCACCGCCTTGATCGCGATCGCATAGGTGACGGGGAAGATAATCGTGAAGCCGAGTAGGAAGAGGCCCAACACCATTTCCGGCTTCGGCCGCCACTCTGATCGCAGCAGAGCAATCAGCGCCAGCACCGGCGCCGCGATGAGCAGAACCAGTAGCAGCTCGGGCAGCGCCAGGGCGATATAGGTCGGCAGATAGGTCCATGGCAGGTCCCACGCCGGGACGAAGTGGCCATCAAACAGGGTGCGGTACGGGAAGATTTGGTGCGAGAAGAAAGCGAGGGCGTGCAGTGGGTTCTCGATCGGGTTCTGCTGTGCCCATGGCCAGAACACCAGCATCAGCGCAAACGCCACCGTCGCTGTTGGCAGGAACACTCGCCAGAAACATGTCCATCCGAAACTCGCGATCACAAGCGCTCGCCCGGAGCCGAGCGCACGCCAGCCCCCCCATAGCGTCAGAACCAGGCCGAAATAGCACAGGAACAAGAGGCCGCCGACCCGCACACCGAGCGCGACGCCGATCGCTAGCCCCAATTTGGCGAGGAGCCGCAGCGGCGGCCGCGGCAGCGTCGGCAATACCCGCACGATGTAATAGGTCGACCAGACGGCGCCGACCGCGAAGGGAATGTCTTTCGGGTTATTGAACATCTGGCCGTAATAGTTCGGTGTCAGCAGCAAAAAAAGGAGCGCAACGAAACCGACACGTGGCCCGCCAACTGCCCGCCCCAGTTTCCAGCATCCCGCCAGTCCGGCCAGTCCGAACACTGCATTCAACAGGTGTCGGGTCTCATACACTCCGAACGGTGAAACGCGATTCAGCACTGCCGCGAGCATATCGAAAGCAGCGCCGTAATTGAAGAAATCGAGCCAATGCAACGCGCGGTCGTCGGCGAACAGCGACAGGTAGTAATCGAGTGCGAAGACGCCGTACCAATGGTGACCGTCTTCGTCCCAGGTCACCCCGTATTGGGTAAAAGTGGCGAGAGCAAGCGCCGCCGCGGCCACCAGAAGGAGGAGGGCTAATCGGTCCCAAAACGCCTCGGCCGCCTGGGTGCTTGAGGCAGGGAGTTGATCCGAAATACGATCAATCATGGGCTCCAAGCCCAATGTTCTGGCTAGGTTCATCGCGTATCGCGCAGGATCGCCGTTGCGCTTATTCGTTGCGCCACCGTTTGGCCGAGGGTTTCGGGTCTGTCAAGGAGTGCCTGCGCAGTAGGCATTTACCCCCTCATAACCCTGCTTCGGTCATCAGCCGTCCGATGACTTTATCGGCACCGAACACCTCTCGTGCCAGTTCTCGTGCCGCCCGGCTTTGGCTAATGTAATTGGATGCGACGGCATCGATTGCCGCCAGCGCCTCATCCCGCGAGGCGTAATCGAGCAGACCGTGCCCAGCAGGGTAGACCCTGTCGAACCCGGTACGCATTGTTATGACAGGCCGGCCCGAGGCCAGATAGCAGACGGCGCGGTCGCTAAACCAGCCGCTGTTCGGCCGGACATAAATGTCCTTCGCGACCGTGAACTCGCCGCGCGAGCCGGCAATGAACGCCTGATACGCTCCCATGTCGGCCGAAATCGGCCGTGGGTCGACGAGTTGCCAGCCGGCGGTCTCAACCGTACGGCTTACCGTATCAGTCGGCGGCAGCATCGCCATGCGGAAACAGGTGTCCGGCCGGCGCCGCGGCAAGTCGAGGTAAGTAAGGAAGTTGACGTGCTTCGACCAGAGATAGTTGGCACCGTCGAACTCGATGTTCTTGCCCTTGTTCTCCCACGTCGCGATCGTCGTGAAGCAGGGCGGCTCTCCACCGGCTTGCGGCCATAGGTCGAGATCGACCGGCGGCCGGGTCGGCCACCACGGCACCCCGCAGAGGGGCACCGGGCAATCGGCCGCACCAAGATTTTCGCCGTAGGTGAAGAAATGCGTGTGCGCATCGAGGTACGCACGGGCCGCCGGGTCTGCCTGCGCGTACTTGATCTGCTCGTATACCGGATCGGTATCCACCATGATCCGCACCGGACAGCGCATGTGTTCCGTGCGCAAGCGCGTTGCCCCGCACAAGTTGATCAGCCCGTCCGCCTCGGCGTAGAGCTCATGGACCCGCTCGCGGCTTAGCCCGTGATAGTCGTCGTTGATTGCATCCCAGTAGGCCCAGCGCTCCCCGAGCCCATGCCGCGCCATGACTCCACGCAGGTATTCGAGGTTGTAGGCACAGTCGACGACGACGCTGCTGATGCGCGGATCGTAGGGATTCGCCCCGTGATCCTCGACATACCAGACCTCGTAGCCGAGCTTTTCGAGCGCAACGAGATAGTTGATGGCCTGCCAAGCGATCCCGGCGAGCGGCATCTGGCCGACGAAATGAAGCAGAACGATTTTGCCGCGCGTCGCCACCGGAGGCCCTGAGAATGGGGCAGAGATGGCCATAACGGCCGAAACCAGATAAAATTTCCGCTGGCGGATTGCCGCGGCGCCGACCGCTGCTAGGAGAGCCAGCAGCGGTCTTGCCGGCGCGCCGGCACCCATGTTAGGCAGGGCAGCAATTTGTACCGCCCGCTGGGGTCTTCGTGTCCCCCGCATTTTGCGATCCCATATAAAGCCCGTTGGCAAGCCTAAGGAGAAGACGCGACGCCATGACTTACGTCGTCACCGAAGCCTGCATCCGCTGCAAGTATATGGACTGCGTCGAAGTGTGCCCCGTCGATTGCTTCTACGAGGGCGAGAACATGCTCGTCATCCATCCCGACGAGTGCATCGATTGTGGCGTCTGCGAGCCCGAATGCCCCGTCGAGGCGATCATCCCCGACAGTGAAGCCAACGCCGAGCGCTGGCTCGAGATGAACCGGGAATACGCCGCGAATTGGCCGAACATCACGCGCAAGAAGCCGCCGCCGGAGGATGCCGACGCGTACAAAGATGCCGACGGCAAGTTCGACAAGTTCTTCAGCGCTAAGCCCGGCGGCTAATGCTGGAAGTGACCCGGCGCGGCCGGCTGCGTCATTTCGCCGGCCCGGTCGGGCGTATTGCGGCCTCCCATTTGCCGGCGGAGCATGGCTGATAAGCTGGCTCGGCGGGGCTTCTTGTGCTATACGATTAATCGGCGGTAACGACGCCGATCTCCCTCGGTTCCGCGCTCTTTGGTGAGGTGTGGAGGGCCGCATCTGCGGTTACCTGCGAGCGTCGTTGATGGTGCCAGTCGGGTCGATTTTCGAGAGAAGAAGATGACAGCCGAAAAGGTTCCTTTCACGACCGGCGATCTTGTCGTCTACCCCACACACGGGGTGGGCAAGATCCTTGGTATCGAGACGCAGGAAATTGCCGGCCATACGCTGAGCGTGTTCGTGGTTCATTTCGACAAAGACCGGATGACGCTGCGGGTGCCGCTAGGCAAGACGAAGGCATCGGGGCTGCGTCGGCTGTCGAGCCGCAAGGAGATGGACGTCGCGCTAACGAAGCTGCGCGGCCGGTCCCGCGCGAAGCGCACGATGTGGAGCCGTCGCGCCCAGGAATACCAGGCGAAGATCGCATCCGGCGATCCGGCGTCGATCGCCGAGGTCGTGCGCGACCTGTTCCGCAATACCGGCCAGCCCGAGCAATCCTACAGCGAGCGTCAGATTTATCAGGCGGCGCTCGACCGGTTCGTGCGTGAGTACGCCGCCGTCGAAAGGATCGACGAGACGACTGCGGCGCAGCGCGTCGAACAGCTGCTGGCGGCCTGAGCGCGCTGGATACCATCGAGCTGCGCGCGGCACCCGCGAGCGCGAAGCGGCCATCCCCGAACCGCCATATGGCCCGGTTACGGGGCGCCAAACGGGTTTGGGCGATTGGCGCCATCCACGGCGAAGCGGCACGGTTGCGTGGGTTGCATGACCGGGTTGGCGCCCGCCTCGGCGATGGCGACCGCATTGTTTATCTCGGCAATTATCTCGGCTACGGCGACGCGATCGTCGCGGCGGTCGACGAACTCCTCGATTTTCGTCGCCGGGTGCTCGCCCGCCGCCGCGCTTTTGCTTGTGACGTCGTGCACCTGCGCGGAGCTCAGGAAGAGATGTGGCACAAGCTGCTGCAGTTGCAGTTTGCGCCGGATCCCGGCGGCGTTTTGCGGTGGATGGTCAATGCCGGGATCGAAGCGACCGTCGCTGCCTATGGCGGCGACCTGAAGCAGGGCTTTGCCGCGACGCGCGACGGCCCGCGTACGATCACCCGTTGGACTAGCACGCTGCGCAGCGCGATGAACGCCGTTCCCGGCCACACCATCTTGTTCACCGGTCTCCGGCATGCTGCCTATACCGAGCCGAAGGGGCTTCTCTTCGTCCACGCTTCGGTCAACCCGACGCGGCCCCTTGCCGCTCAGGGCGACGCCTTCTGGTGGGGCGGTGCCGATATCCTCGAATTGTCGCAGCCGTTCGACGGCTTCAGCCGTGTGATCCGCGGCTATGACCGCAACTCGCTTGGGCTGGTTGAGCGCGAGCACGGGGTCTCGCTCGATGCCGGCGCCGGCCGCGGCGGCCGGCTGATCGCCGCCTGCTTTGCCCCCGACGGCAAGGTGCTCGATGTGGTCGAAGCCTGAGGCTCAGACCGCGGTGTAGCCGCCGTCGACAAGGAGATCGCTGCCCGTCACGAAGCTTGCGGCATCGCTGGCGAGAAACACCGCCGCTGGCGCGATCTCGTCCGGCCGGCCGAGCCGGCCAACGAGATGCTTCACCCCGAGTTGCTCTTTGGCGGTCGCAAATGATCCATAGCGGCGCAAGGTCCGCTGGGTTTCGACGGCACCGGGGGACAACGTGTTGACCCGAATGTTCTCGGCAGCGTGGTCGACCGCCATGACCTTGGCCAACTGGATAAGGGCGCCCTTGGTGGCGCAGTAGGCTGCGCGGCCGGCGGTCCCGACCCGCCCCAGCTGCGAGGCGATGAAAATGATCGAGCCGCCGTCGCCCCTGGCCATGTAGGGAATGACCGCGCGGCTCAGCAGGAACGAGCCGGTCAGGTTGATGTCGACGACCTGCTGCCACTCGGCGAGGCTGACCTCGACAACCGGGCCGCCCGGATCATGCGGCGCGGCGCCGCTCACCAAAATGTCGAGCCGGCCGAACGCATCATGCGCCGCAACGGCGGCGGCGCGCCGCATGATCCGGGCGGCCCGGTTGTCGAGGTCAGCCTCGCCGAGTGGCAGCAG
>Ga0102924_1004043_pt1 | contig 15021 bp, 13 predicted proteins | sample PaiPotPPM11metaG_FD_80116 | JGI IMG/M metagenome (GOLD analysis project Ga0102924, IMG submission 80116) | Iron sulfur acid spring bacterial and archeal communities from Banff, Canada, to study Microbial Dark Matter (Phase II) - Paint Pots PPM... ... | reverse complement strand
GTTGGCGGCGCGGTTGGCGGCGCGGTTGGCGGCGCGGTTGGCGGCGCGGTTGGCGGCGCGGTTGGCGGCGCGGTTGGCGGCGCGGTTGGGGGCGGCGGTGAGGGCGTAGCGGTATGAGTGGCCGGAACGGTGCAGTTACTGCCGCACCCGCCGCCGCCGCTGCACGCGGCCACGAACGCAAGGGTCGCCAGCGCGGCGAACGGTAGGACCTGCAAGAAGCGCGGGGTCATAGCTTCACCCCCAGGCCGATGTACGGACCGTTATGAGTCTGACCGATCGGTGCGTTTTGCTTCGCCGCATACTGATCGGCGCTGTAGCCTCCGTACAGGTAGAGCGGAAAACGCGCCAAAGCGAGCGCGAGGCCGATATCGTATTTTGTGATCGCGTACTGCTGGCGATAGGACTTGCCGTTATTCGAACTCGCAGCGTTCGCGATCGTGTAAGTGCCGCTGGCGGTCGGATAGTAGAACGCGGAGCCAAACCAACTGATCCCCGTCCGCAATTCGGGCAACTTTTCGATACCGACGCCGACAGCGTTCAGATGCGGATATCCGTAATTGGTGGAGGTCTGGAGATAACCCACTCCCACATAGATCTTAGGAGCCGCGACTTGATACTCCAAGCGCGCATCCAGGCTGCTTTGTCGCGCCAGAAAAACAGGTGTGAACGCGCTGCCGCCGTCGATGGTCGAGACCTGGGTATAGTGGTTGCCATACCCGTCGATAAGGTTGTCGCTGGTCACATATGAGTATTGGCGGTAGTCGACTTTAACGGCAAACGGTGAATTCCGCAACGCGATGGCGACGGCCGCTAAGAGCGCCCGGCACTGTTGCCCGGCGGAGAATTCGTTATAATTCGAGAGCTTCGCGCCCGCAGCTTGGAGGAACACGGTATACGGCGGTTCGGTCGGCACCGGGGTCGGGCTGGGCGCGACCGTCGGCGCCGCGGTGGGCGCTGGGGTCGGCGGTGGGGTCGGTGGAATGTAACGTACCACTACGAGTCGCCGATCGGGAACCCATTGCACGTACGCGCCCATCCCTTCGGAGAGAACGCGCACGGGGACGAGCAAGATACCTTTGTAGAGTATCGGCGGCACGTCGAGTGGTCGCGTTTCGCCATTGATGACCACTTCGGGTTTATCTAGCGTTACCGAAACGGTGGCACCGCTTTTGGACGCCGTGACGGTCTTGCCGTCGGCCGACGCCGTCACGGTGGCGCCCATCTGCTCGAACATGCTGCGCAGCGGCACATAGATCTGGCCGTCCTTAACCAACGCCGCCAGCACGCGACCCTGCTTGAGGACGTCGGGCTTGGCATACACGGTGTGGTCGTTGTACAGGATGGGGATCTCGCCCGACGGCGGAGTGCCGAAGGCCGGAGCCGGCACGGGCGACGCCTGCGCTACTTGACCCGAAGCTGCGTTAGCGGCAACCCCGGACCCGCAGAATAGCAAAGCGAAAAGGGCTGCTGCAGCCAAAGGCCGCGCGATCGCGGTACTTGCCGTACTGGGCATAGTGGGCCATGCTTCCATATTACTCACGATTGTAGGGGGCTGTCGACGCCTACGTCTGGTCACAATTGCTCACCTGGCACGAGGCCTCCTGCGCACAGCCTGGCGACAGCGTATTCGCGTGCCAAAGCCATACTGGCAAACACTGGGAACATTCGATCCAGCGCCGTGATGTGAAATACACGAGACACGTTCTGGCCGGCCGCGACGCACAGGTGGCTGTCGATGAGATCGTGGCCGACACGCTTTTGAATGCTGACCAAGGCGTTCAGAAACGTCGTGTCGATGTAGCGCACATCGGTCAGGTCGAGGATTGTGGTCGCGTGCGGACCGGTATCGCTCAGCTCTTCAAACTCTCGTTCGATTTGGGCTTTTTGTGAGATATCAAACTCGCCGTGAAAGGCGAGTTCGTGCGCTATTGCCACTCTTTCAGTATGGGCTGGTCACGAGAGGGCGTCTGCGCATTTTTAACTGAGCCTTATGGCACGGTGTGGTTTCGCTCAAAGGAGGACGCCTCGGCGCATGGCTAAGATTCTCTCGTGAAGACCCTACCCGCGCCCGAGGTCGCGCCGCAACACCTAGCCCTTAACGCCATTCTTAATGGCCTCGGGGTCCTGGAAGCCGCCACCGTTACGGAGGGCGCCACGCTGGTAAATCTGGAGGTCCGCGACCGGATCTATCAGCCCAACGAGGCGATCAGCGAGGTTTTCTTTCCGTTAAACTGCGTGCTTTCCATAGTCACGCGCATGAAGGACGGCAATTCGATAGAGGTCGGCACCATCGGGCGCGAAGGCTGCTCGGCGATACCGCTGCTTTTAGGCGCCACGACGACCGCGAACGAATCCTACTGCCAGGTTGGGGGCGCCGCGATCAAGATCGATGCCGATGTTTTCCAATCATTGAGAGCAAATCCGACGTTCAGCCATTTGCTCGATCGGTATGTCCAAGCATACGTAAATATGCTGGGCCAACTTGCCGCGTGTAACCGGCTGCACAACGTCTACGAGCGGTGCGCGCGATGGCTGCTGATGACTCAGGACCGAGTTGGAATCCATGAAATCGGACTAACGCACGAATACTTGGCGATGATGCTGGGCACGCAGCGCTCCGGCGTGACCATCGCCGCAGGGACGTTGCAGCAAGCCGGCTTCATACGCTACGCGCGCGGCATCATCACAATTCTCGATCGCGAGGGGCTGGAAGGCGCTTCGTGTGAATGTTACGAGATAGCTCGCGAGCAATTCGGCGGGCTGATGCGCTCGACGAACACGCACTTCTAACCAGGACCACCGCGACTTCGTTACGCCGGCGTGGCTCCTAAGTAGGCTTCGGCGACCGCGGGATTCTCTAACAGCGCTGCGCCCGTATCCTCAAAGCGCATCGAGCCGGTTTCCAAGACATAGCCGCGGTTTGCGATGCGCAGGGCTTGTTGCGCATTTTGTTCGACGAGCAAGATCGTCGTGCCGCGCTCGTTTATCGACTTGATGACGCTGAAAATCGTCTGTACGATGATAGGGGCCAAGCCGAGTGATGGCTCGTCGAGCATAAGTAAGCGCGGCGAACTCATGAGTGCGCGTCCAATGGCCAGCATCTGCTGCTCCCCGCCGGAAAGCGTGCCCGCCGACTGTGAAAGCCGCTCTTCGAGGCGCGGAAATGTCTGCATGACAAACGCCAAGCGACCGTCGATTTCTTGTTTCGACCGCACCGTGTACGCGCCGAGCATCAGATTCTCGAGTACCGTCATGCGCGAAAACACGCGCCGGCCTTCAGGCGCGTGGCCGAGGCCGAGCCGCACGATTTGATCGGGCGAACATTTCCGCAACTCTTTTCCGTCGAAAACGATCGAGCCCGAATAGGGCACGAGCCCGCTGACGGCGCGTAGCGTCGTTGTCTTGCCCGCGCCGTTCGACCCGAGCAGCGCGACGATCTCGCCTTCTTCCACTCGTAGCGAAATGCCGCGCAGCGCGCGGATGCCGCCATACGAAACGCTCAGCTCGCGTACTTCGAGCCCTGAGCCTGACGAAGTGGTCATGCGACCGCCATGCCGAGGTACGCTGCAATAACGGATGGATTGTTGCGCACCTGCGCCGGTGTGCCGCGGGCGATGCATTCGCCGTGGTCGAGGACGGTAATCTCGTCGCTGATTCGCATCACCAGCCCCATATCGTGCTCGATGAGCAGCACGGTAATCCCGCGTTCGCGAATTGCGCGGACCAAGTCGCCGAGCTCGGCCTTCTCCCGCGGATTCATGCCGGCGGCCGGTTCGTCGAGCAACAGCAACTTCGGCCGGCTCGCCAGCGCGCGTGCGATTTCGAGCCGCCGCTGCGATCCGTACGGCAAATTGCGAGCGTACGTTTCGGAGACGCCCTCCAATCCGACAAATGCCAACAGCTCGCGGGCTCGTTCGCGCGCTTCTTTTTCCTCGCGGCGTTGGCGCGGCGTGTGCAGCAGCGAGTCCCACAATCGAGCGTGCAGGTGCGCGTCCTCGCCTGCCAAGACATTGTCGATCGCCGCCATGAACGAAAACAGACGAATATTCTGAAACGTGCGCGCGATGCCGGCGGCGGCGATGCGATGCGTCGGCCATCCGTCGATGCGTTTTTCTCCGAAGAAAATCTCGCCCGAACTCGGCGGATAAATGCCGGTGATGGCGTTAAACAACGTTGATTTGCCGGCTCCATTGGGACCGATAATTGCCGCAATCGCGCCCCGCGGAACGTTGAGCGAAACGCCATTTACCGCGACAAGCTCGCCGTAGCGTTTGCTGACACGTTCAAGTCGCAGCATGATGCAGCTCCTCTTTGCGCTGGCGGCTGGGCAGTAGACCCTCGGGTTTGAAGAGCATGATGGCGACTAAGATTGCGCCGTAGATAAAAAAGTGATAGTTGCCGAAATCCACATGCAGTCCGGCGCTCGCTGCGATTGTATTGGCTTGCGGCAACACGACGTTGTTGACAAGCACCAGCACGAGCGCCCCGACGACAACGCCCGGAATATTTCCCATTCCGCCGAGCACGAGCATCGAGACGATCAGCACGCTCACCTGAAACTGGAACAGGTCGGGCGAGACCAGACTCAGCTTGGCGGCGAAGACGACGCCCGCCAATCCGCTGAAGGATGCGCCGAGCGCGAACGCAGCCAACTTTACCGCGGTTGTATTGATCCCCATGTGCCGCGCGGCCAATTCGTCCTCGCGAATCGCCATCCAGGCTCGCCCGAGGCGGCTGTCGCGAAGATTGTAGGCAAAAAAGACCGCCAACGCGATCAGCGCCAGCACGACGTAGTAGTACGGAATCGTGCTCTGCCCGAACGAGCGTCCGAAGAACGAGGGAAAGTCGAGCGCGCCGATGCCATTGGGCCCGCCGGTGTATTTCGTGAGGTTTTGAAAAATCTGCGGCACGATCTCGCCGAATCCGAGTGTGACGATAGCGAGGTAATCGCCGCGTAAACGCAAGGTCGGCGCGCCCAAAATAATGCCGAACAACGCCGCGAACGCGGCCGCCAAAAAGAGCAGCAGCCAAAACGGCAAGTGGAGATTGAATTGCGGGCTGGCCATCATCGCGTACGTGTAGGCGCCGATCGCGAAAAATGCCGCATACCCGAGATCGAGTAGTCCCGCAAAGCCCACGACGACGTTGAGACCCAGCGCCAGCAGCACGAAGATCCCGGCGTCGGCCAGCACATTGAAGGTCGCATCGTTGCGATCGAAGACTGGGGCGCATAACAGAGCCGCGCCCAGCAACAAAAACAATAAGCGTTTCGCACGCAGGTCCGGCAGGCGCTGTGCGCCGATCACGACGGCGATCGCGATCAGAAAATATGCGTAAATCATGCCCGGTCGAACACCGCTTCACCCAACAGGCCCGACGGGCGAAACACCAGCACGAGAATGAGGATTGCAAAAACGGTGACGTTGCTCCATTGCCCGCCGAATTTCCAGGTTGCAAACGACTCGATAATGCCGATCAAAAATCCGCCGAGCATCGCGCCGCCGATGTTGCCGATACCGCCCAGCACCGCCGCGGTGAACGCTTTCAAGCCCGCGCCGAACCCGTTGAAAAACCACGTCGACTGATAATAGACGCCGGAAACGAAGCCCGCCACGCCGGCCAGCGCGCTCCCGATCAAGAACGTAAGCATGATCGTCTTGTTGATGTTGATGCCCATCAGTTGCGCGGCATCGCGATCCTGGGCGGTCGCCCGCATCGCGCGGCCGAGACGGGTGTTATGAATGAAGAGCTGCAAAGCGACCATCATAACGACAGCCAGGCCAACGACCAGCATCTGCTGCGCGCCCACCGCTACGCCGGCGACAATGACCGACGGATTTGGCACCACCGCCGGAAACGGAACGGGCGACGGTCCCTTCCATATTTGCATCACGTTCTCGAGGATGAACGAAACGCCGATCGCGGTGATGAGCGGAGCTAAACGCGGGGCGTCGCGCAAGCGCCGGTATGCGAGCCGCTCGATGAGCACGCCGACGACGCCGCAGAGCAGCGCCGCGCCAATCAACGCGATTGTAACGTCCACAACCAGCGCCACGCCGTGCAACTCGCCGGAAACGCCGAGCGCCGTTAAAATCGTCAGCGCGAAGAACGATCCGAGCGTGTACACGTCGCCGTGCGCGAAGTTAATGAGCCCGATGATCCCATAGACCATCGTATAGCCGAGCGCGATCAGCGCATAGATTCCGCCCAGCGATATGCCGTTGATGAGCTGCGCTAGGAACTCATGCATCGTCGCGCCTCGGTGACAGTCGCTAGATCTTCAATTGGACCTGCCGGATAAAGTACGGCTGGCCGTCCTTGAAGCCGTACAGACTCAACACCGGGTTGGTGACGTCACCGTACTTATCGAAGCTGATCGGCCCGATCGGCGTATCGAGCTTGGTTGAAGCCACACGCGTCACGACGGCGGCGCGTGAAGGCATGGCGCCTCCCTTTCCAATCGCGCGGATGATTGCATCGGCAGCGACTTGCGCCGCCGCGTACGCGTTGGCGCTGTAGGGGCCGATGTCGGAGTTATACTTTGCGCGGTATGCCTTGACGAACGCCTGCGCAGATGGAAGTCTCGTCGCATCCGGCGCGGCGAGGGTGTAGTAACTGCCGTCGGCCTGCGCGGCAGCAACCGTCGCAAGGTCCGCCAAACCGTCGCCCCCCATGTATGCAGTCTTCCCAAGGCCGACGCTAAACATTTGTTTGCGAATCAGTCCGCCGCCGGTGCTGGTGACCCCGCCGAAAAATACGACATCCGGATTGGCCGCGAGCACTTTGAGCAGCAGCGACTTGAAATCTTGCGTGTTCTTGGCAAGATGATCGCGCGCGAGTACCGCGCCGCCGTCGGCAACGAAGTCCTTTTCAAACCGGTCGGCCAAATCGAGGCCGTATGTTTCGTTGTCGTCGATGATGTAAGCGCGCTTGAACCCGAGCGAACGCGCGAACTGCGCGAGCGCCGAACCTTGCCGCGAATCCGTCGTACAGACTCTAAAGAACGTGTTCATCGAAGGGTTCGCGCGGCGCAGCTGTTGCGCGTCCGGGCCAATCGTCAAGTTATCCGCTACCACCGACGGGCCGATTTGCGCTGTGCCGGCTGCGTTGGTGACCGGTATCTCCGCGCGCGCGACGTTCGAATTGTAGGGCCCGACCACCGCGAGCACCGCCACGTCGCTGATGAAACTGCGCACGTTGGAAACGCCTTGCTCGGGATTGTGCACGCCTTGCACGGAATCGTCGAGCGCCTCTCCCTGCAACGTATAACCGTGCGGCATGCTCTTTTGCATCTGCGCGATCGCGAGTTGCGCGCCTTGCTCGGTGCTAATGCCGACCGACGCATCGCCCCCAGACAGCGGTAAGTCGATCCCGATCTTCACCACCCGGCCGGCCGGCGCCGGGCTCGGAGCTGCAGTTACCGAGGTCGTCGCGGTGGTCGTTGAATTCTTTACCGTCGAGGCGTTGTTCGCACCGGAACACGCCGATAGTGCAATAATCGCCAGCGCAGCAGAAATTCGCATATGCATTTTCGGTTACTTGCGCGTGCGCGAGGTCCTTCCGGCCGACGCGTAGATCAAGCTATGCTGACTTCGCGCTCGACTCGGCCGCCGATCTCATCCTTAGCTTTGCGAAGTTCGTAATCGGCCTGAAGCCCGAGCCATAATTCCGCAGAGGTGCCAAAATAACGAGCCAGCCGCAGCGCCGTATCCGCGGTGATGCCACGGCGCCCGCGGATTATCTCCGTCAGCCGGTTTGCGGGAATGTGCAAATCCAAGGCAAGGCGATTTGCAGTCAAGCTGCGAGGCTCCATGAAGTCCTCAGCGAGGATCTCACCCGGATGAATCGGCGCAATTTTTCTTGTAGCCATTTTCCTCAGTGATAGTCCGTAACTTCAACATCAAACGCGTCGCCGGCGTGCCAGACAAAGCATACGCGCCATTGATCGTTGATGCGAATTGAATGCTGTCCTTTTCGCCGCCCCTTCAGTGCTTCGAGCTCGAACCCCGGGCCTTTCAAATCGTGCAGCGAGCGTGCCTGACTTAACAACAGCAACCGTCGCAAAGCGACTCGCTCGATGGAGTGAAACCGTCGTACATGTTGTTGCTCGAAAAGACGCAAGGTGTCTTTGTCCGCAAAAGAGCGTATCACCCTAGGCTACAGTATACTACGCTAAGCGTAGTATGTCAAACGTACTAGAAACTCTAAGCTGGTTCGAGTTCCCTCACGGCCGCCGCATTGAAGTAGGCCGCTTTTGGATGGTGCATGATGATCGCTGCCGTCGATTGCTCCGGCACGATTTGGAAGGCCTCGGTCAGCTTTACGCCGATCGCGGTGGTCGCGTCGAGTAAACGAAATGCAGTCTCATGCTGTGAAAGTTCCGGGCAGGCGCCGTATCCCCACGAATACCGCTTGCCGCGATCCTCCGGCAAACCCAGCTCCGAGCGAATGAGCCGGTGTGCATATTCGGCCAGCGCTTCCGCGCTTTGGACTGAGAAGCCGTGCAGAAAATAGGATTCGCTGTATTCGCCGGCCGCATGCAATTCGGCGATCCGCTCCGATACGCGCGAACCAACCGTCACGATCTGTAGTGCGACGACATCGACGCCGCGCCCGTTTTCGGGCTCGCGCAGGTAATCCGCCAGCGACAGATGCTCGCCGCCGGCTTGGCGCGTGAAGGTAAAGCGCGCGACCTCGCGCGCCGGATCGTTGGGATCGTAGATGATCGCGTCGTTGCCCGTTCCGGCAGCCGGAAAATATCCGTAGACGAAGCGCGGCTCAAGCAATGCTTCACTGGCGGCGAGCGCTTCGTAGCGACGCAAGCGCGGTTCGAACTCTTCCTTAACAAGCTTCTCGAACGCATCGCCTTTCGTATTGGCGGCTCCCCATGAAAGCCGGTAGAGGCTGCGCAGATCGAAGCACGACCACAATGTAGCCAGATCGATGTTTTCGACGACGCGCGGCCCGAAAAATGGCGGCTTGGGAACGGTCGCAAGATCGGCTTTCACGGCCGAATACCGGATCGCACCGTTGGGCGAAGCAGCACGCTGCGGCGCGCGCGGCGCCAACGCTTCACGTTTTGCCTGCGCAATGAATTTTTCACGGCCGGCCGCATCGCCGGTGAGCGTTTCCATCACTTGCAAACCTTCGAATGCGTCCTTGGCATAAAAGAGTCCAGGCTCGAAATACCGGTTTCCCTCGAGCACCGAAATGCGCCGTCCAAAATCACGATTGATCGCCGCGCCGCCGACCAGCACCGGGAACTGTAATCCGCGCGTGTCCTGCTCTTGCACGCAGACCGGCATCTGTTTGCTGGTCGAAACGAGCAGCGCGGAAAGGCCGATCGCGTCGGCCTGCACTTCCACGGCCTTTTCCAGAATCGTGTTCATCGGCACTTGTTTGCCGAGATCGAATATCGTGTAGCCGTTGTTGGCGAGAATCGTGTGCACTAAGTTCTTGCCGATGTCGTGCACGTCGCCGAAAACCGTCGCGAGCACGACTTTACCTTTGGTCGCGCCTTCTTTCTTCTCGAGAAATTGCTCCAGATGCGCGACGGCCTTCTTCATGACTTCGGCCGATTGCAGAACGAAGGGCAGGATCAACTCGCCGGCGCCGAATTTGTCGCCGACTTCTTTCATCGCGGGCAGCAGAATATCGTTGAGCACTGCGACGGGGTCCCGCGTCGCCAACGCGGCATCGATCTTCGCTTCGATGCCGTCCTTGCGGCGGCGCAAGATCGCATTGTGAATGCGAACTTCGGGCGGAGCGTCCTCATCAGCATCTTTCTTGTCATCCTGAGCTTGTCGAAGGACACCCGAAGCTTCATAATGCTCGATCAGGCGCTGAAGCGCGTCGGGCCGGCGATTGAACACCAAGTCGTCGCAAAGCGCGCGTTCCGTCGTGTCCAGCTCGGCGTACGGCGTGATCTCTTTGGCGTACACGAGCGCGAGGTCGAGTCCCGCTTGCACGCAGTGATGGAGAAAGACCGAGTTGAGGGCCGCGCGCGCGGCCGGCTTCAATCCGAATGAGACATTGCTTACGCCCAGCGACGTCAGCACGCCGGGCAACTCTTTCTTGATCGCTTTGATGCCTTCGATCGTATCGACGGCGGAATTGATGTACTCGTCGTCGCCGGTCGCCAGCGTAAATGTCAGGTCGTCGAATATCAGCGCGCCGGGCGCCAACTCATATTCGTTGACGACAATGCCGTAGATGCGTTTCGCGACCTCGAGTTTGCGCTCGGCGGTTTTCGCCATGCCCTTTTCGTCAATGGTCAGCGCAACAACCGCCGCGCCGTGTTCCATCGCGAGCGGCAAGACGGCGTCGATTTTCGCGCGCCCGCTCTCGAGATGGACCGAGTTCACAATCGCCCGGCCGGGATATGCTTCCAACGCCGCCTGCAGCACGCGCGGCTCGGTCGAGTCGATCATGAGCGGCGACTCTACCGACTGCGCGAGCTTGCGCACGAGCACGCGCATCTGCTCGTCTTCATCGGTGCGTTCGGTCAGCGCAACGCAAATATCGAGCGCATGCGCGCCGCCTTCGACCTGCTCGCGCGCGACCAGCGTGATATCGTCGTAATTGTCCTCGAGCAGCAGGCGTTTGATCTTGCGCGAACCCTGCGAGTTGATGCGCTCGCCGACCAGCAGCGGCCGCGGTTCCTGTTCGAGCGCAATTGCCGTCATCGCCGAGGCGACGAACTGTTTGGCCCTTCGACGTTGCTCAGGACTTCGGCCCTCGCGCACCTTCGGCTGTGTCTTATCGACTGCCGCGCGAATTGCGGCAATGTGCTCGGGCGTCGTTCCGCAGCAGCCGCCGACGACGTTGACGCCGAAGTCGCGCACGAACTCAGACAGCTCGCGCGAGAGCTCTGCGGCCGTTTCGGGATAGATCGTTTCGCCGCGCGAGCCCATCAGCGGCAAGCCGGCGTTTGGAATGACGCTGATAAATCGATCCGAGTTTTCGCATAGGTAACGGATGGGATCGCGCATTTGCGAAGGACCGGTCGAACAATTCAATCCGATCACGTCGACCGGTAACGCATCGAGCGTCGCACAGATCGCGCGAACGTCGGTGCCGAGCAGCATGCGCCCTTCGGTGATCAGCGTCGGCTGCGCTTGAATCGGAACGCGCCGCAAACCGTTAGCGAATTCGCGCGTGATGCCAGCGACGGCCGCTTTCAATTCCAGCAAGTCTTGCATCGTCTCGAGCAGCAGCAGATCCACGCCGCCCTCGACGAGATGGCGCGCCTGCTCGCCGTAAATCTTCACGAGTTCATCGAAAGTGATCTTCGAAAGCGAGGGATCCGATGACGAGATCAACATGCCTGTCGGGCCCATCGAACCCGCCACAAAACGCGGCCGGTCCGGCGTTGAATACTTGTCGCATGCCGCGCGCGCGAGCTGTGCGGCCGTCCGGTTGACTTCGGCGGTTTTTGCGCCCAGCTCGTACTCGTCGAGCTTCAGGCGCGATGCGGTGAACGTGTCGGTCTCCAGCACGTCCGCACCCGCTTCTAAGTATTTCTCATGAATCTCGCGGATGATGTCGGGGCGCGTAAGAACAAGAGCTTCGTTGCAGCCCTGATAGCGAACACCGCCGAAATCGTCGGCGGTGAGTTCGAGGTCCATGATCTGCGTGCCCATGGCCCCATCAAAGACGAGCACGCGCTCGCCCAAGAGTTGCAGGTAGTCCGCCAAAATTATCCTTCGCGGGCGCTGATGTCGCCGACGGCGCGCCCTGCTCGATTATATACTATCGGCCGCTCAAGGTCCGCGAGTTTCGTCAGCCGCGCTTCGGAGAGCACGCCGAGCCGCCGCAGCGCCGTCAGCACGGCCGGCCCGCGGGCGCGCGCCGCGCCGTCGAGGACTTTGCAGACCAGGCCGATGCCCCGCTCCAAAGCCCCGGTTGCGTGTACGCCTTCCGCGCCGGCTTTGCAGACGATCGAGCCGTCACCGGCTTGCATCAAGCGTGCATCGAATTCACCCGTGCCCGAGACGTACTCCGGAAAAGCGATCATGGCGTCGCGCACGATCGCGAGCGCCGCCGCATCGTGGGTTCCCACACCCTCTTGCGTCGCCAGCCGCATAAACGAAAGCGCCGCGTTTCGCAGCGGAAGCGCGTACACCGGAATACCGCATCCGTCAACGCCGATCGGCATCTGGGTTACCGCGAGTCCCGAGACGCGCGCGCAAAACTCCAAGATGCGCTGCTCCGCGGGATTGCTAACATCGAGATAGGTTTGCGGATCGGCATCCATGATTTTGCACAGCGCTAGAATCCCGGCATGTTTGCCCGAACAATTATTGTGCAGCACGCTCGGCACGATGCCCGCCCGTTCGAGTTCGAGTGCGGCCGCCGCGTTGTAGGGCGGATGCTCTCCGCATTGCAGCGCGCTTTCGGGCATTCCGATTTTTTGCAAGATCGATCGTACGGCTTCAACGTGAAATGGCTGCCCCGCATGCGAACCGGCCATCACCGCAATTTCACGCGACTCCAAACCAAACCGTTCGCGCGCGCCCGCCGCGATCACCGCTGCGGCGATAAACGGCTTCGCGCTCGATCGCAAGAAGACGGGAAATTCATCGACGTCGCCATATGCCAGCACCGGTTTGCCGCGCGAATCGACCGCGCATAAAGCGACATCGTGGATCGACTCCACGATGCCACCGCGTTTTACATTAACCCTAAACGAGTGCGGCTTCGACAATCGTCGTTTCTTGTTCGGCGAATACCGGATTCGAGAGGTAGCGTTCGCCGGTGTCGCAGGCAACGGTCACGATGAGCTTGCCTTTCGACTCGGGGCGCGCCGCGACTTGCAGCGCGGCCCAGATATTTGCGCCCGAAGAAATTCCAACCAGCATACCTTCTTCCCGCGCCGCGCGGCGCGTCATCGCGATCGCATCCGCGTCCGTGACGCGAATCACTTCTTCATAGATCTTCGTGTTGAGAACTTTCGGGACGAAACCCGGGCCGGTGCCTTGGATTTTGTGCGGACCCGGCGTGCCGCCGGAAAGAAGCGGCGATGCGTCGGGCTCGACAGCAATGATTCGCATGCTGGTTTTGCGCTCACGCAGAACCTCGCCGACGCCGGTGATCGTCCCGCCCGTGCCGACTGCCGCGACGAAAACGTCGACGGTGCCGTCCGTGTCGCGCCAGATCTCTTCGGCGGTGGTACGGCGGTGGATCTCGGGGTTGGCCGGATTTTCGAACTGCTGCGGCATGAAGTATTTCGCCGGATCGCTTGCGCGAATCTCGTTGGCCTTGGCAATAGCGCCCTTCATCGCCTCGGCGCCGGGCGTCAGGATCACCTGTGCGCCATAAGCTTTAAGGAGGTTGCGCCGTTCGATGGTCATCGTGTCGGGCATCACCAGGATCAGCGGATAGCCTTTGGCGGCAGCCACGAAGGCCAGGGCGATACCCGTGTTGCCGCTGGTCGGCTCGATAATCACCGAACCGGGCCGCAGGCGGCCCTCGCGTTCGGCGGCTTCGATCATCCATATGCCGATGCGGTCCTTGACGGAACCCGCCGGATTGAACGACTCCATCTTGACGGCCACCGTGCCGGGCAAGCCCTTGGATAAGCGGGGCAGTTTCACAAGCGGGGTATTGCCGAACGTGTCGGCCAGATTTTCATAAATGCGGCTCATGCCAGCCATGAACCGCGGCCGGCCGGCAAAAGCTGCACAAGGCCGCGCCGCGCCTCGACGGAAAATAGCGTCGTGTTCTCGCTGGCCGACAACTCGCTCTACGTCGAAGCGATCGATCTTTGGATCGACTCGATGCGATCGCGCGGACGCTGCTACGTGTCGCACGGTCACTCCGATCACGCGCGCGAGCACGACACGATCGTCTCGACGCCCAACACGGCGGCGATCTGCCGCGCGCGGTTCGCGCGCCGTGAAGCTCGCGCGGTACAGCCGGCGCTGCTAGCGGAATTTAAAACGCCGAAGCCGGCGCGTCCGCCGAGTTTTTTCGAGGAGCACGGTTTTAACGAACCCTGGAGCAGCGGCAACCACCGGCTGACTTTGTTCTCCGCCGGCCACGTGCTCGGAAGTTCGCAGATCATGATCGAGGACGAACACGGAAGGTTCGTCTATACGGGAGACTTCAAACTCGACGCTTCGATGACCGCGGAAGCGCCGGAAGTCAAACAGTGCGATCTCGTATTGATGGAATGCACCTACGGCCGCCCGCAGTACGCGTTTCCCCCGCGCGACGAAGTTGCCGGCGACATGATCGCCTTCGCGCGCGACGCGCTCGAAGCCGGCGCCGTACCGGTGTTCTTCGCCTATTCGCTCGGGAAAGCGCAAGAAGCGGTTGCGATACTCGGCAACGCGCAGATCCCGGTGACGGTGCACGGCGCCATCGAAACGCTCTGCCGCGTGTACGAAACATGCGGCGTGCAGTTGCCGGAATACAAACGCTACGATGTGCTGACGTTCACGCCGGAGAACGTGTTGATTTGGCCGCCCTCTGGACGCGCCTTGCCGAAAGCTCTGCGCGGCAAGCCGGTGCGTACGGCCATGCTGACCGGCTGGTCGTTAGATCGCAGCGCCACATTCCGCTACGGCGTCGACCGCTGCTTCCCGCTTTCCGATCACGCCGATTATCCGGCGCTTCTTCGCTACATCGAGCTCGCGCAACCGAAGAAAGTGTTACTCAATCACGGCTGGCCGGATTTCGTCTACCGCTTGCGGCGCCTGGGCATCGATGCGGAGTACCTAGAGGAACACACGCAGCTAGCGCTGTTCTAGCTGTAGGTCGCCTGCATGAAACTATTTGTCGTCATTAGCTTACTTCTGGGGCTTACGTCCGCTAATAGATTGGTCGTAGGCACTTCACAACCGCGTGCCCCCCTCATCGGAATCTTCTTTGATGAAATCCGGCGCAGCAACGACGAAAAACTTCCCGGCCTGCGGACCGCGCCGATAGACGGATTTGAGTCTGATTACAGTTGGTTCCAAAGCCACGGCCCAAACCAATATAACGAGCGCCTGGGACCGGCCGGCGACTATATTGATT
>Ga0102924_1004042_pt1 | contig 15023 bp, 11 predicted proteins | sample PaiPotPPM11metaG_FD_80116 | JGI IMG/M metagenome (GOLD analysis project Ga0102924, IMG submission 80116) | Iron sulfur acid spring bacterial and archeal communities from Banff, Canada, to study Microbial Dark Matter (Phase II) - Paint Pots PPM... ... | reverse complement strand
GCAGTCGGAATCGACCTAGGCACCACCAACTCTGTGATCGCGGCGACGGTGGACGGCCAGCCAACCGTGATACCGAACGCCGAGGGATCGCGGACGACTCCCTCGGTGGTGGCCTTTACGCCGCAAGGCGAGCGCCTGGTGGGGCAGATCGCCCGGCGGCAGGCCATCCTGAACCCGAAGGGGACGATCTACTCCGCGAAGCGGTTCGTCGGGCGGCATTACGACGAGGTCGCCAGCGAGGTGAACGCCGTGTCGTTCGACGTGGTCCCCGGGCCAGACGGCGCCGTGCGGTTCAAGGTCCAGGACAGGCTGTACGCGCCGGAGGAAATCTCCGCGCTCGTGCTCCGCAAGCTCGCCGAGGACGCATCGAAATTCCTTGGCGAGCGGGTCACCGAGGCGGTCATCACGGTGCCGGCGTACTTCAACGACGCGCAGCGCCAGGCGACCAGGGACGCCGGCCGCATCGCCGGCCTTGAGGTGCTCCGCATCATCAACGAGCCCACAGCGGCGGCGCTGGCCTACGGGCTGGACAAGAAGAGCAACGAGACGGTCCTGGTCTTCGACCTGGGCGGCGGAACCTTCGATGTGAGCATCCTCAACATCGGCGAGGGCGTGGTCGAGGTACGGGCGACCGCGGGCGACACGCATCTGGGCGGCGACGACTTCGACCGCCGGATCGTCGATCACGTGGCCGACGAGTTCCAGCGCGACAACGGCATCGACCTGCGGGCCGACCCGCAGGCCCTGCAGCGCCTGTTCGAAGCGGCTGAAAAGGCGAAGGTGGAGCTGTCCGCGGTCACCCAGACCACCATCAGCCTGCCGTTCATCACCGCTGACGCCGCTGGGCCCAAGCACCTCAACACGACGCTGATGCGCTCGACCTTCGAGGAGATCACCAGGGACCTGATCGAGCGCACGACGGGCCCCGTCCGGCAGGCGATGGCCGACGCCAAGCTGACGGACGCGGATATCGACGAGGTGATCCTGGTCGGCGGCTCCACCCGGATCCCGGCCGTGCAGAACCTGGTCCGCCGGCTGACCGGCGGCAAGGACCCCAACATGACCGTGAACCCGGACGAGGTGGTCGCCGTCGGCGCGGCCGTGCAGGCGGGCGTGCTCAAGGGCGACGTCAGGGACGTGCTGCTGCTCGACGTGACGCCACTGTCGCTCGGCATCGAGACGCTCGGCGGGATGATGACCAAGGTCATCGAGCGCAACACCACGATCCCGGCCCGCCGCACTGAAGTCTTCAGCACCGCCGAGGACAACCAGTCGGCGGTTGATGTCGTGGTCCTGCAGGGGGAACGGGAACGGGCCGCGGACAACCGGGTGCTCGGCCGGTTCCGGCTGGAGAACATCCGGCCCGCACCGCGGGGCGTGCCGCAGATCGAGGTCACCTTCGACATCGACGCGAACGGGATCCTGAATGTCTCCGCTCGGGACAAGGACACCGGGACCGAGCAGCGCATCACGATCACGGAGACGTCCAACCTGGACCAGGCCGAGGTCGAGCAGATGATCGCCGACGCCGAGCGGCACCGTGAGGAGGACCAGCGGCTGCGCGAGCTCACCGATGCCCGCAACGAGCTTGACGCCGCCACCTACCAGGTCGAGCACCAGCTGGCCGAACGCGGGGAATCGCTCCCGGTGCACGTGAAGGCACGCGCGGAAAACGCGGCCTCCGATGCCAGGCAGGCGCTCAATGAAGAGGCGCCACTCGACCGGCTCCGGAACCTGGCCACCGATCTGCGGCAGGTCAATCAGGAACTCGCCGCGGCGGGTATCCCCCCGCAGGGCGGCCCAGGGCCGCAAGCCGGCCCGGGCCCGCAAGCCGGCTCCGCCGGCGGCGGTGACGACGACGTGATCGACGCCGAGTTCACGCCGACCGAGTGAGGCTGCCGGTGAACCAGACACCAGGAAACGGAACGGAGGGAGACGGTGGTGCGGGGCGTGCCCCGCACGCCGCCGCCCCGCCCGCCGGCTCAGGGGATGCCGCCAGCGCCGAGACCACGCCGCCGGGGGGCCAGGCCGCCGCCGACACGATCGACGACCAGGCGGCCCGGATCGCGGAACTCGAGGATGCGCGCCTGCGCGCCCTGGCTGATCTGGACAACACGCGCAAGAGATGCGCCGCGCAGACCCGCCGCGCCGAGGAGGATGCCAGAGCCGCCGTGGCCAGGCAGTGGCTGCCCGTGATCGACAGCCTCGATCTCGCGCTCGCGCACGCCACGGCCGACCCAGCGACCGTTGTCGACGGGGTCGAGGCGGTCCGGGAGCAGGCCCTCGGCGTGCTGGCCGGCCTGGGCTTCCCGCGCCGTGACGACCGCGGCGCCCGGTTCGACCCCACCCGGCACGAGGCGGTCGCGACCCGGCCCGACCCCGGCACCGAGGCGGACATGGTCGCCGAGGTCGTCCGGCCGGGGTACGGCGAAGGAGACCACCAGCTGCGGCCCGCGCAGGTGGTGGTGGCCAGGCCGGGCTGATGGCGAACCAGGACTTCTACCAGGTCCTGGGCGTGCCAAGGGACGCCGACCAGGACGAGATCCAGCGTGCCTACCGGAAGCTGGCCCGCACCTACCACCCGGACGTCAACTCCGACCCGGCGGCCGAAGACCGGTTCAAAGAGATCTCGGAGGCCTACGACGTCCTGTCCGACCCGCAGACACGGCGCCGCTACGACGCCTTCGGGCCTAACTTCCGTCAGGTTCCCGAGGACGTGGACCCAGACGAGTGGCGGCGCCGCCGGGCCGGCGCCGGGGCTGGCCAGACCCGCGGCGGCTTCCAAAGCGGCGGCTTCGGGAGGGGCGACGGGTTCGGCTTCAGTAGCGGCGACATCGACCTCGAGGATCTCCTGGGCGGCGTCTTCGGCGGCCGGGCCGGGCGGCGCTGGGGACCGATCCCCGGCGCCGACCAGGAGGCCGAGCTCGAGCTCACCGTCGAAGAGGCCTACCGGGGCACGCGCCGGACCGTCACGCTGACCGGCGACGGCACGGGCCGGTCGTTCGAAGTTACGGTGCCTGCCGGGGTCACGGACGGCCAGCGGATCCGGCTGGCCGGACAGGGCGGTCGCGGCAGCGACGGGGCGGGTAACGGCGACCTGTATCTCGTCGTGCGGATCGCGCCGCACCCGAGGTACCGCCTCGACGGGCGCGATCTCTACGTTGAGCTGCGGCTCGCCCCCTGGGAAGCCGCGCTCGGCACGTCGGTCCCCGTCGACACCCCGGGCGGCGAGGTCAAGGTCAAGGTCCCCGGGGGTACCTCCAGCGGCAGGCAGATCCGGCTGCGCGGCCGCGGCCTGCCCAATCCGAAGGGCAAGGCGGGAGACCTGTTCGCGGAGGCCAGGATCATGGTACCGGCGCGTTTGTCGCACGCGCAGCGCCGGCTCTTCGAGCAGCTGGCGGCCGAATCCGACTTCGACCCGAGGAGACAGCGGTGAATTACGCCATCGTCCGCGCCTCGCGCCTGAGCCTTGAGGAGTTCGCCCTGCTGTCCGGCCTGCACCCGGATCTGCTCCGCAGGCTCGTCGCCCTCGGGCTCATCGACGCCGATCGCGACCCGGCGGGCGAGCTCTGGTTCTCTCGCAGCGAGTTCGCCGTGGTGGCGCGGGTGCAGCGCCTGCGCGCGGGCTTCGCGCTCAACTATGCGGCCATCGGGCTCGTCACCGACCTGCTCGACCGGATCGCGGTACTGGAAGCGGCCCTGCGGGGGCAGGCCGCCCGACGGCCAGGAAGGTGACCATGGACCCGAACCGCCTGACGCAGAAATCGCAGGAGGCGCTGCACGACGCGCAGACGAAGGCGTTCCGTTTCGGGCATACCGAGGTGGACGGCGAGCACCTGCTCCTCGCGCTGCTCGACCAGCCTGAGGGGATCGCTCCCCGGCTGCTCGCCCAGTCCGGCGCCGACCCCGACCGGCTGCGTACGGCGCTGGAGTCGGAGCTCGCCAGGCGGCCCCGGGTCACCGGCCCGGGCGTGAACCCCGGGGAGATCCGTGTCACGCAGCGGCTTACCCGACTGCTGGATACGGCCGAACAGGAGGCGGGCAGGCTCAAGGACGAGTACGTCTCGGTCGAGCATCTGCTCATGGCGCTGCTCGCCGAGGGCCCGGCCACCGCGGCCGGCCGCATGCTCCAAGCCGACGGCGTGACCAGGGACGCCTTCCTGCAGGCGCTGACGACGATCCGCGGCAACCAGCGGGTCACCTCCGCCATGCCGGAATCGGCCTACGAAGCCCTCGCCAAGTACGGCCGTGACCTGGTCGCCGAGGCGGCCAGCGGCAAACTCGACCCGGTCATCGGCCGGGACGCCGAGATCAGGCGCGTCATCCAGATCCTGTCCAGGAAGACCAAGAACAACCCGGTCCTGATCGGCGATCCCGGAGTGGGCAAGACCGCCATCGTGGAGGGCCTGGCCCAGCGCATCACCCGCGGTGATGTCCCCGAGGGCCTGCGGGACAAGACGATCTTCAGCCTCGACATGGGCTCCCTGGTCGCTGGCGCCAAGTACCGCGGCGAGTTCGAGGAACGGCTCAAGGCCGTCCTCACCGAGGTCAGGGCCGCCGCCGGACGCATCCTGCTGTTCGTGGACGAGTTGCACACGGTGGTGGGCGCGGGCGCCGCCGAAGGAGCCATGGACGCGGGCAACATGCTCAAGCCGATGCTGGCCCGCGGCGAGCTGCACCTGATCGGCGCGACGACCGTAGACGAGTACCGCAAGCGCATCGAGAAGGACGCGGCGCTCGAGCGCCGGTTCCAGCCGGTGATGGTCGACGAGCCGTCGGTGGAGGACGCCATTTCCATCCTGCGCGGCCTGCGGGAGCGGCTCGAGGTGTTCCACGGCGTGAAGATCGTCGACAGCGCCCTGGTGACCGCAGTCATGCTCAGCCACCGGTACATCTCCGACCGGTTCCTGCCGGACAAGGCGATCGACCTGGTCGACGAGGCCTGCGCCATGATCCGCACCGAGATCGACTCCATGCCGGCCGAACTGGACGAGCTCACCCGCCGGGTGATGCGGCTGGAGATCGAGGAAACCGCGCTCGCCAAGGAGAACGACCAGGCGAGCAAGGCGCGCCTGGCGGACCTGCGCAAGGAACTCGCGGACCTGCGAGCGGAGGCCGACGCGCTGAGAGCCCAGTGGGAAGCCGAGCGCCAGGCGCTGCGCCGGGTGCAGGCGCTCCGCGAGGAGATGGAGCAGGCGCGACGCGACGCCGAGCAGGCCGAGCGCGACTACGACCTGACCAAGACGGCGGAACTGCGTCTCGGCAGGCTCCCTGAACTGCAGCGGCGGGTCGAGGCCGAGGAAGAGCGGCTCGCGGCCAAGCAGGGCGGCGCGCGGCTGCTGCGCGAGACGGTCACCAGCGACGAGATCGCCATGATCGTCTCCCGCTGGACGAGTATCCCGGTCAGCCGCCTGGAAGAAGGAGAACGGGAGAAGGTCCTGCGCCTGGACCAGGTCCTGCACGAGCGGATCGTGGGCCAGGACGAGGCCGTCCGGCTCGTCGCCGACGCCATCATCCGGGCCAGGTCGGGGATCAAGGACCCGCGCCGGCCCATCGGGTCGTTCATCTTCCTCGGCCCCACCGGGGTGGGGAAGACCGAGCTGGCCAAGACGCTGGCGGCCGCACTGTTCGACACCGAGGAGAACATGATCCGGATCGACATGAGCGAGTACCAAGAGCGCCATACCGTCAGCCGCCTGGTCGGCGCGCCGCCCGGATACGTGGGCTACGAGGAGGGCGGGCAGCTGACGGAGGCGGTCCGGCGCAAGCCGTACTCGGTCGTGCTGTTCGACGAGGTGGAAAAGGCCCACGCGGACGTGTTCAACACGCTGCTACAGGTGCTGGACGACGGGCGGCTCACCGACGCGCAGGGCCGCACGGTTGACTTCCGCAACGCAGTCATCATCATGACCTCCAACATCGGCTCGGAATACCTGGTGGGGGACGCGACTTCGGACGGCGAGATCAAGCCGGACGCGCGCGAACGCGTGCTGGCGGAGATGCGCCTGCACTTCCGGCCCGAGTTCCTGAACCGCCTCGACGACATCGTGCTGTTCAAGCCCCTGACCGAGACCGAGACCGAGCGCATCGTCGACCTCATGCTCGATGATCTGCGGGCCCGGCTCGGCGGGCGGCAGATGAAGCTGGAGATCACCGAGGATGCCCGGCGCTTCATCGCCCGGCAGGGCTACGACCCGGTCTACGGGGCGCGGCCGCTGCGCAGGTTCATCAGCCGGGAGGTCGAGACCCGGATCGGGCGCGCCCTGCTCTCCGGCGACATCCTCGACGGAGCGGTCATCCGCGTCGGATACGCCGACGGCGAGCTGACCGTCGGCTACGAGAATCCCGCCTACGAGAACGCCGCCTGACCCATGGCCGCCCCAGCAGCGCCCGCTGAAATCATCACGTGCCCGAACTGCGGCCGCCGGAACCGGGTACCGGCGGCCGCTACGGGCTTGCCGCGCTGCGGCAACTGCCATCAGCCGCTGCCGTGGATTGCCGACGCCGCAGATGACACATTCGCCGAGGTGGCCGAGGCCGCGCCGGTGCCGGTCGTCGTCGACCTGTGGGCGCCGTGGTGCGGGCCGTGCCGCATGGTGAGCCCGGCGCTCGCGCAGGTCGCCGCCGACCTGGCCGGCCGGGTCAAGCTGGTGAAGGTCAACGTGGACGAATCGCCCAAGATTCAGCAGCGCTTCGGCGTGCAGGCCATCCCGACGCTCATGGTCCTCCGCCGCGGGCAGGTAGCGGCCCGCAGGGCAGGGGCCGCGCCGGCCGCGGACCTGCGCAAGTGGGTGGAGGCCGCCATCGCGCCGTGACAGCGTGTCGGCCCTGTTACGTCACGACCTGTCGGCCCTTTTGCCTCATGAGCCGCCGAAACGCGGTCGGCACTCGCTGCCCGCGCAGCCGCGGCCACTGCCTGGGACGGTTACGCCGCCGCTGGGCGCTGCCCTCCGGCACGCCCGCCTCAAGCTCGGACCTGAGCCGGTCAAGATGGCTGATCAACTCGCCCCGCAACGGCCATCCGACTGGGCGGGCCGCCGGGGCGGTCGCCAACAGCTCGCTGAGCCGGTCTTGCTGGTCGCGCGCCGCGGCCAGATGGCGTTCCAGCTCAGCCTTCAGCGCGTCGTGACGGCGCGGGTCCAACTGGGTCGCGAGGCTGCCGTAGGTCCGTACGGCGGCGGATAGTTCCCGCAGCGTGTCGGCGAGCCCGCGGCGCACATCCGGATCGTTGACGGGGTTGTCGTCACCAGCCAGCCGGGTGGTATCGACGAGCGACCGGGCAAGGATGCGGACCGTGATCGCCGAGTGCTCCAGGGTTTCCAGGCTCTGTCGCAGTGTCACCGTGGTGTACGGCAGCCGCACGCTGCGCGGGTTGAGCTTGGTGCTCTCCTCGGCCTGCTGGAGTGCCTCGTCCACCCTCCTGATCTCGTTGCCGAGGGCGCGAGCCCGGTCGAGCCAGGCGCGCGCCGAGTCGTTGACGGGTCCGTCGTTCAGGCCGGCCGCCATCCGGTCGAGCAGGTCGGCCATCGCGCGAGCGAGGTCAGCGATCGCTTCCTCGGCCGGCTCTACCTGCGGCGCCGTGAGGACGAACCCGGCGATCAGCCCCGCGGCCGTGCCGATCAATGTCTCGGTTATCCTGCTGGTCGCCGCTGCCTTGCTGCCGACCGACAGGATGAGCATCGCGCTGATCGGGACCTCGAGGACGGCCTCGCGCAGCCGCAGCGCATAGCCCACGGCGAGCCCGAGCGTGATCGTGAGCCCGAGACTCCACCAGGTGAACCCGATCCATCTGGACAGCCCGAGCGCTATCAGGACGCCTGCCACCACGCCGACGACTCTGCGCACCGCGCTGAACAGCGTCTGGTAGATGCTGACCTGCAGGACGAGAATCGCCGTCAGCGGTGCCAGTACGGGAGGCGAGGTCTCCGGCACCGGCAAGGCGATCAGGTAGGCGAAGACCGCGCAGGCGGTCAGCCTGGTTATGGTCGCGGCCGTCGGCTGGGCCCGGTCCCGCGCCAGGGTCAAGGTCACTGGTGTGCGCTGGGTAATCGTCCGTGCCGCGGCGCTAATCTGGGTAGCCCGCTGGCTGGGCCGGAGCGCAAGCCTCATGAGGCGGGCGCCGGGACGGCGATCTCGCCGGTGCCGAAAATCATCGCCCCCGTCCGCCGGTGCCTCCTGCCCTTACCAGGAATCCGTCCTTTCCCAGGAATACTGCGGGGCTGGCGCCTAGGCCGCATCCCCCATTCAGCTAGTCGCGCGGCCTCAGGGACGGCGCCCCGGCGGCGATCGTGCTCAGGGGTTCGGTGCCTCCCCGGGCGGGGCAGCGGCCAGCCGTGTATCCGGCTGGTAGGTGTACGCGGCCTCGCGTACGGCCTCATGGCTCTCCAACGCGGCACCGAGCGCGCCGCCGAGCGTCGCGATCGACGTGGCCAGCCAGGCCAGCCTGATCTGATCCGCCGCGCCAGCGGGGTGGCCGAGTTGGACGCCGAGAAGATCTGCCGGCACGAGGAGCAGGGCCGCGGCGAGCATCGCGATGAAGAGAGCGAGATACAGCGCGATGACGCCGATGCCCGCCGTTGCCGCGGTGACGATGTTGAACAAGATGACCTGTTCGCGCGCGGCCGGATGAGGGCTGCGTTCCCACAGCCCGGTGGTGACCATGATCGTAACGATGACGGCGGCCACCGAGCCGACGGCGATGACCGCGAGCCGCGCCGGCCCGAGGTAATACGCGAGGCGCCAGATATCGCTGGTCACCAGCGCGAACACTCCTGCCGCGAACGCGGCGACGAGGACGCGCATGAGCCGCAGCGCGAGCCGCCACGGACGGTTGGCGCGCAGCATGCCGAGCAGCAGCCAGATGTTGCCGGTGACGACCCGCGCGGCGAAGCCCACGCCGTATTCCTCGTGCTCTATCCGCGTGCCCAGTTCGCGCATCCGCCGGGTGACCGCGCCAGCGAGCGTACGGCGCTGCCCGGCCTCCACCGCCAGCGCGATATCGCCGAACATGTGCCCGATCAGCCGGACGATAGTCTCCGCCGTGCGCTTGCGCACAGAGACCGGGCCGAGCGCGGGCATGGACAGGACCGCGACGCCGTGCGTGGTGCTGACATGGGCGATCACCGGCCGCCGCGCGGTCTGCAGCGGCAGGTCGGTCACGCACACCGCGAGGTGCCAGCCGCGGCCAAGAAGCATCCGGCGTCCCGCCGAGATTATCGCGCTGAGGTCGGTTGGCGGCTCAACCAGCCGGTCTGAGACGAATTCAAGCCGCCAGCGCACCCCGGGCAGTCGCTCAGGCAGTCGGTCAGCTATCTCCGCCAGCAGGCTCTCCGTCAGCTCTGCAGCCGGCCCTGGTGATGCGAGCAGGCCGACGACGATTTCCGGCTGCGAAATGTCGGGAAAGCTTGCCGAACCAGTCTCAACCGTGTCCATGCGAGGTTTCTTACCCGCTACTCAGCCCGGACGGGCGGGCTCAGGCGGACCGCTGAAGCTCACCGGCCGCCGACGACGAAACCACCTGATCTGGGGATGTGACCGGCCGGCAGCTGCGGAAGCATGCCGTACACCGGGTGCGTCGCGAATGCGCGCGGGCCGTCCAGGTATCCGGCCACCGCCGAGCGTCCCCGTCCTCTTGGTCGTGGCGTTATTCTCGTGCGCCGTTGCCGGCGTAGCGGGATGCAGAAGGCTCCGCTAAGCCAGCCAGCATCCCTGTCCTGACCAGCGCAAAGAAACGTGCCCGTAACGACCGCGCGTCAGCATTTGAAGTATGGAGCATTCCCCCGCGGGAAACGGGACTACCCGGATCGGGCCGCCGCACGGCTACCTCCCGATCGAAGAGCACGGCATCGTGGGCGACCTGCGCACGGTCGCCCTCATCGGCACCGACGGCACGGTCGACTGGTACTGCCCGGCGCGCTTCGACGCCCCGAGCCTGTTCGGTGCCCTGCTGGATAAGAACAAGGGCGGCTACTTCTCCATCACGGCCCGTACCAGCTACGCCAAGCCGAAGCAGCTCTACCTCCCCGACACCAACATCCTGCTCACCAGGTTCCAGGGCAAGGACGCGGTCGGCGAGGTCATCGACTTCATGGTCCCGGAAACGAGGTCCACCGGCAAGGCGCGCGATCTCCTGGTCAGGCAGGCCCGCGCGGTCAGGGGCACGGTAACGTTCGAGCTCGCCTGCCACCCGGCGTTCGACTACGGCAGGCTGAGCCACGAGCTCCAGATCATCCAGGGCGTCGGCGCGGTCTTCGCCTCCCCGCTCGGCCGCGCCGTCCTGCGGACCGATGTCAGCCTCAAGGCCGAGGACGACGGCGTCGCCGCTACCTTCACCCTGCAAGAGGGCGAGTCCGCCGACTTCCACCTGGAGTGGAACGGCGACGTCCGCCCGGTTACCGTCGGCGAGACCGACGAGGCGCTCACCAGGACCCAGGACTTCTGGCAGGGCTGGCTCGCCCAGTCCAGGTACCGGGGCCGCTGGCGCGAGACGGTGCAAAGGTCAGCCCTCGCGCTCAAGCTCCTCGTCTACCACCCGACGGGCGCCCTGGTCGCAGCCCCGACCACGTCGCTGCCTGAGGAGCCTGGCGGCACGCGCAACTGGGACTACCGCTACGCCTGGCTGCGGGACGCCTCGTTCACGGTCTACAGCCTCATGCGACTCGGCTTCCTCGAAGAGGCGGCAAGCTTCATGGACTGGCTGCAGAAGCGCTGCGAGACGGCCACGGCGGAACGCGACGTCATGGTCATGTACACCGTCGACGGCAGCGATCACCTCCCGGAGACGACGCTCGGCCACCTGGACGGCTACCACGGCGCAAAGCCGGTCAGGATCGGCAACGGCGCGGTCGGCCAGCGGCAGCTTGACGTCTACGGCGAGATCATGGACTCGGTGTACCTCTACAACAAGGAGGTTCCGATCTCCTACGACTTGTGGACCGGCCTGTCCAAGCGCCTCGACTGGCTGAGCAGGCACTGGACGGAACCCGACGAGGGCATCTGGGAGATCCGCGGCCCGCGGCAGCGCTTCACCTACTCCGCCCTGATGACGTGGGTCGCCTACGAGCGCGCGGGCCGCCTGGCGAGAGACCGCGGCCTGCCCGCCCCGGTCGAGCGGTGGCGCAAGCTGGCCGCCCAGGCCCACAGGTTCGTCCAGGAGCAGTGCTGGGACCCCGGCCTGAAGACCTACGTAATGTACCCGGGCAGCCAGCTACTCGACGCGTCCGTCCTTGTCATGCCCCTGGTCAAGTTCGCCGGCCCGACAGACCCCAGATTCCTGGCAACCCTGGACAAGATCAGCGGCGAGCTGGTCTCCGACAGCCTGGTCAACCGCTACGCCCTGACGGGCGCGGACGGCATAGCCGACGGTGAGGGCACCTTCAGCCTCTGCTCTTTCTGGTACGTAGAAGCCCTCACAAGAGCGGGCCGCGTCAGAGAGGCCAGGATGATCTTCGAGAAGATGCTCACCTACGCCAACCACGTAGGCCTCTATGCCGAACAGGTAGGCCACTCAGGCGAGGCCCTGGGCAACTTCCCCCAAGCCTTCACCCACCTAGCCCTCATCAGCGCCGCCCTCAACCTAGACCAGGCCCTAGACCGCCGCTGAAAGCCAAAAGCTCAAATTCGGCGATACAGAGCAGCTTCCCAGCCCGGCGGTCAAGTGACCATCCCCAGGAACGGCCAACTAGCCGTTGTCACAAGAGGCGGGCCAGGGCACCAGAGGGCTGCGGCCTCCCTCATATGTGTACGGATTGAGTCGGCCGGGGCCCTTGGGTGCGGGGCAGGGCGACTGATCATCAGGCGCGACTGGGGGTTCTTCCGGCTGGACCGAGTGCACCAAAAGGCCATCACAAGAGCTGGATCTTGGGGTCATCGACAAGCCGCCGGTGGATGACCTGCGGTAGCGCACGTAGGATGTCGGGTCATGTTGAACCGTAGCCAGGATCCAGGCGTTTTCCAAGGAGGGGTACTAGCCGCGGACTTAGGCATCGGGTAGGTGGGGCGTGCGGGTCGATCGGCCGGACCCGGCAGACGAATCAGGCGACGTCGGGTCGGCCGGGAACGCCCGACCGTCCGACGAACCGGACGCTACTGGCAAAGGTCTGGAAAGGGAAGCGGGAAGCGAGGGCCTCCCCGGGTCGTCCCCTGCCCTTCCCGACGCAGCCTTGCGGAGTGTACGGAGCCTGGCCTATCGCACCAGGGTCGAAGCCGTTTACCGGCAGTACGACATTAACCACGGCCATGGCGCGTCAAAAGAGCCCGAACGCGAAACGGCCATCTCTGCGATGCGCCGTAGCGAGGCCGAAGACCGGCATCGCCATCCGGCAGGCCCCGGTAGCCGCACGAACGGAATGACCCGGCTCGCTGAGGCCGCCGACGGCAGCGCCTCGGCCGGCCGGGGCGGATCGGGTCCGGGCGGCCACGATGGGACGAAGAGAGACCCCGTCCTCCCCGATGACGGCGGCCGCGAGTTCCGCAAGACCGCCGGCGACGCGGCCCTCGTCCATGATGACGACCCGTACTGCCCCGTGTCAGAGTTGAAGGGAGACGAACCTCCCACTGCGGAACGGCTGATGAAGTCTCCGGAGTTCACCGGTAAAAACCTCCGCGGGTTCAAGGACACCGACAATCCGGATTTCATTGATGACTACAAGCGCACGTACGACGCGGTAGCCGGGCCTACGGCCTGGGCTAGCCCTCGGCTTAACATGGCCAGGATGATTAGTCAGATCCAAAGACATATATACGAAAAGGACGGAATCGACTTCACCGTGCTGGACCTCACGGGTGCGTCAGGCGCTCAGATAGATGAAGTATTCAAGAGTCTTGATAAGTGGACGTCGAATCCGGAGATGTACCCGAAGAGCAGACTTATTATCCTGGGAGGTGGCTACTGATGGCCGCAGACGTGGTGTTCACTGAAGAGAGTCCGTGGTACACGAACTCGCACACTTGGGGCCGGATCACGGAGTTCGCCGCGAACCGCGCAGATGAGCCTGCTCCGGGCGATCGCCAGGATTATCTGGACACACTCGGAGTTGACTTCACCTTTATGCCCGATGACAAGGCGGTGGAAGTCGCAAGCTGGCTTTCCGGAGTCATCGAGCGGATGCTTGCCGAAGGCGAGATAGGGCCCGGCGAAACGGATCGAGAGCACGCGCAGACGCTAATAAACAAGTTGCGCTCTGAGATACAGGTCAGGACGCTCCGAAGGTAACGCGCGTCATCCAGATATTCACCCCGGACGTGGCCAGGGCCTGTGTTCCGCGTCCCTGCAGCGAGCGCGTTTCGTTCGCTTACTTCATAGGCATGCCCTGGTCTGGCTTGCCTGCTGTAGAGGCGTCCTTCCCCAAACCTGGAGTCCTCCTTCAGCATCACCGGGAATGAGCAGACGGAGAGGAGGCCAGCGGAATGGGGCAGGCGGAGGGCTTGAAGAGAGGGCTGGGCGCCCGGGTGCTCGCCGACGCAGACGCCGACGACAAGTCAGAGATCTTTCGTCGGCTAGGTCTCAAGCTGACTTATCACCCAGGGAGGCGGCTCGTAGAAGGGAGAATCGCGCCTGTTCAACATGGGTTTTTCGAAAGTGTCCGAGGGGGGACTTGAACCCCCACAACCGTCACCGGTCACTAGCACCTCAAGCTAGCGCGTCTGCCTATTCCGCCACCCGGACAGGGTACGCCGATCACATCGGCTGGCTTAGGTTAGCAAACCTTTAAGGTCTTGGCGAACCGTCTCGCGCTCCTCACCTCCCCCCAGTCATAGGGGTGTACAGACCGTCGGTCACGCCACAGAGAAGCGTCGTCCGAGCAGGGCCGCAGTAGGGCATGGCTCGTGGTCAGCGGGCTAGGCGGGACTGGCGGGCGAAGGCCGCGCGGACTCTGTTGATCACGCGTTCTGGGGCGGTGAGCAGTTCCTTCCAGGTGAAGTGGACGACCTCGTATCCGGCCTCCCGCAGCAGTCGGTCCCTAGCCAGTTCCTTGATGGCCGTCTCGCCGCTGTCGTACTTGAGTAGTCCATCGGCCTCCACGATCACTCGGTGCTTCGACCACATGAAGTCCACCCGTGCGATCAGCTTTCCGTTGCTACCGAAGACGGGAACCTGAAGTTCGGGCGGCGGCAGGCCCTGCTCGTGGAAGACCACCCGGGCGCACGACTCGAGGGGGGACTCGGCGAGTTGATCTGCGAAGTCGATCGCCATCTTCGCAGATGCGATACCCGGCCACCTGGCGCAGCGGGCTAGCACACGGCGGAGGTCGGTCTTCGACGTGTGGCGTTCATGGAGCGCCGCGTCTGCTGTCACGACACCATCCATGAATGGACTCGTGCGCGCGAGGTCGACCACGGTTCGTCCTCCCGTTGTGACGGGCAAGCCGTAGCGCTTGGTGACGTGCTCCGCTGGCAAGTCGGCGGTGTGGCAGATGACGCCGGACCTGCTGTAGCCGCCCTTGCGCTTGCCCGGTGGGACGGTGAGGGTCACCGCTCCTTCCGGTTGGGGTGTCAGTAGTGGCAGCCCGTACAGCGCGGCGGCCGACTGATGGCTGGCGACTCCCGTGTGGCCCTTGAGGGCGCGGGCCGCGGCCACGTCAAGCGCGTGGCGCAAGCAGGGGTCCTGTGCCGCTTTAGTCAGGATGCCGTTCGTCGCGTAGGCGCCGCGGCGGATCGGCACCAGCTCTCCCGCCGCGGCAAGAGCACGAAGCCTGTAGGGAGAGATTCCTGCTCGCCGCCAGTCGGCGGCAGTGCCGACAACCATCTTGCTAACCGGATCGGGACTGAAAGCATCCGGAGCATTACTTACCGTCACATTTCAAGCTTGACACGAAGCCTTTGCCTTTGCCTTGGTTCCAGCCAACCTCCTGCCCATTGGGGACTTAGGGCCACCTCGTGCGATTCTGTGACCTGGTTTGGGAGGTATGTCGGACAAGAAATGGCCCTATGTCGGCTGGCGGACTTCGGAGGCGAGTTAGGGGCGGCGGTCTGAGGGGATTTATCCGGCTCGGCTGGCTCAGGGGAGTTGATCTCTCTGGGCG
>Ga0102924_1004040_pt1 | contig 15031 bp, 21 predicted proteins | sample PaiPotPPM11metaG_FD_80116 | JGI IMG/M metagenome (GOLD analysis project Ga0102924, IMG submission 80116) | Iron sulfur acid spring bacterial and archeal communities from Banff, Canada, to study Microbial Dark Matter (Phase II) - Paint Pots PPM... ... | reverse complement strand
CGGCCCGGGCCGCGGCCGCGGTGAACTCGTCGGTGGCCCGCTGGATCGCCGCGTCGCGGCTGTCGGCCTGCACGACGAGCTGCGCGCCGTAACGGTTCGTCCCGATCCCGGTGGCGATGCCCGCGCAGGCGGCGACCGCGTCGGCCAGCTCGACGACCTCCTCGCGGGTCAGCACCCGGTCGCCCTCGGCCTCCAGGCCCACGCTCCACCTCACGGATGCCTCCTCAACTAAGCCGGGGCAGCAGCGCCGCGAGCTCTTCCAGGCTGTTCAGGTCGTGGCCGGACAGCAGCAGGTCGACGTGCGGGGCGGCGACCATCATGCCGAGCGTGCTCGGCCGGAAGTCCCGGTTGCCGCCCTTGTGCGGGTTCACCCAGACCACCCGGTGGCTGAGCCGGCGCAGCCGCTCCATGGCCGTGGCCAGCACGGCCGGATCCCCGCGGTCGAGCCCGTCGGAGCAGATCACCACGATTCCGCCGCGGCACAGGCCCCGGCGTCCCCAGTCTCGCACGAACGCGTCCAGCGACGCCCCGATCCTGGTCCCGCCCTCCCAGTCGAACACCGTCTGCGCGGCCAGCTCCAGCGCGCGGTCCGGCCGTCGATGGTCCAGGGCCCGGGTCACCCGGGTGAGCCGGGTGCCGAAGCAGAACACCTCGACCCGGGCCGCCGCGCGATTCGCCGAGTACGCGAACTGGAGCAGGTGACGCGAGTAGTCGGCCATCGACCCGGAGATGTCGAGGATCAGGATCAGCGGCCGGAGCCGGACCCGGCGCTGCCGCCAGAACAGCTCGGCGGGCTCGCCGTGCATGCGCAGCGACTCGCGGACCGTGCGCCGCAGGTCGGGGGTGCGGCCGGCCGGCGCGGCCCGCGCCCGCCGGGTCCGCCGCCGGGGCGGGGTCAGCCGGAGGCGGGCCATGATCCGCCGCACCGCGGCCAGTTCCGCGGGGGTACAGGCGGCGAACGATTTGTGCCGCAGCGCCTCGGCGTCGGACGCCATCAGGCCGAGCGTGGCCTCCTGCTCCGGGCCCGGCTCGTCGCCCGGGTCGGTGGCCGGGACCTCCAGGACCGCCTCGCTGCCGGTCGTGACCTGGGCGCGCAGGGTCAGCATCTCACGCACCGGATCGCCGCCGCCGAGGAAGAACCGCCGGAACACCTCGTCGTAGACGGGCAGGTCGTCGCGCCGGGTGACCAGCGTGACCCGGCCGGCCCAGTACAGGTCAAGCAGGTCGGACGGGTCCAGCGCGGCCATGGCCGAGCAATACGCCAGCAGGTCCCCGGTGCCGACAGACAGACCGGCGGCGCGCAGCTCACGTTCAAAATTTGTCAGAACGACGACGAACGAGGCCTGGCCTGCCACCGGATCCGCCTGGGCCGCGGGGGCGTTATCAGCCACCCGAGTATCCGGCACCCGAGGTGATCTCTTCCAGGTGATCGCGGACTAGGTCGAGATCGTCGCGTTCCTTGACCACGGCGCCGAGCGTGTCCTCGGCGGCTTCGGGTCCGAGCCCGGTCTCGCCCAGGAAGTCCAGCGTGCGCACCCAGTCGATGGTCTCGGCCACCCCGGGGGGCTTGGCCAGGTCCAGCTCGCGCAGCCGGTGCACGGCCGCGACGACCTTACGGGTCAGCGCCTCCGGCACGCCGGGCGCGCGGACGAGCACGATCTCCACCTCGCGCTCGGCGGGCGGATACCCGATCCAGTGGTACAGGCAGCGCCGCTTCAGCGCGTCGTGCAGCTCGCGGGTGCGGTTCGAGGTGAGCACGACCAGCGGCGCGTGCTCGGCCCGGATCGTGCCGATCTCGGGGATGCTGATCTGGAAGTCGGACAGCAGTTCGAGCAGGAACGCCTCGAACTCGTCGTCGGCCCGGTCGATCTCGTCAATCAGCAGCACGGCCCGGTCGCCGGCCCGGACCGCCTCCAGCAGCGGGCGTTCGAGCAGGAACTTGGGGCCGAACAGCTTGTCGACCGCCCCCTCGCCGGTGACCTCGTGCTCGGACAGCGCCCGGATCTGCAGCATCTGCCGGGCGTAGTCCCATTCGTATAGCGCCTGGTTGGTGTCGATGCCCTCGTAGCACTGCAGCCGGATCAGCTTGCGGCCGCTGGTCGCGGCGAGCACCTTGGCCACCTCGGTCTTGCCCACCCCGACCTCGCCTTCGAGCAGGATCGGGCGTTCCAGGGACAGCGCCACGAACAGCGCCGTGGCCAGACCGCGGTCCGCGAGGTAGCCCCCTTGCCGCAGGACGTCGGTCAGCTCAGCCACGGTCTGCGGGCGTGACGCTATCTCGCTCGCCTCCCCTTCTCCCGTCACGGGCACCGGCACGGGCCGCCGCTACCGGCGGGCCTCTTCGGGGCCGAGGATGAGGTCCCGGAGGCTGTGCGCGCCGGGGTCCAGCTTGCCCTCGCGCTCCAGCCGGTCCCGCCACGCGGCCCGCAGGTCGCCGTCGGCGCCCGCCAGGCCGTCGAAGCCGACGTCCGCCATCTTCTTGCAGGACTTCGTCGCGCAGCCCTCGTCGAGGTCCGCGCTGGTCTGCCCCTGCGCGCTCCATACCCCGCGCAGCACGTCGAGGGCATCGTCCGGCTGACCACTCATCGGCAGCTTCCTTCTCACGTGGTGCTTGCGGTCCTGGTCCGACTGTAGTTCCCCTGATCAGGTCGGGCGAGCGCGGATTAAGGCTTCTCTTATCGGAGCGGGCCGCGTGGGCCCGGGACCGCGTGGGCGCGGCAGGGGCGGGGACCGCGTGGCCAGCGTGACCAGCGGCGACCCACGCCGGTTATCGCCCGAGCCGTTCTCTTCGACCGTAATGCCAATAATTGGCGGCAATAATTGCTACCATTTAGCGATTCCAGGAGGGGGCGAAGATGTTCGACGGGGTCATCGAGGAGTGCGCCCGTGCCTAGGGAGGCAGTGCCTAGCGAGGCAGCAATGCCTAGTGAGGCAGTGTCGCCTGGCGAGTCGGCGGCGCCGAGCGGGCCCGGCCTATCCGGCGCGACCGAGTCGGCGGCCGGCAGTCGGCGCGACACCAGGCTGAGCTGGCGCGCCCGGTCCGTGGCGCCCTGGGCGGCTCTCGGGCTGGTCGTGCTCGGCGGCGCCGGGGGCTACGCCCTGGCTCACGAGCCGGCCCCGCAGCCGCGGGAGCCGTCGGCGTTCTGCGGCCTGGTGTCCTGCGCGGTCCTGCGGTCCGACGCGTCGGCGGCCAAGGTGCCGGCGCCGCACCCGCAGGCTGCGCCCGCGGTTTCCCCGCAGGACGCGGAGCGGGCGGCGGCCGCCGTGACGACTCCGGGGTCCGGGCCGGCCCGGACCCCCGTGCCACCGCGGCCCGCGGCACGGGCTCATCGGCCGGCGCAGGCCCGCGGGCCCGCGCCGGCACCCACGCAGCTCCCGCCGGGCCAGCCTGACGGGACGCGCACCTGGCCGGGCTGGAGCTGGCCGTCCCCGAGCGGGCCGACGTCGCCGTGGTGGCAGCAGCCGTCGCATTCCGGCTGGCCGCTGGCGGGACGCCACCACCAGCCGCAGACATGGTGGTAAGCGCGATCGCTCCGCACCGCCGGGCGCCCGCCGCGCCGGACCCGGTTCGGTAGCCCGGGCTATGGGGTCAGTCCTTGTTGCTGATCCGCGTGCCGAGCTCGTCGCCCAGACAGATCTGGCGCATCACCCCGATGGCCGCGACGTCGAAGACGTGCATGGTCAGGTCCTGCTCGCCCGCGAGCACGAACGCGTTGGTGTCCATGACGCGTATCCCGGCGGCCAGGGCCTCGTCGTAGGTCAGCCGGGTGTAGCGCACGGCGTCCGGGTTGATGTGCGGGTCGCTGTCGTAGACCCCGTCCACGCCTCGCTTGGCCACCAGCAAGGCGTCGGCGTCAAGCTCGAGCGCGCGCTGCACGGCCGGGTAGTCGGTGGTCACGTAGGGCTGGCCGATGCCCCCGGCCAGCAGGACGATCAGGCCGCGTTCCAGGTGCCGCAGGGCCCGCAGCCGGATGAACGGCTCGGCCACGCTCTGGATCGGCACCGCGGTCATCACCCGCACGTCGATCTCGGTCCGCGCGGTGAGCGAGCCGCGCAGCATCAGCGCGTTCATCACGGTGCCGAGCATCCCGATGTTGTCGGCCTCGGCCCGGCTGATGCCCCAGCCGTCGGCCATCCGGCCGCGGAAGTAGTTGCCGCCGCCCACGACGACCGCGACCTGGACGCCGAGGTCGCGCACGGACAGGACCTCATTGGCCACGTGGGCCAGGCTGGCCGGATCCACGCCCGTGCCGGCCGACCCGGCCAGCGCCTCGCCGCTGAGCTTGACGACCACCCGCCGATAACGCAGCACGGCCCGGTACTCCTTCCGGCCGCCCGCCGCGGCGACCCCGCCCACGCTACCGCAGCGCCGCCTGGTCAAGCTGCCGGTAACCCGCCCGCCACCGCCGCGACCCGTGCCGGGCCCCGCGCTGTCGGCGGACCGGGCCGCTGTGTCCCGGGCCGCGCCCTGACCCGCCCCGCGGGCCGGGCGTCCCGGAGTCGACTTACGGGATTACGCCGTGGCCCCGGAATCCGGTGACCGTGAGCAGGCCGTGGCCGAGGCGCTGAGCCTGGCCCGGGCGGCGTGGCAGGACCTGCGGGATACCTACCGCGGGGAGGCCCTGGGCCGGCTGGAACGCGACTACGGCGGGCTGTTGTGCGCGGCGTGGGAGCAGCGCGACGCCGGGGTGGCCCGCGGCCTGTTCGAGGCGGCGCTGGACCGCGCGCGCCGCGACGGCGACGAGGCGATGATCGCGGCCGTTCTCATGCCGCTGAGCATGCTGGCCCTGGACCGCGGCGACCTGGCCGGGGCTCGCGCCTGGCTGACCGAACGCATGGCCCTGATCCTGGGCACCGAGCAGGCCGCGGCGATCCCCGTGGCCCTCGAGCAGTTCGCCGTGCTGGCCGCCGCCGAGGGCCGGCCGCGGCGCGCGGTCACGCTCGCCGCCGCGGCCGCCGCGAAGCGGGAGAGCCTCGGTACGCGCCAGGGCCCCGAGATGCGCGACTGGGCGGACGGTCACCTGTCCGCCGCGCGCCGCGCGCTGAGCGGCCGCGACACCGCTGCGGCCGTGGCCGACGGCATCACGCTGAGCCTGGAGCAGGCGGTCCGGTACGCCGTGCGCGCCGGCTAGCCGGCCGGCGGCCTGGCCTAGCGGTGGCGCATCCACAGGTTGGGCTCGGCGTACGTCCCGCGGTCCGCCTCGCGGTCGATATTCACCAGGCTCAAGGCGTCCGGGACGACATACCGGCCGCTCTCCGGGAACGCCATGCCGGTCCATTCCTCCCACTCGGCGACGTTTCCCGTAATGACCATGGAACGCTCGGCGGGGGCCAGGATGCTGGCCCCCAGCCGCTGGTGGGTGCGGATCCACGGGTCGATGTGCAGGCCGTCGTGGCGGGCCCAGCGGGCGAAGTTCGCCATCGGGGTGAGCGGATAGCGGCTCTTCAGCGCGGGCCGCACCGGGGCGATGACCCGCGGCAGGCCCGCCGCGGCGGCCCGCTCGCGCAGCTCGGTCAGCACCCGCCCGGCCAGTCCGGTCCCCTGGCGCTCGGCCCGGACCGCCGCGGCCATGACGCAGAGCGTGTCGGCCGGAACTGAGTTCTCCCGCCCGGTGACGGCGCTGATCAGCGCCCCGTCGTAGCCGCCCTCGGGCAGCCCGCTCGTCGTCCCGTCCCAGCGGACCGGGACACCCCACCCTCCGGCCGCGACCTTGCCCTCGGCCAGCAGCAGGACGTCGTACTGCGGGAAGTAGGCCTCTACGCGCTCGATGTACTCAGCCGAGACCGGATCGTGGAAGATGAACTGCGGCCAGGTCGGCAGGAACGCCGCCTTGACCTCCTCGTCAAGGTCATGCCGCTCGGAAGTGGTGAAGATCTGCAGATCGCCGCCGTTCGCCATTCCCCGAGTCTTCCCGGGCGATCCGGGCCCGGCAAGGCGATAAACGAGGCGCGGCCGCGACCGGACGCGGGTCAGCTGCCGGTTACCGGCGTCCCGGGTTGCGGTACCTGCGTTCCAGGATCCCGAACGTGCCCAAGCCGACCACGGCCAGCACGATCCAGATCGCGACGACCGCCGAAACCACAGCGTGGGAGGTATTACCGGTGTTGGCCATCACGGCCACGATTCCGGTGATCCCGGCCCCGAATCCGACGCCGATCCCGGCCCCGGTCCACATCGCCTGGGCCCGGCCCGGCGTGCCTGCTTCGCTCATCGGGCCAGGATCCCGGTGGTCAGCGCCCACCCTGGCGTCCACCCGCTTGTCGATCTCCGCGCCGATCCGGTCGATCAATCCCTCGGCGACCGTGCCGTCGTAGCCGCGGCCCAGTTCGTGACGCGCCGCGGCTGCGGCGGCGATGTCGTTCCGCGTTGCCGGGTCCACACAGACACGATACATCTTGAGTAGCAGGCGGGTCTACTACCCGGACCGGAAGGGCCTGCTGCCCGCAGACGTCGTTAGCGGGCTCGCGCTGAGAGGTAAAGCGGCCCGTCGCCACGCTGACGGCCAATGCCACGCCAATGGCACGGTGATCCTTTACTGACCTGCGTCCGGACTTCGGCGGTTTCCGAATCGGGGCCGAGGGTAGTTCGTCACCGGGGGTCGAAGGAAGTGGTCGACATGCGCCGGTATCTGCTCGTCCTGGATATGGACCTGCTGGCGATGGACGAGGAACATGACCTGGAGCCGATCAATTACCTGGTCGCCCAGCATGAGCAGGGGCCGTGCGAGGTGGTGGTGCTGTCTTTGGTCGACACGAGCCAGGCCAAGCTGCCCGCCATCGAGCTGCTGCTCGGCGCCCAGGCCGGGAAGTTCCCGGTCGCCCCGAAGGCGGACCACGACACCGCCGCCGCCGCCGAGCACCGGATGAACCTGGCCCTGCGCCAGCTGAAGACGATCGGGTGTCAGGCCAGCGGCGTGCTCGCCGACCAGGATCTCGTCAAGGCGGTGCGTGCGGAGACCGCTCGGCATGACTACGACGAGGTGATCCTGGCGACGGGCAGGCAAGAAAGCCCGGCGCTGGCCCGGATCACGGGACGAGACCCGGTTCAGCAGCTACGGCGGAAGTGGCGCGACCGGCTGATCGTATTCCCGGCTCGTCGCGTCAGCGCGGGGTGAGGACGCCGAACTCGTTGCCGTCTGGGTCGGCCAGGACGGTCCACGGGACATCGCCCTGGCCCACGTCGGCGGGCGCCGCGCCGAGTTCCCGGAGGCGCGCGACCAGGTCCGCCTGATGCGCTGCCGAGGTGGTGGCGAGATCGACGTGCACGCGGTTCTTCGCCGTTGTCCCAGGTTGATGTCAACCACCGCGGGCCGGCGCACCGTCAGGGAATGGGCCCGTAGCCCGCCACGACGTCCATGGCGGCCCAGAACGCCCCGTTCTTCTCGTAGGTAACCGATCCCGCCGAACGCTCGTCGGCGCGGCGCAGGTCACTGGCGTCGGCCGGGTTGCTCGGCGGCACCTCGACGAGCTCCGCCTCCAGTGGACCGGGCGGCGGCGGGTCATAGGATTCCGCCCGGCCGTCGCGCACTAGTTTCGTGGGCTGGCCGTCGGAGAAGTAGCGATCCTCGTGTACGCGGTACGGGTCGCGGTACCATCCCTGCGCTGTCACGGCACCTCCCTGCCACCAATGCCAGGATGAACCGTTCCTCGAGGTCAGCGACGAAGTCGTTGGTGTAGCGAGCCGGCCGCGAGGCAGCGAAGCTCGCGGTTCTTGCTAACGGATTTGCCAACTTCTGCTGGCCTCGCGCCCGAATCATATAGTTACCGATGCATCGGTAGCGATATCATCGGCTCGTGAAAGCGCTGGAGTTGTACCAGGTCGGTCGATGGATGGCTAAGGTCGCCGAGGAGGCCATGCGGCCCCCGGAGGTACCGGTCACCCCGCCCGGGGCACGGTTGATCATGAGCGATGTCTACGGCAACCCGGGCAGTGCGATCGGCGAGATCGCGTCGAGAACGGCCTTGCCGCAGAGCTTTGTGTCGGAGGTCGTCGCTGCCATGCGGGAAAAGGGGGTGTTCGAGACCAGTCCGGATGCGGCGGACCGGCGTCGGACGCTCGTAAGGGTCAACGAGGCGATCCCTGATGCGATCGTCAACGACTACGGCGCGGCGCTGGTAGACGACCGTCTCATTGATGTGCTCGGTGAAGTCTTGGATGCGCCCAGGCTGGTCGAGACACTCGAAGTCGTAGCCGCGCACCTTCGCGTGATACGCGAGGACTCCCGCGGCGGATCGCGACCCCACCTGTGAACGCCGCAGTGCGCCTCGGTGGTACCCCGGAGCGGGAACTTCCGGAACGCGTCGCCTGTCCGGCTTCGCCGGCGCGGCTACCCAGGGAGCGACGGGTGGCCTCCCGACGTGAGCAAGCGACGGCCGCTGTCGGCCAGGTGGCGTCGCTGCGATGAGGCTCAAGGGCGTGGTCTACGACGTCGGCCGGGCCATGGGACCGCTGTCGGTCAACTGGCGTCCCGACTACACGCCCGCGCTCATGCGCAGGGAGCTCGACATCATCCAGACCGATTTGCACGCCAACGCGGTGCGGCTTGGTAGCTGTGACCCCCGCCGTCTGCTCGACGCCGCCGACTACGCGGCATCCATCGGGCTTGAGGTATGGATGGGGCCTGAGCTGTGGAATGCCACGCCGCAGCGGACGCTCCGCTTCGTCACCGACACGGCCGCCCGGGCCGAGCCACTCTTCCAGCGCTACGCCGACCAGCTAACCTTCTGCGTCGGCACCGAGCTGACCTTCTTGATGCGCGGCATCATCCCCGGCCGCAACCATGCGCAACGAACCCGAGCGCCGAACATCCGCCAGTTCATGGCCTCCGACCAAGCCGCCCTGCGCAGGTTTCTCGCCGAGCTCGCCGCTTCTGTGCGCCGCGTCTACGGCGGTCCGATCACCTACGGCGCGCTGCCGATCGAGCACGTCGACTGGGACGACTTCGACAGCGTCGGCGTCAACTACTACCGTCAGGGCGTCAGCGACGACCAGTACGTGACCAAGGTCCGGCAGCTCCAAGCGATCGGCAAGCCGGTGGTCATCAGCGAACTCGGCTTCGCCTCGTCCTCCGACGCCGACAACCCCGAACACCTCGGGACGCTCAACATCAGGCCGGTGTCCCTGGTACCTGGTATCGGCAAGCTGATTCGGCCGCGAGTGCGGACCGTCCACTCCCGCGATGAACACGCCCAGGCCCGCCTCCTTCTCCATCAGCTCCAACTCCTGGAGGGAGCCGGGGTCGACGGCGCGTTCGTCATGTGCTTCAGCTTCCCGCTCGCCCCCTACAGCGATGACCCACGCCGCGACGTCGACGCCACCTCCCTCAGCATCGTCCGTCCCCTCCGCGGCGCCCAACACGGTACGACCTACCCCGATATGGCGTGGGAGCCGAAAGAAGCCTTCCACGCCATCGCCGACTACTACGCGTCAACTAACACCGAGAGAACATGACGATGACCGTTCATCTACACGGCGATCTGGCTGCGCGCTGGAAGCCGAGACCGCCCGCCACGGCCAGTTCTAGGTCAGCGAGTGCCCCTATGGCTCTGACCTGGATAGGCCTGCGAGGACCCGGTCACTCACTGATTCCCCAGGCCTCGGCCAGTTCCTCGCGAGTGAAAGTACGGCCGTCCCCAGAGTCTGACTGGATGCGCATCAGAGCCTCACGATCCCCGGCCTCACGCCGCAGGCGCCGGTTCTCAGCGCGGAGAGCATCCAGCTCTGCTCGCGGGACCAGAACCATGTCTTCGGCGGGTGCGGTCACGTGACTCCTCACCACTGCGAGGGCTGCTCGTCACCGACTCTACGCATCGTGCTCCGCCTGACGCGTCCTCGTCGGTGGTTGCTGGGTCATGGCCAGTAGCGGCAGGCTCCGGCGCTGTTGCAACCAGTGAGGCCGTTGACCGCGGCGGCTACGAGGTCGGCGAAGGGCCCGGACAGGAAGCTGGCGTAGGAGGGACTGTCGCTGGCACCGCCCGTCTGGTAACCGCCCGTCAGCCCGATGATCGTCCCGGTACTGGTCTTCGTGCTGAACGGATCGAACCATGGCCCGCCACTGGTGCCAAGGCCGAAGCCGGGCGTGCTCGCCCTCAGTACGGTGAAGCCGGGTCCGACCTGGACCGCCTGCGCGCGGGTCACGCTGATCCGCGCCTTGAGGCTGGCTAGCGGTATGCCCGCGATGCGGACGGGCGCGGACTGGCCAGGCGCCAGGGAGAAGCTGGAACTCCAGGAGTCCTGCCCGGTGTAGACGCTGATATCGCGGCCCGCGCGCGGATTGAGGACGACGACCGCGTAATCGAACCTCGGGTCAAGCTTGCGGATCCAGCCCTGGGCGAGGTAGACGGCCCGTACCGACCATCTGCCGTACGGGAACTGATTGTCGTGCCACATCGGCGCGAACATCCAGCCGGTGGTCGCGTACTTGACGCCGGACAATACTCCGGTGAAACAGTGCGCGGCGGTGACGATGATGTTGCGCCCGATGACGGTAGCGGTGCAGCTGAACTTGAGAGTAAGAACGCTGGTGAAGAACTTGCCGACGGTCTTGTATCCGTTGACGTCGCTGGCCATGACGGGCGGGCTCGTCGATGCGGCCGGAACCTGGCCGGAGCCGCTGACCCCCGGTGCCGGCTGTGCGGCGCTGGCGCACGCGCTCAGCACTGCCGCGAGCAGGACGGCTGCCAGTAACTTCTTCATCACAGGGCCCTCCCTTGGTCCACCGGCCAGCGAACCGCACAATACTCTCCAATCGACCAGATGCGGGCACGAGCGGATCAACTGCCGCACGTAGACATTCAGGTTCCCTGATCCGGCAGCAGTCGGAGAAGGTCATTGCGCTGGTTGCGCGGGGTCAGAGGCTCACGGCGACCGAGCTAAGCTCGCCCGGCCTGACTCGACTGCTGCCCTGACGATGTCCGCCCGCCTGCGGACTATTCCGGCAGCGGACGGGCCTACATCTCGGTGATGGGTGGGCCTGCGTGGACTTGAACCACGGACCTCTTCCTTATCAGGGAACTCCAATGGGCGCTCACGCTTTCGAGTCATGGCTGTGACCTGCTACGAATGGTCCACTGGCGTCCGCTGGCGTCCACGGCTATCAGGGGCGATCGTTACGCAGTTGGTTACTCACCATCGCCACCGGAGCTGCCCGCCGGAATGGTGTCAAGCCAAGCTTGACAGTAGATTTTCGAACTTGCTATCGGCTAGACGGCAGGCCATCATCGTTCTATGGCGGCTCCTGAGGGCACTGTGTACCTGTTGCACTTCGATCGTCCGTACCACGGTCCGATGCAGCACTATGTCGGGTTCGCCATTCACGATCTGGATATGCGCTTGAAAGCGCACCGGGACGGAACCGGCGCCGTAACTACGCGCCGCGCATTCGAGAAGGGCATCACGTTCTCTTTGGCGCGTACCTGGCCCGGGACGCTGAAACTCGAACGACAGATCAAGGCACGCGGCCCGAGCAACTACTGTCCTCTCTGCCCCCGCCGTCGTCGCCCCAGCGAGTCTGCCCCGTCCGACCGATAGGTGCCAAGGGGTTCGCCGTGGAAGATCACAGTCAAGGGTGAGCGGAGCGAATTCACGCGAGCGTAGCGAGCCGCCCTTGACGGTGATCTTTGCGCGGCGAAAGAATCGCCTGGCACCGTTGGACGGGTCACCCGCGCCGATCGGCTGACCCGGTGCCGAAGACTGGCGTAACGGCGAGCAACCACCGGCCTGCGGAAGCGGGGACTACCGCCCGGCGTCGGCCGCCGCGCCCGTCAGCGATCCCTCGCGAGAGGGCGCGGCCTTAGCCGACGCCACCGGGCGCGAACGGACCCCGCCCATTCCCGCTGAGGCCCCGGCCCTGGTGGTCATGCACCCGCCGCGTCTCACGCTCTCGCCTTCGGAATTTCGCGTTCCCAGCTCCGGATCCTCGCGCGGGCTGCGGCCCGGCGCTGGCGAGCCGAAGGCGAGCCCTTGAAGCCGTAGAGAAAGTTGTCACAGCACTCTCACGGCTCGCGGCCTCATGGCAGCACGCCCAAGCGCTCGGCAAGGTCACGTAGCTCAGGCCGTGGTCGTGAGCCCGATAGCTGGATCAGGTCCCGGACGACTGCGCGGGCCACTCGATGAGTACGGGTTTGCTCGGGAGTGAGCTGGTCGGCCCGCTCCAGGAGAGCTAGCGCCTCGCCGATCTGCCGTCGCATAGTGTGCGCCTGAGCGAGGTCGATGCTGTAGCGGGCTTGACGTTCAGCCGACAGCAGCTCGGGATTGATGTGGCTGCCGAGGTCAATAGCCTCCCCTGCATCGCCCAACTCGACCGCGACTCCGACAGCGTGCAGTGCCACGTTTGTGGGGCCGAACTCGGTGCCGAAGTCATCGCGGTCCTCACCGATACGTTCAGCGATCTTGCGTGCGTTGTCAAGATGTTCGTGTGCCTGCACTCGATCGTTGTCACGTGCTGCCGCGATGGCGAGCACCAGGTGAAACGCCCCGTATAGAGACAGCGTTTCCGCAGTTGCCTCTCGCGCGGCTCGTTTTTCTAGACCTGATACCGCAGTGCTAGCGACTGCCTGTGCCTGGGCGATCTGGCCCAGCGTCAGGAACGCATGCGCCATGCGGAACAAGCTCGCAGCGACCGCGAGCGGGTCACGGAGCGCCTCGGCGGTGAATGCCGCGCGGTCGGCAGCGATCCATGCGGCGTCAGATTCACCAAGCTTGGCCATGATGGCAGCCACAGCTTGGTACGTGTCGCTTAGCATCTCGCGCGTCGCGACGACCAGTTCGGTGCTGGCGGTAGCTCGCACGGCTTGTTCCAGCTCAGGAATCAGACTGGCAACAAGCGGCGCTAGCTCGCCGTACCGGCTGGCATGCACCAGAGGCCAGACTTGCCCGTGGTGCTCGCGGAGCTGTTCGAGGCGCTCGCCGGTCATAGCTTGCGGCGTGCTGCCCAGAAGGACGCTAATGGCGGGGTGACCTGTGAGCGCGAGCCGCAAGGTTTCAAAAGCCTCTGGCCGCTCGGTTTCGGCCGCTGCATCGTCGACTCCTGCACCGCGCAGCTCGGAGACCGGTACCCCGAGTGCGTCGGCTACCTTCTGGAGCACCGATAGCCGATCGATCGACCGAACCCCGCGCTCGACCTGGGACACCCAGCTATCGGAGCGGCGGATCAGGCCAGCGAACTCGACCTGCGAAAGGCCGAGCCGCTTGCGGTGGTAGGCGATGCGCTCTCCGGTCAGTTGCGCCTTATCCACGGCTTCCGGCCGCCTGGCCAACGGCAGGGGTCTTGCCATCAGCTAGCGTCAGGCGATCCACTTCTGTGGATTCAAGCAGGTCCGCGCGAGCTGTCAGGAAGTGCTGTACATGCTCCTGCCGCTCGTGCTCGTCGAATGCTGCCCGGTCTCGGTACAGCTCGTAGAACATCCGCTGGCGCGGCGCCCCGTCTACCTGGTGGCACGCATATACGAGCGTGCTCGGCTCTCGGTCGCGGATCGCCGCAGTCGTGCGGGCGATCAGGTCATCAAACTCGGCCTCGGCTCCTGGACGCACCGTGAACCGCACCATCAGCGCGAACGGCGCAGCGTCCTCCGTCATGGCCCCTCCCTTGAGTTCCTGGGGGCAGGATCGCATCCCGCATACCAGAGTACGTGATCAGTATTTTTCCTGCGAGTCGGAGTTGACAGAGCAGTCACTAGGACTGATGATGCTAGTAGCCGCACAAAAAGTGCGAGTCAACGACACTCTCCCGAGGAGGAGACCATGCGACTTCTGATCGAGACGAGCGGCATCCAGTTCCGGGTGGCCGGGATGCCCAAGCCCAAGCCGGACTTCAAGGACAAGGAGCGGCAGGCCACGACGCGTGACGGGCAGCCGATCTGGACCGTGCGCCTGGACGCGATCGACACCGGGCGCGAGACCAAGGAAACCATCTGGGTCGAGGTGGCCGGAGACGAGCCCAAGGTGACCTTTGATGGTTTCGCCCAGGTCCGCGACTTGGTGTTCGCACCGTGGATCGGGCGTGACGGCAAGATCCGCCGCGCGTTCCGCGCCGAGACGGTCGAGCCGGTCGTGTCCGGCAAGGCCGTGCACGCCGCCTGAGCGGTCCCGGCCAGGCCAGAACCATTCCCCTGCCTCGCGATCAGGACCAAGGAGACCACATGACCGAGATCCGCATCTACGACCCGAAGGACGCCGAGCATGCCTCGGCCAAGCTGACGCCGCTGCCGATCAGCGCGCTCGTTATCGCGGCGTGGAACCTGCTGGAAGAGGCGGCAGACCTGCCCCAGCCGCACATGATCACCGTGTCGGACTTGCAGAGCATCAGCCTGCAATTCCCCGGCGCGCAGCCGAGCCTTCGGGCCATCACCCGCTGGGCGCTGCGTTTCGGCGGCGTCCTGACCAGCCAGCCCCACGACGGGCAGCGCGGACCGCAGACGTGGTGCCGCGTGGAATTCGACTACTACGGCGTGGCGGTCAACGCCTACGCCCACGTCCCGGCCGCAACGGCCAGCTCACAGAACTGAGGCACCCACATGAAGATCACCTTCAGCACCGGCCGCAAGGCCCGGCCCGGCGTTGCCTACATGGTGACGCGCGGCAGCTACGACGACTACACCGTCATCTGCGTCTGCGCCGACCCCGCCACGGCGCGCAAGCGCGCCCGTGACCACAACCACGACCACCGTCCCGCCCACGAGGACGACCGCGCGCGGGTGGAAGAGGTCGAGTTCATCGCGGCCCGCAAGGCCACCTGACATCACGGTGCCGGGCCTGGGGGATTGCCGTCCCCCGGCCCGGCCAGCCAGAACCATCCCCTACCTCGCGAAAGAACAGGAGACCTTGGCATGTCCCACGCTACCAGCGTCCTGCCGGCGGCGTAGTCCTCGACTGGACCCAAGCGCGCACCGGCCCGGCTGAGCCGTGCGTGTGGAGGACCCCGGGCTTCTTGGAGGCTATTCCTCTTGTGACTCCAGTGAACTACTGGTGCCTCTCTTGTGCTGATTGTACGCCTGCCGGTGACGGCCCGGTGCCGGCGCCGCGGCCGGGAGG
>Ga0102924_1004039_pt1 | contig 15036 bp, 12 predicted proteins | sample PaiPotPPM11metaG_FD_80116 | JGI IMG/M metagenome (GOLD analysis project Ga0102924, IMG submission 80116) | Iron sulfur acid spring bacterial and archeal communities from Banff, Canada, to study Microbial Dark Matter (Phase II) - Paint Pots PPM... ... | reverse complement strand
GAGGTAATCTTGATAGCTGAGCCCATTTCGTTCGCTAGAATTTGCGCGAGCGTTGTTTTCCCCAAGCCCGGTGGACCGTAAAGCAAAACGTGGTCCAAAGCCTCGCCGCGATTTCGCGCTGCATCCACGGCAATCTTCAGATTTTCCTTCACGCGCGATTGCCCAATAAAATCTTCCATGCGCTTGGGGCGGACGCTGGCTTCAATGCGCGCATCTTCATCCAGCGCTTTCCCGGAGATAATCCGGGCTTGCCCGTCCGTCATTTTGTCCGCCAACGAATCCTCTTTATTGCCGATGATGTAGCGTGCGCTTCTGCGCAAAGAATTTCAATTATTCCTCGCGTCCAGCGCGAGCCATCTTTTTCATCGAGGTCCCGCCAAGGATTTGAAGCGATGCGCGCAACAGTTCCTCGAAAACCGTCGCCGCCTTCGCACCGGCCTTTTCGATCGCACTGTCCACCGACCGCGCGTCATACCCCAGGTTCACCAGCGCCGAAGCGACGTCCGATTCCAACTGTGATTTCGTCGCGGGCTTTCCGGGTTGCGGCACATCCACGACGCCCAGTTTATCCCGCAACTCCACCACTATGCGTTCCGCGGTCTTGCGGCCCACACCGGGGATGCGGACTAAATGCGCCAAATCTCCTTTGCGAATCGCCGGGATGAGTTCGTCGAGGCTCATCCCCGAAAGAATCTTCAGAGCGAGCGACGGTCCCACACCCGATGCGGAGATCAGCAACTCGAAACATTGTTTTTCGCGAGTAGTAAAAAAGCCGTAGAGCGCGAGCTGATCTTCGCGCACGTGAGTGTGAATCAGAAGCGTGGACTCACTGTGAAGAGCGCCCAGGCTTGAAAATGTGGAAAGCGGAATAATGACCTCGTAACCCACGCCTCCCACATCAATCAAAACCACATTCGGCCGCTTCTCAATCAGTTTCCCGCGCAATGAACCGATCATATCGAGCGATTATTGATTAGCCTCGCTGGAGTGTCAACGCAACACCGTGCGTAGTTGGCTCGCTAGCTCGCATCTGACAACGGCAAATCTGATCGTTCTTATAATCCATCGATTGGGGAAACTAAATGCCGCGCTGCTCCGTATATGTAAGTGGCAGTACAAGCCACAGTGTGCGGCTGCGTCTCCTAGTCCATTCCTGCTTCGATTTTGCCGAACTAACTTCCCCGCTGGAATCTCAGACTGAAACAATTGAGTAATTTTGCCCACTACGAATATTCATAAAGCGACATTTCCGCGAGATATTCGAACCGGCAATTTGTTCGCTTTAGGGAAGAACAGTGTTCGATTTCGATGCGAAATTATTTTGCGCAACACAAAAACAAATAAGCTCAGATTTTTTCTTCTGCTTGCTTTCGATGTGTTGGCTGCCACGTCTAAGCGGGTGCAAGGGGCGAGTGAGACTCTGAGTTCAGACTTAAGGAGGAACTAAAATGTTGCGCAGCAAAATGAATGGAGTGTTAACTGTCCTTGCGACTCTGGCGCTGGTGTTGTCAATTGCGAGCCATACAACAACGGCGAAGGACGCCAAATCAACCGTTACACCGATCGTGAAGTCGGACGTAAAACTGCTCAACTCGGCAAAACTGGGCAGCTCGGATCTTAAGCCCGGCGATTATTCTGTGACCGCCGATGACACACACGCCAAGTTTTCAAAGGGCGGTAAAGTAATAGCGGAAGCCTCGATCCAGTGGAAAGACGAGAGCAGCAAAGCGAAATACACCACGGTCGTTGTCGAGAGCAGTCAGATCAAAGAAATTCATTTCAGCGGGAAGATGAAGTACGTGGAAATCACTCAATAATGAAAATGAAGGCTCGAAAAGCGGGCAGGGTTATCACCAATCCCCTGTCCGCTTGTTGCATCTACTTTCAGAAACCATAAGATCGCGCTTTACCGCCGCGAACGATCCTGCTTCACCGCTTCATCCACCAGCGATTCCAGTTCGCGTCTCGTCAAATTGATGCGCTCGGTTTCCACCGTTTCTGAAGTGACCGGCGACTCCGGACCCAAATTGGAAGCCGTTTGCAAACCGTAGCGGGCACGCGCCGCAAATAATTTTTCCACGTCGCATCCAGACAACAGCACTTGTTTGCCCAGCATCTGTGTAACCAGCGCTACGCGCGCGAAATGCTCGGTGGTTTCCATGCGGAAAAAAGCTTTCAGCAGATCCGGGCCGTATGTAACTACCCCGTGGTTCGCCATCAGAATCGCGTCATAGCCTTCCACCAGGGGCTCAATCGCTTCCACCAACTCCGATGTTCCGGGAGTACCGTAGCGAGCCACTGGGACACATCCGAGCGAAAGCACCAGCTCACAAAGCAGCGCCTTATTTAGTGGGATACCAGCAGCGGCATACCCGGTCGCCACTGGAGGATGCGCATGGCATACGGCGTTTATGTCCGGGCGCCGGCGGTAAACCAACAGGTGCATGCCCAACTCAGACGAGGGGTTTCGGCGGCCGCTGACTTTGTGTCCTTCCAGATCCGTTACCACCAGATCGTCAGGCGTCATCATGCCCTTGCAAAGCCCCGTGGGCGAAGTGAGAACGTGGCGAGGATCCAGACGCAGCGAAATATTTCCATCCGTGGAAGCCACATAGCCGCGATCGTGAATCCACCGGCCCACAGCGCAAATATCCCGGCGGTGTTCCTCTTCCGTTTTAAGCGCTCCCGGCGAAATGGAATCCGGATACATGGCTGCCCTCCAAGTGAAACTTCGGCAAAACCCTTACGCGTAAATACCGCGAAGCCTCAGTGCCCGAGCTACGCGGTCAATCGCCACAATGTACGCAGCGATTCGATTGTTAACGTGATGCGTCTCGGCATACCGGACTACTTGTTCGAAACTCTGATCCATCACGTCCTGCAAACGCTCATTTACCTCATTTTCACGCCAGAAAAATCCCTGGCGATCCTGCACCCATTCGAAATAACTCACCGTAACACCACCGGCATTTCCGAGAATGTCCGGGATAATGAAAATTCCCTTATTCTCGATGATCGAGTCCGCGTGCGATGTGGTCGGGCCATTGGCGCCCTCGCAAAGAATCTTGCAATCCACGCGGCCGGCATTTTGAGTTGTAATCTGATTCTCGGTTGCAGCCGGCACCAAAATATCGCAGGGGTGGAACAAAACCTCCTGCGCTGACATTTTTGCCCCGCCGCCCGGAAACTCGGGCAAGGGCTTGCGCTGGCCGTAGACCCAATCAACTACCTTTGGAATATCAAACCCTTTTTCGTTATAAAGCCCGCCGTGAATATCTGCAACGCCAATGATTTTATAGCCCGCCTCGTGCATTAACATCGCACCTTGCGAGCCGACGTTGCCGAATCCTTGAATGATTACACGACAACCTTCGCGTTTCATTTTGAGTTTTGCCAGCGCGTTATTGCAGCAAATCATCAGCCCGCGCCCGGTAGCTTCCTTGCGGCCTTGCGAGCCACCCAGTTCAAGCGGCTTGCCGGTGACCACTGCCGTGGTGGCCTGACGCACATGCATGGCGTAGGTGTCCATCACCCAAGCCATCGTCTGTTCGTTGGTGCCGATATCCGGCGCAGGAACGTCACGCTCCGGTCCAAACCACTCGCTTAATTCAGCGGTGTAGCGCCGGGTAATGCGCTCGAGTTCGGTTTTTGAAAGCTTGCCGGGGTCGCAAATGACCCCGCCCTTTGCGCCTCCAAAAGGAATGTTTACCACCGCGCACTTCCAGGTCATCCAAGCTGCCAGCGCGCGAACCTCGTCGATCGACACATCCGGCGCGAACCGAATGCCACCCTTCCCTGGACCACGAATCGTGGAGTGCAGCACACGGTAGCCGATGAAGACTTCCAGACGCCCAGTGTCCATCGGCACCGGAATATAGACTGTGATCTCTTTACTGGGATATTTCAGGTAACGATATAGTCCATCTTCCAGACCCAACTTCTGCGCCGCAATTTCAAACCGCGCCTCGGCGGATTTATAGACGTTCAGTTCTTCCTGCGAAACCGCTGACATGCCAACCTCCAGAATTGCCCATCGCTATGAATTTGACTGCAAGCAGCGTCGTCCTTCGCTTCGCGACGTTAGGACCTGATGCAAACACCTCGCTGCAGCGGCGGCCAGTATACGAATACACACAAATCCGCGCAAGAAAAGCATTTTGGGCTTCGGGTGGCATACAGGCCGCGAACAGTTTAGCGACGCGGGTGACGCTTTACGAACTGATCCAGCAAGAGCCGCGCCAGCCGGCGCTGGTCATGTCGCACTATTCCGCGATGATTCAAAAGATCGTCAGTGACGTACCTCAGTCTCATGCGATCCAGCTCGTCAAATGACGGATCAACCGGTTCCGCACTTTGCGCACGATAGCGCCGTAACAACCTCGACGGAACACGCGAACGGTTAATCACCACAAAATCGAAAAGATCTTTACCCGTGTGTTTGTAAATCGCGCGGATATGATCCGCAACTGAGTAATGCTGCGTCTCTCCCGGCTGGGTCATCAGGTTGGCAATGTACACACACGTAGCGCGTGAGCGTTTGATTGCCTGAGCCACTTTCTGAATCAGAAGATTCGGAATAATACTGGTGTAGAGCGAGCCCGGTCCCACCAGGATCAAGTCAGCTGAAGCGATTGCCTCCAGAACCTCAGGAAGCGGCCGAACCCGGCGAGGAACCAGACGGACTTCGCGAATCGATTTGCGAGAACGGGAAATATTCGTTTCACCGTGAACGGTTTTGCCGTCTTCAAGCTCCGCTTCCAGCGTCACATTTTGGGCAGTAGAAGGAAAAATCCGACCGCGAATGGCCAGCACTTGCGCGGAAACGCGAACTGCTTCCGGAAAATCCCCGGTCACATTTGTCAGCGCGGTAAGGAAAAGATTGCCGAAACTGTGTCCGGCCAAACCGCGTCCGGCCGGAAAACGGTACTGAAACAGTTTTCCAAGCAAGTGCTCGTCTTTCGAGAGGGCCACCATGCAATTGCGGATGTCGCCGGGAGGCAGGACGCGGTACTCGCGGCGCAAACGTCCCGAGCTGCCACCATCGTCCGTTACGGTTACAATTGCCGCGAGATCCGAGATTGGCCGGCTAGCTTGCTCCTTTTTCGAAGAGGCTACATATTCCTTCAGTCCTCGAAGGACCATGGAAAGGCCGGTGCCTCCACCGAGGGCGACAACGCGAACGGAGCGATTAGGCTGGCTCACTGAACTTTCACGACTAGAGGAAAATTAATTTGCGGATCCGTCTCGCTCCGGGTAGAGCAACTCCGTAAAGCGCGGGTCTTCCTGCAAGAAAGAAAAATCTTCGTCGTTGCGAGCATGGTAACGATTTTCCGGGCGCAGCTGGATTGCAACCTTCAAGTTTTGCATAGCGGATTCCGCTTCCCCCGTCAGGCAATCGAGCGCTGCCATGGCGTAAACGATATGATCCGCCTTGGGCGCGGCCTTTCGCGCGCGGTCGAGATGCTCGCGGGCCTCGTCCCAGCGTCCAAGATTCATCAGCGCAACACCCTGGGTGTAGTGTTCTTCGGCGGACTTCAACTGCGGAATTGGTGGACGAGAAATGCGCTGCTCGCAGATACGTATGTGTACCTGCGCGCGGTCGCCCAATTCCTTAGTGGGGCCTTCCAGAACGCGCTCCAAGGACTGCTTGGCCCGCTGGAACTTTTGCTGTTGAAAGTGCTTTAAGCCTTCCTCGTAGAACCGTAGCTGAGCTTGTTTGGCTGGCGCGTCAGGATCCGGGGGAGCGGTAATCTTTTTCTTGGACGCCTTCATCGTCTTCTTTTTCAACAACTTATGGCTGGCTTGCGAGTTCGCTGAGGTGCGGACCGTGCGACGCTTCACTGGCACCCTCCGGAAAAAATCATACGCGAACATAGCAAAGTCGCAGAGGCGCGTCAATGTGCTGAAATTGCATCGGAAATCCCCCGGGAGGCGCATTCTAGGCGGCCGGCACGTGCGTCCGCGGCCCAGAGGACTGCAATTCCCGAGCATCTACGGAGCTATGAACATATATAATGCTCATCGGGCACGGGAGGAATCCTTAATGAAGGTGACGCACCGCATTATTTCGACTGTATTTCTAATTGGTTTGTTCGTCGTGATCCTGGCTGCGCGCGCCGCGGACCCGAAAACTGAAATGGTGAAATTTCCCAGCGGCAAAGACACCATTGAAGGCTTTCTGGCCGTTCCGGAACAACCCGGCCGCTACCCCGGCGTGATTGTCATACACGAGTGGTGGGGATTGAACGATTGGGTGAAAGAGCAAACCCAAAAAATCGCCGAGCAGGGCTACGTAGTTCTGGCGGTGGACCTATACCGTGGAAAAACAGCAATGGACCCGAATGAAGCCCATGAATTGATGCGAGGATTGCCCCAAGACCGAGCGGTCCGCGACATGCAAGCAGCATTCGATTATCTGGCTGCAAGAAAAGATGTGACCGGACGCATCGGTTCAGTAGGCTGGTGCATGGGTGGCGGCTATTCCCTGCAACTCGCAATACATCAGCCGCGGTTGTCTGCGTGCGTAGTGAATTATGGAGCGCTTCCGACCGATCCCAACGACATTCAACAGATTGGCGCGCCAGTGCTTGGAAATTTTGGAGGTCAAGACCACGGAATAACTCCCGCAGACGTCAAGGCGTTCCAGAAATCGCTAACAGCCCTGGGCCGCTATGTAGATATCAAGATTTATGATGACGCCGGTCACGCCTTCGAAAATCCGAATAACCAAGCCGGCTATAAACCCGCGGACGCTGCGGATGCCTGGGCACGCACGATTGCATTCCTGAAGAAAGCGCTTAGATAAATTAATCGAAGCCTCCGGCTAGAAAAGAATGCAGTTTTTCCATTAGGCAACCGTCCGATTGAGCGTTCACCCTGCGCGCGAAGCCGCCAAGCGCTGTGTTAGAATAGCCAAGTCAGTAGGCCCGTAGCTCAGTTGGCTAGAGCGCCACCTTGACACGGTGGAGGTCTGCGGTTCGAGCCCGCACGGGCCTACCATCCTTGCCTCACTAGATACTTCTCAGATTCCACGGCCGCTCCTGGCACCCGTATTTCCGCTGTTGAGTCTCTCATCACCGGCGATTATTAAGCGCCTGATTGAGCTCCATCCTGATGTAGGCTTGACGCCGGCGATTGTCTATATGGTTTCTATTACTTCCTGCAGATTTGGCGGCAAGAAATATCAAATTCTAAAGAAGGCACTTTAGCCATCGACAATGGATCATAAAAAGGCATTTCTGTTTTGCATCTTCACAGCTGCATGTGCCATCACTTTGTTCTGTTGGCCACGCCCAACAACGGCGCAAAAAGACAGCGCGCTCGCTGCTCAAGTCCGCGAAATCACCAGTCGACCGGAATATAAGCATTCCAGTTTCGGCGTCGAAGTCTATTCGCTGGACGATGACAAAGTTGTCTACACACTTCGCGCCCAGCAGCTCTTCACACCCGGTTCGACGACGAAACTTCTCACCGAAGGTACTGCGCTCGAGCTTCTCGGCGCGGATTACCGCTTCCACACTCGCGTCTATCGCACCGGCGCGATCGGCTCGGACGGTACGCTGCATGGCGATTTGATTCTAGTGGCCAGCGGCGATCCAAACCTCTCCGGCCGCATTCAGCCCGACGGCACGCTTGGCTTTGCGAACCAAGATCATTCTTACGATGGCAGCCCCGATACGAAAGTCGTGCCGGGCGATCCACTGTTGGTAATTCGCGAGCTCGCAGCCCAGGTCAAAGCGCATGGAGTGAAGCGAATCGAAGGCCGCGTGCTCGTGGACGCGACCTTATTTCCGGAGGGCGACCGGGAATTGGGAACAAATGTCGTCGTATCGCCGATCTCTGTGAACGACAACGTGGTCGATCTGACGGTCTCGCCGGGAAACCGAGAAGATGCTCCGGCTGGCTTGAATATCTCGCCGGCGAGCCCCTACGTTTCATTCGTAAATATGATCACAACCGGACCAGCGGGTTCGAAACCTGACGTCAAACTGGCTGACGTAGCCAATGCGAACGGCTCCCACACTGTGACGCTTGCAGGAAAATTCCCAGCTGGCGGACCTCCTATTGTTTACGCCTATGCCGTCCCTCAGCCCAGCCGCTTCGCACAAGTAACCCTCGTGGAAGCGTTGCGCGAGAAAGGAATCGTCGCGTCGCTTCCTGCGCTCGATGAAAAGGTTGACTTCAAAGTCCTTGCTTCCGCCTACACGCCCGATAATATTGTCGCCGAACATATTTCTCCCCCGCTTTCCGAAGAAATAAAGGTCACTCTCAAAGTCAGCCAAAATTTGCACGCTACCATGACGCCGTTTATTCTCGGCGCGGTTCTCGGACACAAAACAGACGACATCGATCAGGATGGATTCGATCTAGAACGGGATTTCCTGACAAAAGGTGCGCTCGACTTAAGCGGAGCTTCGCAAGCAGACGGAGCAGGGGGCGCGCAATCCGCGTACTACACGCCGGACTTTATCGTTCGCTATCTGGCCTTCATGGCCAAACAAAAGGATTTTCAACTATTCGAAAATTCGTTACCGATTCTAGGCCGCGACGGAACCCTCTGGAATATTCAAGTAAACTCGCCGGCCGCTGGGCACGTGTTCGCCAAGACCGGTACATACGTTTCTTACGATGCCTTAAATAAGAAATTGATGCTCAACGGAAAAGGTCTCGCCGGTTATATGACTACCGCCGACGGGCGGCACCTTGCTTTTGCCGCCTATGTTAACCGTGTTTCGATGCCCATTGATTTGCCGGATGCTTCGCAGAAAATCGCCGGCCAGGCGCTCGGCGAAATCGCAAACGCTATTTATTCCACGCCTGCCGGCGGGATCGCTCCCTTCGACGTGATCATTAAGAATGGTCACATACTGGACGGAAGTGGCAGCCCTTGGTACGCCGCTGACATCGGAATTCGCGGAGATCGCATCGAGGCCATCGGCCAACTTGGTTATGCTCAAGCGAAAAAAGTGATCGATGCGAAAGGAATGATCGTCTCCCCCGGTTTTATCGACATGCTCGGCCAATCCGAAATGTCCTTGTTGATCGACAATCGCTCGCTCAGCAAGCTCTCACAGGGAATCACCACGGAAATCACGGGTGAAGGCGGCTCGATTGCACCGCAGAATGAAAAGACTCTAGCCCCGCTAAAGCCTTTCCTCGATCAGTTCCATCTCACCGTTGACTGGACCACACTCGACGGCTATTTCCGACGCTTGGAAAAAGACGGTACCCCCATAAATCTGGGCACTTACGTCGGCGCCGCGCAAGTTCGCGAAGCGGTGATCGGAGACGATAACCGCGCCCCTACATCCGCCGAACTCGAACAGATGAAAGCGCTCGTGGCCCAGGCAATGAAAGACGGCGCACTCGGAATTTCGACCGCGCTGATTTACCCGCCAGGCCATTACGCAAAGACGGATGAGCTGATAGCCCTCGCCCAAATGGCCTCGCAGTATGGCGGAATCTACGCGTCCCATATGCGCAGCGAAGGCGCCGGCGAAATGGAAGCGCTCGACGAAGCAATTAGGATCGGCCGCGAAGCCAATTTACCGGTGGAAATCTTCCATCTGAAAGTGAGCGGAAAGCCACGGTGGGGATCTATGCCCCGCGTTGTGGCCAAAATTCAGGCAGCGCGGGACGCCGGCCTCGATATACGCGCTGACCAATATCCTTACGTCGCAGGCTCGACGGCTCTGGTTTCTTCACTGCCTCCATGGATCGCCGATGGCGGATCAGACAAACTCCTTGAGCGCCTGCGCGATCCGAAGGTTCGCGAGCGCCTCAAGAAAGAAATGGCCGTGGAACATAAAGACTGGGAGAACCTCTACTTCGATTGCGGCGGCGGGGCCGGAGTAATGATTTCGGGCGTAGTCAATCCCACCCTGAAGAAGTATGACGGCATGACTGTGGCACAGATGGCCAAAGCGCTAGGCAAACCGGATCTCGACGCATTGTTTGATTTTATAGAAGAGGATAAGGCTCAGACCGGGGCGATCTATTTTATGGCGAGTGAACAGGATCTGATTTACGGGCTCAAACAGCCCTGGACTTCGCTCTGCCTCGATAGCGGCGAGCAATCCCTCGACGGGCCCTTGTTCGAGCCTCATACGCATCCTCGCTCCTTCGGCTCATTCCCGCGATTTCTCGGCCACTACGTCCGCGATGAACACCTCATTTCGATGGATCAAGCCATTCGAAAAATTACATCCATGCCGGCCCAGCGCGAACACCTTGTGGATCGCGGGATGATCAAGACTGGTTTCTTCGCTGATATCACTATCTTTGACCCGGAAAAGATCATCGACCGCGCTACCTACTCAGAGCCCGCGAAAATATCGGAAGGTGTGGACTACGTCTTCGTCAACGGCCAGCTTGAATTTGAACGTGGGACATTAACGGGCGCGAAAGCTGGCCGCGCGCTTCGCGGTCCTGCATGGCACGGTGGAAACTAGAGGTTGTGAGAAGAAAAATCGGTCTTCCATTTGAACGGCAAAGAAGCGCTAGCGTTCCCTGCGTTTATTCTGCCGGTGGCGGTGTTGCGTTGGCATCACGAGCGGGCCACTTCTTTCGCAGCGCGAAGGCCATGCCCAACACTACCGTACCGAATAGCAACATGCTGGACGGTTCAGGAGTGGTAGTAGTAAGCGGATCTTGATCCGCAACCAAAAACTCTTGTCCGTAACTCCCCGTTGGAGTGAGTATCTCCCAGCCTTGCCCGCCGAATCCACCGAGCACGGCCGCCAAAGCGTCGCCGATCAGGACATTACTTCCCGCGTACGGGTCGTTGCCGCCCGAAAAGCTCCAGACAGCCCACTGATATTCGGCCTTCTGAGTTTGATTGGAGGCAGCGTTCATCTGGGTAATCAGCCAAGCCATCTCCAAATAAGTTTTCTTGTTGTCGAGGCGCGTCGAGCTGAATGCGCCATTCGAAGCGTTCAGGCCGGTGACGTTGGCGGACCAACTCGTATTTCCGTAGATCTCGTGATTGAAATCGATGCAATAGAACAGCGCGCTTTGACCGTTTAGAGTCCCTTGATAAGGAGGTATTCCGAAACCATTGTCCGCGAATGCGTAACCGCCGTTGAAATAGACTTTCGCCGGTATGCTGCCCGCATATACGGAAGAAGAAACGAGTAGTACCAATGGTAGTACCCAACACGTCTTTTTGAGAGCCTTCACGCTTTCTCCTCGATCAAGGCGTCTGTAGAGCACACGCCACACTACTGCTATGCCTGCAATCGGTTTGCCAGCAAGGAGTAACAACAAATGCTGCGGAATCAGAAGGTGTTGTAGGGTGATACCCAGATAAGAGGAAAGCTTGTTCTACTTCCGCCTCATCCGTTTGCGTCTAATCGGAGGCAAACAGTTTCACATTCGCCGAACAGGCAAATTTTGTCGTGATATTGTCAGCGCCTCAATCTCGAAATGAAACACTCGGATTGCGAAAAAATTAATGAGAGTACTATGCCATCTAGTCCTTTCGTAATTTCCTCTCGTATCACTGAGTCTTGATCACATCCCCGCCCTTCATCACGAATCGGACATTCTCCAAAACATGTATGTCGACCAGTGGATCCCCATCAACCGCGATAATGTCCGCAAACTTTCCCACTTCGAGCGTGCCTACACGGTCAGTCCATCCCAGCAAATCTGACGCATTCACCGTCGCGGCTTGAATACTTTGCAACGGCGACAGGCCCAGCTTCACCATCACTGCGAATTCTCGCGCGTTCAGGCCATGGGGATAGACTGCGGCATCTGTGCCAAACGCCACTTTCACGCCTGCTTTGAAAGCTGTCCCGATGTTTTGGCGCGCGATCGGAAGCACGATTTTCGCTTTTTCAATCATGTTGGGCGTCAGCCCGAGTGTAGAAAGATTCTCCATCAGCCAATCGCCCAGATAAATGGTTGGCACCAAATATGTCCCGTGCTGTTTCATCAATTGGATATCTTCCTCATTTATGTAGCTGCCGTGCTCGATAGAATCCACGCCGGCGAGCACAGCGTACTTGATTCCCAGCGCGCCGTGGGCGTGGGCCGCTACTTTGCGTCCCAGGCCGTGCGCAGTGTCCACGATCGCTTTCATTTCTTCGGGACTATATTGTGCCAGCGCTGGATTATCTCCTTCCGATAACACTCCGCCCGTGGCCATAAATTTGATCAGATCGGCGCCGTATTTTATGTTCTCACGCACCTTCGCCGTCACGCCATCGACGCCATTCGCCACTCCATCGCTTGAAAAATTATACTGAGGCGCTAAAAAATTTTGGTCTCCGTGGCCCCCGGTGATGCTAAGCGGTGGGCCGGATGCGAGAATCCGCGGACCCGGCACATCTCCCGCCTTAATGGCGTCACGCAAAGCAATGTCAGAATGTCCGCCGGCGCCTACATTGCGTACCGTCGTGAATCCCGCTTCCAGCGTGACGCGGGCGTTGCGCGCCCCGATAAGCGCCTCGCGTGGATATGAAACGTGCAGCCCCGCCGGACCCGACATGTATGGCGTGTACGTCAGATGCGTATGGCAATCGATCAACCCGGGGAGAACCGTCGCATTCGAAAGATCGATCGTCTTGGCTCCCGCTGGAATTTGGCTCGAAATTTCCGCACTCTTTCCGATGGCCTTGATCCGCTCGCCTTCGATCCAAATGATTTGGTCGCTAAGATAATTTCCCGTGCGAACGTCCAGCACTTTTCCCGCATGAATTACAATTTCAGTCGGTGCTGTCGCTTTAGTTGTCTGCGCACTGCACACTCCGGCCACAAACCAGCACAGCAACAATAACGATCCCCAACCCCTCATCAAAACCCTCCCTACAGCAACGCTCAACATAAAAACTTATTGTGTCGACTGATGCGGCCTTACCTGGCCAATTTCCACCGGGATTGTAACAAGTCCGCCGGAAATCCCCGCGGGCTTTCTTGGTTTCATCTCTGGAATCCTTGAACCAAAGCCACTCGTTTGGATCTCGTGATTCCGAGGACACGCAGGCTCAATGTTTTTGACATGAGAATGTTGACACGCGCTCTCCTTAATGTATGATTATGCAGTAGCATGCATAATCAAGCATAAGGTTGCGATGGGCGCGCACAAAAGATTTCGACAGGGTCAAATTTTGAAGCTGCTGGCTGGGTCGCCGGTCGCCAGCCAGGACGAGTTGCGTCGTCAACTGGTGCACTTGGGCGTGCGCGTGACCCAAGCCACCCTTTCGCGCGACATTCGCGAACTCCGCTTGGTGAAAACTGCCCATGGTTACAGGCCGCTTGCCGCTGCGGGAAGCGAAGAAACATCTCCTGTTGCCGCGTTGGCTCGCGCGGTAAAGGAATTCCTGCTCGACGTGCGCCCCGCGCAGAACATGCTCGTTCTCAAAACTCCGCCCGGCGGAGCTCAGCCGATTGCCGCGGCCCTGGACGCCGAGCGCTGGAAAGAAGTTGCCGGCACCTTGGCGGGTGACGATACCGTCTTGATCATTACTCCATCCCGCAGCGCGCGCGCAGCAGTCCAGAAACGCATCGAGGAAATGCTGCAATGATCGACAAGGCAAAAATCGCCGTCGTGGGTGCCACCGGGTACGCGGGTTTCGAACTCGCCCGCCTGCTCCTGCGGCATCCTCTAATCGAAAAACCGATATTTTTTGTTCGAGGCGAGCACGCCAACGTTCGCTGCCTGACTGAAATCTTGCCTCAGCTTCGCGGCTGGGGCGAAGCTCGCTGCATGCCTCTTTCCGCCCAGGCGATAGCGAAAAGTGGAGCGCAACTTGTATTTCTGTCCACGCCTCACGAGGCTTCCTTGGAAATAATCCCGGAACTTCTCACCGAGAACCCCGCGCTGCGCATTGTCGACTTAAGCGGCGCACTTCGATTTCACGAACCGCAAACTTTCGCCGATTGGTACAAGCTTTCGCCCGCTGAGCCAGAAACGCTTTCCGAAGCGGTCTACGGCTTGCCCGAGCTCTACGCGGACGCATTGCCGAAAGCGCGACTCGTCGCTAATCCAGGTTGTTATGCGACTTCCGTTATCTTGGGCCTTCGGCCGCTCGCAGAAGCCGGGTGGATCAGCGCATCACGCGGTGTCGTCTGCGATTGCAAGTCTGGCGTAAGCGGCGCGGGCAAAGAGCCAAAGCGCGAAACGCATTTCGTCGAAGTGAATGAAAATTTCCGCGCGTATGGCCTGTTCACTCATCGTCACACGCCGGAAATCGCCGAGCATGTCGGCATCGCCGTTGACGATTTCATTTTCACCACTCACCTGCTCCCGGTAGAGCGCGGGATCCTTTCTACCCTGCATGTTTGGCTCGCGCCGGCGCGCTCTGCAGACGACATCCAGGCCCTTTATCGCTCTTATTACGCGGATCGGCCCCTGGTGCGGGTTTTACCCGCAGGCCGTTTGCCCGAGCTTCAGCACGTAACACACACAAATTTCTGCGATATCGGGTTCGCGTTAGATCCTTCCGGCGAACGCCTTGTCATCATTTCCTGCCTCGACAATCTAGGCAAAGGCGCCGCCGGGCAGGCAGTTCAAAACATGAACGAGATGTTCGGTTACACGCAAACTGCGGGGTTGCTATGAGACTTGTAATAAAAATTGCCGGCGCTCTACTGGAAAGTCCGGAAACAGTACAAAAGATCGCGCGGCAAATCGGTGAACTCGCGCGCGCCGGAAATGAAATGCTGGTAATTCACGGCGGCGGAAAAATCTTTACCGGCACGCTGGAGCGCATGGGAATTTCCAGCCGCTTCGTCAACGGGCTGCGCGTCACTGACCGCGAAACGCGCGATGCCGCTGTAATGGTCTTTGCCGGCTTGTTGAATAAGCGTCTCTCCGGAGCCATTACGCTCGCGGGGCAAACGGCAGTGGGCATCAGCGCTACCGACGGCGCGTGTTTTCTGGCCGAGCCCATGCAGGTCGGTGAATGCGAAGGCAGCCTTGGATTCGTCGGCTACCTCACCGAAGTAAATGTTGATTTTCTGCGCTCGCTTTGGCGCGCCAAGATCGTTCCGGTCGCCTCGTGTCTGGGACTGGGCTCCGACGGCGAACTT
>Ga0102924_1004036_pt1 | contig 15048 bp, 9 predicted proteins | sample PaiPotPPM11metaG_FD_80116 | JGI IMG/M metagenome (GOLD analysis project Ga0102924, IMG submission 80116) | Iron sulfur acid spring bacterial and archeal communities from Banff, Canada, to study Microbial Dark Matter (Phase II) - Paint Pots PPM... ... | reverse complement strand
TTAAAATCCATTGACAGATATCACGGGACGGAACAGAGTCTAAATTTGCGCCAGCGGGGCGCCCGTGCGGACGATGCGGCCTACTGGTGAAATTTTTTCCCTCCATGACCAACCCAACAAAGAAGCCCGAGCTGCGTCGTGAGCTAGGATTGATGCAAGCCACGGCGCTCGCCATTACGGACATGGTGGGCATTGGCCCATACATTACCATTCCCCTGCTACTCGCCACCATGGGCGGCCCGCAAGCCATGACCGGGTGGTTTGTTGGCGCCGTGCTGGCTTTCTGTGACGGACTGGTGTGGGCAGAGCTGGGCGCGGCGCTTCCCAAGGCGGGCGGCAGTTACAATTATCTGCGGGAGGCTTTCGGCCCTGCACGTTGGGGACGATGGCTTTCTTTCCTGATGGTCTGGCAGATCATGTTTTCCGCGCCGTTGTCGGTGGCAAGCGGCAGCATCGGTTTTGCGGACTACATGCATTACATTCTGCCAGGGCTTTCCGAAGGGGGCATTCGGGCGCTGGCGGCGCTGTTTCCACTTCTGCTCGTGGCGCTGCTCTACCGCAGGATCGGCGCCATCGGCAACATATCCGTGGTCCTGGTTGCGGGCGTGCTCGGTGGATGTTTGTGGATCATTTTGTCCGGTGCGCCACACTTCAACAGCACTCGCCTCTTGGATTTTCCGCCGCACGCTTTCCATTTGAACTGGATCTTCTGGGCGGGACTCGGCCATGCCACGCTTTACGCGCTCTACGACTATTTCGGATATTACAACGTTTGTTATCTGGCCGAAGAAATCCGTGACCCGGGCCGGGTGATTCCGCGCGCCATTCTGCTTTCCATCGCCACCGTCGGCACGCTCTATGTGTTGATGACTGCGTCTTTTCTCAGCGTCATTCCCTGGCGCGAGGTGATGCACAGCCGCTACATTGCTTCGCTCTACATCGAGCGGCTGGAAGGCAGCAGGGCTGGGCATTTGATGGCGGCACTGCTACTCTGGATAGCATTTTCCTCGGTTTTCTCACTGCTCCTCGGCTATTCCCGCATTCCCTATGCCGCAGCGGTGGACGGAAATTTCTTTCGTATTTTCGGACGTCTTCATCCTAAAGGCGCATTTCCCTACGTCTCGCTGATAGTTCTGGGTGTGTTGGCCTCATTCTTCAGCCTGGGACGCCTGAATGAGGTCATTGGCAGCCTCATCGCCACGCGCGTGCTCATTCAATACCTGCCGCAAACCATCGGTTTCTTTCTTCTCCGCAAGCGCGCTCCCGATCTGCCGCGGCCTTTCCGGATGTGGTTCTATCCCCTCCCTGGGATCATTTCGACTTTCGGTTGGATTTACGTGCTCTCTACGGTGGCGCCCCGTTCGCTCATCTTTGCCTTCGCAGTGTTCCTGGTGGGAAGCATAGCTTACGCTATCCGAGCAAGGCGCACGGACGAGTGGCCTTTTGAGAATCGCGCTACTGTAAAGACCGTTCCATAAAGTCTCGGGCGTAGAATACTGCATTTTTTTTGGCAGGTAATTCGGAGCCATTGCGTGCCCGTCATTCCCGCGAAAGCGTGGATTCGCCGCCCGGGCGCATGACCAGGAACATACCCTCGTTGTGAGTAATCAGAATGTCCTCGCCGTGGGGCTTGGGCGAAAAGCCGGCCCGGTCACCGCGCTCGGAGGATTGCATCAGCCGGCGTGCCTCCGCGTAGCGTTTGTCAGAGAAATCCAATCCGGCGCGAAGCATCCAGTCGTTGAAGGACCGCTCGCGACGCAGAAGTTTTTGCCGCATCACCTCAAGTCCCAACGCCTCAAAGCTGGCAAGGAACGAAGTCAGCCGAAGCGAAGCGGTGTGTGAGGGGTCGCGCAAAACTTCAATCTCCTGGTGCAATTCCCACTTCTCATCGCTTTCCGGACCCAGGGTGTCCACCACCATCATTCGGCCCGCAGGTTTCATGACGCGCAGCATTTCCCGCAAAATGGCCTGCGGTTTCTGCATGTGGTGGAGCGAAAACTGGCAGGTGACAAGATCGAAAGTGCCATCGGCAAAAGGAAGCCTCCCCGCCTCGCCGCAGGTAAACGCCGTATTCTGAATCTGCCTCTCCCTTTGGAATTCTCGCGCATGGGTCAGCATTGCCGGCGTCAGATCAATTCCGAAAGCCCTTCGCACCCAGGGGGCAAGCGCCAGGACCAGTGTTCCGCCTCCACAGGCTACGTCCAGTGCCAGATCTTCCGGTTGCGGCTTTACAAATCCGGCTCTCTCGGCCAGCATTTCCTGGGTATCACGAGGATGGCGCTTGATGAAAGCTTCGGCCGTTTTAGTAAATTGCCTCTGGGTTGTTTGAAGATGCTTCTTTGACATGGCTTCTCCCGGTCCACCCCGGCGGTGCGGCTGAAAAAATTCTTCCCCTCTCCGCACGGACTCAGTCCACGAGGCGCCTCGTTTCGAGTAAACTTGAATCTTAAGGAATTTGTTGCGCCTCGCACAACCCAAAATGAGTTGAGCGTTGCAATGTCTTCCACACCACGGGACATGTTGGCGGCATTAGGATGGAAATGAACGAGACAATCCAGGCATCCGTATCCACCCATTCTCTGCCCCAAGAGATTATGGATCCGGAATGCGTGCGTATTCCTGCTGGCGACTTCCTGATGGGTTGCGGCGAGGGCCGCGACGAGGAGAAGCCTGTCCATCGAGTGTGGGTGGATGAATTTGAATTGGCTGTCTTCCAGGTTCGTAACCGGGACTATGCCGCGTTTCTCTCGGCCACCGGATATCCACCGCCGCCCCAGTGGACCCACCCGGATTTCAATCAACCCCGCCAGCCGGTAGTGGCCGTGAACTGGTTCGAAGCGGTAAAATACTGCGAGTGGCTCAGCGGGCTGACGGGCCGCCATTACCGGCTGCCCACTGAGGCTGAATGGGAGCGCGCGGCTCGCGGTGGCCGAGAGGAGTTATTGTACGTGTGGGGAAATGAGTTGCCGGAGGCGTGGCCTTCGTATAGCCGCCGGTGGAAAGGCGAAGCGCGAGGACCGTTGCCCGTGGGCCTTGACGCGCCCAATCCCTATGGACTTTTTGACATGGGGGAAAACGTTCACGAATGGTGCGCCGATTGGTTTGACAGGATTTACTACGCGGCTTCTCCTCAACGCAACCCGCGCGGCCCTGAGCAAGGTGACCGGCGGGCATCGCGGGGCGGTTCGTGGCGGCATCACGTGAAGGTCAGCCGCTGCGCTGCTCGCTCCAGCATTCCCCCAAGTTTCCAATATGCCGATTACGGCTTTCGCGTGGCTCGGGACGTGGCGCCGGGAATCTAGCGTAGTTTCCAGGAATTGGGTGGACCGTATAGCGCCGGCGTCCCGGTGGCTTTGGCCGGCAATATTCCGGCGCTACGGGCGCGCGCATCCTCCAATTATTTCGGGAACACTCGACAAGCCGGTTTCAGCCGCTCGATCCACCGCCCCGATTCCAGCGGCTCCGCTCCCCTGCAAATTCCCGCTCATCTCTCCATCCTTCCCCTTGTAATATTCTTGGCCCAGTCCTTGCGCCCAAGCGATTCCGCCTGAACCGCAGCGGCACCGTGATCGTAAGGCACGCGATGGAAAGAAACCATCCATCCTGCGGCAATCTTTTCCAAAATTGCATAGGAAGCATGCGGGGCAAAGGTTTCCATCCGATGGGGAACGGGTTCGCCCACTTCGTAGGCAGGAACGCCGACGCTTCCCGGGTTCACCACCAACTGTCCGGTTGAAAGTTCAACCAGCCTCGGAAGGTGGCTATGCCCGCATAGGATGACGGGCTGGTGGACGCCCCGCAACTGCTCAACGATGCAAATGTCCTCCTTCACCAACGGGTGGCCGGAGGTAGTCGCTTCCAGCAGGTAGACCTCATCACTGGAAGGTGTTCCGTGGCACAGCAGAATCTCATTCGCAAAGACGGCGGTTTTGGGAAGCTGGGCAAGCCAGCGAACGGGTTCTTCTCCCAGGTCCCGAAGGACAAACGAGAGGGTGGGGTTGGTGCGAAGATTATTCGCGGTGGCCCCAGAAATCAGACGGTCCTGATTGCCGCAGACCGTTATCGCCACATTTTCAGATTGCAGACGGTCGTAAGTCTGGCGGGGGCGCAACGGCCCATACAAGATGTCTCCGAGATTCAGGAAGGTATTTACCTTGCGCTTTTCTGCGTCTTCGAGCACCGCATCCAGCGCCCAGATATTGGCGTGAATATCCGCGAGGACTCCAATGGGTTCGGTCACGGCATCGCTCCAGTGAGATTTGATAAAACTTTGACCCACGCATTATGAGTGACGGGAGCACGAAGAGGGCGACGGTTTTTGTTGTAGCATCGGCCCATCCGGTCGCAGGGCAAATCTCTCAGCTCTGGGCGCTCGCCGCATCGCCAATAAGCTTGAGTATTTCCGTTGGCCTGTGCGCCACGAAGTATTTCCAGGCACCGTGCGTCCCGTCCGCGTTCACTGCTGCCACCCACCTTTCGGCGGCGGCACGCTTCACCTCTTCCAGCGGATCGTAACCCTTGGTTTCGAGGATCAAGAATTTCGGCGTGTCAGCCTTGAGCCGCACGATGAAATCCGGCATGTAATCGTGCATCTGCCCGTTGTGCAGGTAGGGGATAGCGAAACCCAGTCCAGAGTTCTTGACAAACGCATCCGTGAGGCCGTGCGTGTCGATGTAATAAGCCGCTGATTGTTCCCATTTCGCCGTATCCGCAACGCAATAATTCAAATGGCAGTGGACCACTTCGCGCACGTCGCGGCCGGTCCATAAGTCCACATCCGCCGTCGAGCCCGGCCCACGGCTCGATTCATACCTGGGAACCTCGGGCGCTTCACCCTGCGACGTATCGGGCCGAATCGCTTCGAGCAACCGTTCAACCACCCAACCATAGTACGGCGCCAGCAATAGGTCGATCACTTCCGCCGGCGGGTGCACCCGCACCTTTTCGCGAATATAGCGCCGAACAATAGCGGCCAACTGTGGAAAGAGCGCATGTGCCGGGACCGTGCAATGACCCTGAGCGGTATAGTCGCGGGTTAGCGCGCGTGCGAGATCAAAAACCAATTCCTGCTCGCGGTGTTTGGCGCGGAACTCAGCCAGGCTCACGCCGCTCAGCCGCCCCGGGCCGCTCAAGCTCAATCGCCCTTCATCGTTGACGGTCAGCCCCTTCATTTCCACTTCGGGCGGAATCTTGTCCGGCAACAGCACTAGCGGCGGCACACTCGACCAGGGCTCTGCGGTTACGCGATTGCGAATCGCCTGCGTGTAACCTTCAACGCGAGGATAACGGATCTCAAACCCCGCCTTGCCGGGGATGGCGTGAATGTGATGCCGCTTGGGGGGCAGAGTGGCGGGGACTTGGGTGTTCGCTTTGAAGGGTATTACTTCGAATGGGACGCCAAAAACCTGTGCGACTTCCTCGGTAAATTTGCCGCCCTCACCCAATTCATAGCTGGCGCGGCGCAAGCCCCGGCCCACCACCTGCTCGCACAACAGTTGTGACATGAAGGGCCGCAGCCCGATGATGTGCGTCACTGTGCTGCAGTCCCAGCCCTCAGTCAACATGCCGACGCTCACAATGCAACGCACGTCGCGCCCCGGCGGATGCAGGGGCCTTCCAAGTTTCTTCGACAAGTCCTCAAAGCCTTCCGGATAAATCGGCCGCCCTTGCCGGTCCATCGGCCACTCCGTCTTGCCCACCGTATCGAGCGTCAGGCGCATCCAGCGCGATTCGTCGTCCTTGGCTTCACCCGTATCGGTTTCGTGAACCACTTTGGAGTCCACGCGAATTGTATTGACCCGGCCATCCCGGTTGCGGAATCCTGCCACGTTCACGGCGGGCAAGCTCGCGGGGCCTTTATCCTCGGCAATCCATTCGTAAATCACCCTGGCAAGCTGAGTGGTTTTGCACACGAGAATAAAGACGGGCGGGCGCGGGTCCGTGCCCTTTTCGGATTGATTCTTGTGTTGTTCCTCCCACAGTCCTCCGAGCATAGCGATGGGCGTGTGCGCCCATTTCAAAACGGCTTCCACCTGGGGACTGCCTCGCGTGCCGCCACGCTCCCTCGGGGTGAGCTTTTCCAGAATCCAACGCCAAATGTTGCGGTAGCCGGGTATTTCCTCGCCGGTTGTGTCTCGCACCGCCAGTTGTGGAATCTTGACCAGACCGGACTCAATGGCATCAATCAATCCAAAATCACTCACCACCCAGGGGAAAGGCTTGTTGGTCTCCCGGCCCACCCGGCCCAGGAAATACGGGGTTGCCGATAAATCGACGCAGAAGTTGATGCCGCGAAGTTTGTGGATGCGGTCCAGGCCCTCAACCCACACCGTGGCTTCCTTGAAAAAGTCCTCTGCGTCTTCCTCCTCTTCGTCGGCATCAGGCTCTTCGCGCTTGATGCGATAAGCATGGTGCGCTTCGTCATTCATGACCAGGATGTTTTGTTTTCCGCCCACCTCGCGCCCCAGAACGTCATTCACCAGGGCCGTATCACTTTTCACATAGCGCACGGATTCCACCTGGACGCGCTCCAGATTTCCACTCGAATCGCGCTTTTCCGTTCCCGCTTTTGGTGTGATCATGCCCGCCGCCACCTGTCGCTCAAATTCGGGTAGCGTCAAGTAGCGGGAGCCACGCGCCGTGGTTGTCTTGGGGCCGATCCGGACGGTTTGCGTTGTTCGCACCGCCACACCGGACTTGTTCACTTTGGCGGACACGCCGCCCACCTGCACCGTCTGCGGCTCAAAAACGTGCCAGTTGGTCACCAGCACTCTCCCCTGGGTGAGCAAGGGCATCAGGTGGGAAGGAACCAAGTCGCGCGTACGGTACAGGCTGGCTTCGCCTTCTTTGGGGTCAAGTTCCCGAAGCCTCCGCCGGATGGTCACGTTGGGGCACACCACCAGCACCACGTCAGAGAAACGCCCGTCGCTTCGGTCATTCACTTTATTCAGAATGCTCCAGGCGGCGAGCATGCCCATGACGGTGGTCTTGCCGGCGCCGGTGGCCATCTTCGCGGCGTAACGCAGGAAACCTTTAGAAGCGGCTCTTATTGCGGCTCTTGTAGCGCCGCCCTTTAGGGCGGCACCTGCCGGGCTAAAGCCCGCCGCTAGGGCGGCACTTGCCGGGCTAAAGCCCGCCGCTACAGATTCGGTCGGCTCATCGCGAGGAAATGCGATACCCTGGCGGAAATCCTGTCGAGCCTCGGTGAGGAAAATGATGGTCTCTGCGGCTTCGATCTGGGCGAAGAAAAGGCGTTTCTCGCGACCGTCGCGCTGCCACCACTGCAAGAGTTCAAGCGTAGTCCGGGTGACGCCTGGGTAGCCCGCCACCTTCCAAGCTTTCACTCGCTCACGAATCAGGTTCACCAGCCCCAGCTCGTAAGCCGACGGGTATTCTGGCGAGGGCGTGAGTGTGCCGTCTGACAAATCCCACGGCGTTGTTTGATCGCGCGGCGGCCAAATGACGGCGCGGCGCCTGCCGTCCTTCTGCGTCGGCGGCTCGCCCTCGCGGATGTACCAGTAGAGCTTGGGTTCTTCGTAAGGCGAATTCAGGATGGGTTCGGAGACTTCGTAGCTCATCGGCTCTTGGCCTTATCGGATTCTGAATTTTGTATTACGGATTCCGGAGCGCCTTTACGGATTCTCTCCAACTCCTTCAGGAATTCTTCACGGTCATGCGCTTGCGCCGTAGTTCGGCGGACCTTATCGCTAACGTAGCGCTGCCCCTTAAGCCCGGAATCCCGAAGCATTCGAATCCAAGCTCCAAGCTGCCTCGAGATGCTCTCTGTTCTCGATTTCAGATTCAAGATTTCGGATTCAAGGTCAGCAAATAAAGGGATCTTTTGCAGCAATGAAAGCATCGACCGGACTTCTCCCGCCGAGCCTCGGGCGATATAAAGAAACGTGAGCAGTTCCTGATTCGTGCCCCTCTCAAAACCCTCCGCAATGTTGTTGGACACCGAAACGGCTGCCCTCTCGATCTGGTCGCGCAGGCTATGGCGCCGTCGGAAGGCAGGGCGCTCCGACACGGCATAGACCGCAACAGCCATGTCAATGGCCGCCTGCCACACCGGAAGCTGCTCGAAACGCTCGTACTTCACTGGGACTCTTCGTGAGATCTTTTATCTCGAATGCTGAATGTTGAATCTTGAATTAGGTTCAGACGAGCTTCTCCACCACTATCAATTCAGTACCGCGCTCACCCGGTTTTGAATCTGAAATCTTGAATCATTGAATCATGTGAGCTCCTCCACCACCATCAACTCATTGCCTCGATCGTCGATCACCTTGACGGCGATCTGCCGGTGCTCTCCGGCCTCAAAGGGCGCGCTGGTGGTTCCCGACAAATGATCCCAAACGCTTTCTTCGTATTCCCCCTTCAGCGCCTTCTTCAAGCTGTCCCACGCGCCCGTGCGCGGAAAGAACGCCTGTGAGACGTGGAAGCAAAGCCCATTGTAATCGGTGTCGAGAAACCACGCCGGCACATCGTTCCCGCCCCGGTGCTGGACATCCATTGTGATCGGGTCGAACACGTCCAGGCCGAGTAATTCCACTTGGTATTCTGTAGCGGCGGTGTCCCCACCGCCGGTCTGTTGGTGCGCCGGTTTCTGATTGACGGCATGCCGGCCAGAGGCCGCCGCTACAGGACGGACCTTGATTTCCGGTAGCCCGCAGACGCTGAATATCTGGCTGCTGCGCATGTTCTTCAGCAGGTCGCCCATCATCAGGTCGGGCGTGGCCTGAATGTAGGTGGCCGGGATGCCCACCACCGCGTCGCAGTTCTCAATCAACTGGCGGGCGTTCGGCTGGATGGCGAAGCCGATGACGTACAGGTGGGTGTAATTCTTAAGTGAGGCTTCTTTCGCCGCTTCCTGGACCAAACGCTCGCCCACCGCCCCGTTTTCCGGGCCAAATACCAGCGCCACCGGCTTCGCCGACAATGGCAAGGCTTTTCCGTTCTTCTCTTTGGCTTCCTGAAAAGCCTCTTCAAGCGTGGGTGACTGGCCCGGCACCGTTGCATCCACCAGCGCCTCTGCGGACAGGGAAAGCGTTTTGGCGGGCGGGCGGATGTTCTTAAGCGATAGCGTCTTGTTGCCGTCCAAACGCAGCACGGGCGATTTGCGCAGGATTTCCAACATGCGGTCCACGTGGTCCCGTAGGGGCGGTTCGCGAACCGCCCCTACGGCGGAATCCGGAATCTTCGAATCGGGTATCGCGCCCACGGAGGGCGGGGCAAGCCCCGCCCCTACGTCTACTGGGGTGGGGATCGTCCCTTCCAAACAAAACGCCCCGGTAACCCGCGTGATTTTGGCATCGCGCTCCGGCCGGTCTACCAGCACTTCTTCCTTGGGCGGCTCGTTGTTGGCAATCGATTCGAGTGTGATGTGCGGCACAATGCCGCCCACTTCTTCGCCCTTCTTGTTCTGCTTGCGCTGGTAAACAAACCCAGCCGCCGGCCCGCGTGCGTCGTCATTCAGCTCGTACCAGGGGAAAGTGGCGGTGAGCAATCGCTGGCGCGCCAGCGCCAGGGGCACGCGGCTGGTGTCCATGGTGATCCAGCGCCGGCCCCACTGCTCGGCCACATAAGCCGTGGTGCCGCTGCCACACGTGGGGTCGAGAACAAGGTCGCCCGGGTCGGTGGCCATAAGAATGCAACGCTGGATTGCGAGCGTCGCGGTTTGTACGACATAAATCTTTCCTTCGGTTCGGCTCTGAATCCCGCCGACATCTTGCCAGAGGTTGGCGATCGGGAAAACGGGGAAATCATCCAGGAATCGCACATATCGTATTGAATTGCCCTCGATAACAATTCTTCCTCTCTCACCGAGCGATCCAAGACCCTCAAGGGTTGTCTTCCAATGCATTCCTGTAGGAGGTCGCCAAATTTTGCCGGCAAATTGAAATGCTTGGTCTGATTCGACCGTGCCTTGTGCAGTCAATTGATCGACAGTAGCAAGTCTGCTCGGCTCAAACCTGCCATGTGGGATCGATCCTAGTTCTGAGACAGGTTTGTATTTTGTCGCTCCCTCCTCCCCTGCCTCTTTCGGCATGTAGAGCTGCCTATACTTGATATGCTCGCGATCCTTCGCGTACCAGAGTATGTAATCAGCAATCGAAGAAAGCGTGTCCCCTGAGAATCCCGTTGTCTTGGCAAAGGCGATGAGGCAGACGAAGTGCTTCTCACCGAAGACTTCATCCATGACCTCACGCAGATGGTGAAAGTTTGCGTCGCTGATCTGCACAAAAATGCTGCCGCTCGACGCGAGCAAATCGCGGCAAAGCAGCAGCCGGTCGCGTAGATAGGTCAAATAGGAGTGCAGGCCCAGCTCCCAGGTGTCGCGATAGGCTTGCACCATTTCGGGCTCGCGCGTCATGTCCTCATCGTCGTTGTGGCTCACGTCGCGCTTGCGGACGAAGGGCTGGAAGTTGGAGCCGAACTTCACCCCGTAGGGCGGGTCCATGTAAATCATCTGCGCCTGCCCGCCCAGGCCCTCATAGTGCAGGAGCGAGTTCATCACCGCGAGCGAATCGCCCAGCATCATGCGGTTCACCCACTGGTCGCGATGCTCGTAGGCGCGCAGCACCTGATCGGTGACGGAATGCTGGGGGTCGCCGAAAAGCTCGAACATCGTCTGCTGCTTATCGCGCTTGTGGCCGGTGAGCGTCTCGATGATGGCCTTGGTACTCAAGCGCTCGTGGACAAAAAGTGGCAGGGTAGGCACGTCAAAGGAGAGCCGCTCCGCCTTGCCCGCCCAGTTCAGGAACGGCCTGCCGAGCGCCTTGAGCCGGGCCACGGCATCCTGAAGACCGCTGATAGAGCAAATTTCCTTGGCCCGTCCTTCAAAGTCCTTGCCCGAATAGAAGCGACGCAGCTCCTTGAACCGGTATGGCGGGGGCAAGGCGGCGGCTTCCTCGATCACTGCGACCAGCCATTCGCCAAGCTCCCGCACGCCGCTTTGCCCGTCCCAATCGAGTGCCGGTGAGAGTGACGAATCGTAGCGATAGGGTGCGGGAGGCTTGCGCTTCTTGAACTGCGCCTGCGTGCCCACGTCCGGCCGCATCGGAGATTCGGACTCCGGGTGCTTGTAGCTTTCCGCTTGCTGTGGTCGAGCCGCTCGTTTTCTTTGTGGCATGGCGCCCCCATCCGTGGCTTAAGCCCGGAAGTGCAAATTAAATCAGAATTCGACCCGCGAGTCTATGCCCCGGCCTCGTCCACTGCGAAATTCATATGTAAATAGCGGTCGAACGGTCCAAAGGCGGCGCGGGGGGATACAGGCCGCTGTATCTCGAAACTTGCTGGAACCTGCAGGACGTGATGACAGGCTGAAAGATCGAGCAAGGGCGTGCTGCCCAAAAGTGCTCCTATGCACAAGGACAAGTCCGTCTACTCTTTGGGCCGAAGGGGCAGGGCCGGCATCGATTGCAAGGCTTCCTGGCAAGCTCTTGGAAGAGGCCGAGCCCGCCAGCCGATTAGTTCATCGCCGCTTGCGAACCCGTTTACCGGATGAGCGCCGGGTATTTCAGAGGCGGATGGTCAGACTTAGGATGAGCCACCGGATGATCCGAGGCCGAGGACAGCGCCCAGCCCTGGGGCGCGCCGATGGATCCGGCAACCTGAGTGTACATCGCCTCATTGAACGTGGACCCCACAGGCTGCTTGGCAACGGCAAAGTAACCGTGCGTGGCAAGGGCGGAATAGGTGCTTGCAAAGTAGTCGCCCACCATGTACCCGGAGAAGGTGTTGGGCAACCAGGTGAGCGTCATCGGGCCTGCAAGTTGAATGGCGGGGTACCAGGACTTCCCTCCCGACGTGGAAAACACAAAGCCCACATCCAACTGGCAGGTGGACGTCGTGCAGTTGGTTTGCGGGTAATAGTAATAGACGAGGTCGAGTCGGGCCGTGGGGGAAGGAGACGTGGCATCAGCCGCCAGGCCGGGAAGAAAATGGTCAACGGTGCTTGAGACGGAGTCGATCGGGATGCGGGCCGGCGCCGTCCAAGCGATACCGTCTGCGGAAGTGCTCAGGACAACGTCGTTCTCCGCGCAATTGGTGCGAAAGCGGCAATCGGACCAAACCACGTAGACGTTGCCCTTGGGGTCCTCGCTTGCCGAGGGAAGCGGACCACTGCGCAGCCCGCCCGCCTCGTTGTGGCTGAAGATGCTGGCCACGGTGACGGTGCTGCTCCAACTGATTCCTCCGTTGGTGGACTGGAAAGACATGACCGAGCCCTCAAACGCGTCGTCGATGGGCACGATGACGGTTCCGTTCGGCTGCACCAGAGGCTGGCCGCCGATGCCAGAAGCGAAGTCGGCAGTGTTCAGCGCCGGTGACCAGGTTTGTCCGCCGTCGGTCGAAGTGCTCATATAAATGAGATTGCCTTGCGCGGGGTTATCCCATTCCACGTAGCAATTCCCGTAATAGGGACTGGTGGCGGAATTGTCGCAGGTGATCCAATCCTTGTCCGAGCTATCCACGGGCGGCCCGACGCTTACAGGATTGTCCCAATTGATCCCATCGTTGGACCGGCTGACCACGACCGCGGGGATGGGGGTGTTCGAATTGACCAGAGGCAGGGAGGCAATCAGCCAGACACCGTAGGCGGCATCATAGGCCACGGCAGCATCACTGATGGCGTCATAAGGGTTGTTAGGGTTCTGAGCTTTAGTAATGCCGGGAAGATAGCCGTTTGACCAAGTGGCGCCGCTGTTGGTTGAGGTGGCAAAGCCGATGTCTGCGGCGCCTCCGCTGAAGATGCGTCCCACCTGGAATGCCGTGACAATGGTTGACCCGTAGGAGTAGCTGTCCGGCTCAACCTCGGTCGCATGCTGGCTGGAGGTGTTCTTGAAAGTATCCTGACTTAATTGCACCAAGGCAACCTGTGCATGAGCCAGGGAAGAAAAGATCAGGATGAAACCCAATGTCAACAGGGACACAACAAAGGCCCTAAGTTCATTAGTCAAATTCCGCCAGCTTAATAATCCTTCCATGATGCACTCATTTCCCTTCTCTGAAATTTTCACATTCCGGAGGAATCCCCGCGCCGCGAATTTGCCCTCCTTGCGGATGGAATTTATCCCTCAAATCGCGCACAGAGCATATGCCAAGCGCGCACACTTGTAAAGCGGTCTTCCTGAACGTTTGCCGGGGGTGCACGACAGGGAAATGAGATGTTGCGGGTGAGGAGGAGTGGAGTTATCTCGCCCATGAAATTGAAGCGGCTTCCCCCGGCGGCAGCTTTATGGCGCCCCAGAACATCAACATGGAATATCTCAATGCACTCGGGGTTGCGGATCAACTTCCGGCGTGGAGAGAGATTGCAAAACAAATCGCTGCAGCAGGGGCATAAAAAGGCATCGTCTGCCATTGCACCGGGTTCATTTCCGGCGGGACCATTTCCCCCTCGGATCCTTGCTGAGCCTCAACCGCGAAAGTACATTTCCATTTGGATGCTGGCCCTGTTGCTCTCCTCCGGATTTCTTACTGCGGAGGGACGGAAAGACAGAGAAGGCTCATTCGCTACGAGTGACGCCTTCGGCAATCCAAAACTTGCCGGGATCAAGGCCGGCACGCAGCGCGAGCTCGTGAGCCAAAAGCTGCACGTGCAAAGTGTCCACCAATGTACCCAGGCCCAGGCCTGCCGGTTCAACGGAAACCAGCCGCAGGTTGGGAGCCGCTTCGACTTTGCCGTCGCTGAACAGGAGCACCCGGCCGCCGTGAGAGCGGATTTCCTCCGCCAGGTTCAGCAGGAACTTTCTCGTCCGGCGCTCCGCTTGGTTCCTCTTGCGCGATGGGGCCGCGTCCCCTTGTGAATTGCGGGCGAAGATGATGTAGCGATGCGCGGAGTTGACGATTTCAATGGGTCCATGCCGGAATTGCGCGGCGGAGATGGCCTCCGCGCCGATGCGAACCACTTCCTTCAGGATCAGCGCGCCCTCATAAACTGTGGAGAGATCGGCGCCGCGCGACATGAGCGCCGTATAGGTGGGATGATCAAAGAACTCCACATTGAGCGGGGTCATCTCCGCCTGCCGGTCCAAAATAGTCTCCTGCGCTTCGACAGCGCGCAAAAGGGCATGGGTCAACTGCCGGTTCTGTTTCCCCGCGATGGCAAAGGCCAGATACATGAGCACTGCGACACTGCACATGTAGCTCTTGGTGGTAACGCGCGTTTGTCCGCCCGCCATCATCGGCAGGAGCAGGCGGCTGCGGCGGGCCAGGGTGCTGGCTTCGACATTGACCACGCCCAGAATGCCGGTGGCGGGATTCAGTTGGTCCAGAAGCCGGCTGATTTCCACCGTCTCACCCGATTGTGAGATTACCGTCAGTAACGTATCCGGCCCGAGAAATTTTAGATGGTGGTGGAGCAGTTCCGCGGTTTCCCAAACGAGCGCGCGAATGCCCAATGAGGTTAGGAAAACCTGGGCAGGATAGGCGGCGAAAAGAGACGATCCCATTCCCGTGAAGACCACAACAGGGGGCCAATGGGCTGTCAGCTTGCGAAGCGAACTGGTGGGGATAGCCCCCGGACTGGTGTAGTACTTTCGGACTCCTGCAAGAGCGGAGGGCTGCTGAAAAATTTCCTCCATCAGCGTCGACATCAAAAGGTTCCTCCCGGCTGGTTTGCCTTCCCTCACTCAAGGCGAACGGTGCGCCGCAAGTTCACTTCACCGGCTGATTTTATCATTAATAGCAAAGAACGAGAGAGGATGGCCGCGAGCCAGCCCCTCTGCCGTGCCACCACGGGAATACATGTCTTCCTCAGCGGGTTTGTCCGCCGCCGAGGTTAAGGATCGTTCCCGATGCCTGGGCGGGCTCGTAATGCTATGTTGGGTTAATCAGGCGCCGGCAGGGCATGGCTTCCGACATGCTAAACCAGAGGGTTTGGAGAAGCAGCTTTAGGCGTTGAGAGCCGTAGGGGCTGAAGACCGAATCTTGGGAGCATTGCCAACGGCCCGACCGGAGTCCTGCCCGACCGGGCTCCCGGCCGGATTAACATATTGACACTAGTATTACTTTGTTAGGTTGAATCAGGCACCGTCAGGGCATGGC
>Ga0102924_1004035_pt1 | contig 15049 bp, 15 predicted proteins | sample PaiPotPPM11metaG_FD_80116 | JGI IMG/M metagenome (GOLD analysis project Ga0102924, IMG submission 80116) | Iron sulfur acid spring bacterial and archeal communities from Banff, Canada, to study Microbial Dark Matter (Phase II) - Paint Pots PPM... ... | reverse complement strand
GTTCCGGGCGCGGCGGTGCCGCGCCAATCGCTCCCCCGCTTGCGGGGGAGGGCGGGGTGGGGGAAGCGCCGTTGCCGCCGCGGCTATCGCCGAGCGAGCGGATCACCTCGTCGGGCGTCGGCAGATCGGCAGCATAGGCGATGCGAACGAGCACCATCTCGGCGGCATCGACCGGCCGGCCGGCGGCTTCGACTTCGGCGATGCCCTTGAGCAGCATCTGCCAACAGCGCGCCAAAACCCGCATCGAGAGCTTTGTTGCAAAGCCGCGGCCGCGCATGCGCTCGGCTTCCGTCAACGCAATATCGTCGGCTAGACCCGGCACGATTTTGACGCGGGTGACGAAATGGGTGAATTCGGCGAGATCGCCGAGCACCATCGCCGGATCGGCGCCGCAATCGTATTGGTCGCGCAATTCCGTCAGTGCCGCGGCGATGTCGGCACGCATCAATGCCTCGAACAGATCGATGACGCGGGTGCGGTCGGCGAGCCCCAGCATCTGCCGCACGTCCTCGGCGCGCACCGGCCCCGCCGACATCGTTGAGTTGTCGGCTCCGCCGGCATGCGCGATCGCCTGGTCGAACAAAGACAGCGAATCGCGCACCGAGCCTTCCGCGGCGCGCGCGATCAGCGCCAGCGCCTCGGGCTCGGCTTCGATGGCTTCCTTGCCGGCGATGCCCTGCAGATGCTTCACCAGCAATGCGGCATCGACGCGGCGCAGGTCGAAGCGCTGGCAGCGCGACAAAACGGTGATTGGAACTTTACGGATTTCGGTGGTGGCGAAAATGAACTTGGCGTGGGCCGGTGGCTCTTCCAGCGTCTTCAATAGCGCGTTGAAGGCGGCGCCGGAGAGCATGTGCACTTCGTCGAGGATATAGACCTTGTAGCGGGCGGATACCGGCGCATAGCGCACGGCGTCGTTGATCTGGCGCACGTCGTCGACGCTGTTATGCGAGGCGGCGTCCATCTCGATGACGTCGAGATGCCGGCTCTCCATGATCGCCTCGCAGTGCACGCCGAGCGCCGGCATGTGGATGGTCGGCGCCGTGATCGAGCCGTCGGGCAATTCGTAATTCAGCGCGCGGGCGAGAATGCGCGCCGTCGTGGTCTTGCCGACGCCGCGCACTCCGGTGAGGATCCAGGCCTGCGCAATGCGGCCCGTTTCGAACGCGTTGGCGATGGTGCGCACCATCGCGTCCTGCCCGATCAGGTCGTCGAACGTGGCCGGGCGGTATTTGCGCGCCAGCACGCGGTAGGCGGCGGAGGGTGTGGTCAACTCGTTCATCGCAAAGAATGTAGCCTGGGTTGAGCGGAGCGAAACCCGGGGAGGACGTAGCAGCCTCTCGATCGTTCCCGGATTTCGCTCCGTTCAATCCGGGCTACATCCGTGATGAGAAAGGGTGGGAGGCTGACGAGCGACCCGAACCGCGCTCGTTAGGGCTGCTTCCTTCCGGACCTGACCCGGTTGGCGAGTGGCTCGTCCACCGCCAACCTCCCGGCTCCTATATCGGCCGGAGAGGGGGCGAAAGCAAGCTTGCGCCACCTCTCCCCGCTGTGCGGGGAGAGGTCGAGCGAAGCGAGGGTGAGGGGGCCTCTCCGCGATTGTGAGCACCGCAATTCTGCGCCCGGCGGAGAGGCCCCCTCACCCCAACCCTCTCCCCGCAAGCGGGGAGAGGGAGTGCGCGGCCCTCACCCCGCCTCCTCCGCGACGTCGTAGCCGTAAAGCCAGCCGACCTGGAACGCGGTGTTGTCGCCGCCGCGGCCGGCGCCGAAACTCTCCCGCAGCTTGAATTTCACGTCGCGTTTGAGCCGCGCCCACGGCGAGGCGAGATGGTTTTCCTTGGCGCGCGCGCGCGAGCCGAGCACGGCGGCTTGGGCGCGCGGCGCCCGCAGCCGTTCGTAGGCGCCAAGCGCGGCGGCGAGATCGTCCGGCTGCCGCGCGATCGTCGCCGCCAGCACGCAGGCGTCTTCCAGCGCGATGCCGGCGCCGGTGCCGAGATAGGGCAGCATGGCATGCGCGGAATCGCCGAGCAGCGTCGCGCGCCCCTTGCTCCAGCGTTCCAGCGGATCGCGGTCGTACAGCGCCCATTTGTACCAGCGGGTGCTGCACGGATAGATGCGGGTGAGATCGCGATGCCAGCGGGCATAGGTCGTCGTCACTTCCGCCACGTCGCATTCGTGCGTCCAGGATTCCTCGGTCCAGGCGTCGCTGTCGATATGGGCGACGATGTTGAGCAGCTCGCCGCGGTGCACCGGGTAATGCACGACATGGCCGTGCGGACCCATCCACATGGCGCCGTCCTTGGTGTTGATGTCGGCCGGCACGGCGTCGATCGGCGCCATGCCACGCCAGCAGATGCAGCCGGTGAAGCGCGGCGTGTCGGCGCCGAACAGGCTTTCGCGCACCGCCGAATGGATGCCGTCGGCGCCGATCACGACGTCGGCTTCGATCGTGCTGCCGTCGGCGAAGCGCGCAACGGCGCTGCGCTCGCCCGGTTCGACCCCGACGCAGCGCAGGCCGAGCCGCAGCTCGGTCGCCTTGAGCGCGCCGCTTAAAATCTCCAACAGGTCGGCGCGGTGCACGGTGATGTGCGGAGCGCCGAATTTTTGCCGGTAATCGCCGCGCGGCGCGCGCGAAATGATCCGGCCGCTCTTCCAGGAGCGGATGATCAAGAAATCCTGCGCCGATCCGACGGCCTCGACCTCGGCCTCGATGCCGAGCGCGCGGCATGCCTTCACCGCGTTGGGCGACAGATTGAGACCGGCGCCGACCTCGCTCAGCACGCCGGACTTCTCGGCGACGACGACCTCGGCGCCGCGCGCCTCCAGCGCCAGCGCCGCGGCGAGCCCGCCGATGCCGCCGCCGATAATGACGATGCGTGGCGCGCGTGGCATGCGTTGGTCCTCCCGAGCCTGCGTAGGGTGGGCGCCGCGATCTGAGCGCGAAGCCGCGTGGGCAAAATCGCTTGAGCGCGGTGCCCACGCGGAACCGCATCGGCCGGCGATTTTGCCCACCCTACAGGCTTCGAGCCTACCGAAATCATTGGCCGATTTCGCCCCTTACGGGAATCCCCTTATGGATAATTCCGGAATTTCGCAGGCGCCGCGCTTGCCGCTAGCTGTCCTCAACATCGCCGCAGGCGAGGAGATCACAGGGAGCTCTCCGATGTCGATGACAGGCAGTCGAGACGAGTACCGCATGCCCATCGGCGCCGAGGCGGAGGAGTTTTTCCGGCTCGGCCTGATGTATTCCACCGGCGAAACCGTGCCCGCGGACATGGTCGCCGCGCACAAATGGTTCAACATCGCCGGCATGCGCGGCTCGCGCGAAGCGGTGCGCCACCGCTGCGAGATCGCCGGCGAAATGTCGTCCGGCGAGATCGCCGCCGCGCAACGCGCCGCGCGCGCTTGGCTCACGCGGCATTGATCGATCGGCATGGCGCCGCGGCTTACACGGCCGCGGCGAACTGCTAATATCGGCGCGAATCTTCACGAATCGAAGGGGGATAAGCCGCTATGCGTGCGACGATACGTGTCCTCGCCATCGCTGCGCTGTTGGCGCTGGTGGCGGCGACCTGGGCCAAGGCCGAGGACGACCAGCACAAACAACAACAGGGCGGTCATCCGAACGCCGCGCCGCACGGGCCGCCGCCGGGCCCGCCCCATCCCGGTCCCGGCCCCGGTCCCGGTCCCGGTCCCGGCGGTCCGCATCCGCAGTTCAAGCAGATCGGTCCGCAGCACGGGCAGATGGGCGGCCCGCCGCCTGGTCCGCAGTTCAAGCAGCTCGGTCCGCAGCACGGCCAGATGGGCGGCCCGCCTCCCGGTCCGCCCGGACAGATGGGAGGTCCGCATCCGCCAGGCCCGCCTGCCGCGTTCGTGCATCCCGGCCCCGGTGGCCCGCAGTTTTCCTTCCACGGCCATGATTTCAACCGGGTCCATACTCATCCGTTCAGCTATCCGAACGGCTGGGGCTATCGGCAGTGGGCCGTCGGCGCGATCCTGCCGCCGCTGTTCCTGGCGCCGGATTACTACTATCCGGAATGGGCCGCGCTCGGCCTCGAGCCGCCGCCGCCCGGCACGCAATGGGTGCGCTACGGACCGGATCTGCTCTTGGTCGACATGACCACCGGCGAAGTCATCGACGTCGCCTACGGCGTGTTCTACGAGGACTGATCCCGTCGCAATCCGGATGCGCCGCGGGGAGCGCGCGCATCCGGAATGGTTTCACACGTCACACCGTCATGGCCGGGCTTGTCCCGGCCATCCACGTCTTTGGACGGTCCAACCAGAAAAGACGTGGATGCCCGGCACAAGAGTCTAGAGTCTACACTTGGGCCCGCCAGAGGCGGGACCCGAGTGCCGGACATGACGAGATCAAGTGGACCGGATTGAATGAAGTGAAATCCGTTTCCCGGATGCGGTGCAGCGCGACGCGGTGCACCGCTGATCCGGGATCGTTCCAAACTCGGCGCCTGTAACGATCCGGGTTCTGCGGCGCACCGCTGCCTATCGGCGCTCCGCCTCCCTTCTTTCCGCATGATCCCGAAAAGTGCTGTTGCGGTTTTCGGACAAGATCATGCGGGGAAAAAGCGGGGAGGGAAGTGGAAGGGCTTTGTTACCGTGGCGTGGCAAAACTCGGATGCGAAGACGCATCGCGAGAACGGAGAAGTTTTATTTTCACCCTCCCCTGCAGGGGGAGGGTTGCGCCCGAAGGGCGCGGGGTGGGGTGCGCGGCATCACGGAGAGCACGGCGGATATTGCGCACTTGCCCCCACCCGCATCGCTCCGCTCGCGACCTCCCCCCTGCAGGGGAGGTGAGGGATGTTCGTGCCTTGACCTGCCCGAGCGGCGCGGCTTCAATTCGCCGCAACCGACGGGCGTAACAGCGCCAACAGGAGCCCGACCATGACCTTCCGCATCGCCGTGGTGCAGCCGATCGCGCACCGTCCGCCCGATGACGAGCGCAACGTCGCGGACGCGGTGAACACGATCGAACGCGCGGCAGCCGACGGCGCCGATTTCGTCTGCTTTCCGGAAACCTATCCGGGCCCGTGGCGCATGCCGGCGGCTTACGATCCGACCCCGGCGCTCGCCGCGGCGGCGGCGAAGCACGGCGTGCATGCGGTGTTCGGCACGCTCGAGCCGCTCGATGCCAAAGCGGCCACCGCCTATAACCTCATCGTCATGGCCTATCCCGACGGCCGCACGCCGGCGCGCTACCGGCGCACCCATCCGAACGGGCCGTGGATCTATACCGGCGGCAAGGAGTGGGAATTTCAATACGTCGCCGCCGACGCCTATCCGGTGTTCGACACCGTGCACGGCAAAGTCGGGCTGGCGATGTGCAGCGAAGTCTATATGCCCGAAGTGGCGCGCGCGCTCGCTTTGCGCGGCGCCGAGCTCATTTTCATGCCGGCGGGCACCGACAAGAGACGGCTGTGGGAAACTTGGCGGACGCTGATCTTCGCCCGCGCCATCGAAAACTTGGCGATCGTGGTGACGACGCAGAATGTGTTCGATGCCGCCGAGCGCGGGCTCGCCATGGTGGCGGCGCCGGAAGACATTCTGTTCGAAAGCACGGCCGCGGGCTTGAGCGTGGTCGAGGTCAGCCTCGACCGGGTGCGTTACTTGCGCGCAACGCGCGACGCGCTCGGCTCCTCGGCGAGCTGCGGCGCCAAACAAGGCCTGCTCGGACCGCAATGGCAGCGCCCGGAGCTTTACGACAGTTTTCATCCGCGGCCGCTGCGCGAAGCCGCCGAATGATGCCAAGCGCCCGCTGTTGATCGTGCCCGCGCGCCCCGATCTCGGTCCGCCGCCGCGGCTCGGTTATATCGCCAGCCGGATCGACCGCGCGGCCGGATTGCGCGGCGACGCCGCGGCGCTGCAGAAATTTTCCGAGCATGCGCGCGCCGGCGGCTACGCGATCGGCGGCGAATCTGTCGTGCTGAAGAGTTCCGGGAGCGAATGCGATCCGCTGTTCGCGCCGGCCGAAGCGCACGCGCTCGGCGGCGTGCGTGACACCGTCTTTCTCGGTGTTATGGACGATGCGCCGCGCTTCGGTTTCGGGCTCGATGCGCAAGCCATCGCGCCCTTGAAGGCGCGCGCCGATCTGAAGATCAGCGATCTGCGCTCGATCGCGGTGCAGGGCCTGGTGGCGGCGGAGCATTTGCCGCCGCTCGCCGAAGCCAAGGCGCTGCTGGGCTGGCATAGCCGGCATCGCTTCTGCCCGAATTGCGGCGCCAAGACCGAAACCGTTCAGGCCGGCTGGCGGCGCGATTGCCCGGCGTGCCGTGCCGAGCATTTTCCGCGCACCGATCCGGTCGTGATCATGCTGGCGATCGCCGGCGAGCGTTGCGTGCTCGGCCGCTCGCCCCGCTTCGCGCCGACCATGTGGTCGTGTCTCGCCGGCTTTGCCGAGCCCGGCGAATCCATCGAGGAAGCGGTGCGCCGCGAAGTGCGCGAAGAAGTCGGCGTCACGATCGGCCGGGTGAAATATTTCGCCTCGCAGCCGTGGCCGTTCCCGTCGTCGATCATGATCGGCTGTCACGCCGAAGCTTTGTCCGACACCATCGTCGTCGATCGCGAGGAGCTGGAGGACGCACGCTGGTTTCATCGCGAGGAGTTGGTGGCGATGCTCGGGCGGCGGCATCCGCAAGGCCTGACCACGCCGCCGCCGGTCGCCATCGCGCACCACATCATCCGCAGCTTTGTCGAGGATGGCGGCGATGTCATCCGCTAAGGCTTCCACGCAACGGCCCGCGCCGCGCATCTTGTGCGCCGGCATCATCGTGCTCGACGAGGTCTTCCGCGTCGAGGAATTTCCGCAACCCGACGGCAAGGTACAGGCGAAGGGTTTTTTCGTCGTCAACGGCGGCTGCGCGGCCAATGCGGCGGTGGCGATTGCGCGGCTTGGCGGCGGCGCCGCGCTCGCCGGACCGATGGGCGGTCCCGCGGGCGAGGACGACAACGGCGATCGCGTGCTGAGAGCGCTTGAACGCGAGAATGTCGACTGCGCTTTCTGTCTGCGCATCGACGGGTTGGCGACCGCTCTGTCGGCGATTTTTATGAATGCGCGCGGCGACCGCACCATCGTGACCTATCGCGACGAGCGCCTCGCCGCGAGCGTGCCGCCGGATCCGGACGCCATCGTTGCCGCAGCCGACGCGGTCTTGGTGGATAACCGCTATCCCGATTTCGTGCGGCCGATCTGCGAGCGCGCACGGGCCCGAGGCCTGCCCGTCGTGCTGGACGGCGACCGGCCGACGGTCGAGGACGATCCGCTGTTCGGCGCCGCCTCGCATGTCATTTTCTCCGCTGAATGCCTGCGCGCCACGACCGGCGTCGCCGATCTCGGCGCGGCTTTGCAGCGCATGGCGCGCATGACCGACGCCTTTCTTGCCGTCAGCAATGGGCCCGGCGACATCGTCTATCTCGACCATGGCGCGCTGCGCGCTCTGCCGGTGTTCAAGATTGCCGCCGTGGACACGCTCGGCGCCGGCGACGCCTTCCACGGCGGCTTCGCGCTGGCGCTGACCGAAGGCCGCGGCGAGGTCGACGCCATGCGGTTCGCCGCCGCGGTCGCCGGCCTCAAATGCACCCGGCTTGGCGGTTCGGCCGGCGCGCCGACGCGCGCGGAGGTCGAGGCATTTCTGGCTGAGCGGCGCGCGTAGATCGGCGCTTGATTTGGAATATTTTTCTCTATAAATAACTTTCTTATCTCTATATTGGAATAATAAGTGTCATGGACACCATAGATCGAAAAATCCTTGCTGTGCTGCAGGAGAATGCCGCGCTATCGGTTGCCGACATCGGCGCGCGCGTCGGCCTGTCGTCGACGCCGTGCTGGAAGCGCATCCAGCGGCTCGAAGCCGACGGCGTCATTATCAAACGCGTCGCGTTGGTCGATCAGGACCGCATCGGGCTCGGCATCAGCGTCTTTGTTTCGATCGAGACCGGCGATCACTCGCAGGATTGGCTCGATCGCTTTGCCACGACCGTCACCGCCATGCCGGAAGTGATGGAGTTCTATCGCATGGCCGGCGACGTCGATTACATGTTGCGCGTCGTCGTGCCGGACATTGCCGGCTACGACGCCTTCTACAAGCGCCTGATCGCCGCGGTGCCGCTGAAGAACGTCACCTCGCGCTTCGCCATGGAAAAGATCAAGTCGACGACGGCGCTGCCGATACCGGAAGTCGGATAACGCACGCCGGTAATCGGAACGGTCTCATTACCGTTGCGCAAAATCCGGCAGGGTCACGATGCCGAGCGGGCGATCGAGGTCGATTCTCGCGGCCGCATGAAGCTTTGATCGCTCAAGGTCAAAGTGCCGGTCATGACGTAACCGTAGGTCGGATTATAGCTGTACTGGACTTGCGCCAGCACCAGATAGCTGTTCGGCGTGGCGAGCGAGGACGGCACGGTGACGCTCTGGCCGACTGTGAGCGCGGTGCCGTTGAGCGTATCGCTCCACACCACAGTGGCATTGCCCTGGGCGTTGATCGAAATCTCCGAAATCACTTCCTTGAGATTGGCGGCGGAATAGGGCGCAATAATCGCGGAGCCGGCATTGAGGATGTTCGCCATGTCGGCATTGGTAATGTCAGTATATTGGCTTGAAAGATCGGCCAGCGTGTGCGCGGTCAACTCGACCTTGCGGTCCGTGGCGATGCCTTGCGACGCTTCGACACTGCCGAGAAAGAGAGTCAGCATCACCGGCAACAGCATGGCGAATTCGACGGCGGAAATGCCGCGGCAGTCGCCGGCAAATCGCGCGTTTGAACGGGCAATATTGGCGAGAATGCTCATAGCGCACCCCCCTCAAGACGCTGCGTAAGGTTCGTTTTTGAACACCGCGGTGGCGGCGAACAGATTGTAGCCGCCAGTCAAATCACTCAGGTTGAAGCCGAGCAAATTGACGAACACCGGATATTGGTAATACAGCCGCAACATCACGATGTCGCCCGGTCCGCCGGGATTGTAGCCGAGCGCCGACGTATTGAAGCTGCCGTTCGATATCGGCATTCCGGTATTGACCGCCGCGAACGACGGATAGGTCTCGACGTCGATATAGACGCCGCTGCTGCAGTTGAAGATGCCGTGGATCTGATTGCAGACTTGCGACTTGAACTGCGCGGCGCTCCAGCCGGCGGTTTGCGCTTGGCCGGTGAAGATGAGCCGCGCCGACGTGGCGGCCGCGGTCTCGAGCGTCTGACCGGCGAAGAAGATGAGCGCCGTTTGCAGGATGGCGAAAAGAGCGGCGACGAATGGCGCCGCAAGCAGCGCGAACTCGACGGTGGTCCCCGCCTCGCTTTGCGCGAAGAAGCGGCGGGCCAGCGGAAGCGAGAATGTCTGCGAAGCAAATGCCCTGACGAGCCGCGCAAACTCGGCCCGACGGATGGTCCGATTGAACATGGCCGTTTCACCCGATGACGGTTGCGCAATGTCGCGAAATCTCCGGGTCGAGCGATAGCAGCCGCGCGTTGGCGATTTATTGCAGCAATCGGCGGGATTAGCGGGGCGCGCTTTAAGCCGCCGCTAACCGTGGCATAGAGGGCTAGTGCCCGGCGCCGGCGGCGATGGCCTGGTTGCTACGGGTGACGCCTTGATTGAGCGTCTTGTTGAAATAGTCGACCGGGATGCCGGAGTCTTTGTCGACGTCATCCTTGCTGGTGTCGCCCAGCGTCATCCGCGGCGAACAGTCGGGCGTGCAGCTATAGGTTTGGCGCGTCATGCCGCGATAGACCACGATGATCGGTTCATCGGGGCCTTTGACCTCGATGGTCTTCTCCATCAGCACGGCGCTGCTTTTGTCCATGACCACGACATTGGTGGCACCATAGGCCTTGCCGGTGACGACGGCGATGCCGCCGGGCTGGATCGAAAGATCGGCAATGAGCGGGTCGCCGATGACGACCGTCGTGGCGCGGTCGGGAAGCTTGAGGATTTTGGCTTGGTCGAGGTAAACCGAGATCGGCTCTTCGGCGCCGGCCTGCCAGGCGGCGGCGGCAAGAACCACAGCCGCCAAGAGCCAAGGCAGCGCGCTCCGGGCCAATCGGCCGCGCACGCAAAACGCCGTCATCGATACGCTCCGAAACGCTACGCGGATTCGACTGAAACCAAGGCCATCCACCGACCGATCCACTTGACTGCAAATTCGTGAATGAAGTGCAAATCGGCGGGTGCGGCCGACGCCGCTGCGGCCGCGGCGGTGTTGGCCGGTGACGCTTGCTTAACGATGACCGAAAAAGGCCTCAATCCGGCCGCCGGCGATGCCGGTTCTTACTGCGTGAACGGATGCACCAGCTGCGCGGGAAAGCTGGTCGGATATTCGCGCTCCCCAATCCCGTAATTGCCGGGCAACTTGCCGGCCGGCATATAAAACGTCCCGAATAGGACGTCCAAAATCGGAAACGTCGCTGCGAAGTTCTTCTCGCTGCCGCGCCCGGCCGCGGTGTGGTGCCAGCGGTGGAAGACCGGACCGGCGATCGCGTATTTGAACGGACCGAGGGTCCAATCGAGATTGGCGTGCACGAAGGCCGAATGCGCGATGGTCAATGGCCCGAGCACGACCAGCACGTTCGGCGAGATGCCGATCAGCAGCATGACGACGTCGGCCGCAACGCTGCCGAGAAACAGATTGACCGGATGGAAGCGCGCCGCCGAGATCCATTCGAGTTCCTCGGAAGAGTGATGCACCGCGTGGTAGCGCCACATGCGTTGGCCGTGAAACAGACGGTGCGTCCAGTACAGGATGATATCTTCGCCGATCAGAAAAATGACCATCTGGGCCGCAAGCGGCAGCGTGGCGAGCGGGCCGTGACCGTTGTCATAGAAGGCGATCAGGCCGTCTGCCGTAGTGATTCTGAACAGAACGGCGGCGCCGACGATGAGCATGCCGATGCGCAAATAGCGCGTGATGACGGGGATGAAAAACCAATAACACAGGTCGGTGACAAGATCGCGCTTATGCCACCACGCCCGGCCGGGATTGCAGGCCCAGAACCAGGTGAGAACGGTGAAGACGACCGCAAGTGCCAGCGAAATCGGGATATTCTTCAGAAACGTCTGGCCGAAGCTGATAAAGAACGAAAGCAATTCCTGGGTCATGTCTGGCAAGCCTGCGCGGCCTGGCGCGCGGATTTGTTGGCGGCTCTATTGATATCGAGGATGCACTTAAGACGCCGTGAATGGCGGGCGATCGAGCGTTGCGGCAGGCGACGAGCTGGTCCCTGTTCGATGCAAGTTGTGCGATGTCCGCTTACCCGGCCGCAACGATTATCTGCTAGCGATCTCGCCGCGGTATCTTTGGGAGCTTTGCCGCAGCGACGGCCGTGCTTTGGTATATCGATCGTAAAGAAACAGCCGCCGCCGCCGCCGCGGACGATGCCGATAAAGCGCTCGGAATCAAACACCTTCAATTGCCGCAAGACGATGTTAACTACATCGCGGAAAGCACGATCGCTTGCGGGTTTCGGCGAACGGTTTAACCCGGTCGAAATGTCTCCCCGATAGGGTCTGGCGCGATCCAAACGGTAGCCAAAAAGCCGCTGGATCTGCTCAGACAGCCACGTGTGGACCTTAAGGAGCCAACTCATGAAGACCCTTTTCTCGCGTTTCGTGAAGGACGAGTCGGGCGCCACGGCCATTGAATACGGTCTCATCGCCGCCGGCATTTCGGTCGCGATCATCGCCGTCGTCCAGGGCCTTGGCACCAAGCTGAACACCACGTTCAGCAGCGTTTCCGGCGCCCTCAAGTAAGCGTCGTTCTGCTTCAGTGCTACGAGAGGGCTCCGGGTGCATCCCGGGGCCTTTTCGCTTTCCGACGCCTAACCCGCTGTCAACCAAATGCGGGGTAATCCGGCAAGCGAACGACATCGAACGGCGATGCCATGCTGATTGAAGCGGTCAGGTTGACGTTGTTCCCGGCAATGATGGCCTTTGCCGCTTCGAGCGATCTGTTGACCATGACGATCGCCAATCGTGTTTCGCTGATCCTTGTCGCCGGCTTTATCGCGCTTGCGCTCCTGAGCGGCCTGAGCGGCGCCGAGTTGCTTGCGCATGTCGGCGCGGCGGCCGCGGTGCTGGGCGTCGCGTTTATCTGCTTTGCCTGCGGCTGGATCGGCGGCGGCGACGCCAAGCTGGCAGCGGCCACGGCGCTGTGGTTGGGTTTTGGAAATCTCTTCAACTATCTCGTTTATGCGTCGCTGCTCGGCGGGGCGCTGACATTGTTGATCGTGCAATTTCGTACCATGCCGCTGCCGCGCCTTCTCGCGGGGCGGGAGTGGGCGGAGCGGCTCCATCGCCAAGGCGGCGGGGTGCCTTATGGCGTTGCGCTCGCCGCGGCCGCGCTGCTCGTCTATCCGCAGACGGAATGGATGACGGTCGGCCTCTAGGTTGCCGCCAAGCCGGTCATGGGAGGCGCGCCGTTGCGCGCCCGAGCGCGCGTCAACGCAATATTAACGCGATTTGGATACGCCTCATTAACCATGCTTTGACGTTTAGCTGCTGAAATCCAGCGCTGATGGACGCTTCCGGCCGTGCCATCCCGTGGAAAGTGAAGCGTAATGAAAGCCGCGCGTCTTGTGGTACTCGGTGTCGCTATCGCCGCCGGCGGTATAGCCGCGTATTTGGCTGCCGGCAGCAAAGCGCCGCCGCCGCCGCCGGTCGCGGCCGCGCCGCCGCTCGAAACGGTCGATGTGCTGGTCGCCAAGTCGGATCTTACGCGGGGCCAAGTGATCCAAAGTCAGGATGTCGGTTGGCAGAGCTGGCCGAAGGACGCGGCCAACGCGAATTTCATCAAAAAGCCCGATCGACCGGACGCCATTAATGACTTTGTCGGCGCGATCGTTCGCGTAGCGATGTTGGCGGGCGATCCAATTCGCGGCCCCTATGTCGTGATGGCGAAGGGCTCGGGCTTCATGGCTGCGATGCTGCCGAAAGGCATGCGTGCGGTCGCGGTCGATATTTCGGCGGTATCCAGCGCCGGCGGCTTCATCTTGCCTGACGATTTCGTCGACGTCGTGCTGACGCATCGTGACAAATCCTCGACCGTCGAGAAATACATCAGCGACACGATTTTGCGCAACGTGCGGGTGCTGGCGGTCGATCAAACGATCGACCAGAAAGGCGACGCGAAGGTCGCCATCGGCAGGACCGCCACGCTCGAATTGACGGAATCCCAGGCGGAGACACTCGAACTGTCGCATCAGCTCGGCACGATTACTCTCACGCTGCGCAGCATCCTCGATTCCGCTTCGTCCGCGTCCGAGGAAGACGACGAGGCCAACGGTCGCGGCCATTCCATCAATACCGTGCGTTTCGGCGTGAGTACGACGGGAACCGGGCATTGAGCGCGCGCAGGGGATTGACATGAACAGAGCGACATCGATCCGAGCGGCGCCGGCTTTCGCGGCCCTGATCGTCGTCTCGTGCATCGTGCCGCGCGCGCTCGCGGGCAATGTCGTGTTCAACACGCCGCCGACGCAGACAATCCATGTCGCCGCCAGCGATTATGAATCGCAGCCCTTGACCCTTGGCGTCAGCAAATCCGTCGTCGTCGATCTGCCGCGCGACGTCAAGGACGTGCTGGTCGCCGACCCCAAGATCGCCAACGCCGTGGTGCGGTCCTCGCGCCGCGCTTTCATCATCGGCAGCGCGGTGGGCCAGACCAACGTATTCTTCTTCGACGCCGACGGTAAGCAAATCGCCGGTTTCGATATCGCGGTCACGCGGGACCTCGACGGTATCCGCCAGGCGATCCGTCAGGTTCTGCCGGATGCCGACATTACGGTCGAAGGCATCGGCGAAGGCATTATCCTCTCCGGCAGCGCGTCGAGTCCGCAGGAAGCGCAGCAGGCCTACGATATCGCCGGCGGACTGCTCGGCGCCGGCAGCAAGGATGTCCCGGCGGGCAAAATCGTCAACGCCATCGTCGTGCGCGGCCGCGATCAGATCATGCTCAAGGTTGTCGTCGCCGAGGTTGAGCGCGACGTCATCAAGCAGCTCGGCATCAATCTTTCCGGGTCGCTGAACTACGGCACCGCGGTGGTCAACTTCAACAACACAAATCCGTTTTCGGTCACCGGTCAATCGCTCAGCGGCTCGTCCATCGCAGGCGGATTCAAGTCGGTCACCGCGACGCTGCAGGCGATGGAGCAGGCCGGCGTCATCCATACGCTGGCCGAACCGAACTTGACGGCGATTTCCGGCGAATCCGCGACTTTCGTCGCCGGCGGCGAATTTCCGGTGCTCAACGGCTACAGCTGCTCGGCCGCGACCGCCGGCAGCACCGTACAGACCTGTCAGCCGTCGATCGATTTCAAGAAGTTCGGCGTCAGTCTCGATTTCACGCCGGTCGTGCTCAGCGAAGGCCGTATCAGCCTCAAGGTCATGACCGAGGTGTCGGATCTGTCTTCGCAAAATGCGCTGACCATTACCGAGCCCGGTAGCAACGCTACCGCGACCATCCCGTCGATTCGCACCCGTCGTGCCGAGACATCGGTGGAACTTCCATCCGGCGGCTCGCTGGCGATGGCCGGCATGATCCAGAACCAGACCAAGCAGGCGATCAACGGACTGCCCGGGCTGGCGGAGCTTCCCATTCTCGGACCGCTGTTCAAGAGCCGCGACTACATCAACCAGCAAACCGAGCTGATGGTGCTGGTGACGCCTTATGTCGTGCGCGCGGTCGCACAGAAGGACCTGTCGCGGCCCGACGACGGCTTCGCCGATCCCAGCGACCCGGAGACGATTTTGCTCGGCCGGTTCAACCGTATCTATGGCGTCGGCGGCAATCCCGCGCCGGCCGACGGCTATCACGGCAAGTACGGCTTCATCCTCGATTGATGCGGCCGCAGGAGACTACGATGCAGACTGTCAAGGCGATGACTGCCGGCCGACGCTCCGGCGCGGGCCTTGTGGTGCGCGCCGCCGCCGCGGCGGCGTGCGCCGTCATGGTCTGTGGATGCAATACCGATCGGCAAGTCACCGGCGCTCCCGAAGTGCCGAGCGACTATCGCCTGCGGCATCCCATCACGCTGCAGGAATCCAG